>Ga0073928_10001217_pt1 | contig 51056 bp, 49 predicted proteins | sample PaiPotPPA55metaG_FD_76969 | JGI IMG/M metagenome (GOLD analysis project Ga0073928, IMG submission 76969) | Iron sulfur acid spring bacterial and archeal communities from Banff, Canada, to study Microbial Dark Matter (Phase II) - Paint Pots PPA... ...
CAGAAGGGCGACACGGTACTGCTGGCGCCGGCGTGCGCCTCGATGGACCTGTTCGTGTCCTATAACCAGCGCGGAGACATGTTCGCCGAAGCGGTTCGGGCCAGAAAGGCTGCAACAGCAGACTGATATCTGTGCCACGCTGCCCGCTCCCGCGCATCGCGAGCCGCGCGCCGCTGACGCTTGAGCATGCGCCGATGCGCTAACCTCGCGAGAAGTCAGGGGCGGTGGAGAGGCAGTCGTATGGGCGTGGTGGTGCGGGCGCGAACCGGGCTTACGCAGGCCCGGCAGTGGCTGCGGCACCCGATGGCGCCCTACTTCATACTCATCGGCGCCACCACCCTGCTCGTCGGCATCGGCCTGCTCGAGGTGTATTCGGCCTCGACCACCAGCAACCTGGTCTCCGGCAAGCCCGAGCTCGGCACGATCGCCAAGCAGGCCGCGTCCGCCGCGATCGGGGTGCCGCTGCTGATCGTCGCGGCCCGGCTGCCGGTGCGGGTCTACCGCCTGATGGCCTATCCGCTGCTGCTGCTGACGCTGCTGCTGCTGGTCGCAGTGCTCGCCTTCGGCCAGGTCTCGAGCGGCGGCAACCAGAACTGGCTCGTGCTCGGGCCGCTGACCATCCAGCCGAGCGAGTTCGCCAAGTTCGCCCTCGTACTCTGGGGCGCCGACCTGCTCGAGCGCAAGGAGAAGCGGCTCGCCAGCTGGGACCACCTGATCGTGCCGCTGCTGCCCATGTCCGGCCTGATCATCGGCCTGGTCATGCTCGGCGGCGACATGGGCACCTCGATGGTCATCGCGGCCATCGCCTTCAGCCTGCTCTGGGTCGTCGGCGCGCCCGGCCGCCTGTTCACCGTGCTCACGGGCGGCGCCGCGGGCCTCGCGACGCTCGCGGTGCTGATGCGGCCGAGCCGGGTACGCCGGTTCACCGAGTTCCTCTCCAGCTCCTCCGCCGACCCGACCGGCACCGGCTACCAGGCCGCGCAGGGCTTCAGCGCGCTCTCCTCCGGCGGCTGGTTCGGCGTCGGGCTCGGCGCCAGCCGGGAGAAGTGGGGACAGCTGCCCGAGGCGCAGACCGACTTCATCTTCGCCATCATCGGCGAGGAGCTCGGACTCGTCGGCGCCCTCGCGGTGCTCTCCCTGTTCATCCTCATCGGCTACGCCGGGCTGCGGATAGCGCTGCGCGCCGAGGACGCCTTCGTCCGGCTCGCCTCGGCCGCCGTCACCGGCTGGCTGATGGCGCAGACCCTGATCAACCTCGGCGCGGTGCTCGGCGTCCTGCCGATCGCCGGCGTCCCGCTGCCCTTCGTCTCCTACGGCGGCTCGTCCCTGCTGCCCTCGCTCGCCGCCGTCGGGATGCTGCTCTCCTTCGCCCGCTCGCAGTACCGGCGCGGGCCGGCCGTCGACGCCGCGGGCGACGGCGCCGAGGACGGCGGTCGCCGCGAGCCCGCCGAGGGTCCCGCACCCGCTAAGCTCGGCTCGCGCGCGCCCCGTGCTCGCAGCCGTGCCGCCGAGAAGTTGGGAAATTCCTCGTGACCGAAGATCGTCCGCTGCACGTGGTGCTGGCCGGCGGCGGTTCCGCCGGACACATCGAACCGGCTCTCGCCCTGGCCGACGCGCTGCGCCGCCGGGATCCACGGTCCGAGATCACCTGCCTCGGCACGACCAAGGGCCTGGACACCAAGCTCATCCCGGCGCGCGGCTACCCGCTCGAACTGATCCCGGCCGTGCCGATGCCGCGCAAGCCCACCAAGGACGTGTTCACCGTGCCGTCCCGGCTCGCCGGCACCGTCCGCCGTGCCGCCGAGGTGCTCGACAAGGTCGCTGCGGACGTCGTGGTCGGCTTCGGCGGGTACGTGTCGCTGCCCGCCTACTTCGCCGCCCGTCGCCGCTCGGTGCCGATCGTGGTGCACGAGGCGAACGTGCGCCCGGGCCTGGCCAACCGGGTCGGGGCGCGGATGACGGACTGGATCGCCACCGGCTCACCCGACAGCCGGCTGAGCGGCGGACAGTACCTCGGTATGCCGCTGCGCCAGATGATCTCCCACCTGGACCGCCCCGCGCTGCGTGCCGAGGCTCAGGACTTCTTCGGTTTAAAGCACGAGCCGGTGACGCTGCTCGTCTACGGCGGTTCGCAGGGTGCGCGTCGGCTCAACGAGGCGATCGAGGGCGCCGCCGAGGCGCTGTCGGTCGCGGGTATCCAGATCCTGCACGCGGTCGGGCGCGGCAACTGGCGGGACGAGAGCCCAGGCGCGTTCCCGGTGACCGGCGCGCCGTACGTGCGCGTGCCCTACCTGGACCGCATGGACCTGGCCTATGCCGCGGCCGACGCCGTCCTGTGCCGTGGCGGCATGATGACCTGCTCCGAGCTTGCCGCGGTGGGCCTGCCGGCGGTCTACGTGCCGCTCCCGATCGGCAACGGCGAGCAGCGGCTCAACGCCCAGCCGGTGGTGCGGGCCGGCGGCGGCTCCATCGTCGAGGACGAGAAACTGACCTCGGCCTGGCTCGTCGAGAATCTGATCCCGATGCTCTCCGACCGCGAGAAGCTGGCTGAGATGGGCCGGGCGGCTGCCGCCTTCGGCCGACGCGACGGCGACGAGGCGCTGGCCGACCTCGTCTATCAGGCCGCCGGGCGGGGCACGGATGCGGGGACCCGGGCCGCGTCCACGGACGGCGCCGCCAAGGAGGCGTCGAACGGCGCGGCGGGAGCAGAGCGTTGAGCAACATCCACGGCCTCTACCACCAGCGCCTCGACCCGCTGCCCCCGGCCGAGGAGCTGGGCCGGATCCACTTCGTCGGCATCGGCGGCGTAGGCATGGCTCCGGTGGCCCGCGCCGCGCTCGAACGCGGCCTGCCGGTCTCCGGGAGCGACATCAGGCGCACGCCCACGGTGGACGAGCTGGAGCGGGACGGTGCGACGATCAGCATCGGACAGCGCCCGGAGAACCTGGACGGCGTGGACACCGTCGTCGTCTCCACCGGACTGCGCGCGGACAACATCGAGATCCTCGCGGCCAAGGAACGCGGCCTGACGGTGATCCACCGGGCCACGATGCTCGGCTCGCTCATGGCGGGCCGCAAGTCGGTGCTGATCGCCGGGACGCACGGCAAGACGACGGTGACCTCGATGCTGGCGGTCGCGCTGACCGAGCTCGGCCTCGACCCGTCGTACGTCGTGGGCGGCGAGATCGGCGCGACCGGTATCAGCGGGCACGCGGGCAAGGGAGACGTGTTCGTCGCCGAGGCGGATGAGTCCGACGGTACCTTCGTGCACTACGAGCCTGATATCGCCGTCGTGACGAATGTGGAACTTGACCACCCGGACTATTTCGAATCCGTGGACGCGGTCTACGAGGCCTTCAAGGCGTTCGTCGACCGGATCAAGCCGGGCGGCAAGCTCGTCGCATGCGTCGACGATGCGGGTGCGCGAGTCGCCGTCGAGCGAGCGCAAAGCCGTGGTATCGAGGTGCTTACGTACGGAGTTTCAGTTGACGCCGATATCCGGATCAGCGATGTGAAGCTCAGCAGCGGCCGATCCGAGGCCTTGTTGAAGGGCGAACACTTCGCTGCGAATATCGATCTGAATATGACAGGCCGTCACAATGTCGAGAATGCCGCGGCCGCCTGGTCGGTGCTGCTCGACTTCGTCTCGGGCGATCTCGCCGCCTCCGCCCTGTCCCATTTCACCGGCGCGCGTCGCCGGATGGAGCTGATCGGCGAAGTCGGCGGGGTGCGCGTCTACGACGACTACATGCACCATCCGACCGAGATCTCCGCGACCCTGGCCGCCTACCGCGAGCTCACCGGCGACGGACGGCTGATCGTCGCGTTCCAGCCGCAGCGCTACTCCCGGGCCCAGGCGTTCCTGCGCGAATACGGCGCTCCGCTCGGCGCCGCCGACCTGGTCGCGGTCCTCGAGGTCTACCCGGGCTCCGGCGAGGACCCGATCCCCGGCGTCACCGGAACCGTGATCGCGCAGGACGTGCCGCTGCCGGCGGAGCAGGTGGTGTTCGAGCCAGAAACCGACGCGGTCCCCGAGCTTCTCGCGCACTGGGCGCGGCCCGGGGACGTCGTGGTCACCGCGGGCGCGGGCAACGTCACCACGGTCGGCCCCAAGCTCCTCGCGCTCCTTCGGGACCGTACCCGCGCGGGACGGTGAACCGGTTTTGAGCGGCGCGAGCGGGGGTGCGGACGGCGGCGGCGTCGCCGACCTCCCGGCTCGGCTCTACGCCGCCCGGCTGCGGGCGCGCGCCCGGTGGCGCAGGCTCTCGGTGACCCTCACCGTCGCCGCCTGCCTGCTCGCGCTGCTCGGCTACCTGCTGCTGTGGCACACCCCGCTGATCGCGGTCCGCGGCGTCCGGGTGACCGGGGCGCAGAGCGTGTCGAGCGCGCGGATTCTGACGGCTGCCCAGATCCGCTCCGGCAGTCCGATGGCGGCCCTCGACACCGGCGCGGTCGCCGCGCGCATCGAGCAGATCCCGCAGATCGCCTCCGCCTCCGTGCACCGCGACTGGCCGGGCACGGTGGTCGTCACAGTGGTCGAACGGGTGCCGGCCGCGCTGGTGCCGGACTCCGCCGGATACGAGGTCGTAGACGGCGGGGGAGTCGTCTTCGGCCAGAGCGCGAATGCGGTCAGGGGACTGCCGGTGATCACCGTCTCCGCGCCCGCCAAGGCGGACGAGGTGGTGCCGGGAGCGCTGGCGGCCTTGCGCGCATTGCCCGCTTCGGTGGACAAGACCATCAGTGCGATCACCGCGTCGGATCCCTATGCCATCACATTGCGGTTTACTGATGGGGCGACAGTCAATTGGGGAGGCGGTGACGACGCCGTCGACAAAGCGCGGGATCTGGTGGCGCTGCTGCGGATCCGAGGTGGCAGGCACTACGATGTAAGCGCCCCGAACGCCCCGGCGATGTCATGAAATAAGCTGACAATGCGATAGTGTGTCGAAGAATCAACGAAACTGTGCTCGGGTGAGTTTCGGCGTGTTCGTTGCGGGGTGAGCACTGTCCGACCTACTGTCGTTTCGTCGATCGAGTCATCTAGATGATGTTGACGGCCGTCAGGGGCGATACAGTCTTTGACTGGACCGTGTGTGCCGCCACCGTGACGGCGCACCGCGGCGAACAACTCACCAGCGCGAGAGGCCTTCGAATCGTGGGTGCACCCCAGAACTACCTCGCCGTCATCAAAGTCGTGGGTATCGGCGGCGGCGGCGTCAACGCGATCAACCGGATGATCGAGGTCGGACTCAAGGGTGTCGAGTTCATCGCGATCAACACCGATGCGCAGGCACTGCTGATGAGCGACGCCGACGTCAAGCTCGACGTCGGCCGGGAACTGACCCGGGGTCTTGGCGCGGGCGCCAATCCGGACGTGGGCAAGAAGGCCGCGGAGGACCACGCCGAGGAGATCGAAGAGGTCATCAAGGGCGCCGACATGGTGTTCGTGACGGCCGGCGAGGGCGGCGGCACCGGCACCGGCGGCGCGCCGGTGGTGGCCAGGATCGCCCGCGGGCTCGGCGCGCTGACCATCGGTGTGGTCACCCGGCCGTTCACCTTCGAGGGCCGCCGCCGCGCCACCCAGGCCGAGGAGGGCATCGCCGCGCTGCGCGAGGAGGTCGACACCCTCATCGTCATCCCGAACGACCGCCTGCTGTCCATCTCCGCGCCGGGCGCCACCGTGCTCGACGCCTTCAAGTCCGCCGACCAGGTGCTGCTCAGCGGTGTCCAGGGCATCACAGACCTGATCACCACGCCCGGCCTGATCAACCTGGACTTCGCCGACGTCAAGTCGGTCATGTCCGAGGCCGGCTCCGCGCTGATGGGCATCGGCTCGGCGCGCGGGGAGAACCGGGCGACCCTCGCGGCTGAAATGGCGATCTCCTCTCCGCTGCTCGAGGCCTCGATCGACGGCGCGCGCGGCGTGCTGCTGTCCATCTCCGGCGGCTCGGACCTCGGCCTGTTCGAGATCAACGAGGCGGCGCAGCTGGTCTCCGAGGCGGCGCACCAGGATGCGAACATCATCTTCGGTGCGGTGATCGACGACGGTCTCGGCGAGGAGGTGCGGGTGACGGTGATCGCCGCGGGTTTTGACGGCGGCCAGCCGACCACCAAGCGTCGCGAACCGCCGGTCCGCGTCGACGAGAAGCCGGAGGGCGGCGGCACCAAGGCGAAGGACGGGATGATCGGCGGCCTCGGCCAGTCGGCGGACGACGACACCACCGAGGTGCCGACCATTCCGCCGACCCGGGTCGAGGAGGATGACATCGACATCCCGCACTTCCTCAAGAACCTCAACTAATCCGACCGGTGAGTACTTCTGGCAAGTACTTCCGGTAAGAACATTCGACAAACGCCGGACCGAGGGCTTCGCCCGCCGCGGCCGCATTCAGCGGTCGGGGGGTGGCGGGGCCGCACGCGTACGCGGTTGCGGATAGGCTCCGTCACGTGGAGATCTTTTCGCACGGACGGGTGCGGTTCGCCTTCTCGGATCGGCACGGCGGCGTCAGCGCGGCGCCGTACGACTCGTTCAATCTCGGCGATCACGTCGGCGACGACCCCGCCGCGGTCCTGGACAACCGCCGGCTCGCCGCGACCGGACTCGGGCTCGACCCGGAGCGCGTGGTCTACCTGACCCAGGTGCACGGTGCCGAGGTCGCCCTCGCCCGCGCGCCGTGGCCCGCCGGACAGCGGCCAGAGGCGGATGCCAGCGTCACCGACGTCCCCGGCCTCGGCCTGGCCATCCTGGTCGCCGACTGCACACCGGTGCTGCTGGCCGATCCCGAAGCCGGCCTCGTCGCCACCGCGCACGCGGGACGCCCCGGCATGGCCGCCGGAGTGGTGCCCGCGACGATCGCGCGGATGGTCTCCCTGGGCGCCGAACCCTCCCGGATCATCGCGTACACCGGCCCGGCCGTATGCGGGGACTGCTATGAAGTGCCGGACACGATGCGGGCGTACGTCGCCGAACGGGTGCCGGAATCCTTCGCCACCACGCGCCAGGGGACGCCGGCGGTGGATGTCCCCGGCGGAGTGTGGGCGCAGTTGCGCGCCGCCGGCATCACCGCGGAGCACAGCCACCGCTCGGAGATCTGCGCCATGGAGTCGAAGGATCACTACTCGTACCGGCGTGAGGGTGTGACCGGTCGGTTCGCCGGATTCGTCTGGATCGAACCGGAATCCGCCGACGTGACGGTCGCGACGGACGCGCGATGACCTCGCAACCGTCGGAAGCCTCGTCATCGACATACCCGGCGGACTCGGCGCAGTCCGCGGGTTCGGCGGCGCGGCAGGCCGAGATCGCGGCGAACCTCTCCGCCGTGCGCGCCCGGATCGCCGACGCCTGCGCCGCTTCGGGCCGATCGGCCGAGGAGGTGACGCTCGTCGCGGTCACCAAGTTCCGGCCGGCTTCGGACGTACTGCACCTGATTCGGCTTGGACAGCGCGTTTTCGGCGAGAACCGGGACCAGGAGGCCGCCGCCAAAGCGGCGCAGGTCGCCGCGGAACTTGCCGACACGCCGTCGGATCCCGCGCCCGAATGGCATTTCATCGGACAACTACAGACTAATAAGGCGAAATCAGTCGTCTCCTACGCGACGGTGGTCGAGTCCGTCGACCGGCTGCCGCTCGTCGCCGCACTGGACCGCGCGGCCGTCCGCGCGGGACGGTCGCTGCGCTGTCTCGTGCAGGTCAACCTGGATCCGCAGGCGGTGCGCGACGGCGGTGGACGCGGCGGTGCCCACCCGGACGAAGTGCTGCGGATCGCCGACGCGGTAACGGAATCCGCGGCGCTGAGCCTCGCCGGGCTGATGGCCGTCGCGCCGCTCGGCGAACCGCCGGAGCCCGCATTCGAGCGCCTTGGCGCTCTTGCCGCGCAACTGCGTGGCGTCCATCCTGATGCCATGTCACTCTCGGCAGGGATGAGTGGGGATCTCGAGGCGGCGGTCGCGGTGGGTGCGACACACGTACGCATCGGCTCCGCCTTGCTCGGTGGCAGGCCTCCGCTGCGGTAACGTCGTGATTCAGACGGGTTCATGGTTAAAGCCGATCAGCCGCTGACTGAGACATCGAACGTGCTGAGGCATTGACAGTCGGTTGCTGATTCATCGGCGACGAGGACTAGGCGGAAGGACGGGTTATGCCCGGGTTCATCAAGAAGACGGCCGTCTACCTCGGGCTGTCCGAGGGCGAGGACCCCTACGCGTACGAGGAAGAGGACTACGAGGGCGGCGAGCAGGTCGAGCCGCGCTCCGGTCAGAGCGCCCGCGAGGAGGAAGAGCGCGAGGAGGAGTTCGTCCCGCGCTTCGCCCAGCAGCCGCCGCGTTACAGCGAGTCCGCCGCCGCCCGCGCCGAGTCCGCCGCCGAGCAGGAGGTGCGCCCGCTCTTCATCGCCGAGCAGCCGCGCCGTACCCCGGTTCCGGTGCCCGCGCGGCAGAACACCTCGTCGATCCGGCCGGCCCCGGTGGCCGTGCTGCCCGACGCGTACGACCGCGCGAACCCGGGCGCGGGCGAGCCCTACCGGATCACCACCCTGCATCCGCAGCGGTACGACGACGCCCGCACGATCGGCGAGCACTTCCGCGACGGCACCCCGGTCATCATGAACCTGAGCGAGATGGGCGATCCGGACGCGAAGCGGCTGGTGGACTTCGCCGCGGGGTTGGTCTTCGGGCTGCGGGGCAGCATTGAGCGGGTGACTCAGAAGGTCTTTCTGCTCTCACCTGCTAACGTCGATGTGACAGCCGAGGACAAGGCCCGTATCGCAGAGGGCGGGTTCTTCAACCAGAGCTGACCTGCGGTGCCTGACCGGACACCGTGGGTGACGGTGGTCCGGAAGGAACGGTGTGTCGTCAGATGGTGCACGTGGTGGTCGAGATCGTCACGGTGGCGCTCTGGATCTACTGGATCCTGCTCATGTTCCGGCTCGTGATGACGTGGGTTTTCCAATTCGCCCGCTCCTACGACCCTCACGGTGTCATGCTGATTGCCGTGGAGTCCGCCTACACCGCCACCGATCCGCCGCTCAAGTTTCTGCGGCGGTACATCCCGCCGTTGCGGATCGGCGGTCTGGCGCTCGACCTGGCGTTCTTGCTGTTAGTGATCATCCTGTTCCTGGCGATCCAGTTCGTCGGGACCATCTGACGATACATAACAGGCAGGACACGAGATATTGTCTGTCCGGTACGCCGACGACCACGCCGAGGTGAAGAGATGCCGTTGACCCCCGAGGATGTGCACAACAAGCAGTTCACGACCGTCCGCCTACGAGAGGGCTACGACGAGGAGGAGGTCGACGCCTTCCTTGACGAGGTGGAGGCCGAACTGACCCGTCTACTGCGGGAGAACGAGGAGCTGCGCGCCAAACTGGCCGCCGCGACCCGTGCCGCGGCGCAGGCCCAGCAACAGGCCCAGCAGCAGCAGGGTCCGGGTCCGATGGACCGCGGCCCGATGGACCGGCCGCCGATGGACCGCTCCCCCGTGCCGATGGACAGGATGCCGCAGCGGCGCGAGCCGCAGCCCATACCTCCGCAGCTGCCCGCCCCGATGCCGATGGCCATGGCGGTTCCGCAGCAGCCCCAGTTCCAGCCGGGCGGAGACTCCGCGGCGCGCGTGCTCGCGCTGGCCCAGCAGACCGCCGACCAGGCGATCGCCGAGGCCCGCAACGAGGCGAACAAGATCGTCGGCGAGGCCAGGACCCGTGCGGACGGCCTCGAGCGCGAGGCCCGCAATAAGGCCGAGGCGCTGGAGCGTGACGCGCAGGAGAAGCACCGCGTAGCGATGGGCACGCTGGAGCAGGCCCGTGCCTCGCTCGAGCGCAAGGTCGAGGACCTGCGCGCGTTCGAGCGCGAGTACCGGCAGCGGCTCAAGTCGTACCTGGAGAGCCAGATGCGCCAGCTCGAGTCGAACAGCAGCGACGATTCGGCGCTTTCCCGCAGCTCCACCTCGTCCTACGGCGGCGGCGTTCCGCAGCTCGGCCCGGGCACCAGTGCCCAGAGCCAGGCTCCGCAGCAGCCCCAGCCGATGCCGGGCATGGGTGGCATGAGCGGCGGAATGGGCGGCGGCATGAACTCGGGCGGCATGGGCATGGCGCCCGGTCTCTCGCAGTCCGGTTCGCAGCAGAGCTACGCCTCGGCGGTGCCGAACCCGGGCATGCCGGCTCCCGCGCCCGCCATGGCAGGCTCGGCGATGAGCCAGATGACCCAGACCATGGCCCCGATCCGGCCCGGCGTCCCGCTGCAGCCGAACCCGGGAATCCCGCAGGCGCCGTCCCCGATGCGCGGCTTTCTGATCGACGAAGACCCGGAGTCGTAGGGCGCGCGGAGTTCACTCGGCGCAGGCGGCGTGGCCGACTTTGTCCGAAGCGAGGAGGACTCGGAGCCCCTGACTCCGTGTCGATCCGAGCAGCACGCGGCCCGGCCGAAATCCGCGACGGTTCTGGATGGGCGGCGCACGCCCGGCAGGGTCGAACGGTCGGCGGCATGGGTCGAGCGGCAACGGCAGTGCAGGGCGGCGCGATACGGCGCCCGGCGTCCCGAAGCCGCACCGGTGGTGAGTAGGAATAAGTGCGCGGCGTCGTCCTGGTGGGGACGGCCGGTGGTCCACGCGCGCTCGGCGATGCCGGATCAGGCACCGGCGGACTGGCCAGGCAAGTGCACTCGAGAAAAACGGCACCGTGACCGATTTGCTGTGATCGGCCCGCGCCGCGAAGGCGAACAGCGCCCGCAACGTCGCGGACGACTGACGCCGAAGGGGAGATCTCAGGTTCCCGTCGCGCGAGGAGTGCGCAGCGATATCAGCGGTGTCCCTGAACGTTCGTCGGCACCACCACTCAGCGTGGTCGCGCCGCCACTGAGGGTACCACCTCGGGCCGGAGTGCGATACGCCCGGGCACGCGCCTCTGGCGCAGTGGGGCGCGCTGCTGCTTGACTGCGGGTGTGGGGCAGGAGACGGCCGCCGGGTGGCGCGGTGCACTCGCGGTGGCGAGTGCGGAGTATGCGGCGACCCCGCTTCGGGCGCCGGGGCCGGAGGATCCGGCCCGGATCGGCCCGTACCGGATCGAGGCGGTGCTCGGGCAGGGCGGCATGGGCCGGGTGTTCCTGGCCCGCGACTCCCGCGAGGCCGACCCGGATCCGGTGGCGCTGAAGGTGCTCTCGCGTACCGGCGACGCCACGGCCTGGACGCGGTTCCGCCGCGAACTCGCGGCCGCCCGCCGGGTGGCGGGCAACGGCACGGCCCGCGTGCTCGACGGCGACGCCGACGCCGATCCGCCCTGGCTGGCCACTGAATACATCACCGGACCGACCCTCGATCAACTGGTAGCCGCGCGTGGCCCACTGCCCGCCGCCGCGGCGGCAGGACTCGCGGTGGGCGTGGCCGGAGCGCTCGCGACGATCCATGCGGCGGGTGTCGTACATCGGGACCTCAAGCCCGCCAACATCATCCTGGCCGCGGACGGCCCGCGGGTGGTGGACTTCGGCATCGCCCGGACCACGGACGCGACCACTCTCAGCGTCACCGGCTGGACCATGGGCACGCCCGGCTACATGGCGCCGGAGCAGATCGCCGACCCGCGCTCGGTGGGCCCGGCCGTGGACGTGTTCGCCCTCGGCGCGGTCCTTGTCTTCGCCACCACCGCGCTCTCGCCCTACGCGGGCGGGGATCCGGCGTCGGTGATCTACCGGATCGTGCACGGCGCGCCGAACCTGGACGGGGTGCCCGGAGAGCTCCGCGAGCTCGTGACGGCCTGCCTGGCCCGCGAGCCGGCGGACCGGCCGAGGGTCGAGTCGGTCGCGGCGCAGGGGCTGCGCATCGTGGACCGGCTCGCCGACGGAGCGACGGCCGGCCCTCGCGCACAGAACGGGCCCACCACGGCCCTGAGTACGCCCACGGCGGTCGTGTCAGGTCTGTCACGAGCGGCCGCGGCCGGCTTCGTATCCGACTCGTCCGACTCGTCAGACTCGGCTGCCCCGGATTCGTCGGACCCGGTGGCGCCGCAGACTCCGGCTGCCCTCAGCGCAGGTCCCGACTCCGGCCCTTCCGCTAACGGTGCCGAGCTAACCGTCGTCACCGAAGTCACCCCTGCCCACCAGCGCGACAAGCACCCGACCGCGGATCACCCCCGGACCGGCCGGCCGCGCCGCCGTGCCCTCGGACTGCTCGCCGTCCTGGTCGTCGCGGCGCTCGGGGTGACTACTTGGTTCGCCGTTCAGGCCATCGCCCATCCGGCGAGTCCGGGGGCCGTTGGTTCGGCCACGCACTCCGCCACCGGAACCGCCTCGCACACGACCGCGACGACGACCGCGGCCGTGCCTCCCCTCGTCCTGCTGGCCGGACCGGGCTGCGCGAGCTCTCCGTGGACTGTGTTCTTCGACACATCCAGCTCTCTGGAAAAGAACGTCGGCGGCGGCGATCCGACGTGCGGCGGCCAGGCCGACGCCTTCCACAAATCCGGCATTTCGACCGAAAGTGGCGGGCGGGCCGTATGGCGCTTCACCTTCAAGCGCTCCGTCCGATGCTCGCTGCAGATCTACGTCGCGAACGCCGACCCCTCGTCCGGGATAGCGGTCTACCAGCTCACCGCCGACGGTGCCACGCAGACCTTCAACCTGAGCCAGGCCACGAACAAGGGACAGTTCGCGACCGCCGACGCGGCGAGCGGCATCACCGCTCCCGATGGTGCGATCACCCTCACGCTGACCGATATCAGCGCGAACCCAGGGGACCAGAACCACGTCACCGCGTCGGCGGTCTCCGTCTCCTGCCAGCTCACCTGACCGCCGCCCGCCTCAGGCCAGAGGCGGGCAGCGGTCAGCCCCGGGGAAGACCTCAGGCCTTCCGGAGCTCGAACCGCAGGCCGAGGTCGGCGTCCGCGAACGCGCCGTCACCCAGCGGCTCCGCGCTCTGCGCGAACACCACGGCGAGCACCTCCTCGGCGATCGCCTCCTGATGTGCCGTCAGCGCCTCCCGCGTCTCCGTTGCCTCCGAGTGCCACGCGAGGGAGATCCGGTCGGACACGTCGAGGCCGCTGTTCTTGCGCGCCTCCTGGATCAGCCGCACGGCATCGCGCGCCAGGCCGGCCAGCCGCAGCGCCGGAGTGATCGTCAGATCAAGCGCGACGGTCTCGCCGCCGGCGGTCGCCACCGCCCAGCCCTCCTTCGGCGTCTCGGTCACGATCACCTCATCGCCCGTCACCTCGACCGACTCGCCCTCCACGGTCACCGTCGCCGTGCCGCTCTCGCGCAGGGCGGCCGCTAGCGCAGCGGCGTCCGCGGCGGCGATCGCGTTCGCCACCAAGGGGGTCCGCTTCGCGAAGCGCTTGCCCAGCGCGCGGAAGTTGCCCTTCGCGCTGTACTGCAACAGGTCGCCGGCCGCCGAGCTCAGCGCCTCGGTGCCCTCGACGTTGAGTTCCTCCGCGACCTGCGCCTTGAGCTCCGCCGACAGTTCGGCCCAGCCGCTCGCGCCGACCAGTGCACGGCCGAGTGGCTGACGGGTCTTCACACCCGACTCCGCCCGGGTGGCCCGGCCGAGTTCGACCAGCCGACGCACCAGATCCACCTGCGTCCCAAGCCGGTCGTCGATCGCCGCCTCGTCCGCCACCGGCCACGAGGACAGGTGCACCGACTCCGGCGCGTCCGGCGTGACCGGGCGCACCAGGTCCTGCCAGACCCGCTCGGTGATGAACGGCACCAGCGGGGCCATCAGCTTCGTGAGCGTCTCCAGCACGGTGTGCAGCGTTGCGAGCGCCGCCGGGTCCGCGTCCCAGAACCGCCGCCGCGAGCGCCGCACATACCAGTTGGACAGGTCGTCGACGTACGCGGACAGCAGCTTGCCGGCCTGCTGGGTGTCGAAGTTCTCCAGCGCCGCGTCCACGTCGCGCACGAGGCGGTGCAGCTCCGAGAGCACCCAGCGGTCGAGCACCGGCCGCTCGGCGGGCGCGGGATCGGCCGCCGACGGCGTCCAGCCGCCGGTACGCGCGTAGAGCACGTGGAAGGCCACGGTGTTCCAGTAGGTCAGCAGGGTCTTGCGGACCACCTCCTGGATCGTCCCGTCGCCCACCCGCCGTGCCGACCACGGCGAACCGCCGGCCAGCATGAACCAGCGCAGCGGGTCCGCGCCGTGCCGGTCCATCAGCGGGATCGGCTCCAGGATGTTGCCGAGGTGCTTGGACATCTTGCGCCCGTCCTCGGCCATGATGTGCCCGAGACACAGCACGTTCTTGTACGAGGACTGGTCGAACACCAGCGTGCCGATCGCCATCAGCGTGTAGAACCAGCCACGGGTCTGGTCGATCGCCTCGCAGATGAAGTCGGCCGGGTAGGCCGCGGCCAGCTCCTCGCCGGACCCGGCCGCGTGCGGATAACCCAGCTGCGCGAAGGGCATCGAGCCCGCGTCGTACCAGCAGTCGATGACCTCGGGCACCCGCACGGCCTGCGCCGCGCAGACCGAGTCGCCGTTGGGCTTGGACGGGCACAGTGCCGGGCAGGCGAAGGAGACCTCGTCGATGAACGGCCGGTGCGGATCCAGGTCGCGCAGGTCTTTTTCAGCCAGCTTGCCGAGTTCGTCAAGCGATCCAACGCACGTCAGGTGCCCTGCTTCGCAACGCCAGATCGGCAGCGGCGTGCCCCAGTACCGGTTGCGGGAAAGCGCCCAGTCGACGTTGTTGTTCAGCCAGTCGCCGAAGCGGCCGTACTTGACGTTCTCCGGATACCAGTTCGTCGTCTCGTTCTCGCGCAGCAGCGCGTCCTTGACGGCAGTGGTGCGGATGTACCAAGACGGCTGTGCGTAGTAGAGCAGCGCGGTGTGGCAGCGCCAGCAGTGCGGATAGGAGTGCTCGTACTCGAGATGCCGGAAAAGCAACCCGCGCTCGCGCAGGTCGGCCACGAGGCGCTCGTCCGCCTTCTTGAAGAACACGCCGCCGACCAGCGGCACCTGCTCCTCGAAGGTGCCGTCCGCGCGCACCGGGTTGACCACCGGCAGACCGTAAGCCTTGCAGACCTTGAGGTCCTCCTCGCCGAAGGCGGGAGCCTGGTGAACCAGGCCGGTACCGTCCTCGGTGGTGACGTACTCGGCCAGCACGACGAAGTGCGCCGGGGCCGGCAATTCCACCAGGTCGAACGGACGCTGATACGTCCAGCGCTCCATCTCGCGCCCGAGGAACGACTCGCCGACGCGCTCCCAGCCCTCGCCCAGCGCCTTCGCCAGCAGCGGCTCGGCGACGACCAGCTTCTCCTCGCCGTTCGTCGCGGTCACATAGGTGACGTCCGGATGCACGGCGACGGCCGTGTTGGACACGAGGGTCCACGGCGTCGTCGTCCACACCAGCAGCGAGGCCTGCCCGGCCAGCGGACCGGAGGTCAGCGGCATCCGCACGTACACGGACGGATCGACCACGGTCTCGTAGCCCTGCGCGAGTTCGTGGTCTGAGAGCCCGGTGCCGCAGCGCGGGCAGTACGGCGCGACCCGGTGGTCCTGCACCAGCAGACCCTTGTCGAAGATCTGCTTGAGCGACCACCACACCGACTCGATGTAGGACGGGTCCATCGTCCGGTAGGCCTCTGAGAGGTCCACCCAGTAGCCCATCCGCTCGGTGAGCTTCTCGAACTCGCCCACATGCCGCTCGACCGACGCCCGGCACTTGGCGTTGAACTCCGCGATGCCGTAGGCCTCGATGTCCTTCTTGCCGGTGAAGCCGAGTTCCTTCTCCACCGCGAGCTCGACCGGCAGGCCGTGGCAGTCCCAGCCGGCCTGCCGCTCGACCCGGTAGCCCTTCATCGTCTTGAAGCGCGGGAACACGTCCTTGAAGACACGCGCCTCGACGTGGTGCGTGCCCGGCATGCCGTTCGCGGTCGGCGGGCCCTCGTAGAAGGTCCAGCGCGGGCCCTCGGCGGTCGCCTCCAGGGACTTGCGGAACACCGACTCGCGGTGCCAGAGGTCGAGCACCTCGTGCTCGAGGGCGACCAGGTCCACCTGGGCGGGTACGGGTCGGTACATCGGCAGTGCCCCTCCGCGTCTCGTCGCGCCGCGCCTGCGGCGGAGTACGGTCGCGAAGGGACGAGGCGCGCGTCGGGTGACGGCGTCCCGCGGTACCACCCTTCTTGGCGCGCCGAACGATCGCAGGGCACGCCCACTCAACTCGCGGAAAGGCCGGTTCTACTGAGCACGGCCGTGCGCCGTCCCGTTCTTCCGGCGGCTCGGGGGTGATGGCCCCGTCTTCGCCTGCGCGATCCGCGCGGGTCCAGTGTACGGCGTCGCGGAGGGTGCGCCCGTATGGTTTTCGCATGGCAGCACGCTCCCCGCGCTCCCCGAGCGCCGCCGCGTCACCCGCGCGCGTGGCCATTCGGGTCAAGCCCGGAGCGGCGCGGGCCAGAGTGGGCGGGTCGTACGGGGACGCAGGGGCGCTCGTCGTGGCGGTGACGGAGCGCGCCGTGGACGGAAAGGCGACCGCCGCCGCGCTGCGGGCGTTGGCCGAGGCGCTCGGTCTGTCCCGCTCGACGGTTTCGCTGCTGGTCGGAGCCGCGAGCCGGGACAAAGTCGTACTGGTGGCCGACCCTCCGGCCGACCTCGCGGAGCGCCTGCAGGCCCTGCGCGGCTGAATCACGCAGTTTACCATCCGAACCCGGATGGTCACCCAGCGTGGCGTAATCCGGTCGGCCCAAAGGCCGCACGGAAAAGATCTTTGCCGTTCCGTGATTAGTGCCTGAGTCGGGCGGGCACCAATCAGCCGCGTAACCCGTTATGCGGAATGGGTGAACGGCGCGACCGCGCCGAACCCACCCGCAGCCCGGCCGGCCCGCCGCGTACCCGCTGGTGGTGACCGGTCATTTTGATCCGATCCGAGAGCGAGGGATGCACCTTGAGCACCACCGCGCGTACTACCGCCGCAACCTCGGCGGCGCCGTCGCCCGCAGCGAAGACCGTGAAGAAGGCGCCCGCGGCGAAGAATGCCGCGCGCCCGGCGACCAAGACGCCCGCCGCCCGCGCCCCGCGCACCCCCGCTCGCAGCACGAAGCCGAAGACCGGTGCCGAGGCGCTGCCGGTCCGGGTCGGCGAGGATCCCTGGACCGCCGAGGAGATCGCCGAGGTCGAGGCCGACCTGCGCGCCGAGGTGGACCGGCTGCGCGCCGACGTCGCCTCCGCCGACCAGACGCTCGGCGACCTGCTGCGCGACGCCGGCACCGGTGCCGGCGACGACCAGGCCGACACCAGCTCGAAGAACTTCGAGCGCGAGCACGAGATGTCGATCGCCAACAACGCCCGCGACATGCTGGTGCAGTCCGAGCGCGCGCTCGACCGGATCGCGGCCGGCACCTACGGGGTCTGCGAGTCCTGCGGCGAGGGCGTCGGCAAGGCGAGGCTGCAGGTCTTCCCCCGGGCCACCCTGTGCAAGGACTGCAAGGAGAAGCAGGAGCGGCGCTGAGCGTGCCGTAGTCCCCGTCCGGATCCGGACGGGGAGCTGAGGCCGGGCACCCGACAGTGGCAACCGACAACGGAGTCGAACTACTGGTGCCCGGCCGAACGAGGACGTTGTAGGGTCGGCGGGTGGAAACAGCACAGGAAGGCGCCGGTCGCACGGCCGAGGACAAGCAGTCACCAGCCGCCGGCGCCGCGCCGACGGGGTCCGTAGCCGCCGAGGACGAGCAGCAGTCGTCCGCCGGCACCGTGCCGACCGAGTTCGTAGCCCCCGAAGGCGAGCAGCAGTCGTCCGCCGACGCCGCAGCGCCCGAGGCCGTGGCCGTGGCCGCCGAGGCTGCGGACGCGCCCGCGCGCCGTCGCCGGGTCGGCATTCTGCTGACCGTCGCGGGCACGGTCTACGCCCTCGACGTGGTGAGCAAGCTGCTGGTGGTGGCCAAGCTCACCCCGGGCGACCCGGTGCACGTCATCGGCTCTTTCCTGCAGTTGGATTACACCCGCAACTCCGGCGCCGCCTTCTCCATCGGCTGGGGCTACACCGCGATCTTCACGCTCATCGCCATCGGCGTGGTGTTCGTCATCCTGCGCCTGGCCCGCCGCCTCTACAGCGCTCCCTGGGCCCTCGCCCTCGGGTTGCTGCTCGGCGGCGCGTTCGGCAACCTCACCGACCGCATCGCGCGCGCGCCCGGCCCGTTCCGCGGCTGGGTGGTCGACTTCGTCCAGTTCCCGCACTTCGCGATCTTCAACCTCGCCGACGCCGCCATCACCTGCGGCGGCGTGCTGATGGTGCTGCTCGCCTTCCGCGGCCTGCACCCCGACGGCACCGACGAGCGTGCGCTGCACGAGGCCGCGCAACGCACCGCGGCGGCCGAGGCGGAGTCTGAGGTTGAAGCCGAGGCCGAGGTGGACGCCGAGGCTGAGGCCGAGTCGGCGGACGAGCGCCGGTAGCCGCAGCACCGGCATCCACGGTACCGGCAACCCCAGCACTGGTAACCGAACTGGTTACGGGCCGGTAACCTGAACGTGTGAACTCCAGCCAGACCCGCTCCCTCCCGATCCCCGACGGCCTGCACGGCGAGCGGGTGGACGCCGCGCTGGCCCGGATGTTCGGACTGTCCCGGACCAAGGCCGCGGAACTGGCGGAGCAGGGTCAGGTCTCGATCGATTTCAAGCCGGTGGGCAAGTCGGAGAAGGTACGCGGCGGCGCCTGGCTCGAGGTCGAACTGCCCCCGCCGCCCGGCGCGCAGACCTTCGACGCGACCGCCGTCGCCGAGCCGGTCCCCGGGATGCGGATCGTGCACGACGACGAGGACATCGTCGTGGTCGACAAGCCGGTGGGCGTCGCGGCGCACCCGAGCCCCGGCTGGCTCGGCCCGACCGTGGTCGGCGGCTTGGCCGCGGCCGGCTACCGGATCTCGACCTCCGGCGCGGCCGAGCGGCAGGGCGTGGTGCACCGGCTCGACGTCGGCACCTCGGGCCTGATGGTCGTCGCCAAGTCGGAGCATGCCTACTCCGTGCTCAAGGACGCCTTCCGCGAGCGCACCGTGGACAAGCGCTACAACGCGCTGGTCCAGGGCTACCCGGACCCGATGAGCGGCACCGTGGACGCCCCGATCGGCCGCCACCCGAAGGCCGACTACAAGTGGGCGGTCACCGCCGACGGCAAGGACTCGGTCACCCACTACGACACCATCGAGGCCTTCCGCCGCGCCACCCTGCTCGACATCAAGCTGGAGACCGGCCGCACGCACCAGATCCGCGTGCACATGTCGGCACTGCACCACCCGTGCGTCGGCGACCTGACCTACGGCGCCGACCCGAAGCTGGCCCAGCAACTCGGCCTGACCAGGCAGTGGCTGCACGCCGCACGCCTCGGCTTCGCGCACCCGGCCACCGGTGACCCGGTCGAGTTCACCTCGCCCTACCCGCAGGACCTGCAACACGCCCTCGACCTGATCGCCGCGGAGAGCTGAGCTCGCCGGGACGTCCGGTCTCCCGTTTCCGTTATCGCCGTCCCACAATGTCGAAGACGAAGGAGCGCCCCGTATGACGACCACCAGCCGCGAATTCCACCTCGTCCGCCGCCCGCACGGAGAGCCGGTGCCGGAGGACTTCGCCCTCGTCGAGACGACGGTCGATTCCCCCGCGCCAGGCCGGATCCTGGTGCGCAACGAGTGGCTCTCGGTGGACCCGTACATGCGCGGCCGGATGAACGACGTCAAGTCCTACGTGCCGCCCTTCGCGCTCGGCGCCGTGATGGATGGCGGCGCCGTGGGCACCGTCGTCGAGTCCGGCGACGAGTCGGTCCCGGTCGGTACGACCGTGCTGCACATGGCCGGCTGGCGCGAATACGCCGACGTCGCCGCGAAGAGCGTGCAGGTCGTCGACACCTCGATCGCCCCGGCGCAGGCCTACCTCGGCGTCCTCGGCACGACCGGGCTGACCGCGTACGCCGGCCTGGTCGACATCGCGCCGGTCAAGGAGGGCGACGTGGTGTTCGTCTCCGGTGCGGCCGGCGCGGTCGGCTCGGTGGCCGGCCAGATCGCCAGGAAGCTCGGCGCGGCCAAGGTGATCGGCTCGGCCGGCGGCGCGGAGAAGGCCAAGCGGCTGACCGACGAGTACGGCTTCGACGTCGCGATCGACTACCGGCTCGGCGACCTCGAGGGACAGCTGAAGGCGGCCGCGCCGGAGGGCATCGACGTGTACTTCGACAACGTCGGCGGCGACCACCTGCGTGCCGCGATCGCGCGGATGAACGTCGGCGGCCGTATCGCGCTGTGCGGCGCGATCTCCCAGTACAACGTCACCGGTCCAGTGCCGGGCCCGGACAACCTGGCCATGGCCATCGGCAAGCGGTTGACCCTGCGCGGCTTCATCGTCACGGACCACTTCAACCTGGTGCCGACGTGGATTCCGCAGGCCGCGAAGTGGCTGCGGGACGGCGAACTGCGCGCCGAGGAGACCGTGGTGGAAGGCGTCGAGAACTCCGTGGAAGCGTTCCTCGGGCTGCTGCGCGGCGCCAACACCGGCAAGATGCTGATCAAGCTCTAGGCCGGATCCGGCGTCCGCAGGCGCAGGCGCCGCGCGCGAGCCCACGCGCCGCGCGCCGCCTGTGCCGATGGCGCCCGACTGCGGAAGAGTTCACCTGACGGGTCTTGCACGGCCGGCGCGCCCGGGGTGATAGTCCTAAACATGCCGAGCATCGAGATCCGGGATCTCTCCGAGGACACGTACGAGGCGTTGGAGCGGCTCGCGTTCGCGACGGGACAGAGCGTCTCGCAGTACGTACGCGCCCTCGTGCTGCGCGAGACCCGGCACCACTCCGGTATGTTCGCCTTCGCCAGCCCCGCCGACCCGGCGCGGCAGCGGCGTACCCAGCAGGCTTTCGGCGAGTCCGCGGCCGACTCACGCGAGACCCGAGAGCGCTGGCGGGATCTGTAGACCCGTCAGCCGCCGCGGCGCCCGGTGGACCTCCTGCCGCGACCTCGCTCAATTGCCCGCCCCGGGAAGACACGTGGCGACGGCTGTGAAACAGTGTCGTCGATGAGTATCGAGATATCGGCGCCGCTGCCCGGACGGCGCTCCGACCGACTGTGGTGGTTCGAGGAGGTCCGGAGCGCCGCGATCGTCGGTGTGCTGTCCATGCTCGCGGGCCTGCTCGTCGCGGTCGCGTGGCGCAATCTGGCGCCGATGGTGCAGGGCGTGGTGAGCATCTCGGGTGGAGAGCGGTCCGCCTACTACCTGAACCCGGAGAGCAAGGGCTTCGTCGGCCAGGACGGCGTCTTCGCCATCTGCGGCGCGGTGGCCGCGGTGCTGCTCGCCGTGGCGGCCTTCCTGTTGTTCCGCAAGCACGGACCGGTCGGCGCCGCGCTCGCGCTCGGCGGGGCGGGCATCGGCGCCGCCCACCTCGCGGCCTGGTTCGGCACCTGGCTCGGCCCGGGACGCGGCTCGATCGTCGCCTCCGGGGCGAACGTCCCGAACAACGGCGTCTTCGATCTGCCGCTGCAGCTCAGCGCGACCGGCGTGATCTGGCTCTGGCCCGCGATCGCGATGGGCCTCTACTTCCTGCTGACGCTCGTCTTCGGGCCCAACGACCCGGACGGGCAAGAGGAGCACCCCGAGTTCCCGCAGTGGGCCGACCCGGTGGACCTGACCGCGCCCGGGCCCGGCGAGGACGCGCGCAACTGACCTCGGCGGCGAGCCGGTAGCCTGACGCGGTGGCGAAGAACTCCAAGACGGCGGGCGCCGGCACCCCGGCGACGGTGGCGCTGACCAAGGCGCAGGTGACGTTCACGACGCACGCCTACGAGCACGACCCGGCGGCCGCCTCGTACGGCACCGAGGCCGCCGAGGCGATGGGCGTGCCGCCGGCCCGGGTGTTCAAGACCCTGGTCGCCGACGTCGACGGGAAGCTCACGGTCGCCGTCGTCCCGGTCTCCGGCTCGCTCGATCTCAAGGCCTTGGCGAGCGCGGTGGGCGGGAAGAAGGCCGCGATGGCCGATCCCGCGGCGGCCGAACGTTCCTCCGGCTATGTGCTCGGCGGGATCTCCCCGCTGGGGCAGCGCAAGCCGCTGCGCACGGTGGTCGACGCGTCGGCGCTGCCCTTCGAGACCGTCTTCTGCTCGGCCGGACGGCGCGGGCTCGAGATCGAACTCGCGCCCGCCGACCTGGTCCGGCTCACCTCGGCCACGGTCGCCGCGATCAGCCGCGGCTGACTCCCGCTGATCCGGTCAGTCCCGCTTGAGCAGGTCCACCGCCGGCAGCGAGCGCAACTCCTGGATCAGCAGCGCCTCGCGGCGCAGCAGGGCCTGCTCGCGGCGTAGCCGGGTCGCCGTGTCCGCAGCGGCGAGCAGCGAGTGCTTCTCGCGCAGATCGATGATCATCGTTGCAGCGATCAGATACGAGAGCACCGTCGGGTCGTCCGGCAGTTGCGGCAGCGGTCCGACGCGCACCCCGCGCAGCCCGGACAGCGCCCGCTGGTAGCCGAGGAACTGCGCGGTGGCCGGGGTGCGCAGCGAGTCGGCGTCATCGCCGGGGGTGTCGATCAGGATCTCCACCTCGCCGGTCGGATACGGCGCCCCCGCGAGGTCCGCGGAGAGCACCCGGAAGCGCTCCACCCCGGTGGTGACCAGCGAGTACGAGCCGTCGTCCGCGGCGTCCACCGCGGACAGCTGCGCGGTGCAGCCGTACTCGTAGACGCTGCGCACGCCGGCGTCGCCCACCTCGCGCCCGTCCCGGATGGCGACCACGCCGAAGCGCTGGTCGACCCCCTCCGGCAGGGCCTGGAGGTCCTCGACCAGTTGGCGGTAGCGCGGTTCGAACACCCGCAGCGGCATCACCACTCCGGGGAAGAGCACTGACCCGAGAGGGAAGAGGGGCAGCGTCGTCGGCATAGCCCTAAGCCTAGAGCTTGTCGTGCCCGGGATATGGAATCGCGAGCGAGCCGCCGTGCGGGGGCAACTACACTGGATGTGTGATCAACCGTATCGATTTGCGTGGAATGGACCTGCGTTCGGCGGGCGTGGACGTGCGTGGCCTGGTGCCGCGCGCCGAGTTCGACGTCGAGGCGGCCGTCGAGGCCGTCCGCCCGATCTGCGAGGACGTACGCCATCGCGGCGAGGCCGCGCTGATCGAATACGGCGAGCGCTTCGACGGCGTGCGGCTGCGCTCGCTGCGGGTGTCCGCGGAGGCCATCGGCCAGGCTCTGACCGCGCTCGACCCGCAGGTGCGGGCCGCGCTCGAGGAGTCGATCCGGCGGGTGCGCAAGGTGCACACCGACCAGAAGCGGCGCGACGTGCAGACGGTCGTGGTGCCCGGCGGCATGGTCACCGAGCGCTGGGTGCCGGTGCGCCGGGCCGGCCTCTACGTGCCGGGCGGCCTGGCCGTGCTGCCCTCCTCGGTGGTCATGAACGCGGTTCCGGCGCAGGTCGCGGGCGTGGAGCAGATCGCCGTCGCCTCCCCGCCGCAGCGCGAGTTCGGCGGCCTGCCGCACCCGACCATCCTGGCCGCCTGCGCGCTGCTCGGCGTGGAGGAGGTCTACGCGGTCGGCGGCGCCCAGGCGATCGCGATGTTCGCCTACGGCTCGGGGCCCGGCGAGACCCGCTGCCGTCCGGTGGACATGGTCACCGGACCGGGCAACATCTACGTGGCCGCGGCCAAGCGCCTGCTCAAGGGCAAGATCGGCATCGACACCGAGGCCGGGCCCACCGAGATCGCCGTCCTCGCCGACCTGACCGCCGACCCGGGCCACGTGGCCGCCGACCTGATCAGCCAGGCCGAGCACGACCCGATGGCCGCGGCCGTGCTGGTCACCGACTCGCCCGCGCTGCTCGAGGCGGTCGGCCTCGAACTCGAACTGCGGGTCGCGGCGACCAAGCACCGTGATCGCGTCCTCGCCGCCCTCGCCGGGCGCCAGTCCGCGCTGATCCTGGTCGACGATCTGGACGCGGGGCTCGCCGTGGTGGACGCGTACGCGGCCGAGCACCTGGAGATCCAGGCCTCGAACGCGCGGGTGCTGGCGGGCCGGGTGCGCAACGCCGGGGCGATCTTCGTCGGCCCGTACTCGCCGGTCTCGCTCGGCGACTACTGCGCCGGCTCCAACCACGTGCTGCCGACCGGCGGCTGCGCCTGCCACAGCTCCGGCCTCTCGGTGCAGAGCTTCCTCAAGGGCATCCACATCGTCGAGTACAACGAGGCCGCGCTGGCCGAGGTCGCGCCGCACGTGGTCACCCTCGCGAACGCGGAGGACCTGCCCGCGCACGGCGACGCCGTCCTCGCCCGCCGTCAGCCGGAGCCCGCCGCCCCCGCAGCGCTGCCTGCTGATTCGATCCCGTCGGTCGAGTCCGTCGCCCCGGCCGCCGCCGAGACCCAGTCCCTGGAGGAGGAGTGACGGAGGCCGAGCTCACCTGGCGCGACCTGCCGATCCGCGACGACCTGCGCGGCCTTTCGCCCTATGGCGCGCCGCAGCTGGACGTCCCGGTCCTGCTGAACACGAACGAGAACCCGTACTCGCCCTCGCCGGGGCTGGTCGCCGACCTGGCCGCCGCCGCCGCGCAGGCCGCGGCGGGCGCCAACCGCTACCCGGACCGGGACGCCGAGGAGCTGCGCAAGGACCTCGCTCAGTACCTGGGCCACGGCCTGGTGGGCCCGAACCTGTGGGCGGCCAACGGTTCCAACGAGATCATCCAGCAGATCCTGCAGTGCTTCGGCGGCGCCGGACGCAGCGCCCTGGGATTCGAGCCCTCATACTCGATGCACCGGCTGATCTCGCTGGCCACCGGCACCCGGTGGATCGCCGAGCCGCGCGAGGCCGACTTCACCCTCGACCCGGCCACGGCCGTCGCCGCGATCGAGCGGTACCAGCCGGACGTCGTCTTCCTGACCTCGCCGAACAACCCCACCGGCACCGCCGCGCCGCTCGAGCTGGTCACCGCGATCGTCGATGCGGCTCCCGGCATGGTCGTGCTCGACGAGGCCTACGCCGAGTTCTTCAGGCCCGGCACCCCCTCTGCGCTCACCCTGCTGCCCGGGCGGCCGCGGCTGATCGTCACCCGCACCATGTCGAAGGCCTTCGCCCTGGCCGGCGCGCGGATCGGCTACCTGGCCGCCGACCCGGCCGTGGTCGACGCGCTGCTGCTGGTGCGCCTGCCGTACCACCTCTCGGCCTTCACCCAGGCCGTCGCCCGCACCGCGCTCGCGCACACCGACGAACTTCTCGGCACGGTCGACGCGGTCAAGGCCCAGCGCGACCGCATCGTCTCGGAGCTGACCGGCCACGGCCTGAGCGTGGTGCCCTCTGACGCGAACTTCGTGTCCTTCGGCGACTTCGCGGATCCGCACGCCGTCTGGCAGGGGCTGCTGGACCGGGGGGTGCTGGTCCGCGAGGGTCTGCTGCCCAATAAGCTTCGGGTGACCGCGGGCACCGTCGAAGAGACCACAGCGTTCCTCGACTCCCTCTGGGACGTCCTGGAATCCACGAAGGAGAACAGCGCATCGTGACCGAGACCCGCCACCGGCGCTACGGCCGCGTCGCCCGTGCCACCAAGGAGTCCAGCGTCCTGGTCGAGATCGACCTCGACGGCACCGGCACCGCGGACGTGGAGACCGGCATCGGCTTCTACGACCACATGCTCGCCCAGCTGGCCAAGCACGGCCTGTTCGACCTGCTCGTGAAGACCACCGGCGACCTGCACGTGGACTCGCACCACACGGTCGAGGACACGGCCATCGCGCTCGGCGGCGCGTTCCGCGAGGCACTCGGCGACAAGGCGGGCATCCGCCGCTTCGCCAACGCCGCGGTCCCGCTGGACGAGGCGCTGGCCGAGGCCGTGGTCGACCTTTCCGGCCGGCCCTACCTCGTGCACGAGGAGCCGGAGCGGATGGCGCCGATGATCGGCGCCTACGACACCACGCTCACCCGGCACATCTTCGAGTCCTTCGTCGCCCAGGCCCAGATCTGCCTGCACGTGCGCGTGCCCTACGGCCGCAACGCGCACCACATCGTCGAGGCCCAGTTCAAGGCGGTGGCCCGCGCACTGCGCGACGCGTGCGCCCTGGACCCGCGGGTGACGGGGATCCCGTCCACGAAAGGCGTCCTGTGACCAACAGCTACAGCGCGGCCCTACTGATCATGCTCGGCCTCTTCCTGCTCGGCGGGGTCATCTCCTTCGCGAAGCAGGGCCTGTCGAAGCTCATCATCACGGCGATGGGCGTGTGCAGCGCCCTGGCCCTCGCCTCCGGCGCGATGCGGTGGAAGTGACCGTGTACGGCATCGGCGCGTCGGCGAGAGGGATTGCCCGCAGATGACCTCCGTCGCCATCCTCGACTACGGTTTCGGCAACGTTCGCTCCGCCGAGCGTGCGGTGGCTCGGCACGGCGCGGACGTCACGATCACCTCCGACTTCGAGGCCTGCCTCCAGGCGGACGGCCTGCTGGTGCCCGGCGTCGGCGCGTACGCGGCGTGCATGGACGGCCTGCGCCGTGTCCTCGGCCATCGGCTGATCGGCCGCCGCCTGGCCGGTGGACGCCCGGTGCTCGGCATCTGCGTCGGCATGCAGATCCTCTTCGAGCGCGGCATCGAGCACGGCGTGCAGACCGCGGGCTGCGGCGAGTGGCCCGGCACCGTCAAGCTGCTCGACGCTCCGGTCGTGCCGCAGGTGGGCTGGAACACCATGACCCTGCCCGAGGACAGCGTCATGTTCGCCGGGCTCGACGAGGAGACCCGCTTCTACTTCGTGCACTCCTACGCCGCGCAGGAATGGGCGCTGACCGACACCGGCTCGATGCCCACGCCCAAGGTCGCCTGGTGCGACTACGGCGTGCGGCCGTTCGTCGCCGCCGTCGAGAACAGCGCGCTGTGGGCCACCCAGTTCCACCCGGAGAAGTCCGGCGACGCGGGCGCGCAGCTGCTCGCCAACTGGATCAAGACCCTGTAACCGTAGCCGTAACCGCTACCGGCACCCCGGCACCCCGGTGCCGCCTGGACGACCGAGAAGGAACCCCCGGATGTCGAAGCTCGAACTCCTGCCCGCCGTGGACGTCGAGGGCGGTCAGGCGGTCCGACTGGTGCGCGGCGAGGCGGGCACCGCCACGTCCTACGGCGAGCCGCTGGACGCCGCGCTGGCCTGGCAGGCGGCCGGCGCCGAGTGGGTGCACCTGGTGGACCTGGACGCCGCGTTCGGCCGCGGCTCGAACCGGGAGTTGCTGGCCTCCGTCGTGGCCGCCCTTGACGTGCGGGTCGAGCTGTCCGGCGGCATCCGCGACGACGCGTCGCTGCGCGCGGCCTTGGCCACCGGCTGCGCTCGGGTGAATCTGGGTACCGCGGCGATGGAGAACCCCGAGTGGGTCGCGAAGGCCATCTCGGAGCACGGCGACCGGATCGCCGTCGGCCTCGACTGCAAGCTGGAGGACGGTTCCTGGCGGCTGCGCGGGCGCGGTTGGACCACCGACGGCGGCGAGCTGTTCGAGGCCATGGCGCGGCTCGACGGCGAGGGCTGCGCGCGCTACGTGATCACCGACGTCAACAAGGACGGCATGCTGGCCGGTCCGAATGTCGAGCTCTACCGCCAGGTGTGCGCCGCGACCGACCGCCCGGTGGTGGCCTCCGGCGGAGTCTCAAGCCTCGATGATCTTCGCGCGCTGGCCGGCCTGGTGCCGGTGGGCGTCGAGGGGGCTATCGTGGGCAAAGCGCTGTACGCGGGCGCATTCACCCTTGAACAGGCCTTGGAGGCTGTATCCCGTTGAGTGTGCGTCGTATCGCGTCGGGCGGACCTTGGGAGGACGCCTACGGCTACAGCCGGGCCGTGATCGCGGGTCCGCACGCGTACGTGTCCGGATGTACGGCCGTGATCGATGGAGTCGTGCACCACGAGGGCGACCCGTACGGACAGGCGCGCAGCGCGTTCCGGGCCGCACTCGAGACTCTGCGCGAGGCCGGATTCACGGCGGAGCACATCGTGCGGACCCGGATGTACGTCACGCATTCACGCGACATGGCCGCCGTCGGCCGCGCGCATAAGGAGCTGTTCGACGCCGTGCGCCCGGCCGCGACCATGGTCGTGGTGTCCAAGCTGATCGACCCGCAGATGCTCGTGGAGGTCGAGGTCGACGCCTATCAGGAGGGACCACGATGAGCCTGGCGATCCGGGTCATCCCCTGTCTCGACGTGGACGCCGGCCGAGTGGTCAAGGGCGTCAACTTCGCAGACCTGCGCGATGCCGGCGATCCGGTGGAGCTGGCCCACGCCTACGACGCGGCCGGGGCGGATGAGCTGACGTTTCTCGACGTCACCGCGTCGAGCGGAGACCGGGAGACCACCTACGACCTCGTCCGGCGCACCGCGGAGCAGGTGTTCATCCCGCTCACGGTCGGCGGGGGAGTGCGCTCGGTCGACGACGTCGACAGGCTGCTGCGCGCCGGAGCCGACAAGGTCGGCGTGAACACGGCGGCGATCGCCCGGCCCGAGCTGATCGGCGAGATCGCCGAGCGCTTCGGCCGCCAGGTGCTCGTGCTCTCCGCGGACGTGCGGCGTTGCTCGGGCGAGGTCCGCACCGACTCCGGTTTCGAGGTGACCACGCACGGCGGCCGCACGTCCACGGGCATCGACGCGATCGAGTGGGCGGCACGGGCCGCGGAGCTCGGCGCGGGCGAGATCCTGCTCAACTCCATGGACGCCGACGGCACCAAGGACGGCTACGACCTCGAACTCATCCGCCTGGTCCGGGCAGAGGTGAAGATCCCGGTGATCGCCTCCGGCGGCGCCGGCCGGGTCGAGGATTTCGCCCCGGCCGTGGCCGCCGGAGCCGACGCGGTGCTGGCCGCCTCCGTCTTCCACTTCGGCGAGCTGAGCATCGGCCAGGTCAAGGACGCGCTGCGGGGGGCGGGCCACCCCGTCCGCTAGCCGCCTGCACAACGTGGTCACAACCGAGATCACCCGCTTCCCCGTTTCGCCGCTCCGGCGAGGCGGGGATCCGTGTTTCGCGCGCTTGACGCCGCAGCGCCCAGCGAATAGGTTTCCAGCACTGCAACTCGTTCAAGAATATGCATATTGTTCATAGACATGAACAACCAGAGAATCCATCGACGATAGCGGAAGCCATGCAGACACCGAAGATCACCGACGTCGTCATCACACCCGTGGCCGTGCTCGACCCGCCGCTGCTCAACGCCTCCGGGGTGCACCAGCCCTACCAGCTCAGAGCGGTCATCGAGCTGCGTACCGACGTCGGCGTGATCGGCCTGTCCGAGGCCTACGGGGACGACCCGACCCTGGCGAACCTCCGAAAGGCCGCGCCCGCAATCAAGGGCCTGAGCGTCTTCGACCTCAACGGCCTGACGCGGCAGGTGGCGCTCGCCCTCGGCGCGGTGACCCCGAGCACGCTCACCGAGCTGGTCGGACGGGCCTCGCTGCAGAAGACGGTCGGCCAGACGATCGGCGCCCTGGAAGTGGCCTGCTACGACGCGGCCGGGAAGGCGACCGGCAAGCGCGTCTGCGACCTGATCGGTGGGGCGGTCCGCGAGGAGGTGCCGTACAGCGCCTACCTGTTCTACCGCTGGGCCGTGCACCCGAAGGGCGCGACCGGCCCGAACTACAAGGACGACGACTGGGGCGACGCGCTGGACCCGAAGGGGATCGTCGACCAGGCGAAGCGGATGGTGGAAACCTACGGCTTCGGCTCGCTCAAGCTCAAGGGCGGCGTCTTCGAGCCGGACGCAGAGGCGGACGCGATCGAGGCGCTGCGCGAGGCGTTCCCCGAGCACCCGCTCCGGCTCGACCCGAACGCGAACTGGTCGGTGGAGACATCCAAACGGATCGCCCCGCGTCTCGAGGGCCTGCTCGAGTACCTGGAGGACCCGACTGCCGGCAACCCGGGCATGGCGCAGGTGGCCCGGGCCACCACGCTGCCGCTGGCCACGAACATGTGTGTCACCGCGTTCGAGGAGATCCCTGAGGCCGTACAGCTCGACTCGGTGAAGGTGGTTCTCTCGGACCATCACTACTGGGGTGGATATCGCGCGTCGCTCAAGCTGGCCGGGATCTGCGAGACCTTCGGCTGGGGCATGTCGATGCACTCGAACACGCACCTCGGCATCTCCCTGGCGGCGATGACCCACCTCGCGGCCGCCGTGCCGAACCTGACCTATGCATGTGACACGCACTCCCCGTGGACCCGCGAGGACGTCGTGCAGCCCGGTGCCTTCGCGTGGAACAAGGAGACCGGCGCCCTCGCCGTCCCCGGAGATGTGGGCCTCGGCGTCGAGCTCGACTACGACGCGCTCGAACAGCTCAATCGCCAGTATGAGGAATGCGGCATCCGATTCCGCGACGACGCCTCGGCGATGCGGCTCGCCGAGCCCGGCTGGGAGCGCAGGAGCCCGCGTTTCTGACCGCTGAGCGGGCCGATGGGCGGGCCGATGGGCGGGCCGATGGGCGGGCCAAGCGCCTGCCCGTCGCTTCTGCATACAGCTGACAAATATTGACATCTGTCATTCCAAAGTCCAAGCTTGACCTATAGCGACCACGAGGAGATGACGATGATCACCCGCAATCTCGGATCCGAAGGCGTCAGCACCGGCGCCCTGGGCCTCGGCCTGATGGGCATGTCCGGCATGTACGGACCGTCCGACGAAGCCGAATCCCTGGCCACCATCCACGCCGCAGTCGAGGCGGGCGTCAACCTGCTCGACACCGGCGACTTCTACGGCATGGGCCACAACGAAATGCTGCTCGGCCGCGCCCTCAAGGAGCTCGACCGCGACAAGGTGCTGATCTCGGTCAAGTTCGGCGCGCAGCGCGGCCCGGACGGCTCCTGGCTCGGCTACGACGCCCGGCCCGCCGCCGTGAAGACGGCCCTCGCGTACACACTGACCCGACTCGGCGTCGACCACATCGACATCTACCGGCCCGCCCGGCTCGACCCGGCCGTGCCGATCGAGGAGACGGTCGGCGCGATCTCCGAGCTGGTACAGGCCGGTTACGTGCGGCACATCGGCCTGTCCGAGGTCGGCGTGGACACGATCCGCCGAGCGCACGCCGTGCACCCGATCACCGACCTGCAGATCGAGTACTCGCTGATCTCGCGCGGCATCGAGCGCTCGATCCTGCCGACCACCCGCGAGCTCGGCATCGGTATCACCGCCTATGCCGTACTCTCCCGCGGCCTGATCAGCGGCCACTGGAGCGCCCAGAACAACACCGCCGCCGGCGACTTCCGCAGCTACAGCCCGCGCTTCCAGGGCGAGAACCTCACGCAGAACCTGGCGCTCGTCGAGGCGCTGCGCTCGATCGCCGAGGCCAAGAGCGTGAGCGTCGCGCAGATCGCGATCGCTTGGGTGTCGGCCCAGGGCGAGGACATCGTCCCGCTCGTCGGCGCCCGGCGACTCGACCGGCTCACCGAGGCGCTAGGCTCGCTCGACGTGCAGCTTTCGGCCGCCGACCTGGAGCAGATCGAGAAGGCGGTGCCGAAGGACGCGGCGGCGGGCAGCCGCTACGCGACCGAGCAGATGCACATGCTGGACAGCGAGAAGTAGAGACGGGAAGACGGGAAGCCAAGACATGATGGCCACGGCGCCGCTCACGCGAGAGCAGATCATCGCGGCGGCCGAGGAGGCGCTGCGTCGCTACGGCCCGGCCAAGACGACCGTGGTCGACGTCGCGCAGTCGCTCGGCGTCTCGCACGGCTCCGTCTACCGTCACTTCCCCACAAAAGCTGCGCTGCGCGCCGCCGTCGTACAGCAGGGCCTTGAGAAGGTGGCCCGGAAACTGCGGCACTTCACCGAGGAGCCCGGTCCGGCCGCGGACCGGCTCCATCGGTGGCTGCTCGCACTCCTGGAGTTCAAGCACGGCTTCGCCCGCGAGGACCCGGAGCTCTTCGGCACCTACGCCATGATCGACAAGGACGACATCGAGGTCGTCCGGGAACACGTCGAGACACTGACCGCGCAGATCACCCGAATCCTGGAGGACGGGGTCGAGGCGGGGGAGTTCCGGGCCTCCGTGGTGAGCGGTGGTGCGATGGCGATCTGGGATGCCACGACGCGCTTCCACCACCCGGCCCACCGCCACGAGTGGGCCGACCCGAAGATCGGTGTGGAATTCGAGCGGGTCTGGGCGCTTTTGCTAAACGGGCTGGCGCGGCAGGGCTAGCCGGCGGACCCGGTGAGCTCAGCGACGGCGGCGAGGTCTTCGGCAGAAGCGAGTCCGGCGTGGTAGAGCCGGAACTCTTCGGCTCCGGCCGTGCGCAGATCGGCAATCCAGCTCGCGAGTCCGGCCCGATCACATCCCATCCCGCCGACGATGTTCACGGTCGCGGCCAACGGCTGCTTCGCGCCGGCCTTGGCAAGGTCGTCGGCGTACGCGCGGAGCCCAGCCAGTGCCGCATCCGAGCGCTTACCGCCGCATTGCAGCACCGCGCCGAACGAACCATCCGGCACAGAGCCGGGATTCGCTCCGACAGCGAGCGGATCCGCGGACGTGTGCAGCAGGACCGGAATATCGGGACGCGCGCTGCGGACCGCGCCGACGACGTCCGCCTGGAATCGTGCGGCGGCCTCGATACGCAGCGAAGACACGGCCGCGATCAGATCTGATTCGAGACTCGCAGACGAGGTCGCACCGTCGAACACTGACGCCAGCGCAGCCCTGACCTGGTCGCGCAGGCCCGCCAATCCAGCCGCGTTGTACAAAGCCTCACACGCCGCGCAAAAGCAGAGGTTGAGCAGGAACTTCGTGGCGGCGTCGAACGCCACGCCGCCGGTCTTGTCGTGGGCGTGCAGGTGGTCGAAGCCGTACCAGCCGCAGGATTCGAGCTCGATGCCGTCGATGTCCGGCTGGCCCGCGACCTCCGACGCCAGCAGTGCGCAGTAGGTGCGCACCTCGGGGGAGTTGATGCACAGTGCCCACGGATACGGGTCGCCGAACGCGTTGCTGACGGCGTGCTCCGGGTGGAGCGTGCCGAGCCGTTGGTTGTGCGCCAGGATCGTCCACGCGTACACCTTGAGGCCCGCGGCGTGCAGTGCCTCTGCGCCTTCGGTGAAAGATTCAGGCGCCCAAGCGGCTTCCGTGGGCTCGAGGAGGGAGTGCTCCCAATGCGCCCGGTCAGGCCGGTAGTACACGGCCGAGTGCGTGGCCGTGACTACCTTGCGGCTCGGGTGCCGCGGACTCAACGCTCTGACCGTGTGGTACGCGGCCGCCAAGGTCACGCGGTCAGCGCCGAGCTCGGCGATGCGCTGCGGACACTGCGGATCGCCCGCCACGTCCCACGGGTAGAGGTTGACGCCGAGTCCGTTCACCCGAGCGCCTCGCGGGCCCGATCGAGGAGTGCCAGCAGCTCTGCCACGTGCTCCGGAGCGGGTTCGGTCAACGGCGCGCGCACTGCTCCGACGCTGTGCCCGGCGGCCCGCGTCGCCGCCTTGACCAGCGAGACCGCGTAGCCCGGCCGCACATGCCGCAGCTGCACGTAAGGACGGAAGAAGACGTCGATGAGCGTGTCCGTGGTCTTGCGGTCTTCTGCCTCCAGCGCGCCGTGGAAGGCGAGCGCGAGGTCCGGAGCGAAGCAGAACACTGCCGAGGAGTACAGCGGCACGCCGATGGCCCGGTAGGCGAGCTGGGTCATCTCGGCGGTCGGCATGCCGTTGAAGAACAGGAACTTACTCGTGTCGGGCGCGGTGCGCACCGCGCTGACGATGCGCAGCATGAGGTCGAGGTCGCCGCGGCCGTCCTTGAAGCCGATGATGTTCGGCACCTGGGCCAGTTCGGCGACGGTCTCCGGGGCGAAGACCGTGTTGTCGCGCTGGTAGAGGATCAGGTCGAGCGGCGTCGCCTCGGCCAGGGCTGTGTAGTGTCGCAGCAGTCCGTCCTGCCCGCCGTCCGAGCTGTAGGGCGGGAGCACCAGCAGGCCGTCGGCCCCGGCGTTTTCCGCGGCGCGCGCGTACTCTAGGGCCAGCGCGGTCCCGTAGCCGCAGCCGCCGATCACCGGGACCCGGCGCGCGTCGCCCACCTCGGCCGCCTCGGCCGCTGCCTGCACGGCGACGCTCACGCACTGCTCGTATTCGGTCGGGGCGAGCGCGGGGAATTCGCCGGTGCCGCAGGCCGCGAAGACCGCGCCCGGACCGTCGGCAAGGCGCGCCTCGACGTGTTCGCGGTAGGCGCCGAGCGCGAATCGGCCGTCCGCGTCAAAGGCGGTGACGGGGAAGAACAGCAGGCCGTCTAGGCGGTGGGTGCTGGCTGTGCTTGGCGGCACGGGAGCTGTTCCCTTCGGCTGAGGGTGTTCGTGTATATGAACGATGTCCAGTAATCTGAATGTCGACTCGAACCCTAGAACGGCAGAGATCGCCCGTCAAGGCGGCTGGCTTGTTCCGAGTGCTGAACACTGGTCGCACTTGTGAACAAACCCCGCCGCTGGCACGATGGCTTTCGAGCGCTCGAAGCCTTCGGTCCGCTCGAAGACAGAAGAGGTGCGCCATGCCGACCGACCCGCCCACGCGGCCCGCCGCACCCGCCGCCTCGGTGAAGTCGGCGGACCGCACTGTGGAGCTGCTCGAATTGCTTTCCCGCACGAGCGAGCCGCTGACACTCAGCGAGATACAACGTGCGCTGTCCTATCCGAAGTCCAGCCTGTTCGTGCTCCTGCGCACGCTGGTGGCGCGCGGTTGGGTGGAGACGGACCGGCGCGGCACCGGCTACTCCATCGGCGTCAGAGCGCTGTTGGTGGGCACCTCGTACCTGGACCGCGACCCGGTGATCCGTGCCGCGACCCGAAGCCTCGAGGAGCTGCGCGCCGAGGTCAACGAGACGGTGCACCTCGCGCGGCTGGACGGCGCGGACGTGGTCTACCTGGCCAGTCGCGAGTCCGCGCACCAACTGCGGCTCACCTCCCGAGTCGGCCGTCGACTGCCCGCGCACGCGACCTCCCTGGGGAAGGCGCTGCTGGCCGCCCGCACGGATGAGGAAGTCGACGCGATCCTGCCGTCCGAACTCGACGCCATCACCCCGCGTACCCTCACCGAGCGCGGCGCCCTGCTGGCCGACCTCGCCGAGACCCGCGAGCGCGGCTACGCGGTGGAACGCGGGGAGAACACGGCCGGTCTCGGCTGCTTCGCCGTGGCCCTGGACTACAAGCACCCGGCGCTCGAGGCGATCAGCTGCTCCGTCCCGTCCGTGCGCCTGGACGACCCCGACCACGCAGCCCAGGTGCTCGAGGCCATCGTCCGGCACGCCAAGGAGCTCAGCGCCGTCCTGCGCACGGCCTCCTGACCGGCCGCGTTCCGACCGGCCGCGTCCGCAACCAGCCGACGACCGACGAGGTCCGATAGGTCCGAGAGATCCAAGGGAGTACGACCTGTGTCCACCATCCTCATCACCGGCGCCGCGGGCGGCGTGGGCAGCCTGCTGCGGCCCCGACTCGTCCGCACAGACGGCACCCGCACGCTGCGCCTGCTGGACCTCGCCGAGATCACCCCGGACAAGGGCGAGGAGGCAATACAGGCCTCCGTCACAGATATGAGCGCCATGATCGAGGCCTGCCAGGGCGTGGACGCCGTCATCCACCTCGGCGGCCAGGCCACCGAGGCATCGTGGGAGAAGATCCTCGAGGTCAACATCGACGGCACCCGGACGGTCTTCGAAGCGGCTCGTCGCGCCGGGGTGCCCCGGGTGGTGTTCGCCTCCTCCAACCACGCCGTGGGCTTCCACACGCCGGACGAATATCCGCTGCCGGAGAACGTCACCGCGTTGCCCGACACGTACTACGGCGTTTCCAAGGTCGCCGGGGAGGGCCTCGGCGCGCTCTACGCCAAGCGGTACGGGCTCGACGTCATCTGCATCCGTATTCTGAGCTGCTTCCCCAAGCCGCCCAACCTGCGCGCCCTTTCGACCTGGCTCTCCCCGGACGACGCCGGGCGACTGTTCGAGGCCTGCCTCACTGTCGAGAAGCCGGGCTACCGCATCGTCTACGGCGTCTCCGCGAACACCCGCGGCGGCTGGGTTTCGCTCGAGGGCGCCCGCGAACTCGGCTACGAACCGCAGGACGACGCCGAGATCCACCTTGCCGAACTGACCGCCGAATTCGGCCCGATCGACCCGGCCGACCCGGTGTTCACCTACCTCGGGGGCCCGTTCTGCGCCCCGGAATTCGACGCGGACAACCTGTGAGGAAGCACATGTCACCTGACCTCGAACTCATCCAGGGCTTCGACCCGCGCACCGGCGAGCCCGCCGGCGAACCGGTCGGCTCGCTCTCGCTCAGCGCGGTGAAGCAGGCCGTCGACGAGGCGAGCGAAGCCTTCGAGCAGTGGCGCGGGTTCGACCGGGCCGCCGCGCTCGACGCGATCGCGGCGAAGCTGGACGAGCACGTCGACGAGCTGGTCGAGACGGCCGATCGGGAGACCGCGCTCGGCCGGACCCGGCTGACCGGCGAGGTCGGCCGCACCACCGGGCAGCTGCGGCTGTTCTCGCAGGTGCTGCGGAACGGAACGTATCAGGACACGGTGATCGAGCACGCCGAGGGCGCGCGTCCCGACCTGCGCCGGATCAACCGGCCGATCGGGCCGGTGGCCGTGTTCGCCGCCTCCAACTTCCCCTTCGCCTTCTCGGTGGCGGGCGGCGACACGGCCTCGGCCCTCGCCGCGGGCTGCCCGGTGATCGTCAAGGCACATGAGGCGCACCCGCGGACCTCGAAGCTCACCGCCGAGCTCGTGCTCGAGGCGCTCGCGGACGTCGGCGCACCGCGCGGCGTGTTCGGCATCGTGTTCGGTCGCGAGGCCGGGGCGCAGCTGGTTCAGCAGCCCGCGATCGCCGGCGTCGGCTTCACCGGCTCGGCGCGCGGCGGTCTCGCCCTCGCCAAGCTGTGCGCCGAACGCCCCGACCCGATCCCGTTCTACGGCGAGCTCGGCTCGACCAACCCGGTGATCGTGCTGCCGGGTGCGGTCTCCGCACGCGGCTCGGAGATCGCGGCCGGCTACGCCGGATCGCTGACCCTCGGCTCCGGCCAGTTCTGCACCAACCCGGGCATCATGTTCGTGCCCGAGGACGCGGCGTTCCTCGACGCCGTCGCCGAAGCCGTCTCCGGCACCGTGGGCGCTCCGATGCTGGCCGAGCGGATCCACGGCGGGCTCGTCGCAGGGGTCGAAGAACTCGCGGCGGTCCCCGGCGTGCGGCTGCTGGCCGAGGGCAAGCCGGGGGAGGGGCCGTGGGCCTCGACGCCCGCCGTGTACGTGGTGAGCGACGCGGACTTCCGCGCCAACGCGGAGCAGTTGCGCGAGGAGCACTTCGGCCCGGTCGGGCTGGTCGTGACCTATCCGGCGGACCGGCAGCCGGACGTCGACGGCGTCTCCGAGGGCAACCTCACCGCGACGATCCACCTCGACTCCGAGAACGGCCGGGACGTGGCCGCCGCGCGCGAGGTGCTGCCCGAACTGGAGCGGATCGCGGGACGGATCGTGTTCAACGGCTGGCCGACCGGCGTCGCCGTCACGCACGCTCAGCACCACGGCGGCCCGTTCCCGGCCACCACTGCCCCGGCGCACACTTCGGTCGGCTCGGCGGCGATCCGGCGCTGGCTGGTGCCGGTGGCATATCAGGACGCTCCCGCGGCGCTGCTGCCCGCGGCACTGCGGGACTGACGGGCTTTCGGCGCCGGTAACCGTCGCTGAACGGACTCGGCGGCGTCGGCGGTATCGGCGGCGGTCCGGCGATCTCGCCCCGCCGCCGACTGCCGACTGCCGACCGCTGACCGCTGACCGCTGACCGCTGACCGCTGACTGCCGGTTCGCCGACCGCCGTCCCGCTCAGACGCTCAGCTCAGCGGCCGTCAGACTCCTAGCGGCGTCCGCATCAGCCGGGCGACGGCCGCGTCGTCGCCGGTCAGTTCGACCTGAGCGGCCTCCTTGCGGCCGTTGCAGAACAGGACGAGCTCCCCGGCCGCCCCGGAGACCGTCACCATCTGCGGCGTCGCCGACTTGGCCACCACGGTCTGCTGGTTCGGCGTGCGCACCAGCGTCACGCCCACCGGGACCTTGCGGAACAGCAGCTTCACCCCGCCCCGCAGCCGCCGCCAGAGTTCGTCCTCGAGCTCAGGCTCGATCTTGCGCGGCTGCCACTCCGGCGCCGCGCGGCGCACGTCCTCGAGGTGCACGAAGAACTCGATGGTGTTCGCCGCCTCGTCCACCGCGCCGAAGCGGGTGGGCGACCAGGCCGGCGGCCCGGACTTGAATCGTTCGACCAGGTCCGGGTACGGCGTGTGGTCCCGGCTGGCCTGTTGTACCTTCTTCGTCCAGCCGGCCAGCGGTTTGGCCAGGATGCCCATCGCCGCGTCCGGCCTGCCCTCGCGCAGCACCAGGTGCGCGACCAAGTCCGAGGTGCGCCAACCCGTGCACAGGGTCGGCGCGTCTGGGCCCATGGTGGCCAGCAACTCCGCCAGGGCCTGCCGTTCCCGCGCTGCGAATCCGGTCATGCGCACAGAGTATCCGGCCGCGCCGTTCCGGGCTACGACGCGGTACGGTAAGGGGCGATCGGGGTAATTAACATTTACGAAGTCCGGGTCGGACGGTTAGGCTCAAGGGCTGCCGTGCCGTTCGCGCCGCATGTGCCGGCCGACCGAGTTCCGACAGCCGACCGAGATCCAGCCGCCGATCGGGATCGACCGCGATCCATCCGCCGAGGGGGAGCCACCACCCATGCGCCCGTATCCCGCCACCGCGTCGCCTACCCGCCGCGGTCTCTGGGTGCTCGCCCTGTCCATCCGCACCGAGAAGAAGGTCTTCGCCGGCGCGCTGCTCGGCAGCGCCCTGTACGGCAGCATGACCGTCGGTGCGGCCTGGGCCGTGGGCTGGGCCACCGACCACGTCGTCCTGCCGGCCTTCTCCGCGCACCACACCACGGCCGGCTCGCTCGCCGCGGGCGGACTGCTCATCATCGGCGTGGCTCTCGCCAAGGTCGTCGGCATCTTCGGGCGCCGCCTGCTCGCCGGCATCCTGGTGTACCGCATGCAGGCCCGCTACCGACGCCTGGTGACCGCCGCCTACCTGCGGCTGCCGCTCGCCTGGCACCAGCAGCGACCCACCGGGCGGCTGCTTTCCAACGCCAACTCGGATGTCGAGATGGCCTTCATGCCGCTCACCCCGATGCCCATGTCGCTCGGCGTGCTCGTGATGCTGCTGATGGCCATCATCGACATGTTCCTGACCAACTCGGTGCTCGCCCTCATCGGCGTGCTGCTGATCCCGGCCGTCATCGCCACCAACACGGTCTACGTCCGCTACTCCGGGCCGCGCTTCGCCCACGCCCAGGAACTGCGCGCGCACGTGGCCGAGGTGGCGCACGAGTCTTTCGACGGCGCCCTCGTCGTCAAGACCCTCGGCCGCGAGGCCGCCGAGACCGAGCGCTTCGCCGTGCGCGCCCGCTCCCTGCGCGACGCCAACATCGCGGCGGGCCGGGCCAGGTCCCTGTTCACCCCGATCCTCGAGGCGCTGCCGAACCTCGGTGTACTGGCCGTACTGCTCTTCGGCACCCAGCAGGTCGCCGCGGGCAACGCCCGGCCGGGCGACGTCGTCAACGTGGCCTACCTGATCACCCTGCTGGCCTTCCCGATCCAGGCCATCGGCTGGGTGCTCGGCGACCTGCCGCGCGCCGTCGTCGGGTACGAGCGGGTCGCCGCGGTGCTCGCCGCCGAAGACCGCACCGCCTACGGCAGCCGGACCGCACGCCGGGACGCAACCGCCGCGGCTCTCGAGTTCGACCGGGTCGACTTCGCCTACCCGGAGGCCGAATCGGCGCCGGTGCTGCGGTCCCTCTCGACCGTGATCGAACCGGGCCGGACCGTCGCGCTGGTAGGCGCCACCGGCTCGGGCAAGTCCACCCTCGCCGCGCTGCTCGCCCGGCTCACCGACCCGACCGGCGGCGAGATCCGCCTCGACGGCACGGTCCTGGCCGAGTACTCGAAGGGCGAGATCTCCGAGTCCGTCGCGCTCGTGCCGCAGCAGACGTTCATCTTCGGCGACACCGTGCGCGCGAACGTGGCCCTCGGCGCCGACCTCGGCGAGGAGGAGATCTGGGCCGCGCTGCGCACCGCGCAGGCCGAGAAGTTCGTCAAGGCCCTGCCGGGCGGCCTGGACACCGTCATCGGCGAGCGCGGCACCACCCTCTCCGGTGGACAACGCCAACGGCTTGCCCTGGCCCGCGCCCTTGCCCGCCACCCACGGCTGCTCGTCCTCGACGACTGCACCTCGGCCGTGGACCCGAGCGTGGAGGCCGCGATCCTCGACGGTCTGCGCGAGCAGGGCGGCGACCCGGGGCAGTCAGGCGCCACGGTCGTCGTCATCGCGTATCGGAAGGCGACCGTCGCGCTCGCCGACGAAGTGCTCTTCCTCGAAGACGGCGCGATCTCCGCCCGCGGCACCCACGAGGAGCTGCTGACGCGCAGCCCGGGCTATCGCGAACTCATCACCGCGTACGCGCGGGCGGCCGAGGACGCGGAACTCGAGGAGCGGGCCGAGCGCGCCGATGACGCCGAAGTCGGTCAAGACGCCGTAGACGACGTAGACGCCGACCGCGTCGAGAACTGCGCCGAGGAGATATCCGCATGACCGCCGTCATCGAAGAACTCGACGAGGCCGAGGAAAGCTTCGAACCGGCCGTGCCCGACGCCCCCGACGCCCCGGTCGTCGGCGAGGCCGAGGGCGGCCCGCTGGCGATCGTGCGTACCGGGCTGCGCCTCTCGCCCGAGTTCACCAAGGGCATCGGCGTGACGATCCTGCTCGCCCTGGTCGCCACCACCGGCCGCATCGTCATCCCGGTGGCCGTGCAGCAGGCCATGGACAAGGGCTTCGGCGCGGCGTCCGGCCGGGTCGACGTCGGCGAAGTGGAGCGGATGGTCGCGCTCGCTTCCCTCGCGGTGATCGCCACCATGATCTCGGCCACCGCGATGAGCCGCCGGCTCTACCGGGCCAGCGAATCCGGCCTGGCCGGCCTGCGCATCAAGGCATTCCGGCACGTGCACGACCTGTCCGTGGCGCACCAGCAGGCCGAGCAGCGCGGTTCGCTCGTCTCCCGGGTCACCTCCGACGTCGACACCATCACCAACTTCATCCAGGAGGGCGGCCTGACCCTCTTCGTCAGCATCGCGCAGATGGTGCTGGCCACGGTCGTCATGGCGGTCTACTCCTGGCAGCTGACCCTGCTCATCTGGGTCTGCTTCCTTCCGCTGTTCGCCACGATGCGCCTGGTGCAGAAGAGCACCGGCCGCCGCTACAACGACGTGCGCAAGGCCATCGGACGGATGCTCGGCGCCGTCAGCGAGACCCTGGTCGGCGCGGCCGTCGTGCGCGCCTACGGCATCGAGGACCGGATGGCCGAGCGGATGAACGAGTCCGTCGACGGCACTCGGCGCGCCCAGATCAGGGCCCAGAGTGTCGTGGTGCGGACCTTCAGCGCCGGCGAGATCGCGGCCGGGCTCGCGAACGCCGGAGTGGTCGTCGTCGGCACGCTGCTCGGTGTCGGCGGGGAACTGACCGCGGGTCAGCTCGTGGCCATGCTCTTCCTGGTCTCGCTGTTCATCACCCCGGTGCAGTGGGGCGTCGAGGTGCTCAACGAGGCACAGAACGCGATCTCCGGCTGGCGCCGGGTCATCGGCCTGCTCGAGGCGGTCCCGGACGTGCCCGACCCCGGCGCCGAGGGCACCGACTTGCCCGAGGGTGCGCTGGACGTCCGCTTCGAGCACGTCGCCTTCGCCTACCCCGGTGGCGCGCGGGTGCTGCACGGCGTGGACGCGACGATCCCCGCTCGCACCAGGATCGCCGTCGTCGGCGAGACCGGTTCGGGCAAGACCACGTTCGCGAAGCTGCTCACCCGGCTGATGGATCCGGCCGAGGGCAGCGTCCTGATCGGCGGGGTCGATGCGCGGCAGATCCCCTTCGAGCAGTTGCGCCGCCGAGTGGTGATGGTCCCCCAGGACGGGTTCCTCTTCGAGGGCGACATCGCCGACAACGTCCGCTACGGCGCGCCGGAAGCGGACGACGAGGCGGTCCACGAGGCTTTCACGGCGCTCGGCCTCGGCGACTGGCTGGCCGGACAGCCGCAGGGCGTGGCCACCCAGGTCGGCCAGCGCGGCGAGTCGCTCTCCGCGGGCGAGCGGCAGCTGGTGGCGCTGGCCCGGGCCTACGTCGCGGACCCGGATCTGCTGCTGCTCGACGAGGCGACCTCGGCCGTCGACCCGGCCACCGAGCAGCGCATCGCCCGAGCCCTCGAAACGCTCACCCGCGGCCGCACGACCGTCTCGATCGCGCACCGACTCTCGACTGCGCAGGCGGCCGACGAGGTGTTCGTCTTCGACGCGGGACGCCTCGTCGAGCGCGGCCCGCACCGGGAGCTCGTCGAGCAGGGCGGCGTGTACGCGGCGCTCTACGCATCCTGGGCCCGGACCGCCGTCGGCGGCTAGTCCTGACGCCGCGTCATGCCACCTGGTGCCAGCCCAGCGCGAGCCAGCTGACCCAGTACAGGAAGGCGAGGTCGACCACCACGAAGGTGTACCAGGCCCAGCGCCGGCGCAGCAGCATGGGCAAGGAGATCAACAGCGGGATGATCGCGGCGAGGTAGCGGGGCTCCGAGGTGAACCACGGTGAGGTGACGCCGAGCACGACCATCACGGCGGACCAGGCCGTGAAGGACACCGGCAGCCTGCGCGCGCAGGCCACGAGGGCGACGATCGCGATCGCCGCGCACGCGAGCGAGGTATCCAGTATCCCGACGGCGTGGTAGGTCAGCAGAGTCTGAATGGTGTTGATCGGATTCTGCGTGACAGCTCCGCGGTTACCGCTCGACACCTGCTCGGAGAACGGCAGGATCCAGTTGTGGAAGTGCAGCTGGCAATAGCCGAGGTACGCGAGCAGGCCGAGCCCGGGCGCGGCGCTCTGCAGCAGACCGGCGACTATCGAGCGCGGAGTCCAGCCCGCCTGCCGGGCCGCGCGCACCGCCTCGATGAAGCCGGGCAGCGCGAGGACGATGCCGGTGGGCCGGGACATGCCGGCGAGCAGGCCGACGGCGACGGCCCAGCCCGTGCGCTGCCGACGTACCGCAAGGAAGTAGAGCGCGGCGAGCACTCCGGCGAGCGGCTCGGTGTACCCCATCACCAGCGCGAAGGCGCCGGGCGCGATCTGGCTCAGCCAGGCGGCACGGCTCGCCGTCACCCGGTTCCCGGTCTCGCGCATCGCGATCACGTGCACCAGCGCGCCGAAGACCAGCGCGAGCACCCAGCAGAAGGCGAAGAGCACGAACTCGGTGGGCAGCCGCGTCACGATCGTGAGGCCCGCCACGAACAGCGAGGTCAGCGGGAAGAAGTGGGCGAGGCCGCCGACCCCGGTGTCGTCCCCGAAGACGTTCCCGCCGTGCGCCATCCCGCTCGCCTCGGTCAGGTACCAGTGCGTATCCCAGACCTCGAGCGGGGCGAAGACGTTCGAGTGATTCAGCTGCAGACAGACCAGGAGTACGAAAACGTGGGCGAAGAGCCATGCGGGCAGGCTCGAGCGCAAGCCGTCGTAGAGCTCCGTCCTGGCGCCCGCGATTTTCGTCATGAGCAATTTCTGTTCACTTCTCCCCGACTCGGCGGCGACGCGGCCAGAGTGGCGCCACCGTGATCGTCTGAGCGAGACAATAGGGCACATGGACGAGACGAGGCCGGGGCGAGCGGCGCTGGACCCGGCGATTGCAGCGCAGTTGAAACGCAACAGCCAGGGACTGGTGCCCGCGGTGGTGCAGCAGTACGACACCGGCGAGGTGCTGATGCTGGCGTGGATGGACGACGAGGCGCTGCGCCGGACGCTGTCCACCGGCCGGGCCACCTACTGGTCCCGCAGCCGCGCCGAGTACTGGATCAAGGGAGCCACCTCGGGCAACTTCCAGCAGGTCAAATCGGTGGCCCTGGACTGCGACGGGGACACGCTGCTGGTCAGGGTCGACCAGACCGGACCCGCCTGCCACACCGGCGCGCACACCTGCTTCGAGGGTCGGGAACTGCCGCTGAGCACACAATGACCGCGCGATGATCGCGCAGTGACGGCGCGGTGACCGCGATGTGACCGCAGTCCCGCCGACCGGCCAGGGCTGCCACAATGTGGTGCCATGACGACCGGTGCCACCACCCCCGACCTGCCCGCCTTCCGCGCCCTCGCGGCCCATCAGCGGGTCATCCCGGTCACCCGCCGCTTCCTCGCGGACGGCGAGACCCCGGTTGGGCTCTACCGCAAGCTCGCGGCGGAGCGCCCCGGCACCTTCCTGCTCGAATCCGCCGAGCACGGCGTCTGGTCCCGCTACTCCTTCATCGGCGTGCGCAGCGAGCTCGCACTGACCGAGCGCGACGGCTCCGCCGCCTGGATCGGCCCCCCGCCCGTCGGCGCGCCGACCGAGGGCGCGCCGCTCGACGTGCTGCGCGCCACCCTCGAACTGCTGCGCACCCCGCACGACCCGGCCAGGGCCGACCTGCCGCCGCTCACCGGCGGCTTCGTCGGCTACCTCGGCTACGACACCGTCCGCCGGCTCGAGCGCATCGGCGAGCACGCGAAGGACGACCTGAACCTGCCCGAGCTGACCATGCTGCTCGCCGCGGACCTCGCCGTGCTCGACCACAACGTCGGCACGGTCACCCTCATCGCGAACGCGATCAACCTCAACGGCACCCCGGACGGCGTGGACGCGGCCTACCGCGGCGCGCTGGCCAGGCTGGACGCGATGGCCGCCGATCTCACCCGTCCCGACCGGCTGCCCCCCGCCACCCTCGAGCTCGACCTGCAGCCCGAGTTCACCGGGAACCGCAGCAGCGAGGACTACCGGGCTGCGGTCGACCGGGCCAAGGAGGACATCCGAGCGGGCGAGGCCTTCCAGATCGTGGTCTCCCAACGCTTCGAGATGGCCACCGAGGCCAGCGCCCTCGACGTCTACCGGGTGCTGCGCGCGACGAACCCGAGCCCTTATATGTACCTGTTCCGCTTCCCGAGCGAGCGCGGGTCCTTCGACGTGGTCGGCTCGTCCCCGGAGGCGCTGGTCAAGGTGTCCGACGGCGAGGCGATGCTGCACCCGATCGCCGGCACCCGGCCCCGCGGCGCCACTCCGGAGCAGGACGCCGCGCTCGCCGAGGAGCTGCTCGCCGACCCGAAGGAGCGCGCTGAGCACTTGATGCTGGTCGACCTCGGTCGCAACGACCTTGGCCGGATCAGCACGCCGGGCAGCGTCGAAGTGGTCGACTTCATGAGCGTGGAGCGCTACAGCCACGTCATGCACCTGGTCTCGACCGTCGTCGGACAGATCGCCCCGGACTGCAACGCGCTCGACGTGCTGCTCGCGGCGTTCCCGGCCGGCACGCTCTCCGGCGCCCCCAAGCCGCGGGCACTGCAGATCATCGACGAACTCGAACCCACCAGGCGCGGCGTCTACGGAGGCTGCGTCGGCTACCTGGACTTCGCCGGGAACAGCGACACCGCGATCGCGATCCGCACCGCGCTGCTGCGCGACGGAGTGGCATACGTCCAGGCGGGCGCCGGGATCGTGGCCGACTCGGTGCCCGAGTCGGAGGACGCGGAGTGCCGGAACAAGGCGATGGCCGTCCTGCGGGCCGTCGCGGCGGCCGGTACGCTGCGCCCGGCGCCGTAGGCCGGCAGGCCGCGGGACGCACCCCGCTCCGGCCCGCTGAATCCGCGAGACTCAGCGCATTCTGAAACCCGCCGCCCGAGCCGCACCCGGCTGCGGGGCCGCGGACGCCGTTTGCGAGGATGGACGCATGGCAGCAGCGCAGACCGATTCGCCCGACGGCACGACCGTCACCGAGCAGCAGGCCGTCCGACCGGCGCGCAAGGCGGGCCGCAACAAGGCGCTGGCCGCGCTCCTCGCCGCCCTCGGCTCCGGCATCATCCTGCTGACCATCGGTCGCAGCTGGGCCCACGGCGACGTGACCAGCCCGATCACCTTCAAGGTGAACGCCACCGGCTCGCAGTTGACCGGCGTGCCGTACGCGCTCGGCCTGGCCGGCCTGGCCGGAGCGCTCGCCCTTTTCGCGGTCAAGCGGATCGGCCGCTACTTCGTCGGCGTCGTCCTCGCGCTCGCCGGTGCGGGCAGCGTCTACGCCGTCGCCGACCGGCTCAGCAGCCTCGACGACGCCCTGCACACCCAGGCCGGCATCCAGGGCCTCGGCTCGCAGACGAAGATCAGCGGGATCGACAACAGCCTCTGGCCCTACCTGACCATCCTCGGCGGCGTGCTGCTGTGCCTCGCCGGGATCTACACGCTCGTGCGCGGCCGTACCTGGTCCGGACTCGGCGGCCAGTACGACGCCCCGGCCGAGCAGGCCGCGAGGGCCACCGCCGCGCGGCCGGCCGGCCCCGTCACCTCCCGTGACCTGTGGGACGCGCAGGCCCGCGGAAACGACCTGACCGTCGGCGCAGACGCCGACTGAGCGCCGAGTGAGATTCGTCTCGACCGGCCCCCTGCGTGCAGATCACGCTTCGTGATGAGGAACAATGGGAGTGCGCGCGAGCGCAGTCACATCTTCGGCTTTTAGGAGTCAGTACGCCATGTCCCAGGTTGTCGAGGAGACCGAGTCCGTAGCGGGCCACTCGAAGGTGGCCAAGGTCGCCGGGCACGCCGCCGGAGTCGGCATGGCCCTGATGGGTTCGTCGCTCGCGGCCACCGAGCCGCACGTCGACCACGGCTACGCCCCGGCCCGCTGGACCGCGGTGACCATCTCCGCCCTCGGCTGGCTGGTCGGCGGTATCGCCTTCCCCTTCGGCATCTGGGCGCTCGTGGTGATCGGCGGCGTGCTGCAGATCGTCGCGCTCATCGTGAACGTCTCGATGAACGCCGCCGGCCTCGGCGCCAAGTCCAACGACGACTGGGCCGCCGCCAAGGCCCAGGCGAAGGCCGCCCGCGCGGCCTGATCCGGGCCGGTCGGAAACTTTTTTCGAACTTCGCCGCCCCGGTCGGAGTACGTCCGCGTACGTGCCCCGACCGGGGCGGACGTGTGCGACGAGCGGCCTCGCGCCGGTCCGCGATGTGGATCTTGGCAGCACGCGCGGCGCAGGGCCGATAGCATGGCAGGGCAAGACGGCGCCGTGTGTGGCCTGCGGATCGAGGGGACGGTAGCAGCGTTGAACGTGCTCGAGGAGATCATCGAGGGTGTGCGCGCCGACCTCGCGGAGCGCCAGCAGTCGACCACGCTCGAGGACCTCAAAGCGCGGGCCAGGACGCAGCCGTCCGCCAAGGACGGGGTGCGCGCCCTGCGCGGCGAGGGCGTGGCCGTGATCGCCGAGGTCAAGCGCTCGAGCCCGTCCAAGGGCGCGCTGGCCGCGATCGCCGACCCGGCGGGACTGGCGGCCGACTACGAGCTCGGCGGCGCCAGCGTCATCAGCGTCTTGACGGAGCAGCGCCGGTTCGGCGGCTCCCTGCAGGACCTCAAGGACGTGCGGGCCCGGGTCGACATCCCGGTGCTGCGCAAGGACTTCATCGTCTCCAGCTACCAGCTGTGGGAGGCCCGCGCGTACGGCGCCGACCTGGCCCTGCTGATCGTGGCCGCGCTCGAGCAGGACGCGCTGGTCTCGCTGATCGAGCGGGCCGAGTCCATCGGTCTGACCCCGCTGGTCGAGGTGCACGACGAGCAGGAGATCGACCGGGCGGTCGACGCCGGAGCCAAGATCATCGGCGTGAACGCGCGGGACCTGAAGACGCTCAAGGTGGACCGCGACACCTTCGCCCGGCTCGCCCCGCGCATCCCCGACTCCGTCGTCCGGATCGCCGAGTCCGGCGTGCGCGGCCCGCACGACCTGATCGCCTACGCCAACGCCGGCGCCGACGCCGTGCTGGTCGGCGAGTCACTGGTGACCGGCCGCGACCCTCGGTCCTGCGTGGCCGACCTGGTCGCCGCCGGCGCCCACCCGGCCATGCGCCGCGGCCGCTGAAGTGCGCCGAGCCTGCTGAGCCCGACGGGTCCGCCGATTCCGAGCGGGCCCGTCCGGCCTGCCCCACCAGGCGAATACGTTACGGGCGGCGAGCCCGCTAGGATGACCACGTGAGCAAGCCGACCTCCCCGCGCGCGGCCGCCCGTCGGCGTCCGTGGTGGCGCCACGCGCCCGCGGCCCGTCGATGGCCGGTCCTCGGCGCGTAGCACTCGAGGCAGCGCGCCAGACGCCTGTCCTGTTCACCGACGTCCCTTTTCTCCAGGAGTCGAAGTCCGATGACGGACACCCAGTCCTTTTCCGACGCCTTCTTCGCCGCGTCGTACGCCCATCCCTCGCTGCAGCCCGATCACGCGGGTCACTTCGGCGGCGGAGCCGAGCATGGGCACAGCGGCAATCTCGGCGGCCGCTTCATGCCCGAGGCGCTGATGGCCGCCCTGGCCGAGCTCACCGAGGCCTACCAGAAGTCCAAGAACGACCCGGAGTTCCACGCCGAGCTCACCTACTGGCTGCGCACCTACGCCAACCGGCCCTCGCTGCTGACCGAGGCCAAGCGGCTGTCCGAGCACGCCGGGGCGCGCATCCTGCTCAAGCGCGAGGACCTCAACCACACCGGCTCACACAAGATCAACAATGTGCTCGGGCAGGCCCTGCTGACCAAGCGGATGGGCAAGCACCGGGTCATCGCCGAGACCGGGGCCGGCCAGCACGGCGTCGCCTCGGCCACCGCGGCCGCCCTGTTCGACCTCGAATGCGTGGTCTACATGGGCGAGGAGGACACCGAACGCCAGGCACTGAACGTGGCCCGGATGCGCATGCTCGGCGCCGAGGTCATCCCGGTCTCCACCGGCTCGCGCACCCTCAAGGACGCCATCAACGAGGCGATCCGCGACTGGGTCACCAACGTCGAGCACACCAACTACCTGTTCGGCACCGCCGCGGGTCCGCACCCGTTCCCCTCGATGGTCCGCGACTTCGCCCGCATCATCGGCGTCGAGGCCCGCGCGCAGATCCTCGAGCTCACCGGCGCGCTGCCGGACGCGGTCGCCGCGTGCGTGGGCGGCGGCTCCAACGCGATCGGCGCGTTCCACGCCTTCGTGCCGGACGACGCCGTGCGCCTCTACGGCTTCGAGGCCGGCGGCTCCGGCGTGGAGACCGGCCTGCACGCCGCGTCGATCACCGGGGGAGCGGTCGGCGTGCTGCACGGCGCGCGCACCTACATCCTCCAGGACGAATACGGCCAGACGCTGCCGAGCCACTCCATCTCCGCAGGGCTCGACTATCCCGGCGTCGGCCCCGAGCACGCGTGGCTGCACGACATCGGCCGGGCCCGCTACGAACCGGTCACCGACGCCGAGGCGATGGAGGCCTTCCGGCTGCTGTGCCGCACCGAGGGCATCATCCCGGCGATCGAGTCCGCGCACGCCGTCGCAGGCGCGGTGCGGATCGCACCGCGCCTGCGCGAGGAGCTCGGCCGCGAGCCGGTCATCATGGTCAATCTGTCCGGCCGCGGCGACAAGGACATGCACACCGCCGCCGCATACTTCGGTTTCGACACCGGCACGGAGGTCTGAGACGTGAGCAAGCTCTCTGATGTGCTCGCCGCGGCGAAGGCCGAGAACCGGGCCGCGCTGATCGGCTACCTGCCTGCCGGATACCCGAGCGTCGAAGGCTCGATCGCGGCCTGCCGGGCCATGATCGAAGGCGGGGTCGACATCATCGAGATCGGCCTGCCGTACTCGGATCCGCAGATGGACGGCCCGGTCATCCAGAAGGCCGTGCAGGGCGCGCTCGACGCCGGGGTCAATACCCTCGACGTGCTGCGCGTGGTCGAGGGGGTGGCCGCCACCGGCGCGCCCACCCTGGTCATGTCCTACTGGAACCCGATCGAGCGGTTCGGCACTGGACGGTTCGCCGAACAGCTCGCGAAGGCCGGGGGAGCGGGCACCATCCTGCCCGACCTGATCCCCGAGGAGGCGGACGACTGGATCGCCGCCGCCGACGCGCACGGCCTCGACCGCGTCTTCCTGGTCGCGCAGACCTCCACCCCCGAGCGGATCGCGCTGACCACGGGCGTGTGCCGCGGCTTCGTCTACGCGGCCTCGCTGATGGGCGTCACCGGCACCCGCGACGCCGTCAGCGGAAACGCGTCCGGCCTGGTCGAGCGCACCCGCGCGGCGACCGACCTGCCGGTCTGCGTCGGCCTCGGCGTGTCCGACGGCGCCCAGGCGGCCGAGGTGGCCGCCTTCGCCGACGGGGTGATCGTCGGTTCGGCCTTCGTCCGCCGGCTGATCGAAGCCGAGGACGAGCCGGCCGGTCTGGCCGCCGTGCGAGACCTCGCTCGGGAACTCGCGGAGGGTGTCAGGAGCGGGCGTCGGTGAGATACGGTGTGCCCAGTGAGTTCAGCAGGCACAAACGTATCCGCTGACGACTCGCCGTAGTCGGGCGAAACAGGCAGAATCCAGGAGGGATCGACGCCATGGCGACCAAGGGCGCTGTCACGGCGAACGCCGATAAGAAGCAGCCGGCGGACGAGCCCCCCGTCGCCGGGTGGCGATCCTTCCTGGATGCCAAAGCCCCCTGGATCTCGCTGGCCGCGCGGCTGCTGCTCGGCGCGATGTGGCTCTACTACTGCCTGCCGAAGCTGACCTCGCCCACCCAGAACATCGCCGACGTGCGCAACTTCCAGATCCTGCCCAGCGGTCTGGTCAGCACGTTCGCCTACGCCCAGCCCTACCTCGAGCTCTCGCTCGGCCTGCTGCTGATCGCGGGCCTCGGCACCCGGCTGGTCGCGCTGTTCTCGGCGATCCTGCTGCTCGTCTACATCGGCGCCATCATCTCGCTCGGCGCCCGCGGCATCTCCATCAGCTGCGGTTGCGGCGGCGGTGGCGGCGCCGTCGAGGCCGGGCAGACCCGCTACACCCTCGACGTGCTGCGGGACGTGCTCTACCTGATCCCGGCGCTCTGGCTGCTCTGGCGGCCCAAGTCCAAGTACTCCGCGGACGACGCGCTGCTCCCGTAGCAACTCCGCAGTACCGCCTATCCGCCGACCCGCTTCACCGGCCCTCCCGCTCTGCCGAGCCCCTGCCCCTCTTCGCCGCTCTCCGCGTGTCCAACATCACCGAGTGTGATCTTTGCGGCACGATTGCCCCGACCGGACCACGGCAGACGTGGTTGACGGAGCGCGGAAGATGGAGAGTCGGCGAGTCATGGCACCGCAG
>Ga0073928_10001220_pt1 | contig 50993 bp, 43 predicted proteins | sample PaiPotPPA55metaG_FD_76969 | JGI IMG/M metagenome (GOLD analysis project Ga0073928, IMG submission 76969) | Iron sulfur acid spring bacterial and archeal communities from Banff, Canada, to study Microbial Dark Matter (Phase II) - Paint Pots PPA... ...
ACTTGTATTCGAAACTCGCGATCGGTGAGAATTGTGCATTCCGCACCGTCTACGGCGCAATGTTCACCGCCTTCTCCGCGATCCCCCGCGACCTCAGCGGTGAGTCCTGAATTCTCCGGGGCTGGCCCGATGAGACAATCGAATGAGACGGATAGGACGCGTCTCACGGCCTGGCCACGAGGTCGAGGTGGCAACCTGCGTAACCAGAAGCAGTTGCGACGCATTAATATGGAACACCATGAGACGGATGAGACGAGGCGCGAAGGTGAGAACGGAACGCTATGCCGGATTTCGCACGCGCGGAACGATGGGGGTCGAATCCGCAGGGCGAGCGGCAAGCGCGGAAGGCGCCGGTGGCGCGAGGTCGAGCACGCCTTCGGCGTAGCAGCGGAGGATTTCGCCGACCGCGGCCGCGGAGGCGATCAGTCCGCCGGGGTTGTGCGGGGCGTCGCCGTCCATCGGCGGGCTTCCTCCCTGATGCGAACTCCCACTTGGGCAACTATAGCCGGCCACGAGTGGATATCAAGAAGATGCCGCGCGTCAGAAGTTGTACTGGTCTATATTGTCTTTGGTGAACGTAAACGGCTTGCCGAGCAGGACGTTGTCCCCCAGGAGCCGGATCGTGCCCAGGCGGCCGGCTTGAAGCGAGCCGTCGCCGGCTTTCAGCGTTCCTCTCGCCAGCTCATCGGCGGCGAGGACCGTGAGATAGCCCAGATCCATGGTATTCCAAAGGATCACCGCCTGGGTGATTCCCTCATGCACGTAGCGTTTGTTGTCGTTGGGGAGCCCCAGGCCGATGACCTTGACGTCGGCACGCCCCGACTGCTTGACGGCCTCCGCGGCGCCCGGGACCGCCGGGGAACAGATCGCCATGATCAATTTCACGTCCGGGTAAGCATTGAGGATGGTCCGGGCCTCGTCGAATGCCTTGGGCTGGAGGTCGTCGCAGGGGCGCAACGCGGCCATTCTGATGTTCGGGTAACTCTCCGCGCGGCGCTGCTCGATGTACTTCTGCCATTCGTTCATGTTGGCGGCGGTGAGCGAGGCGGTGATGATTGCAAAGTCCCCTTTGCCGCCCATGACCGTGGCCGCGGTGTCCATCAAGGTGTAGCCGATTCCCTGCGGCGTCGCCTGGTTGACGAAAAAGTCCCGCGCGTCGGGCTCGGCATCGGAATCGAAAGTGACAACCTTGATCCCCTTCTGCCGCGCCTTTCGCAGGACACCGGAGATCCCGCCGCGGTTCTCGACCGCGACGGCAATAACGTCCACGCCGCGGGTGATCCAGGTTTCGACGATCTCGTTCTGCTTGGCCGGATCGGGATCGGTCGGGCCATCCCAGATGAGGTTGACGCCGATCTGTTTGGCCGCCTCCTCGGCGCCCTGACGGCAGGCGATGAAATAGGCGTTGCCCTTGCTCTTGGGCATCATCGCGATGGTGATCTTCCGGCCGGCGGACGAACCGCCATCCGATTCGAGCGGCCCGGTGCGCGGCTGCGGGCCGCGGACCGCCGACCGCTCGATCGACCGGACCAGCATGAGATTTGCCCCGGCCACGATCAGCGCCGCGACCAGAATAACGATGCTGAGCACCGCCAGTTGCGAGTTCCTCATATTCAACTCCTCGTCTGCGTCGATGGCGGTGGGCGAAACCGTGGCCCGGCGAGCCGTCGGCCGCCAGTCCGCTCCGATGGCCAGCAGAAGAAGCAGGCCAATAAGGATCGCCGCCAGTTCCGTCGGCAGGGCCGCCAGGCCCAGACCGCGCTTGAGCAGCGCGATGGCGAACAAGCCCAGAAGCGTTCCCGGGATGCTGCCGCGACCACCGAAGATCGACGTACCGCCCAGGACGACCGCCGCGATCGCGTCCAACTCGTATCCCGTGCCCGCATCGGCCTTGGCCTGACCCCAGTGGGCCACATAAATGACAGCGGCGATCGAGGACGCCAGACCCGACAGCACGTACGTCAGCGCGACTCGACGCTCCACGGGAATGCCCGCGTATCGTGCCCCTTCGGGCGCGTACCCGATCGCACAGAGCGCGCGGCCGATCGTCAGTCGGTGCAGCAGGACGTAAAACCCGATCGCCGCGACGACAAGGATCGGCACCTGCACCGGCAGCGGCCCCACATACCCTTGTCCGAGAAACAGGACCTGCCTCGGGGCGGCGAAGTTGTCCACTCCGCGGGTGATCCCCTCGGCCAGACCGCGAAACAGGGAAAACGACCCGAGCGTGACGATCAGGGCCGGGATGCGCAAGCGCGTAATCAGGGCGGCGTTCAACCCGCCGGCCAGCGCGCCGATCGCCAGCGTCGCGAGGGCCGCGACAGCCGGCGGCAGCCCGCCGTCGCGACACATCTTACCGAACAGCACCGCCGACAAACCCAAAAGCGAACCGACGGACAGGTCGATTCCGCCGGTCACGATAACCGGCGTGAGGGCCAGCGCCAGCAGTCCCAGCTCGACGCTCAGCCGCAGCAGCTCGAACAGGTTCCCCAGCGTGAGAAAATTCTGTCCGATCGCGGCGAATACCGCCATCTCGGCCACGATCAGCACGCCGAGGATGATCTGCTTCGGCTTCGGCGTCAGCTCGCCCTCCTCCGCAGCCCGTCAGTCGCCACGGCGGCAAGAATGATGGCGCCCTGGATCGCCTTCTCCCACTGGGGCTGGCCGCCCAGAAATACCAGGGCGGGAGCGATCGTCGCCAGCAGGGCTACGCCGATCAGCGTGCCGGCCAGCGTCCCGCGGCCGCCCGAAATGGCCGTGCCGCCGACGACCACCGCCGCGATCACTTTCAGCTCCAGCCCTTCGCCATAGTTGGGGTAGACGATGGTGAACCGTGCTGCATTCAACAGAGCCGCGAGTCCCGCCAGCCCACCCATCAAGATGAACACGGCGCATACCACGCGCCTGGGTCGTATACCGGCCAGTCGTGCGGCCTCCTGATCCGATCCGACCGCGTAGACCGTCCGGCCCGCTGCCAGCCATCGAAGCCCCCAGGCGAGCATGATGAAGACCCCCAGCGCGACAACGAGAATGGTCCATTGCCCTACCTGCTGCGATGCGCCAAGCCACTGGAAGTGCGGCGGCAGGCGGACGGCGGCGCCCTGCGTCGCCCACATCAATCCGCCACGCAGAATCACCATCGTCGCCAGCGTGACCACGATCGACGGCAGTCCCATCCACGCGACCAGCACGCCGTTGACGGCGCCCAAAACCGCTCCGCTCGCGACCGTGCCGATTACGACCAGCGGCATGGGCAATGGCCACGCCGCCAGCAGCCCGGCGACCACGCCGCACACCGAGAACTGCGACCCGATCGAGATATCGATCTGCCGAGTGAGAATGACCAGCGTCATCCCGGCGGCGGCCATCAGCACCGGCGCGGCGCTGACCCATGTATCGCGGAATTGGTCGCGAAAGAACGTCGGCCGGAATACGGCGAGCGCCGCCAGCAGCATCAGGTATGCCGATGCCACCGAAATCTCGCGTAGATGTCGCGCGAAGAAGCCGCTCCCGCTCCGAATCGCGAACGTGCCCGGGCCCGTCTGGGAGATAGCGCTCATGCCGCTGCCGCCCCTTTCGGCAGGTGACCCAGCGCTAACTCGATTACTTTCTCCTGCGTCGCTTCCTCGCGGTTTAAGACGCCGACCACAATTCCTCCGTGCATCACCGCGATCCGGTCGCTCATCCCGAGCACCTCGGGCAACTCCGAGGAGATCATGAGGATCGCCAGCCCGCGCCTGGCCAGCTCACCCATGAGGTGATGGATCTCCGTCTTGGCGCCGATATCGACGCCTTGGGTCGGCTCGTCGAGGATCAGGACGGCCGGCTCGGTGGCCAGCCAGCGGGCCAGCGCCACCTTCTGCTGATTCCCGCCTGACAGATTGCCGACGGGCGACTCTACCGAGAGCGTTTTGATCCCGAGCCGCTGGACGAACGATTCAGCGATCGTCCGCTCCCGCACGAAGTCGATCCACCCATGTAAGCTGATCTTGCGAAGGATCGCCAGCGTGGTGTTGGCCGCGACCGGCATCTCCAGGATCACGCCGTGCCGGCGGCGGTCTTCGGGAACGTATGCGATCCCTAACTCCATCGCCTTGGCGGGCCGGTCAACGATGACCGGTTTGCCGCGCACTAGCATCTGCCCACTATCCGCGGGCGTGAGTCCGAACAGGACTTGCGCCAATTCCGTGCGCCCCGCCCCGACGAGTCCGGCTAGACCGACGATTTCTCCCGCTCTTACGGTGAGGCTGACGTCGCGCACCCCGGACCGCCGCGCCCCCAGCCCGCGCGTTTCGAGGACGACCTCCCCAAGTTGCACGTCCACCTTGGGAAAAACCGCGGCCAATTCCCGGCCGACCATCAGCCGGATCAACTCCGATCTGCTCACCTCGGCCATCGGCAGCGTGGCGACGCGGCTCCCATCGCGCAGCACGGTCACCCGGTCCGCGATCTGCGACAGCTCCTCGAGCCGATGCGAGATGTAGATCATTCCCACGCCCTGCGACCGCAGCTCGCGGATAAGGCGGAACAGGTTCTCAACTTCGCGATCGCTGAGCGACGCCGTCGGCTCGTCCAGAATCAGAACGCGGGCTTCGCCGCCCAAGGCGCCGGCGATCTCGACGAGTTGTTGTTGCGGCATGGTGAGCCGGCGGACGGGCGCATCGACCGGAATGCTCGCGCCGACCCGATCAAGTAAATCTCCGGCTTGCCGCTTCCGCTGGTTCCATCGGACCCGCCTCCACGGGCCGGGCCGCTCCAGCCGCAACGCGATGTTCTCGGCCACGGTGAGGTCGGGAAACAGTGCCGGCTGCTGGTAGATGGCGGCGATGCCCAGCGCGCGGGACACACCGGGATCGAGATGCTCCACGACTCGCCCGCCGATTTCGATCGTGCCGGAGTCAGGTTGATGCGCGCCGGTGATGATCTTGACCAGCGTGCTTTTGCCGGCGCCGTTTTCGCCGCACAGGGCGTGGACCTCGCCCCCGCGGACCTGGAGGCTCACGTCGCACAGCGCGCGAGCACCGCCGAACGACTTGCTGACGCCGCGCACCTCGACCAGGGAAGCTGACACGTGGTGGATCTCCGCGAAGCTGAACGCTGTGAAGAATACCGGGCCGGCGCGAACTTATCGAGAATGTGATGCGCGCGCCTCTGACGGGCCGGTGTGGCGATTGATTTTGGCGGGCTGCAAAGTGGCACGGCGGGACCGCCAATGGAGCGCGGGGCACCTACACCAGAGAGGCAAAGCCCTCAGAACGGCGTGGGCTCTCCAAGTAGATGATACCGCAGCATGGTTAGCGCTATTTTGGCTGAGCGGTCGCGGATGAATTCGCGGTCGCCGGAGAAAAGAAAGGTGCGGGCCTCTGCGCCCGCGGGGTGAGCCAAGCTGATGCAGACGGTGCCGACGGGTTTGGCCGGGGTGCCGCCAGCCGGGCCGGCGATGCCGCTGATCGCCAGCGCGTAGGTGCTCGCCGCGTGCTGCTGGGCGCAAGCCGCCATCGCCCGCACCACCGGCTCGCTCACCGCCCCGTGCTCTCGGAGCAGTGCCGGGGGGACGCCGAGCAACTGCTGCTTTGCCTGATTGGCATACGTAATCCAGCCGTACCCGTAATAGGCAGAGGAGCCGGGGACGTCGGTGATCAGTTTGCCGAGTAGTCCGCCGGTGCAGGATTCAGCGGTGGCGACGCTCTGGCCGGTCCTTACTTTAAGCAGGTCGCCGACGACCTCCTGGAGCGTCTGCTCGTCCTGGCCATACACCAGTGATCCCAGCGCGGACAGGCAGGCTTCGGCCGTCTGCTCGAGCTGCTTGCGTGCCTCCGAGGCCGAACCGAATCGTGCGTTGATTCGAAGGGAGACAGTGCCGCTGGCGAGGGTCGTGCCGACCGAAGGATTGCGCTCGCGGCGCATCAGGTTGCCGAGCTTCTCGGCAATCGCGCTTTCGCCCAGACCGTAGGTGTGCAACGTGCGCGAGAGGATCACGGCCCCGCCGCCAGCGGCGCGGACGTGCGGGAGCACGTCCCCCTCGAACATGATCTTCATCTCCTGCGGCACGCCCGGCATGACGAAGACGCGACAGGCTTCGAGCGATGCCTCGATCCCGGCGGCCGTCCCGGCGGTGTTGAAGATCATCCGTGCGCCCCGCGGAATCATCGCCTGAATTCGATTGGCCTGCGGCATCGGGCGGTTTCGGGCGGCGAAGAACGTCTGCAACTCGGCCAGCCACCGGTCGTTCAATTCAAGCGGCTCGCCCGTCGCCGCGGCCAGCGCCTGTCGAGTCAGATCATCCGCCGTCGGGCCCAGCCCGCCGGAAATCAGCAGGTAATCGCATCGCGGCGCGGACTGACGGATCGCCTGCTCGATCGCCCCTTGATCGTCGCCGACGGTTGCGTGGGCCGACACGCCACAACCGACTGACGCCAGCCGCTGGCTCAGCCAGGCCGAGTTGGTATCCACCGTCTGGCCGAGGACTAACTCATCGCCGATGGAGAGGATTATTGCGTTCATGGACCGCTCTGGATCATTGGCGCGTTTGAGACCGCGGCAGGTATAACGTCGATTGACGGCCGCTGCCATCGTCGGTCCAGCACCCTTTGCAGCGAGAAGGAGCCGAGGGATCGGATGCACGCCATTCTCACGTCGATTGGCACTGCCGGCGACGTTTACCCGTTCATCGGCCTGGGCGCGGTGCTCCGCTCGCGCGGCCACCGCGTAACCGTGGTGGTCAACGAACATTTTCGCGAGAGCGCCACGGAGCAGGGCCTGGAGTTTCGCTCGCTGCTCTCGCGGGAGGAGATGGATCATGCGCTGTTGAACCCGGATTTCTGGCACCCGCTTAAAGCGGCCTGGGTCATCTCTCGATGGGGTGCGCCGCTGATCGAACGTCAATACAGTCTGCTGTCGGAGTTGGCGCGTGACGGGGATGCGGTGTTCATCGCGTCGCCGGGAGTCGCGGCGGCCCGCGTGGTCCAGGAGAAGCTGCATCGACCGGCGGCGAGCGTCATCCTTCAGCCGTGGGTCATCCCCAGCGTGCTCTCGCCGCCGGTCATGCCGGCCGGCCTCACCCTGCCGCGATGGGCGCCGCGACCGCTCGGACGGTTGTACTTCCGCATGCTCGACGCGGCCGGAGACCTTCTGATCGGTCCCGACCTGAACCGCGTCCGCGCGTCGGTGGGCCTGCGGCCGGTCCGTCGCTTGTTCCGATGGTGGCTCTCGCCCGAGCTTGTGATCGGGATGTTCCCCGATTGGTACGGCCCGCCGCAGTCCGACTGGCCGCCGCAGATTCGCGTGAGCGGGTTCCCGCTGTTTGACGGCCACTCGAGCGCGCTGGCGCCCGAGGTGCGCGAGTTCTGCCGGGACGGGCACTGTGTCGCCTTCACCTTCGGCACCGGCATGATGCACGCCGCCCATCTGTTCCGGGCGGCGGTGGACGCCTGTCGAATTGCCGGCACGCGCGCGCTGCTGCTGACCCGATTCGCCGGGCAGTTGCCCGAGCCGTTGCCGCCTTCCGTCCGGCACGTGGAATTCGCGCCGTTTCAGCAGCTCTTTCCGCTGTGCGCGGCGGTCGTGCACCACGGCGGGGTCGGGACCGTCGCCAAGGCGCTGGCGGCGGGAACGCCGCAGTTGGTCCTCCCGATCTGCTACGATCAATTCGACAATGCCATCCGCGTAGAGCGGCTCGGAGCGGGGACCTGGCTGCCACCCCGCCGTCGAACCGCGCGCCACGTCGCCACCGCGCTGGCCGGGCTGCTGACCCCGGAGAGTCGCGCGCGATCTCGCGCCATCGCGGCGCGCCTCAGCGGCCACGACGCGCTCGCGACGGCCGCCACCTGGGTGGAGGAGTTGGAACGCTTCCCTCGACGGCCAGCCGACGCCTAAATGGGGGACCACGATTCTCGAACCGGGCTTCCCGTTGACGTTGCACTCACACCAGAACCCTCTCCCGGAGGGAGAGGGGGAAAAGGCGCGACGCGCTCAACGTTCGACAATTGCGGTCGGTCATTTAGACTCGCTGGAGTTTGGAGGTGAATGAGTGGCGTCGGAATTTCTAAGTGATGATCGGAAATGCCTCGTGCGTGGGCACGGGTTTGTGGCGCGCGTGGTGATTGGCGCGCTCGTGTCGATGACTGTCGCCGCGACGGCGCCGCCGGCGGGGTCCGGGGAAGATGTGCTGCAATACCTCGGCCGGACCATCGACTGGTATCGGCGTGTCGCGTCGCTCGGTCAGACGCCGATCAGCACGCAGGAGGTCGTCTTTCGCGACACCGCCCGGCAGAGCACCAGGCGGGTGCTCCAGCTCGGGTTTGATTTCGCGCGGGCCCAGGCCGCCCTGCTGAGCGCCAACCAGAAGAGCAGTACGTCGGCACCGGCCGCGGCGGGAGGCGACCGGGAGCGCAACCTGGCGCTGGCGGCGGCCGCCGCAGTGCAACGCGTCAATCAGCTTCAGACCCAGATCGACCAGATCGAACGCGACATTCAAAACGCGTCGGCAACGTCTCGACCCACTCTGAATGCCAGACGCGACAAGCTCGTCGCCGAACTCAATCTGGCCAAGGCGCGGCAGGAGGTGGTTCAAAATCTGTCGGAATTCGTCAGCGGCCCCGGAAGCGGCGCCGCGGGAGGACTGCTGGAAAAAATCGCCGATCTGGAACGCTCCGTCCCAGATGCTCAGAACGACCAATCCACCAAGTCGGGAATCGACGCCAGCGCCGCCGCGTCGCAGCAGATGTCTAATCCGGACTCGGCGGGCATCATCGGCCTGGTTTCCGAGATGTTCACGCTCTCGCAAAAGATGGGCAATCTGAAGGACCTCGCCCAGGACGCCGCGCGGCTGCGAGAGAGGAACGACAAGCTGCGGCTTCCGATCCGGACGGAACTGCTGGACGCCATACATCGCGGCGATGCTCTGGCCGCGGCAGGCGAAGTGGACGACCCGCAGACGTTGGCCGCTCAGCGCAAGGAGCTTGATGCGCTGGCCGCGCGGTTCAAGCTGGTCTCCGCCGCCGCGGTTCCGCTCGGGGAGCAGAACATCCTTCTCGATGCCAGCCGGACGAATCTCCTGGCGTGGCGCGACGCGCTGAACCGGGAATACCATGGCGCTCTTCGACACCTGCTGGTGCGGCTGGGCGCCATAGCGGTCGCCATCCTGGTCCTGCTGGGCATCTCCAAGCTGTGGCGCCGGGCGACGTTCCGTTACGTGAGCGATGGCCGCCGGCGCGTGCAGTTTCTGTTGCTGCGGCGGATCGTCATCGGCTGTCTGATAGTGATCGTCGTCGTGGCCGGCGTGGCGACGGAGCTTGGCTCGCTGGCGACCTATGCCGGGTTGCTCACCGCGGGGATCGCGGTCGCGTTGCAAAGCGTCATCCTATCGGGCGCGGCCTATTTTTTCTTCATCGGCCGCTACGGCGTCCGCGTCGGCGATCGCGTGACCATCTCCGGAATCACCGGCGACGTGGTCGATACCGGGCTCTTTCGCCTTTATCTGATGGAACTCGCCGGCGGCGGCCGCGACCTGAATCCGACGGGCCGGCTCGTCGTCTTCTCAAATTCGGTGCTCTTTCAGCCGTCGCCGTTCTTCAAACAGGTGCCGGGGGCCGACTATGTCTGGCACGAGGTGGCACTCACGCTGGCGCCGGAAAGCGATTATCACCTGGCGGAGCAACGGCTTCTGGCGGCGATCGAATCGGTCTACGCGGAATACCGCGAGGAGATCGAGCGGCAGCATTCAAACGCGATGAAAATGGTCCACGTGCAGATGCCGCCGCCGCGGCCCGAAGGCCGCCTCCGGTTCGTCGATGCCGGGCTGGAATTTGCCGTCCGCTACCCCGTCGACATCCGCCGCGCCGCGGAGATTGACGATCGCGTCACCCGCAAGCTCGTTGAAGCCATCGACGAAGAGCCCAAGCTGAAGCTCGTCGCCTCCAGCACACCCAAGATCCAGCCGGCGAATTCGCGTTGATCACTACTTCGCGTTGGATTGAAGGTGGAAATAGTAAGAGATGACGCCCCGATTGATAGGCACGGAGATCACATTAGCCCTGTAGACCGTGCTATAGCCGACGTCGTTGGGGGCAAGTGATTCGACGTGACCGTCGGCGAATCCCCAACTGCTGCGGCCATTGTGGCGGAAGGCCGGAGTGTCGGCCGGACTGCCCACCTCGTTGGCGCCGAGGTCGATCACGCACCAGCCGTCATTCGGGTCCACCTCCTCGCAGAGAATGACCTTGTGAGAAGGCTCCTTGATCTGGGTGATCTTGCTGACTGCGTGCGTGTCGCCGATAGCGAGGTTCGGGCCGAATCCAAGCGACGTCTTAGAGGCGTCGACGCACCAGAGTTGGGCGTTCCAGCTATAGCTGAAATTGCGTCTGTATTTGAACGTGAAGTGATACCCGTCGTCACTGGGACAGTTCATGACGCGGTAGAGCACGTCAGGGGGTGGCGAGGTCGGTTTGGGGCCGGGAGGCGCCGTGCTGGTATAGTGCAGCGCCGTCGTCAAATAGGGCCAGAACGCCCCGACGTCGTACCGCACGAGCCCATTCGCCTCCATGTAGTACGCGAGGGATCGCAAGCCGGGAATACTTCGGTTCGCGGGCGTGTAGGTCCCCTGGATCGGCGGGAAGATCGGCGTCGCGCCATTGTGCGCGCTGGCGTACATCACAAACGCCAGCGAAAGCTGTTTCATGTTGCTTTGACAGACGATCGACTTGGCTTGCTCGCGGGCCTTGTTGAGCACGGGCAGGAGGATCGAGATCAGCACGGCGATGATGCCGATCACCACGAGCAACTCGACCAACGTGAAACCATGGACTTCACGACAAGGCGGCCGTTGTCGAGACATAGCTCTTCTCCGCGAGAGTACACGCGCCGAGACGATAGAGATGCGCGCTGACACTGCACTCATTGCTGAGTGCACTTGCGATTATAGCAGGCTTGGGAAAACCCTGACAATACCGTTGGAACGACGCGATCGCGGGATGTGACGCTGGCTTGGGGCGAGGCTTCGCCGGTGGCACGGCCGAGTCGGCCGTGCCACGATCCAGGTGCGCCACAAACGAGCGCCACACCCGCGATCGCGCTATGGGCCCGCGCCGGCGGGGCGCAGGAGGCTCAGAAGGAGCTGGGGAGAGGTGTTGGCGGTCGCCAGGGACATTGCGGCTTGCTGCGTGAGAATCTGGTAGCGCGTGAGGTTGGCCGTCTCCTGGGCGTAATTGGTGTCGAGGATCGCGCTTTGGGCGGCGGAGACGTTCTCGTAGGCAACCGAGAGGCTGTTGACCGTCGATCCGATGGTGTACTTCTGAAACGCGCCCAGCCGGCCACGGAGCTGGCTGACCTGGGATTGCGCTTCGGTGAGGATGGTCTGCGCGTTGAGCAGGTTGCCGGTGAGGGCGTTGGGGCCGCCGGTGCCCAGGGAGGCGAGGAAGCCATTGGCGGAATCACCCAGGGAGCCGGTGGAGATGCCGGGGATGCCGAGGCTCACGGTGCTCGACGCGGAGACTGAGGGGCCGAGCGAGAATTGGGCGCCGCCGCCCGTGATGGCGAAGGTCTTGGTCTTACCGTTGTTCAGGGACGCGGAGAGCTGGAACGTCACATCGAGATTGGGGCCATCATAGGAGACGCTTAGCCCGTGGGCGTGGGCGAGGGCGCCATTGATGGTGACCTTGGCGTCGGTGGCATAGCCGGTGCCGCTGCCGTTCACTGAGAATGTGCCGCTCACGGCTTTGACGGTGACGAACTGGTCGGAGCCATACGAAGCGGTCTTGAAGGCGAGCGTCGTGCCGTTGGCGGAGGCGGTGACGCCGGTCTCGGCCTTCAGGTTATTCACGGCGCTGGCGACTTGTGCCAGCGTGGAGCTGCCGGCGATCGTGACCTGCCCAGACCCGAGATTGCCCGCAATCTGAAGCGTGACCGCCGATGCGCCCAGCCGGGCTGACGTACCGGTATGGAGCACCTGTCCCAGCGTTGCACTGTTCGCGACCTGCACCACCACCCGCTCGGGAGTGGCTCGGTTGACGGTCAGCGCCGTGAAGGCGCTGGCGGCGGCGCCGCTGGTGTTGTAGGCGTAGTTGCCGTCCAGCAGCTTCATCCCGTCAAAACTCGTCGAGTTGGCGATCTGGTTGATGCTGGCCAGAATCGAATCGACCTGGACCTGGTTGGCGCTGATCTGCGATTGGCTCAAAGCGCCGGTATTGGCGGATTGGACGACCAGGCCCTGGAGCTGCGTGAGCAGGGAGCCGATCTGATCGAGCGCCCCGTCGGCGGTGCCGAGCATGTTGCCGGCCTGCTGGGCGTTGGCCAATGCGGCATTGATGCCGGTCTGCTCATTGCCCAGACTGATGCTGGCGATCAGCCCCGCCGGGTCATCGGCCGCGGTGTTGATCCGCAGCCCGGTGCTCAGGCGCTGAAGAGTGGTCGACATTCCGTTGCTCGCATCCAGCAGGGCGCGCTGCGCGATCAACGAAGCAATGTTGGTGTTGATCGTCCCCATGCTTCCACCACACGGCGACGGCGAGGTGGGTCTCCATCACATCCATACGATATGCCGACGGCCTGGACAAATGCCCGTCGGGTCCCCATGTGCCGTGCGTCCGCGATTGGTCGAGATCGCCCGATAAGAATGCTGTTACGTCCCCGCGGGCGCGAGCTGCCGCTCTTCAGCCGGCTCGCCAGGAGGCGGGACCTGAGCGGCGCGGGTTTCATCCTTGCGAACGATCAAGAGGGAACTAGGGCAATCGCGGGCGATGCGCTCGGGGCGCCAGCCGAACAGGCGCGACTCGAGGCCCCATTCCTCCGACACGCCGATGACGACCAGATCGAAGTTCCCCGCCTCGCGGAGAACGACCGCGACTGGCGAGGCATCTTCGATGGAGCGAAATTCCGCTGGTGAGGCGGCGGGAAAAAGCTGACCTGCCAAATCGCGGGCAATTTGCGCCCGCGCCGTCGCGGCGGACGAGGGCGGGGCGACATAAAGGATCGTCACCGCCGCGCCGGTGGTGCGGCCGATGCGGGCGGCCAGCTCCAACGCGAGCCGGTCGTGCGGGCCGCCGGCATATGGCACCAGGACGCGCGAGGGCGTCGCCAGGTTCCGGTCGATAAACACCCCCACGTCGCAGCGGCACTCGCTCATCACCCGATGAACCGTGCCGCCCAGGAGCGCCCGGCCCCACACCGGCTTGTGGAAGCCCATCAGGACGAGGTCCGCGTCCTTCGTCGCCGCGGTGACGATGATGTCGTGGGACACGTCAATGCTGGGAAACGCAATCGTTTCAACCGGGACGTGCTGCAACTCAGCGTGAGCGCAGAGCGCGTCCAGGGCGTGCGGCTGCGCCGTGGTCCGCTCGCCGGCGGCACTGCGAAAGGCATCGTGCTCGATCGGCCGCTGAAGGTGCAAGGCCCAGACGCGGCCGCGCTGCGGGCCGGTCCCCAGCATCGCCCCCGCCAGCCGGACCAGCGCCGCGCCGCTTTGCGGCGCCGCGACGGGGATCAGCACCGAGAACGCGCCCCTGGGCCGCCTCTTGAGCTGCGCCGCCAGCAGTCGCGCGGGATAGATCAAGTTTAGGATCGGCTGCGTCGCCGCCGTGGTGACCAGCGCCATAATGATCATCATGGCGAAGACCGCCTCGCTGATCACGCCCAGGTCCTTGCCGATATTGAGGATCACCAACTCCATCAGTCCGCGGGTGTTCATCAGGATGCCGATGGCAAACGACTCCCGCCAGGGGATTCCGCAGACGCCGGCCGCGATGGACGACCCGCCGAACTTGCCCAGGCACGCCACCAGGACGATCAGCGCAGTATCGAGCCACAGGCCCGGCGTATTCAGCAGTCCGACCTGCGTTCGCAGCCCGCTGTAAGCGAAGAAGATCGGCAGCAAGAGGATGACGGTATAGTCCTCCATCTTCTCGCTGATCTCGCGGACGAAGCGGCTGCCTTTGGGCATGACCGCACCCATGAGAAAGGCGCCGAACAGGGCATGAATGCCGATCCATTCGGTGACGGATGCCGATCCGAGCGCTAACAAGAGGACCACCGCCACCACGCCCTGGCTGAGCCGGCCCTCACGCTCGTACACCTTCTCGAGCTTCCGCGCGAACGGCCGCACGACGAAGAACATCGCCAGCACGTAAATGGCGGCGAGCGAAGCGGTGATCACCGCGCCGCGGACCTGCTCGAATCTCGCAAAGGCGATGACGAACGCGAGCATGCACCAGGCCGTCACGTCGTCTACCGCGGCGCAGGTAATAGCGACGGCGCCGATGGTGGTCTTGTGCAGGTTCCGCTCGGTGAGGATTCGGGCCAGTACGGGAAACGCGGTGATGCTCATGGCCGCCCCCATGAACAGGGCGACGGCCCGGAACGACATCGCCTGTGTCTGATTGAACAGGCGCGGGAACAGGTAGAGCGTCAGCGCCGCGCCCAGCAGAAAGGGCGCGACGATGCTGGTGTGGCTGATCATCACCGCCGCCTGACCGCGGTCGCGGAGCAGCTTGGGGTCCAGCTCGAGACCGACCAGGAACAGGAAGCAGACGACCCCGAGCTGGCTCAGGAAGCTGAGGAAGGGCAAGCTGGCCGCGGGAAACAACTCGGCCGACAGCCCGGGCCACAGCCATCCCAGCACGCTGGGGCCCAGCATGATCCCGGCCAGCATCTCCCCCACCACCTGCGGCTGCCCGAGGCGCACGAAGACCAATCCCACCACGCGGCTCAGCGCCACGATCACGCAGATCTGCACGAACAGCAGCAGGAGCGGATTGGCGTGCATGAACTGCTCTTAATGGGAAGCCGCGGGCGGGGCAAGGATTCGGCGGGCCTGCCAGTCGTATGACTGCGGCGCCGCGAGGTGGCCACTCAGCAGTTGGTTGGTCTCATCCAGAGTCGCGGTCATATTCCACCGCCCGTCGGAACTGGCCAGGGTAAGGTCGCTGCGGCCTTGCCCGACATTCGATGTACGAAGCTCCCCGCGCAGCCGAATGGGGCCCATCGATTCTGGACGCCTTAACGTAACGGTCAGATATCGCCCCGACTGTTCGATGGTTAGCCGATCGGGCAGGTGCTGACTCGCCGATCCATTACTCCAGCGCACCCGCCAATCCCCCGCGACGTATTTGGCCGCCTGTAGCGTGGCGCCGACGCGGAGGATACCCCAGAGCCCCAGGCCGAACACCGCGACCATCGCGATATAGGTTGCGTGCGTCTTACTCATCCGTCTGCCCCGGCGGTTCCCGTCGCCACTGAACCGCGAATCCTAGGACGAACGCACCGACTTGTCCGGTGTACGAATCAAGGGGAAAATGGAGTAGCATCGTACGGTCCGGGGCGCGGGCACGGATCATGGGACACATGAGTCTGGCGAGGACGATGATGAAACAACTGGTGGTTGCATTCGCGGTAATGGCCCTGGCCGGCATGGCACGGGCCGAGGACAAGGTCGATTTCGTCAAGCAGGTCCGGCCGATCTTCGCTGATACCTGCTACAAGTGCCATGGCGAGAAGAAGCAGAAGGGTAAGCTCCGCCTCGACAGCGTCGAGGCCATCGAAAAGGGAGGCAAGGATGGCAAAGTCCTTGTCCCGAGCGACCCGGACAAAAGCGACATCTACAAGCGCGTGACGCTCCCCAAGGATTCCGACGACGTCATGCCGGCCGAAGGCGATCCGCTGTCAAAGGACCAGCAGGACCTGATCAAGCGGTGGATCGCGCAAGGCGCGTCGTTTGGGGATTGGAAGTCCGACGCAGGGGCGGCGGCGGCGGTTGTCGCCGCTACGCAGCCGCCGGAGGCTGCCGCTCCCAGCGAGCCGCAACTCCCGCAAGTTCCCGCGGCGGACGCGGGGGCGCTGGACAAGATTCGCCAGACGGGCGCTCTGGCCATGCCGCTGGCCCAGAATACCAACCTGCTCGAAGTGGACCTCAACCTGATCGGTGATCACGTCGCCGACGGCCAACTCGAGCCCCTCCAACCGATCGCCCAGCAAGTCGCGGTGCTGAACCTGGCTCGCACCAACGTGACCGACGACGGCCTCAAGTCGCTGGAACCGCTCAAGAACCTCCGCCGGCTGCACTTGGAGAACACAAAAGTCGGCGATGCGGCCCTGGCCCATGTGAAAGACTTGACCAATCTCGAATACCTCAATCTCTACGCTACGCAGGTCACCGACTCGGGTTTGTCGCAGCTAGAGGGGTTGAAGAACCTGCGATCGCTGTACCTCTGGCAGACAAAGGTGACGCCCGCGGGGGTCGACAAGCTCAAACTGGCGCTGCCGCAGTGCCGGATCGACACAGGGTGGCAGGAGCCAGCGAAGGCTGAAGCGAAGTGACGTCTCCTGCAATTGTTTGAGTGCTTTACCGCGTCCGACGGCGTCGCACCATCAGTCCGACGCCCGCCATGCCCAGCAGCCCGAGTGTCGCGGGCTCAGGCACGTCCGCGAACGCCGCCTCCACCGCAGCCTGGAACGCCGGATCGAACTGGGCCAGTTGCGCCGCCGTTGGGCCGGCGCCATAATTCCGGGCGAGGATAACCAAATCGCCAAAGTCGACTTTCCCGTTGCCCTCGAAGTCGCCGCCGATCCAACCGACGTCCGATTGGCCGTAGTGACGGGCGAGAATCACCAAATCGTCGAACCCGACTTTGCCGTCCAGGTTGGCGTCGCCGGGAATGGTGGCGTAGACGTCGGCGTCAGAGTAGTCGCCTCCGCTGGCGTCCTGGGCATAAATTACGGGAGTGACCTTGGTGGGATCGAAGGTGCCGGCATGAAAGGCCGTCCCGCCCGCATCCATTTTCAGGTCGGGCAAATCGAACGTACCGGTCCACCCGCCGACGTGCTCGACAAAGCTCCATCCGGTGGGTGAGGCGGCATTTTGAACGAGTTTGGCGGAAATCGCGTACGGGCCTGGTCCCACGTTGCCGGTGGCATTCACGATGGTGTTGCCATCGGCGCCGAGAAGGGCCGGGGCGGCACCCCCTCCCTCATTATCCAGGGTGTCTCCGCTGCGGGAGTAGGCGTTGATACCACTGATCGCGGCCGTGGGATCGAGCGCCACGTGCATGTAATAGGTGTCCGCGCCGGGACCTGGATTGAAACCGGCATAAAAGTCGGAGTGGGAGGTTCGGCGCATGCCGCCGTTCTGTGCAGCCGACCGGCCGTCGCCTCCATCCGAAGGAGCGCCGACGTTGTTCCCTGTGTTGTAGATAAAATTGTGCAGGTCCGCCGTCGTCACAAAGCCGATGCGAATTTCCATGTTTTGCGTGGTCATATCCCTCATCACGGGACTGCCGACGAGAATCTGCCTGTTACCGGGAAACGCATTTAGACCATTGGGCCCGACCCAGAGGCCGGGACCGTTCCATGCCCCACCGGCAGACATGTCTGGGGTGGCAGCGAAGTTTGCCGTCTCGTTGTGGATGACGGCGTGGGTGATCTGGGCCGCGTCATTCGTGAGAGTGACGCCGGCCTGCTCGGGCAAGACGCCCATCGGATCCATATAGGAGTTCGGCTCGTACTTGCGGTACAGCTCCCAGGTTTTCTCCCCGTTGTACCCGACCCATCCGTAGGGCGCGTGGGCCGTGTCCGTCGGCGAGCCGGGCGAACGACCCGACGTCGCATAATTGGTGTTCTCAGTGAAAACGCCGCTCGCGGCCTCGACCTGACCTACCGACGCCAATGCGGCAGCCGCCACACATCCGTAGCCTAGCCTTCTGACCCGTCTCATCGCTCCTCCTCGAATTGAAAATCCCTCTGCCGAGTCCCACTGAAAAAACCTGAGGTAAATAGCGAGTCTACCGCTTATGGCGCACATTACAAGCATATTTCGGTATTTTCGACCCCAGACAACTTGGAGTTGGGAACGCGGGTGGTGATCGTAGCTCATTGACGGGGACCGTGGTAAGATGGCGCAGGTGTCATGTCCGTAGCGGGCGTCATGCCCACGAGGGAGAGAAGCGACAGGGCGAAGCCATGAACGGCGAGCCAATTCAGGTTCTGCTCCTCGAGACGACCGCGGCGGGCGCCGCGCCGCTGGAGAACCAACTCGATGACGCCGGCGTGGCCCGCTTCGCGCTGGAGCGGGTGGGACGAGCCGAGGACGCCATCGATCGGTTGGAGAAGAACCACGTCGACGTCGTGCTGTTGCACTTACCGCCGGACCAGGCATTGCGGGTGCTTCCGAGCGTGCAGCAGCGTGCCCCATCTGTACCGGTTGTGGTACTTACCGATGAAGAGAACGAATCGGCGGCGGTGCAAGCGGTCCGCGGAGGGGCGCAGGACTACCTGATCCGCAGCAAAACCGACGCCCGCACCCTGGCCCACGGGCTCCGGTACGCCATTGAGCGGAAGCGCGCGGAGGAGGCACTTCAAAAGTCGGAGGCGTTTTATCACTCGCTGGTCGAGAGCCTGCCGCAGAACATCTTCCGCAAGGACCTGCTGGGGCGGTTCACGTTCGGCAACGGGAGGTTCTGCAAAGAGATCGGCAAGTCGCTGGACCAGATCGTCGAGAAGACCGACTTCGATTTCTTCCCAGCGGACCTCGCCGCCAAATACCGGGCCGACGACCAGGGGGTGATCGAGAGCGGCAAGGCGTTTGAAGTGATCGAGGAGCACGTGACGCCGGTCGGGGAGAAATTATACGTGCAGGTGATCAAGACGCCGGTTCACGATGCCGCCGGCAACCTGATCGGCACGCAGGGGATCTTTTGGGACGTGAGCGAGCGGTTCCGCTCCGAGGAGCAGCTCAAGCAGGCTTATGCTGACCTGGCCGCCAAGGAGGCGGAGCTGCTCGAGACGATGAAGCTCCTCAAGGCCTCGCACGAGGAGTTGATCCAGGCGCAGTTGCAGTTGATCCAGGCGGAGAAGCTGGAATCGGTGGGCCGGCTGGCGGCCGGGGTGGCGCACGAGGTGAAGAACCCGCTGGCAATCCTGTTGATGGGGCTGGATTACCTGGCCGAAGCGGAGACGCGCGAGCCGGCGGCCGACCAGGACGTGATGCGGGCGATGCGCGACGCCGTCTACCGCGCCGACGTGATCGTCCGCGGGCTGGTGGATTTCTCCGCCAACCGCCGCCTCGACGCTATCCCGCAGGATTTGAACGCGATGATCCAGCGCTCGTTGCTGCTGGTGAAGCACGAATTGGTGGGGGCGCACGTCGCCGCCATCCCGGAGTTGGCCGAAGACCTGCCGCCGGTCCTACTGGATCCGACCAAGATCCAACAGGTCTTCGTGAACCTGTTTATGAATGCGATCCAGGCGATGCCGCGCGGGGGGACGCTGACGGTGCGGACCCGTGCCAGGCGGCTTCAGTCGGTCGAGCGGGACGAGGGCTCGCGCAGCGCCGAGCGTTTCCGGGCCGGCGACCGGGTGGTCATAGCCGAGGTGGAAGACACCGGCACCGGCATCCCGCCCGACAAGCTGGTCAAGGTGTTCGACCCGTTCTTCACCACCAAGCCGACCGGCCGCGGCACGGGACTGGGACTCACCGTCACTCGCAAAATCGTCGAGCTGCACCACGGCGTGGTGTCGATTGCCAACCGCGACGGAGGGGGCGCCCGCGTCACACTTATGTTCAAAGCCCATGGGAGTGAAAGCCATGCCATTCAACGTGAACCCGCCCAAGCGCAAGCGCATCCTGGTCGTTGACGATGAGCCGGACGTGACGCTGCTGGTCCGCCTGAACCTTCAGCGGACCGGGCGCTATGAGGTCCAGCAGGAGAACCGCGCCTCCCGCGCCGTGTCTACCGCCCGCACTTTCCAGCCGGACCTGATCCTTCTGGACATCATGATGCCGGAGATGGATGGCGGCGACGTCTTGGCCCAGTTGCGCGAGGACGCTGGCTTGCGGAACGTGCCCGTCATGTTCCTGACAGCGACGGTGCTGCCGGAGGAGTTGAAAAGCAAGGGGGGCACGATCGGCGGGCACCCCTGCATCGCCAAGCCGTTCCAGACTGAAGTGCTGCTGTCGCGGATCGACTCGATCCTGAGCGGCGGCAAACCCGCGGCGGCGCCGCGATAGCCAAGGCCGCGGGGCAGGCACGTCCCTTGCCAGGAACATGTATTGCCAACCGCTGGGCTTGATTGTACTCTCAGCGACCGGGGCGCGAAAATCATCGTTTTTTGTGCAACTCGCATGGTTTCGGTTAGGATTTGGCGCGACCGGGAAGGAGGCCGCCTGGCGCGAGGCGTGAAATATCTGGTTACATCCAGCCGTCTACCGCCAAGTTTCGTGTCAACGCCGGGATTGCGGGTCCCGGCGACGGTGCGTGCCGCGTTCGCTCCCCCTTGCCCGCCGGACGTGGCTGAGCGGTATACCCGCACGCTGGCGCTGGGACACTACGAGAATTTCAGCGTCGTATCGATGCTGCTGCCGCGGCGTTTGCGGCAGGATTTCTCGAACGTGTATGCCTTCTGCCGTACGGCGGATGACCTGGGCGATGAAGTCGGTGATCGGGAGGTGGCCTTCAACTACCTGGAGCGGTTGAAGGAACACACGTATGCCTGTTATGAGGGAAAGGCCCTTTCGCCATTGTTCGTGGCCCTTGTGGGGACGATCCGGCGGCACGACATCCCCATCGAGCCATTCCTCGATCTGATCGACGCCTTTCAGCAGGACCAGCGGATGGATCGATACAGGACGTTCGCCGAGCTTGTCGATTACTGTCGCAGGAGTGCGGACCCGGTCGGCCGCCTGGTATTGTACATGTGCGGGCATCGCGATGAAGAGCGTCAGCGGCTGTCGGATCGCACCTGCACCGCACTTCAACTGGCCAACTTCTGGCAGGACGTGCGGCGCGACATCGTGGAACGGAACCGGATCTACATCCCTGCCGACTCAATGCGGCAGTTCGGCGTAAGCGAGAGGCAGATCATTGAGGGCCGCTGCGACGATCGCTTTCGCCGACTTATGCAGTTTGAGGTGGAGCGAACGGAACGAATGTTCGACGAGGGAGAGGGATTGCTGCCAATGCTGCAATGGTCGGTCCGCAGACACATAAGCCTTTTCGGGAAAGGAGGCCGGGCCGTGTTGGACGCGATTCGCCGGCAACAGTATGACACGCTGACACACCGGCCGGCCCTTTCCGGATGGCAGAAAGGGAAGCTGGTGGTCCGCGCCATGGCCGCTTGCGTCACAGCCAGACTGATGCGGAGGCAACCAGCATGAGCATGGGCGGCTTCGCAACCGAGCGGGGGCCCAGTGTCCGGCTTGCCTACTCGCGCGCTTATTGCGAGCAGCTTACCCGCGGCAAAGCCCGCAATTTTTACTACGGTCTGCGGCTGCTCCCGGAGCCGAAGCGCATTGCGATGTTCGCAATCTACGCGTACATGCGGCTGGTGGACGACATCGCCGACGAGGAAGACGGCCGCTCGCCCCAACAGCGGATCGCCGACCTGGAAGCCTGGCGGCTCCAAACGCATGCGGTGCTTGAAGGGCGCGGCGACGACGACGGACAGGAATTGTGGCCGGCATTTGCCGAGGTCGTCCACCGCCACCGGCTGCCGCACAAGATCTTCGACGAAGTCATCGCCGGCCAGAAGCAGGACCTGGACTTCCGCCCGTTCGAATCGTTCGAGGAGCTGTTCCCCTACTGCTTCCGCGTGGCCGGCGTGGTTGGACTGGCCAGCATCTACATCTGGGGCTTCGACGGGGGCGAGGAGACGGAGTTCCTGGCGGTGCAGCGCGGCGTCGCCTTTCAGCTCACCAACATTCTCCGCGATCTTCGCGAGGACGCGTTCCGGGGCCGGATTTACCTGCCCCGTCAGGAGCTGGCGGCCATGCAGGTCGCCGAGGACGACTTGCGGCAGGGGAACGCCGGCAGCAACTTCGTCGAGCTGATGCGGTTCCAGATCGCGCGGGCGGAAGCGTTTTACGAGAAGTCCGCCGGATTGGAAGAGTGCATCGCTCCGGACAGCCGGCCCACGTTGATCGCGATGACCGAGATTTACCGGGGCCTGCTGAAGAAGGTCGCCTGCGAGCCCGAGCGCGTCCTCCGCGAGCGAGTCTCCCTGTCGCTGTTCTCCAAGCTCCGGATCGGCTGGCGCGCCTCGCGGGCGGTGAAGGGATCGGCACAGTCTTGAACAGCGCAGGAACGAGGCGGCGCGACGAGGCGCCGCCGCGCGTCCTTGTGGTCGGGGGCGGGTTGGCGGGGATGGCGGCGACGGTGGCCATCGAGTCGGCCGGTGCCCGCGTCACTCTCCTCGAATCCAGCCGCAGGCTCGGCGGGAGGGCCAGCTCGTTCGAAGACCCGCAGACCGGCCAAATCCTCGACAACTGCCAGCACGTCCTGTTGGGGTGCTGTACCAATCTGCTCGATTTCTATCGCCGTCTGGGCGTGAGTCACTTGATTCGCCTGGAAAGGACGATCCACTTCGTCGACGCAGACGCAAAGCGCTTCGAGCTGCGGGGCACGCCCGGCTTGCCCGCCCCGTTGCACCTGGGGCCATCGATGCTCCAATTCGCCGCGCTGAGTTTGCGCGAGCGTCTGGCACTGCTGCGGGCCATGATCGCGATGATGCGCCTGGGCCGCGCCGGCCGGCTGGCGCTGGCCGACCTTCCCTTCGGGCAATGGCTGGACGAGCAGCGGCAGCCGGCCCGGCTCCTTTCCAGGCTCTACGAGCCGATCCTGACCGGCTCCCTCAACGAGGAGCCTCGCCGGGCCAGCGCCGCCTGCGCCATTCAGGTCTTTCAGGAAGCCCTGCTTTCCAACGCCTCGGGTTACGTGCTGGGGCTGCCCGCATGCCCCCTGTCGAAGCTCTACGAGCGTCTCCCCTGCGCTGACGTCCGGCTGGGCGCACGCGTGGCAGAGCTGGTGTTCGCCGGCGGGAGCGCCGCCGGCGTGAAGCTTCAATCCGGCGAGTTCCTCTCCGCCGACGCGATCGTTTTGGCCACCAACTATCACGCCGTCCGACGATGGGTCCCGCCCGACTTGATCGAGCATGACGAGCGTTTTGCCCGTCTCGACCAACTCGAAAGCGTCCCCATTCTCGGCGCTCACCTGTGGTTCGACCGCCCGGTGCTGCGCGAATCTCACGCGGCATTCCTCAGCGCTCCCCTTCAGTGGGTGTTCCGCAAGGACGCCGAGGGCCGCGTCCTTCATGGCGTCATCAGCGCCGCGCGCCAATGGGTCGACGTCCCGCGCGAGAAGGCGCTGCCGCAATTTGAATCTCAGATCCGCGCCAGCTTCCCTTCGGCGCGGGATGCCAGACTTCTGCGTGGCGTGATCGTCATCGAGAAGCGCGCGACCTTCTCCCCCGCGCCCGGCGCGGACCGCCTGCGCCCCTCGCAAGTCCCTCCGCCGGACGGCATCGACAATCTCTTCCTTGCCGGCGACTACACCCAGACCGGCTGGCCCGCGACCATGGAGGGAGCGGTCCGAAGCGGTTACCTGGCCGCCGAGGCGGCCCTCGCCCGCCTGCCTGTCTCCGCCGCCCGCTTTCTCCTCCCCGACCTGCCCGCGCAGTGGCCCACGCGTCTCATCGCCTCGTCCTGAATCAATTGTAACACATACGGAATAAAAGGACCCGCCAGCGCGACAATAGCGGGGGTCTCTCGGCAAGGTCCCGGACGGAACTGCATGCCCTAACCCCATCTTTGGAGGATGCGATGACGATTCGATTCAGCTCCTGTCTCATGGTACTGGCGGTGGGCATTTGGCCCGCGAGCGTCGCGCGGGGAGTGGCAGAAGGCGCTGGCTATCACGTCGCCAAGGTGATTCACGTTGGCGGCGAAGGCCGGTGGGACTACGTCACAATCGACCCGCGCACGAAAATGCTGTACGTGCCGCGGCAGACCCATACCCAAGTCGTGAATGCCCAAACCGGGGCGATCGTCGGCGACTTGAAAGAGACGCCCGGCGTCCACGGAGTGGCGCTGGCGCCCGACTTCGATCGTGGGTTCACCAGCAACGGGCAAGGCAAATCGGTCACGGTCTTCGAGCTCAAAACGCTTAAGGTGCTGGGAACGGTGCCGGCCGGCGAAGGCCCCGACGCCATTATCTACGATCCCGGCAGCAAGAAAGTGCTGGCGATGAACGGGCGCAGCCACGACGTGACGGTGATCGACCCGGCGGCCGAGCCGGGCCCCGCCGCGGCGCTGGCGCGGGTGCCGCTGGATGGCAAGCCCGAGTTCGCCGCCTCCGACGGCAAAGGTCACGTCTACGTCAACCTTGAAGACAAAAGCTCGGTCGCCGTCATCGACACCAACGCATGGAAGGTCTCGGATGTCTGGAAGATCGAGGGCGGCGAGGAACCGTCCGGGCTGGCGATCGACGCGGCCAATGGCCGGCTGTTCGCCGGCTGCGGCAACCAGGTCATGGCCGTGCTCGACACCCACACCGGCAAGACGCTGGCCACGCTCCCGATCGGCAACGGCGTCGACGCCTGCGGCTTCGACCCCGAATCAGGCGAGGCCTTCGCCAGTTGCGGCGACGGCTCACTAACGGTCGCCAAGGAGACAGCGCCCGGCAAGTTCGAGGTCGTCCAGAAGGTGCCGACCCGCCGCGGCGCGCGGACGATGACGGTGGACCCGACCACGCACACGGTCTATTTGCCGACCGCCGAGTTCGAGGAAGCCGCCCCCGGCCAGCGCCGCCCGCCCATGAAGCCGGGAACGTTCATGATCGTCGTGGTCAGCAAGCAGGCGGAGTGACCGCCGCCGTTAGCCGGATCAGTGGCCGTTCGTCATCTGAGGGCTGCACCAGAGCGGATTGGCGTATTTGGCGGTCGGGCCCACCGGAAAAGCGTAGTTGTTGTATATCTGCTTGCTCCACCACTCGACGTGGCCGTCGAGAAAGGCGACGTTCGCCCCTTTGTAATGCCGGTCGGACATCACCTCTTCGTCAGGGCGGCTCGAACCGTCGTTCCAGACAGCCCCCGTGTGCGACTCACCTTCGTACTTCTGCTCGAGCGCCTCAAAGTAGATCACACTCTCGGAAGGACGCCTGAACTGGGAAATCTTCAAGCCCGGCACTTTGATGCCCAAATAGTTACCGTTGGGGTTCAGAAACCCGGACTCGCCGAAGCAAAGCATCGCTCCGTTCATCAGGTAATCCGTCAGCCAATTGGTATTCACCCAGAGGCTCTGGTCTGTGATCGGGCAATGGTAGATGCCCATCGCCTTGATGTATGGCCATAGCTCGCCGGTCATCACGCCGTCGACTGGCGGATGAGGGTTCCAGTTGCCGCCACCGCGACCGGGTTGGAAGCCGGTGCGATCCTTCTTCAAGGTGGCGTACAGCCACCCGAAACGGTAGATACCCCCTTGTTCGGGCGGACCCCAGTTCGCAAAGGGAACCTGCCCCTTCCACGCGCTGACGTACATCGTGGTCGCGTACATCAATTGCTTCATGTTGCTCTGGCACTTGACCTGGTAGGCCTGCTGCCTGGCCTTGTTCAGGACGGGCAACAGGATCGAGATCAAAACCGCAATAATGCCGATGACGACCAGAAGCTCAACTAAGGTGAATCCTCTGCGCTTTCGCATGGGCCATGCTCCACTAAAGGCCGTTCGATCACTGGCCGTTTGTCGTCTGAGGACTGCACCAGAGCGGATTGGAGTATCGGGCGGCCGGACCCACCGGATAGGCGTAGTTGTGGAACGTCGGCTGGTCCCACCACTCTACGTGCCCGTCGAGAAACGCGACGTTCGCTCCTTTGCGGTGCCTGTCGGACAGGTTCTCTTCGCGAGGAAAACTCGATCCGTCGTTCCAAACCACAGTTGTGTTGTTCTGGCCCTCATATTTCTGTTCGAGGGCTTCAAAATAGATGACGCTCTCGGAGGGACGCCTGAACGCGGAGATCTTCAGGCCCGGAACTTTAACCCCTAGAATCCCGTTGGGGTTCAGTGGTCCCTTCTCGCCGTAGCAAAGCATCGCCCCGTTCATAAGGTAGTCGGTGAGCCAATTGGTATTCACCCAGAGGCCCGGGTCAGTGATCGGGCAATGGTAGATGCCCAGCGCCTTGATGTACGGCCACAGCTCGCCGGTCATCACGCCATCGACTGGCGGGTGCGGGGTCCACTTGCCACCGCCCTGGCCCTGTGGAAAGCCCTTGCGATCCTTCGCCAGGGTCGCGTACAGCCACCCGAAGCGGTACACGCCTGCGTCTTCGGGATTGCCCCAGTTAGCGAAGGGAATCTGCCCTTTCCAAGCGCTGACATACATCGTGGTCGCGTACATCAACTGCTTCATGTTGCTCTCGCACTTGACCCCATAGGCCTGCTGCTTGGCTTTGTTTAGGACCGGCAACAGGATGGAGATCAGCACGGCGATGATGCCGATGACGACGAGAAGCTCGACCAGCGTGAATCCTCTGCGCTTTCGCATGGGCCATGCTCCGCAATAAAGGCCGGCCAAATGAGTTGACACGAACGACGACGGGCCTAAAGGCCAATTTACGCCATGGCACCCTCCGGCGTCAACAGTTTTTAGTTTTTCTGCTGAAAATGGAGGGGATGCGGCCAGACAGAGCCTACTCCTCCGGCGTCACCTGCTTGGCAATGGCTTTTGCGATCCGCACGACTTCGCTGAAATGGACGCGCCGTTCGTCGGGGTATCTGGCGGTGTTCCAGCAGCGGAGGATGTAGACATCCGGCTCGTTATCGTCGAGAAACACGCGTTTGAAGGTGGTGCTGCCGTCGGTGAAGGCGAGGTAGTAACTCTTACCCGGCTGGATGCCCTCGCGGTCGAAGGCGTCAAAGCTGAAGACGACGACGTCGCCATCGTTCCAGACGGGGGCCTGGCAGTCGCCGTCGACCGGGATTGTGAACACGCGATAGTCCTCGGTGTCGACGGGCTGGCGGGAGTCGTGATCTTCCTCCTCCAGCTTCTCGACGCGTTTGCTGGCGGCGACGCCGCTGACGAAATGCGGCACCAGCCGGGCGGGGCGCAGTTCGCTTATCCGCAGCCCCCGAGGGAAGTTAGGGCCGGGTCCGGCAGCCGCCGCCGCGGCCGGGGGAGAGAGCACTCCCACCCCAAGCCGTTGGACCAGTTCGGTCGGCGTCAGGTTCAACGCCTTTGACAAGGTCACGACCGGGTCATCCCGCATGGCTGGTTCCGCGGTTTGTGAAAACGATGGCCCCTCGCTCCGCCGCCGCCTCTCCTCGATACCCGCCTTGGGTTCGTTGCGATCGAAGGCGGCGACCAGGTTCGCCCAGGAATCGAACTCGAGCGCGTCGGCCAGCGCCCGCAGGCTGTCCACCTCCGCGATTGGATGGTGCGCATCTCCATGACGGATGCGGTGCAGCGTCGCCCGGCTCAGGTATGCGTCCGCCAGGATTTGCTTCCAACGTCTGCCCAGTGCGACCCGCCGCTGATGGATGAATTGGTCAAAGCCGGTCCGCAACTTGGGCATCTGTACCTTTCGTTCACTTGATGGTCACATCATGCGCACAGATGCTCCAAAAGTCCAGTCAAATATTGCGAAAGGACAGCCTTGCGTTCCAGACGAAAAGTCTGGGCGGATCTTATTGGCGTAAAGACTGCTTGATATTAGGGTTATGTACGGTAGGCGACGATGGGTACATCCCGCACTCGCAGACTCGAGGCAGACAAGAATGTCCGCCCCACCAAGCATTTTTCTACGGAATTGCGACCTCGCAATCGTTATGGTGGTGCGTAAGGAGATCCATCATGTCCCAGCCCAACCTACTGCACGAACGAATTTGCCCTGATTGCGGCGACGGCGCATCCCGCCGCCAGTTTCTCCGAAGCTCGGTCGGGGGATTGGCGGCGGCAGCCGCGGCGTCCACCGGGCTGCTCAGCCTCGCCGGGATTGCCCCTGCCGCACACGGCGCGGAGGCAACCACTGTCGGGAGCACTCCGGAGACCCTGGCCGGCCAGCTCTACAAATCACTGACCGACCGGCAGAAGGAGATCGTCTGCTTCCCATTCGATCACCCGCTTCGCGCCAAGGTGGACAACAACTGGCACATCGTGAAGCAGCCGATCAGCGCCGTCTTCGATAAGGACCAACTCGCGCTGATCCGCGACATCTTCCTGGACATGCACAGCCAGGAATACGCCCAGAAGGTGATGCAGCAGGTGCAGCACGACAACAGCGACGAAGGGGGCGGCGGGTTCGATTCGTGCGCGGTGGCGCTGTTCGGCGAGCCGGGCCAAGCGGGTAAGAGCAAGTTCGAGTTCGTCTTCACCGGCCGGCACGTCACCCGCCGCTGCGACGGCAACAGCGTCGAGGGCGAAGCGTTCGGCGGGCCGATCTTTTACGGCCACGCCGCCCAGGGCTTCAACGAGAAGGCCGACCACCCCGGAAACATTTACTGGTATCAGGCGCAGCGCGCCAACGAGCTGTTCCAGGCGCTGGACGGCAAGCAGCGGAAGGTCGCGCTCCGCAGCGACCCGCGCAGCGAGCAGGGCACCGACACGGTGCGGCTCAGAGGCAGCGACAAGGGGTTGCCCGGCATCGCCCTGAGCGACCTGTCGCGCGACCAGAAGGAACTGGCCCGCCAAGTCATGAACGACGTGTTGGCGCCGTTCCGCAAATCCGACGTGGCCAAGACGATGAAGTGCATTGAGGACGCGGGCATCGATAAGCTCCACATGGCCTTCTACAGCGTCATGGACATCGGCAACGACGGCGTCTGGGACCTGTGGCAGATCGAAGGCCCGTCCATGGTCTGGTACTTCCGCGGCGCGCCCCACGTGCACACGTGGGTGCACGTGCGGGAGCCCGGGGCGTAAATGCCGAATGCCGAATGCCGATTGCCGATTGCCGAATGCCGATTGCCGAATGGAAGACAACTCAGCTCATTCGGCATTCGGAAATCGGCAATCGGCAATATCAATACTGGTTATACGCCTTGCCGGAGGCGTCGGTGACGGTGCCGGTGTTGGGGTAGAGGTTGCCGGCGCCGTCGTAGAGCCAGCCGTACCCGCCTATGGTGACCGTCGCCGGCGCGGTGCCGCCAGCCGTGCAGGCGCCGATGGTGGTGCTTCCCTTGGGCACCGATTGGGCATTAGACGGGTCGGTGACCGGCAGCGGCGGGACCGCCCGCATGTACGGGCCGTAGATGTGCGTGGTGTCCTTGGCGGTGGCAGTGGCGCCAGTCCCGTCGGTGTACTGGGTCAATTGGGCCAGAATGGTTGTGTTGTCTTTCGGATAGGCGCCGCCGTGCTCGGTCTGGTACAGGTCTAAAGCGCTGCGCCACACGGCCATGTCGCCGGCCAGGGCATTCTCCGCGGCGCCCTGGCTGCCGCGGCTCATCCGCGGAATCGCGATGGCGGCGATGATCCCGATGATCACCACCACGATCACCAGCTCGATCAGGCTGAAGCCCCCACTGGGGCCCCCGCCGACCCCCCTGGCCCTGCTGCTCACGCGTGTCATGAGACCCGCTCCTTCGCGCGGACGGCAACCGCAAGAGATGGATCGTCAATCGCCCGCCTAAACTTGAGGCGGCCCGGTTCGTCCGGAAGCAAGGAAATGTGGATCTTATCGGGCCGGCTGAGCCAGGACCGCGGCGTCCGGGGTGATCTGCAACTCGACGGTCCCCTCTTTTGCCTCGAACGTCGCCGATCTCTCGCCAAGCCTCGTCAGGCGGAACCCGTCGACGACCTGCCCGACGCGGACCGACTTGCGGTCGCCTCCGTCAAGCACGGCCATTCCGCCGCGGCTCGACCGCAGCACTGCCACCAAACGGTGGCGGGCAAGAAACTGCTGCTTGGCGGTGTTTTCCACCACCTGCGGAGGGGCCCACGATTTGGGCGCGTGAAACAAGTCGGGACAGTTCTCCAGGTCCAATTGCTCGAGATCGCGGACTTGGCGCATCCGCTGGGTCAAGGCACTGAGAGAAAGCGGATTTGGCGCGTCGGCAGGCGGAGACGCCTTGACCACGACCGCCCCCTGCGCTCGCGGAGCCGGCCGGCTGGCGCCGTTCACCAACAGGCTGGCCGGGGTGCCGGCCTGGGACTCCGGCGGGCCGAGAAACAGCTTATCGGCCGTCAGCGCCGTCAGCGCAACCCCCAGCACCGCCGCGTAGATCTTCCGCTCGCGGGTCATTCTCATCGCGCTTGCAACAGACGATAAAAGCGGGCCGCGGTCAAACCGGTTTCGCGAAAACGTCCGCCAGGCGCTCGTAGTCGCCAGGCGTGTTGTAGACCTGACAACAGGGGCGAAGAAAGGCGCGCCCGCCCCAGCACATGATCGGTGCCTCCAGGCGATGCTCCGAATAAAGCCGCTGCTGGAGCTGCAACGCTTCCGATTGCTCAAGCCGATCGAGCGGCGGCGGGAGAGGAACTGTGACCATGGAGCCGAGCATCCGGCCGTCCATCGGGCTGATCGGCTGCACGCCCCACCGTCGGCACAGGAGGCGCTGCACCCACAACGCCATCGCCCGGTTATGGTCCATCACGCGCTCCCAGCCGAGCCTCGACATGAACTGAAGCGCCCGCGGGATCGCGAGCCACGCGGCCAGGTCGCGGGTGCCCTGCCACCCGAACTCCCGGCTGAAGCCCTCGCCGAGGTGGTGGCTGATGACCAATGGGTGAATGTCATGCTGCCGATCGGGGCGCACCCAGAGAAACCCGCTCCCTTTTGGCGCGCAGGCCCACTTATGAAGATTGCCGGCATAATACGCGGCGCCGAGTCGCGACACGTCCAGCGGCACCATGCCCGGGGCGTGCGCGCCGTCGATGAGCACATCCACCCCGCGCCGCGCGCATTCTTCGACGATCCGCTCGACCGGAAACAGGAGCGCGGTCGGGGAAGTGACGTGGTCGATCACCAGAAGCCGCGTCCGCGCCGAAAGGCCGCCCAGCACCAATTCGGCCACCTGCTCGGAGGATTGGACGGGCAGCGGAACGTCGATCTCGCGATAGGTCGCGCCCCACATCTCTGCGGCGAATTTCATCGCCTGGCGGACGGCGTTGTACACGTGCGTCGTAGTCAGCAGCTCGTCGCCCGCCGACCATCTGAGCGAGCGGAGAACGGCGTTGACGCCCTCGGTGGCGTTGGTGACGAAGCCGAAGTCCTCGTCGCGCATGCCGAGCCACGTGCCCACTTCGCGTTTGGCCTCGGCGAGCAATTCCTGCCCGCGCCGGGCGAGCACTTCGACCGGGTCGGCCTCGATCCGCTTTCGCCATTGGTCATGCTCCTCGAACACGCAACGAGGAACGGCGCCGAAGGAGCCGTGATTGAGGAACGTCACGTTGGCGTTCAAAAGCCATTCCCATTTCAGGCCGGGACCAAGTGGAGGCGGCGGTTGATTGCTCTCGTTCACGGTCCAGAGCCTAGCGGCGAGCGCGAGCGCTTTCCACGCGGTGGACGCGACCGAGCGATCGGCTACGATCCCCACGCGGAAGAGTAATACGAGGGTCAATCGATGAGACAGCGTGTGATGACTGAGGGATTCCGCGGAAGCCTGCGCCGCTTTGGACTTATGCTGGGGTTTGGGCTTGCCCTGGGCTGCGGTCACGACGCGGGGACGCCGCCCAAGGATCCGGGGAGCGATGCGCAAGCGGCGCGGCCGGCGATCGCGCCGACGGAAGGGATGTGGCTCCCCAACGCGCTGCCCGCTGAGCGGCTCCGAAGCGAGTTCGGCTTTGAGCCGACGGCACAGTGGGCCGCACATCTTCGGCTGGCTTCGGTCCACATCGGCGCATCGGGCGCGTTTGTCTCGGCGGACGGCCTGGTGCTGACCAACCATCACGTCGCCGCCGGCGGACTTCAGAACATTTCTCGGCCGGGGAAGGATTATGTCTCGAACGGGTTTCTCGCCAGGACGCGCGATGAGGAGATTCCGCTCCCGGGCACGGAGCTGAGCGTGCTTGAGTCGATCGAAGACGTGACCGACCGGGTGAATGCCGCGGTCGATCCCAATCTGCCGCCGGCCGACGCGGTGAAGGCCCGTCACGCGGTGTTTGCCGATATCGAGCGGCAGTCATTGGAGAAAACGGGCCTGCAAAGCAGCGTGGTTACGCTGTACGGGGGAGCGCGCTACCACCTCTATCGGTATAAGCGGTACAGCGACGTGCGCGTCGTCTTCGCGCCGGAGATGGCGGCGGCATTCTTCGGGGGAGACCCCGATAACTTCGAGTACCCGCGCTACGACCTGGACATCGCGCTGCTGCGGGCATACGAAAACGGCAAGCCGGCCCATGTCGATAATTACCTCAAGCTTTCGCCGCGAGGCGTGAGCGCCGGGGAGCTGGTCTTCGTAAGCGGTCACCCGGGAAGCACGGACCGGCTGCTGCCGGTCGCGGCGCTTCAGTCTATGCGCGATCTGAGCCTCCCGCTGTCGCTCGAAGGGCTGGAACGGGAAGAACGGGTGGTGCTGGCATACGCGGCGCTCGGGGCCGAGGAGTATCGCCAGGCCCAGCGCGACGTCTTCGGGATCCAGAACACGCTCAAGGCACTGCGGCCGCGGCTGGCGGCGCTGCGCGGGGGCCTGATCGATCGCAAGCAGCAGGAGGAGAACGCCATGCGCGACGAGTTGCGGAGGCGCGCGGACCTGCGCCGCTACGACGCCGCGTGGGACCGCGTTGCCGCCGCCCGGCAGCGGGAGGCGGAGCTGTTTCCCGCTTTCAGTTTTGTCGAGCGCGACCGTGCGTTCGCGACGCCGCTGTTCGGCTATGCCCGCGAGCTGGTCCGCCTGCCGGTAGAGGACGCCAAGCCCGATCCCCAGCGACTGCCGGAATACACGCAGGCCAAGCGCAAGCCGCTCGAGCACCGGCTGCTGGCCGACCGTCCGATTTACCCGGAGCTGGAGATCGCCAAGTTCACGGAATCGTTGAGCTTCTTCCGCGACAGGCTGGGGGCGGACTCGCCCCTCGTGCAAAAAGTCCTGGCGGGAGAGACGCCGCAGCAGCGGGCGCGGCAACTCGTGCGCGGAACGAAGCTGGGCGACGCCGCCGAACGGCGGCGAATTCGCGAGGGCGGGGCCGCCGCCGTCGAATCCAGCACCGATTCCATGATCGAGCTGGCCAGGCTCGTCGACGATGATTCCCGGAAGCTGCGGCTGGATTACGAATCGCAGGTTGAGGAGCCCCAGACCCAGGCCCTGACGGACATCAACCGGGCGCGTTTTGCCCTGTTCGGCTCGAGCATCTATCCCGATGCCACCGGGACGCTGCGGCTGGCGTTCGGCATGGTCAAGGGGTACGAGCAGGATGGAAGTCACATCCCCGTCTGGACGACGATTCAGGGTGCGTTCGATCACGAGCGGCAGCACGGCGCGACGCCGCCTTATCTGCTGCCCCAGAGCTGGCATCAGGCGCACGGACGGCTTTCGGCACAGACGCCGCTCGATTTCGTCTGCACCGCCGACATCACCGGCGGGAACTCGGGGAGCCCCGTCGTCAACCGTGCCGGCGAGCTGGTCGGCGTGCTCTTTGACTCCAACCGCCAGGGCATTGCCGACAATTTCGCCTTCTCCGACATTCAGGCCCGGGCCGTCTGCGTCGACAGCCGGGCCATCCTCGAGTCGCTGCGGAATATCTATGGCGCCGAAACGCTGCTGGCGGAACTGACGCGCTGAGTGCGGGCCGAATCGTGGCACGGCCGACTCGGCCGTGGTCCAAAGAGTTGCAATTGCCGGTTGGTGATCGATTGTGGAAAGCCCAGTGGCGACACCGGGCTTTCCACAATCGATCACCAACCGGCGATGACGCGCCTGCGCCCACGGCCGAGTCGGCCGTGCCACGAGTGAGGCCTCACCACACGCGACCCATTGCGCCCAAGCGGATCGCCACCGATGCTGCGGAATTGCACACGACGGCGCGCGGGCAGTATGCTGCCGCAAATATGAGAAGTGCTGTGCTGATCGTTCTCCTGACGGCCCTGCTGCTGCCGGCATCAACGGCGCCGGCGAGCGATTGTTGGCCGCAATTCCGCGGCCCGCTGGGCAACGGCGTGTCTGACTCCAAAGGCCTGCCGCTCGAGTGGAGCGAAACGCAGTATCTGAAATGGAAGACGCCGATTCCCGGCAAGGCGTGGTCTTCGCCGGTGGTCTGGGGCAGGCAGATTTGGATGACGACGGCGACGCCCGACGGACATGAGCTTTACGCCGTCTGCGTCAATCGCGAGAGCGGCAAGATCAATTACGACCTGAAGCTGTTCGACATCGCCCATCCACAGTATTGTATCCCATTTAACAGCTACGCGTCGCCGTCGCCGTGCATCGAAGAGGGTCGGGTGTACGTCACGTTCGGCGCTCCAGGCACGGCTTGCCTGGACACGCAGACTGGAAGGACGTTGTGGACGCGGACCGACTTTGTCTGCAATCACTACCGCGGCGCCGGGTCGTCCCCGGTGCTATACAAGGACCTCCTGATCCTCCATTTCGACGGCAGCGACTTTCAGTACGTCGTGGCATTGAACAAGCAGACCGGCCAGACCGTCTGGCGGACGGACCGCGACGTTGACTTCGGCGACTTGGAGCCCAATGGCCAGCCACGGGCCGAGGGGGACTTCCGCAAGGCGTTCGCCACCCCGCGCATTTTCCCTATCGATGGTCGTGACGTGCTCGTGAGCCTCGGATCCAAAGCACTGTACGGGTACGAGCCGCTGACCGGCAGAGAACTGTGGCGAGTGGACCTGAAGTCGAGCTTCTCCGGCAGCGATACGCCGGTCTTCGGCGACGGGATGATCTTCTTCACCACCGGCCACGGGCAATCCGAGTTGATGACCGTCCGTCCATCCCTGGACGGGGCGGAGGTGGCGTGGCGCATCCACAAAGGCGTCCCGACGCGTTCCTCGGTCCTGCTGATGGACGGCCTGCTCTACATGGTGAGCGACGGCGGCATCGTGAGCTGCCTCGAATCCCGGACGGGCGCGCAAGTGTGGCACGGACGAATCGACGGTGAATACTCCGCATCGCCGATTTACGCCGACGGCCGACTCTACTTCTTCAACGAGGCGGGGAAGACGACCGTGCTCGCCGCGGGGCGGCAGTTCAAAGTGCTGGCCGAGAACCAACTCGCCGACGGGATCATGGCCACGCCCGCCGTCGTCGGCCACGCCTTCTTTCTCCGCACGAAGACAGGGCTGTACCGGATAGAGTAGGGGCGCAAGTCGGCACAAATGTGGCACAGCCGCCCTCGGCTGTGTTCGGGCGCAGCCCGAAATCTCCTTCCGCCTGCCGGCGGAACACAGCCGAGGGCGGCTGTGCCACATGAAGACCCGCCGAAACTGTCACCCACCGAACGAGTAGTGAGAGTCGCTCGAGCGTTTTGACATCCAACGGGGTCCGATTAAACTCCCGCCTCCTGACGGTACGGGCCGGGTCCCGTGCCTAACCTCTCGGGCATGTGCGGGAACGGAAACCCTGCGTGAGCGCGACGGGATTGCGAACAGCCGCGGTGCGGGCAGTGATAACCGTCTGGGCGGTGGCGTGCCTGGCGCCGGCCGCCCCCGCTTTGGCCCAGACCACGACCGCCGCTTCCGCCCCCGCGCCCGCCGGACGGATTGTCGAGGAGGTGCGAATCCTCGGCAACGTGCAGGTTCCCACCAGCGTGATCCGAAACGTGATCCGCACGGCCCGCGGCGCCCCTTACGATCCGGCCACGGTCCACGACGACTACCACCGGATCTTTGAGCTGAAGAAGTTCTCCAACGTCGAGCCACAGTGGGAGCCGACCGCCGGCGGCGGCGTCATCGTCTACTTCATTGTGACCGAGCAGAAGCTCATCAAGAAGATCACCTGGCACGGGAACATGAAGGTCGACACCCCGACGCTCGAGAGCGTTATCGATATCAAGGTCGGGCAGGCGATCGACTACTTCCGCATCGCCCTGGCCAAGCAGGCGATCATCAACGTCTACCGCGACAAGAACTTTCCATTCGCGCACGTGGACGTACCGACCGACCCCCTGACGCAACGCGGCGAGTTGATCTTCGACATCGTCGAAGGCCCGCAGGTCCGCATCCGCAAGATCAACTTCATCGGCGCGCGCTCCTTCGCCCCAGACACGTTGCAGGGCCAGATCAAGACGGAGACGTGGTTCCCGATCTTCCGCCCCGGCAAGTACGACCCGGAGCAGGTGGAAGAGGACATGGGGGCGCTGCGGAAGTTCTACACCGACCACGGGTTCTTCGACGTGCGGGTCGGGCGGAAGCTGGTCTTCTCGCCCGACCAGTCGGAGCTTCAGATCGACTTCCTCATCGACGAGGGATCCCGGTACGTCGTGGACCGCGTGTCGTTCGCGTTTTCCGGGTATTCCCCGCTGGGGGAGGCGGAGCTGCGCAAGAACCTGAAGCTGGGCCTGGGGCGGTTTTACGATTCGGAGGCGGTCCAGCGCGACGTGCAGCAGCTTGTAAGGGACTACAGCAAATTCGGCTACATCTATGCCCAGCCCGGACTGCCCGGGCAGCGCGACCCGGATTACCTGACGATCACTCCGCAGACCGTCTATCTCCCGCAGCCGGGGCGGGTGGAACTGCTGTACAACGTTCACGTAGGCAAGTCGTTCAGGGTCGGCCCGATCATCGTCCGTGGGAACCACAAGAGCCAGCAGAAGCTCGTGCTGCGGGAGTTCCGCGATTTCGTGCCGGGGCAGGTGTACGACTCCGGCGCGGTGCAGGACGCGCTGGAGCGGCTGCGGGCGCTGCCGTTCTTCGAGAGCGTCACCGCCACGCCGATCGGCGACGACCCGCAGTACCGCAGCCTGCTGGTGGAGGTGGCGGAGAAGAAGACGGCAAATCTTATCATCGGGGCCGGTGTGAGCAGCAACGGCGGACTGAGCGGCAATCTGGTCTATGAGCAGCAGAACTTCGACATCTCCAACGTCCCCGCCGACTGGCGCGACCTGCTCTCCGAGCACGCGTTTACCGGCGCCGGCCAGGGGCTGCGAGCGTCGTTCAGCCCCGGCACTATTTACACCAACGCCGACCTGCGCTTCTCCGAGCCCTGGCTGTTCGATCAGCCGTACAGCTTCGTCAATGACGCCTACCTGCGCGACGCCATCCGCGAACACTACACCGACCGCCGGATCGGCGATGCCGTCACCTTCGGCAAAAGGCTCGACTACGAGAACCAGATCGCCACCACTTTGCGGGCCGAGCAGGTCAGTATTTTCAGCATCGACGACCCGCGGTACCGGGCCTTCGAGATCCTCGAGGGGCGCGGCTCCCACCTGCTCACCAGCGTCGGGCTTTCCTATCAACGAAACACGACCAACCCCGGGTTCCTCCCGTACCGCGGCACCGAGTTCGATGCCGGCGTCGAGTTCTTCGGCGCTATGGGCGGGGACTACAGCTTCCAGAAGATCGCCTTCGGGTGGAGCGGCTATCAGACCGTCCACGAAGACCTGCTGGACCGCAAGACGGTGCTGGGAGTGCGGGTCAACAGCGGGTTTATCACCGGCCGCTCTGTCTTTTTTGAGCGGTTCTACGCCGGGGACTTCGGCAGCGTCCGCGGCTTCCGCTATCGCGGCATCAGCCCCCAATCCGGCCGCGGGAACGACCCGGTCGGCGGGGACTTCAGCATCACCGGGTCAGCGGAGCTGAATTTCCCGATCTATCAGAACATGCTTCGCGGCGTCGTCTTCGCCGACGCCGGGGACGTGGAAAACGACGTTCGCTTTGGCACCATCCGCACCAGCGTCGGGGCCGGCATCCGCTTCACGCTGCCCTTCCTGGGGCCCGCCCCCTTTGCCATCGACTTGGGCTACCCGCTGGTCCGAAATCGGCACGACGAGACCCAGCTTATCAGCTTCTCATTGGGGCTGACCCGATGAGAGGTTGTGAAACGGCCCCTGGGCCGATACGGCCCTAGCCCCCTGCCGCCGAATCCCTATCATGGGCCGGCCCGGAAGAACGTGCAGAGCCCCCGGAAAAGAAAGGACCCTGATATGCGACGTGTGCCTCTGATTTCCGCCGCCGTGCTGGTGTGTGTGTTGGCGGTGCTGCTGGCGCGGGCGGCAAATCAGCCGATCCTCATGCCGGCGAACAACCACAGTCTGACGATCGGCGTGGTGAACGTGACCACTCTGCTTCGCCAGATGCTGGAGTCCAAGAAGCTCGAGCAGGAATACCACGACAAGCTCGTCGACCTTACTCAAGAGCAGCGCAAGCAGGAACAGGCGATTCAGGAGAAGCAGGCCCACCGCGACACGAACCTCAAGCCGGGGACCGCGCAGTGGCAGGGCGAGACCGACCAGATCGACAGGATGGGCGGCGACCTGGAGGTCTGGAAGAGCATGAGCAGCAAGCAGCTCGAGCGGTGGTACAAACAAAACCTCAAGACGCTTTACGATCACATCGCCAGCGCCGCGCAGCAGGTGGCGCAGGCCGAGCAGCTCGATCTGTTGCTCGCCGACCTGACCCCGCAGTTCGGGCCTGACATCGACAAAGTCCAAACCCAGCAGATGGAGAGAGCGCTGTCGATGCGCAACGTGTACTACGCCAGCCCCAAGGCCGACGTAACCGACAAGGTGCTGATGCGTCTGGAAGCGGACTTCAGCAAGGCCCAGCCGGCCAGCGGAAAGTGAGCGGGGCACGTAAAGTGCCGAGTGCAAATGCCCACGCTCGCCGACATCGCGCAACTTCTTAACTGTCCCGTGCCGCCGGGTGCCGAGGAGCAGACGATCAGCAGCATTGGGACGCTGGCTGAGGCGGCGCCCGACGAGTTGACTTTCGTCTCTGCCGAGAGGTATGTGCCGCAGTTGCAGTCGACGCGGGCGGCGGCGGCAATCGTGCAGCGGCGGATCAAGCTTCCCGCGCAATGGGAGGCGCGTAGCCTCCGAGTGGACGACGCGGACCTCGCGGTCGTGAGGGTACTGGAGCTGTTCGCCCCGCCGGTGCCGGGCCCGCCCGCGGGCGTGGACCCGACGGCCCACAGCGCCGCCACGGCGTCGGTGGCGGAGGACGCCGCCCTCGGGCCGTATGTCGTCGTAGGCGAGCGGGCGAGAGTGGGCCGCGGCAGCGTGCTCCACGCCGCTGTGTTCGTCGGCGACGACGTCTCGATCGGCCAGGAGTGTCAGCTCTTTCCGCACGTCGTCGTTCGCGAGCGGATCACGATCGGCAGCCGGGTCATCATCCACGCCGGCAGCATTCTGGGCACGGACGGGTTCGGCTATCGCTGGGACGGCCGCCAACATCAGAAGATCCCGCAGATCGGCACCGTGGTCGTGGAAGACGACGTCGAGATCGGGTCTTGTGTCTGCATCGACCGGGCGAAGGTCGGCGCCACCCGGGTCGGCCGCGGGACCAAGATCGACAACCTGGTCCAGATCGGACACAACGTGCAGATCGGGCCACACTGCATCCTCGTCGGCCAGGCAGCTCTGGCCGGCTCGTCGCAGCTCGGGACCGGAGTGGTGGTCGGCGGGCAGACGGCCGTCCGCGATCACATCCAGATGGGCGACGGTGCAATGGCCGCCGCATGCAGCGCCATTGCCGAAGACGTCGCGCCTAACACCGTCGTCAGCGGCACTCCCGCTCTGCCCCACCGCCAAAGCCTTCGCGAGCAGGGAGCCCTGCGGCATCTGCCCGAGCTGAGGGTGCAGGTGCGCAAGCTTCAGGACGAACTCAAGGAGCTGAAGAAGCGGATGGGGGTATGAGGGGAGGGTGACGCTTGCTTGTGGCGGGAGCTGCCGTGGCACGGCCGAGTCGGCCGTGCCACGTGAGAGGATGACGGTTAGAAAACCTTGGATGCCCCCGGCCGTAACTTGCTATAGTGAAGACGAACCCAACAAGGCACACCGACTGATAATAATGATCCGACCGGCCACGATTCACGACGTCCCGCGAATCCAGGATGTCATCAAAAGCCACGCGGAGTTGGGAAAGATGCTGTTCAAGAGTTATGCCCAGCTCTACGAGGGCCTGCGCGATTTTGGCGTTTGCGAGGTCGATGGTCGCGTGGCGGGATGCGTGGGATTGACGATTGTTTGGGCCGACCTGGCCGAGATCCGCTCGCTGGCGGTGGAAGACGAGTTCAGGGGCCGTGGAATTGGCCGACAACTGGTTGAATGGGCCGTCGAGGAGGCCCGGCGGCTCGGGATCCGCCGGCTCTTCGCCCTGACCTACGAGCAAGTCTTCTTCGCGAAGCTCGGATTCGAGGTGGTGCCCAAGGAATCGCTGCCGTTGAAAGTTTGGAGCGATTGCGTGCGATGCCCCAAGCGCAACGGTTGTGATGAGATCGCGGTGGTGCGGGTGTTGCCCGACGTGGAGGCCCCCGCCTTTCCAGCCGCTCCGCCCACGCCCACGGGGGTGAGCATTCCAGTCCTGGGCGATATCGAACAAGTGGACTGATCGAACCAGATCACGGGCGCCGCCGCTTGCTCTTTCCCATTTTGACACCCATCCAATCGCGTTCGGCGTTCGCTGCAAAAATCGAAGAAGATCGACCGTTCCAGCCCGATTCTTCGTATGGATATATTTCGCCAACCTCCGGCGCGAGGACGACGGGCATGAGGGTCGAAACGGAAAACTCGGGCGCAGACACCGCAGACGCGGCGCGCTGTCGGGTGCTGGTCGTTGAAGACGATCCGTCCAGCCGTCGGGCGCTCATCGCCCTACTCCAGCTCAAGGGATTCGAGGCGACTTTCGCCGATACCGTGGCAAAGGCCATGCGGCAACTGGAGCAGAATCCCGGATGCATCCTCCTGGACCTGATGCTCCCGGACGGGAACGGGGCGGCCGTGCTAGAACACATCCGCGCACACCGGCTGCCGATCCGCGTCGCGGTAATGACGGGAGCGAGTAACTGGCAGGCGCTTCTCGATAACGGCCGACTCCAGCCGGACGCGCTGTTCACCAAGCCCCTGGATCTCAACCGACTGATTGAGTGGCTCGAACGTATGGCATGAACTCGCCCCGGCAACGGTGGCGGAGGCTGTGCGTGGGGTGTACATTGCGTCGCCGGTGAGTCGGGGGCACGAGGCACTTCCGGAGGAGCCATGAACCGCCGTGATTTCTTGAAGGCTGGGGCCGCGGGGTTGGCGATGAGCGCGATGGGTGGCTACGTCACTGGGGCAGAGGACCGCAAGCCGCTTCGAGTCGGGCTAATCGGCACCGGGTGGTATGGGAAGTCGGACTTGCTTCGGCTCATCCAGGTGGCGCCCGTCGATGTGGTGTCGCTGTGCGACGTGGATCGGAGGATGCTGGACGAGGCCGGCCAAATCGTGGCGGCGCGGCAGGCCTCGCGCAAGGCGCCGCGGCCGTTCCACGACTGGCGCCAGATGCTCGCCGAGAAGGACCTTGACATCGTCGAGGTGGCCGCTCCCGACCACTGGCACGCGCTCCCGATGATCGCGGCGTGCGAGGCGGGCATCGACGTGTACGTGCAGAAGCCGATCAGCATCGACGTCGACGAGGGCAAGGCGATGCTGGCCGCCGCCCGCAAGCACAACCGCGTGGTGCAGGTGGGGACGCAACGGCGGAGCACCCCACACCTCGTCGAAGCCAAGCAGCGATTCATCGACGAAGGCCAACTCGGGAAGGTCGGATTGGTCGAGATCTACTGCTATTTCCACATGCGTGCCGGCGGCAACCCGCCCGACGAGCCCCCGCCGCCCAACCTCGACTACGAGATGTGGACCGGCCCGGCCCCGATGCGGCCTTACAATCGGCTGGTCCATCCCCGCGGCTGGCGCGCGTTCATGGAATACGGCAACGGCATCGTGGGGGACATGTGCATTCACATGTTCGACATGGCCCGCTGGATGCTCGGCCTGGGCTGGCCAAAACGCGTCGGTTCGATTGGCGGCATCCTCGTTGACAAGCAGAGCAAAGCGAATATCTCCGACACCCAGACCGTCACGTTCGATTTCGGTGATCTGGACATCGTCTGGCAGCATCGCACCTGGGGCGACCTGCCGCCGGGCTTTGCCTATGACGGGAAGGGTTGGCAAGGATCGAGACTGGCTCACCCGCGCTTCCCCTGGGGCGCGACTTTCTACGGCGACAAGGGGACGCTCGAAGCCAGCGTGATGGGGTACACCTTTACGCCCAACAGCGGCCAGCCCGTCCACAAGGACGTGACCTACGAGTTCGACAAGTATCCCGAAGACCGAGACGAGAAGGAGTTGGAGAAACACGTCGCCCCGGCCATCCGCCACCACATGCTCGACTTCCTCGCCGCGATCGAAAGGCGGAGCAAGCCGGTGGCGGACATCGAACAGGGGTACATCTCAACGGCCAGTTGCATCCTCGGCAATATTTCCATGTCGCTTGGACGCGAACTGGCTTGGGATGCCGACAAGGGGCAGGTGGTCAACGACGAGGAAGCCAACCGGCTGCTTCGCCGCCCGTACCGCTCTCCGTGGGTGCATCCGGCGACGTGAGCGACGCGGGGGAAGAATCCGGAAGCTCCGGAAGAAGCAGAGCGACAAGCATCGCCGGAACGAACAGAAAGCTGTCGAACAGCAGCGCAACGCGGAAATCGTCAATACTGGCGGACAGTCCGAAGATGACCGTCCCCGCGGCGGCGGCGAGCCGGCCGATGTTGTAACTGAATCCCGCGCCCGTCGTCCGCAGCAGCGTCGGAAACAGCGGCGGCAGATACATCGTGAATAGCCCGAATACGCCGGAGAAAAACCCTACCCACGGCGTCCACAGCAGCAGCGACACGTGGTCGCGCGCCACGATGTAAGCCCCGAACTGCGAGCCGAAGAACCCCAGGAGCATCACGGCAATCGCCCTGCGGAACCCCATCAGCGCCGCCAACCAGCCGGCGAAGAAGTTGCCGGGGATCGACACGCCGATCAGCAGAAAAAGATAAACGCTGACGAGCCGCCTCTTTTCGCTTGCAGTCCATCCCGCCAGTTCCGGCAAGTGGGTGATCTGCTGCGGGCTCCAGAACATAAAGGCCCACCAGGCGGTGAGCGACGCGGCGCACACGACGATGGTCAACAAAGTGATGCGGCGAACGCCCGGCGCGAACAGATCGGCGACCGGCGGGGGACGACGGTGGGCCGCCCGGCGGGCTGCCTGCCACTCCTGCGGCTCGGGCACGGCGCGGCGGATCCACCAGACGATGAAGGCCGGCAGCACGCCGACCAGGAACAGGTATCTTGGCGGGAACTTGGCCAGCGCAAAACTCGTGGCGCTGGCCAGCACTACGCCCACGTTGACGGCAGTCTGAAGCACGGCCGCGATCCATGGCCGCCAATTCTTCGGCCACGTCTCGGCCAGCAGCGACGCTCCCACCGCCCATTCCCCGCCGATGCCCAGCGCCGCCACGAACCGAAAGATCAACAGTTCCCACCATGTCTGGGCGAGGCAGGAAAGCCCGGTGAACATCGCGTAGGTGAGGATAGTCAGGCTCAGCGCGCGGGCCCGGCCGAGCACATCGCCGAGGCGTCCGAACAATCCGCCGCCCAACGCCCACCCGGCTAAAAACGCCGCCTGGATCCACCCACTGGTGCGCGTGACCGCCGGATCGGCGGGGCTGGCCGCCTGAATCAGCTCCGCCACGAAAAACGGGGCGACCAGCAGATACAGGTGCATGTCCAGCCCGTCGAAGAACCACCCCAGCCAGGCGGCCACGGCACTCTTCCATTGTTGGGCTGAGATGTCACGCAATCGCTGCCCGCCGGCCGGCGACGGCCCGGGCAACTCGACCGCTGCGGCAGCGCTCTGGGGAACGGACATGCCGGACAGAGAATATCGTCCGGCGGGAGTGCCAGCAATGCTGCCGTCACGACCCGCTACTGGGATTCCGTCTTCGTCTCCGATTCGACCGTCACCGGCACGGGCTGCGGCGGCGCGCCGGGCGTTTCGATCGTCGCGCTGCCGGCCAGCTTCTGCGATGATTGGGCCGACCGCGTCCAACCGCTCGATTCCTCGATCTGGATCGAGCCGTGCTGTTCGCCCTTGAGCTGGTAGCTCATCCGCATGCCCTGGCCGAGCTCCAAGACCGCGTTGGGGGCGGTCGAGGCCTTGCCGAGCAGCTCGATCGTCGCGATGCCCCCCTCGCGGGCCTTGAGCTTGTAGCCCGACTCGATAAGCAGTGGAAACCCGAGACTGATCTGCACGTCGCGGGCCCACGTCTCGCCTATCGCGACGGGATGGTCGGGGAAGGGCGAGAAGACGTTCTGAAGGTTGGCTTTGAGGTTGTCGGCGTTGAGCTGCCGGCGGAGGGAGTTTTCCGCCGCCGCCCGAGCCGGACCCGCGGGCATGTTCATCTTCCCCAGCACACTGGCAAGCAGCTTCTCCGGCCCTGACACCTCGGTGACGCGGCCGTCGGGCGTGAGCTTCATCGAATACCCCTGTCCAACGAGCGCCGCCAGTCCGGAGGCCATCGTCGGCACCTGCGCGGGCGGGCTCGTGGAGTCGTAATCCACCGCCCCGGCCGGCGTCTTGGCGTGAAATGACGCCGTGTCATATCGCACCGAGATCGTCGCCAGACCCTGCCCATCCACGTCATCAACCGCCAACGTGTATCCCAGCACAATGGTCTGCCTGGTTTGCTGGGTGGCCTGCTGGACCGTCTGATCGATGCTCTGCTCGAGCGTCACCCGCATGCGATGCGCGTCCCCTTTTTTCAAGCGCAGTCGCAGGTCCAGCCTGTCGTCGGCGGACGCCGGTCGCGGGACCAGCAGCATTAGCAGGAGCACGGACGTGCCGATGGACTTGTGCACCATGAGCTACTTGATCCTCGGCGCGATGATTGAAACCCACAAGTCGTATCCGGCGCGGTTCAGGTGCAGTCCATCCTGGCGGAAGAGCTCCTGTCGCGGCTTGCCGTCGGGGCCGAGCATGGGGCTGAAGACGTCGATGTAGTCAAGGCCCTTCTTGTCTCTGGCATACCGTTCGACCAGCCGATTGGCCTGGCGGATCTTCTCCACCAGCGGCCAGCGGGCGAGGCTCGGCTTGATGGCGATGAAGCTGATCGGCACGTCCGGCAGTGATGCACGCACCTTTTCGACGAACGCCTGAAAATCCCCGAGCACGCGCTCCGGCGATTTGCCGGCGGCGATGTCGTTGTCCCCGGCGTACAGCACGATCCGCCGCGGGTGATACGGGATTACGATGCGGTCGGCGTATTGCACGCTGTCCGCCAGCTCCGAAGCCACCGAACCCGCGGTTGATCACCGGCACGTCGGGAAAGTCTTTGGCCAACGTCTCCCACAGCCGAATGCTTGAACTGCCGATGAACAGGACCGCGTCCCGCGGCGGCGGGTGCTGGCGATCCGCCGCCTCGAACGCGCGAATCTCCTTCTCAAAGCGTCCCTCGTCACCAGCCCGCAGGGCAACCGGCAGGGACCAGACCGCCAATAAGGCGAACAAGAGCGTTGCCGGGAGACGTTGGGTCATGTTTCTGCCGCCACATCAGTCGCGAATGAGCAGATCTGAAGTCTTCGCTCCGTCCGGGCACACCTACACGCCGCGCTTCGCGGCCGGTGGCTGGGCGGGGGCCACGCTGCTGGCAGGGGTCGGCTGGGTGGTTGGACTGCTGCCGGAGGCGGAGGAGGAACCGAAAAAGGCCGGATCGTAGTTGGTCTTCTGGCTCTTCAGCTCGCTCACCAACGCCTGCATCCGCGCCTCGCCTATCTCGCCCTTGGCTTCGTCATAGGTTCGCGGCTTGTCCTCGAGCAGTTGGATAATGTGGTACCCGAACTGCGTCTTCACCGGCTCGCTCACCTGGTTAGGCTTGAGGCCCAGCGCGGCCTTGGAGAAGGTCGCGTCTATCTTCCAGGGTGCGAACGTGCCCAGGTCGCCGCCCTGCACGCCCGAGCCTTTGTCGTCCGACTCGACCTTGGCGATCTTGGAAAAGTCCTCTCCCTTGTCCAGCCGCTGCTTGATCTGATCGGCCTTGGCCTTGGCCTCGGCATCGGTCAGCTCCTTCTTGCCCTGGTCCGAAGGAACGGGCGAGCCGGGCGTGCGGATCAGGATGTGCCGGGCCTTCACGTTATCGAAGTTCGATTTGTGGGAATCGAAGTATTCCCGATTGGCCGTCTCATCGGCGCCGCCCTCGATCTGCTTGGCCAGCGCTTGCGCGAGGACCTGGTCCTCCTGCATGGCGAGTTGCCGCTTAATCTCCGGCTTTTGGTCAAGCCCGCGGCGTTTGGCTTCGACGGCCAGCAGCTTGTACTGAAGAATGCTGTCGGCCAGTCGTTTGCGCATGGCCGGTTGGGCCAGCAGAGGCTGGTATTGCGGCGGAAGGGTCGCGGCGGCGACGTTGAAGTCGGCGCCGGTGCAGGTGACGTCCCCTTCGCTGGCGATGACTTTGTCGGGATCGACGGCCGGCATGGTGGCCGGGGGCAGCGGCTCGGCCGCCTGCTGCGGCGCGGCGGCCGCCGCCTGCTGGGCCGTTTGCTTCTGTGCGTTTTTCACCTGGGCGACCAGCGGTACGGCAACGGCCGCGGCCACGGCAACCGCCAGGGCCAGTCGCAACGTCTTGGGCTTGTTCAAGGCAGACTCCTGAAAGTGAGGTTCATTTTTGTCAAAAGCTCGGGGACTCTAGTGCGATCATCGGCCCGCGGCAAGTGGCATGTGCAAAGCTTGAATCATCCTGTCTGCTACGAGTGTGACGCTTTGCAAGCCGGACGGTTCGCGCCATAATCCCTGCCGAGATGATCGTGTCAGGGATAGACGAGGCGGGCTACGGGCCCTTGCTGGGGCCGCTGGTGGTCGGCTGTTGCGCCTTCGAGCTGGACCAGGGCGACGTATCGGACGACGACATTCCATGTCTTTGGAAACGATTGCGGCGGTATGTGAGCAAAAATCGTCTCAGGAGCGGCCGCAAGATCCATGTCAACGACAGCAAGCTCGTCTACACACCCGCGTTGGGACTCAAAGAACTGGAACGGTCAGTGCTCGCGCTCACCGCGGCGTCGGACCATTGGTGCGAAAATGTGGCAGGTTTTCTCGACCGGGTCGCGCCTGGGGCCAATCACGAGGCATCGCAATACGCCTGGTATGGGGCGCCAACCGGCGAGCGGTTCCCCTTGCAGCAGGAAGCCGTGACCGTTCAGCTGTTTGCCAACGCGCTGCGACAGGAAATGGACGTCACCGGCACCCGCGGCGTTCACCTGGCCGCCCAGGTCGTCTTCGAGCGACGTTTTAACCAGATGCTCGCGGCCACCCGCAACAAGGGGAGCGCGCTGTTCTCGATTACCGCCACGCACCTGGACCAGTTGCTCCGCACTTACGGGCGGCGCAAGCTGGTGATCGTCTGCGACCGCCAGGGCGGCCGCCAGCGATACGGCTCGCTGCTGCGGCTGATGTTCCCGGACTGGTCTTTGGAAATCGAACGTGAGGCCGATGGCGACGGCGCCTACCGGCTCCACCGCGACGGGCACGTGGTCCGATTGTTCTTCCGCGAGAAGGCGGAGGTGAACTGCCTGCCCGTGGCGGTGGCATCGATGCTTAGCAAGTATCTGCGCGAAACGATGATGAGCCGGTTCAACGCCTTCTGGCGGCGGCACCTGCCGGGCGTCGAGCCGACCGCCGGCTACTACGGCGACGGCCTCCGCTTCCTCGGCGACATCGCCGCCAAGCGACAGGAGTTGGGGATCAGGGAAGAGCAATTGGTGCGCGCGCGATGAAGGTCGAGTCACCCGTTTCGTCATTCGGGCATTCGGACACTCGGACATTGATTCGTCATTCGGTTTTCGTCATTCGTCATTCCCCGCGGTGGGCTCTCGGCCATTGCACGCTCCCCTCCCCTCCGCTACCGTAGCGGCCACTGCCACAGGAGAGCCAACCGATGCCGCTGGATCGCTGGTCGGAGAAGGTGGTGGTTGCCCGGCTGGGCGACGACCCGCAGTTGACCGAGGACCTGGTCGCGCTGGAGCACGCCGTGAACCAGGCCCCGGCGGACGCCGTGCTGGATTTCGCCGGCGTCAATTACGTCAATTCCTCCAACCTCGCAAAGATGCTGAAGCTGCGCAAGCGGATGATCGCCGATGCGCGCCATCTCGTGCTGTGCAACGTGCGCGACCAGGTCTGGGGGGCGCTCATGGTGACGGGGCTGGACAAGCTCTTCACCGTCAGCGACGACGTCACCACCGCCCTGGCGACGTTACAGATGCAATAGTTTCCATCGACGATTTAGCAAGGAGAGTTCTGTGGGACAGCTACACCTGCTCGCGGCCGTGCATCTGCCGCGGCACCTGATCAGTCCGAACATTCACGTGGTCCTGGTCCACTTCCCCCTGGGAGTGTTCGCGCTCGGACTGTTTCTCGAAATATTTTGGTTCCTATGGAAACGGAGCAGCATGCGCGTGGCCGCGCGATGGATGATTCTGCTCGGCGGGTTGCTCTCCGTGCCGACGGCGCTGAGCGGGGTTGACGCCTTTGCCGACGTGAATGAGAACACCCGGCACGTGGTTCACAGCGACGAGGGCGACAGGAGGGAACTGGGGGTAAGCGAGGAGCAGTGGAGATACCTGCAAAAGCATATCCTGTACACGAGCATTGGTTCGGGGCTTGCGGCCATCGGGGTGACGATTGGATTGGGACTGTCGGATCGCTGGCGAAAGCGGCTTCACTACCCGTTGCTGGCGGTATTGATTGGCGCGGCGGCCCTGCTGGTTTTCGGCTCGCACTTCGGCGGTGAAGGGATTTATCTGGAGTCGGTGGCCGTCAACCTGCGCGGGGAGCCCGCCGCGGGGTTGGAGTACCTCGCTCCCGCGCGATCGATGCACGTGCTGATGGCCGGACTCGCGCTGGCGGTCGCGCTGGGCGCACTGGGGTTGTCGTTTCGGACGGCGGCAGAGGCGCGGGCCGCCGAACAGGCGGCGGACACGGAACGCGAATTGTCCGCACTGGCGCCCGCGACGTCAGCGACAGCGATTCCGCGGCGCGGGATTGACGACCTCACCGTCGCGCGGACGCTCAACGCGGAGGTGGCGCTGGGGCCGGCCCGGACACCATCATCCCGATTCTGGCTGCTTGCCAGCGTATTGTTCCTGGTGGCGCTCGCCCTGGGAGTGTGGCTGCTGGAATCGCAGGAACTCAGCCGGCCATCATTCGCTGAGGCCAAAGCGCACCTCGTCAGCGACGTCTGGAACATGGCGCGGCATCCGGACCTGAAAAACCGCCGCGGCGATCACATCGTCATCGGGGCCGCCCTGGTCGTCCTGCCTTTGATCCTCGCCGGCGCCGTTCGCTGGGGCGCCAGACACCGATTTCTGCTAGGCGTCCTCTGCGCGATGGCCGTGTTGCTGATCGCGGCCGAGATCTGGCTCGGGGTCTTGCTGATCTACAAGGGATCGACCGGACCGGTATATAGGTTCGTCGCGCCAGAATCCGCCAGCGAAGCGTTGGACCACCACTCACCACTGGCGGCCACAGCGGCCTGACGGCACTCAACTCGGCGGGCAGTGCCCGCCCTACGCGCGGCCATCCCCGTAGGGCGGGCGCTGCCCGCCGAAAACCTCCTCGCCGAAACGGACAGCGCACCCGCTCTACGCATCAGGACTGCACGGGCTTGAGAGTCTCCAGGTCCAGGTCGTAGACGCTGGTGATCGCGCCGTTGGCTTCTTTCTTGAGGCGGACGTGCAGCTTGCCAACGATGTCCACCAAATCGTACATGCCGTACACCGGGACGGGCTCGCCGGCGTGAACGAATACCCGCTCCTGCACCCTCGGCGGACCGCCGAAGCAGCACTTGTTCACATCGTAGACGAACTGGAAGGCCGTCGCCTTGTAGGCGGCGGAGAAGCCGGTATACATCTTGCCTTTCAGCTCGACCCTCTGCCCGTCCAGCTCGCGGAATTCACGGGGGATGTCAGTGAGCTGCCCGTTCTGCTCGTCGAACGGGAACTGGCCTAATTGCTTCAGGTTCACCTCGACGTATCCTTGGTGCTTGTGGATGCCGTGGGTGAAATACTCGTTAGCGAAGATATAGCCGATCCAGGCGCACGGCACGCAGACCACCGCCAGAAACAGAATGAGCCGGAAATTGACGCGCTGCCGCAGCCGCGGCTTGACCGTGTAATCCAGTTCCATACGCGTACCTCCACTGGGTCTTCCAGGGCCGATGACAGATGATAATGAGGCCCGGAGGTATTATAGCAGGTTCCGCGGTCGCCGCGGGAGACTACCTGCTCGCCGGTGCGGCCTTAACGCTGCCGGCGGCCAGCTCGAAGATGCTGATAATGTACCCGTCGTCCTTCTTTTCTTCGACCTTCAACTCCCCATCCACGATGATCTCGTCCGGGCAGTAGCTGACGGCCTTCCCTTTGGGACAGTTGACGACGATCGTGTGCTGGATCTGCGGCGGCTGCCCGTAACAGCAGGCGAACAGGCTCGGCACCAACGCAAATTGCGTGATGTTCTCCGCCTGATCCATGGGGATCATGAAGCCTTTGAGACGAATCCGCGAGCCGTTCAATCGCTTCACGTCGGCGGGGATGTTGCCGCCATGCTCGCTGTCGTAATCGAAATTCCCCAGCTCCTTGATCGACATCTCCAGCACCTGGCCCTTTTGCGGCGCCGGGTGCTTCTTGCGGGTTTCCGGATCCATCGGGACCTCGGGCGGGGGTGCGGCCGGACCGATCGCCAACGGCTTGAGGGAGGCCGCGGCGGGGTCCTTTTTCGCCGAATCCAGGGCCGTCTGGCAGACCCGGATCTTCTCCTCAATCGCCCCTAGCCGGGAGGGTTGCTCCTTGACCTGCTCGGCGAGCTTCTTCAACAACGGCAGCGCCGTCGCGTATTCCCCCCGATTGAACGCCTGGTTGGCCCGGAGCTCCACCCGCGGGTCAAGGGCCGGTTGCGTCGTCTGCGATAACGCGGAGGCGGTGAGGGCGAGAAGGACTGAAACAAAGACCCGACGCAAGTTCATAAGGTCACCCTGCGAGATCAGCGGCACTCCGGGCACCGCCGCGGGACGCTACGTTGTAATACCGCCACGCAGCGGCCAAGTTCGTCGCAACGCCTGAGATTCTGGTAGGTTCTACGCCTTACGCCACTAAATGACCGTGCGCGAGGGCGCGCCATTTCCGGCCCGACGCGGCCTCAATCGCTTTCGGACAGAGCGTAGTGCAGCTCTCTTGTGCCGGGGGGCGTCCAACGCCCTACCCGCCGCACCACGAGCGCCACATCTGCCGGTAGGCGGATTCGAGGTTTCGCGCAAAGCCGCGGTGGTCCATTAGCGGCGAGGCGCGAAGCCGCTCTCG
>Ga0073928_10001221_pt1 | contig 50978 bp, 48 predicted proteins | sample PaiPotPPA55metaG_FD_76969 | JGI IMG/M metagenome (GOLD analysis project Ga0073928, IMG submission 76969) | Iron sulfur acid spring bacterial and archeal communities from Banff, Canada, to study Microbial Dark Matter (Phase II) - Paint Pots PPA... ...
AAGATTTTTTGCAGTTTTGTGACTCGTTAGGCCACTGGTGGACAGAGCTGGACACGTACTGACGCTAAAAGAATTCCGATTGCATCAACTTCGCACAATGGTGTGGACATTTCTGGACAGGAGCAGACCGAATTTCCACTGCCAGGGGGGCAAAACGGGTGGACCTCCTCATTCATGACCCGGAAACTCGTCCGCACGTCAAAGCTCACAACCAGCAGGCTGAAAACTCGTTGCAACACGCCTAACGAGTTCTGGCCGCTGGCGCATGTGCGAACACTAGCGACACAAATCGCCCATCTCCGACCGTCCGAAAGGCTCTGCCACTTCTTATTATTTAGAGGTGTTAGGAGAACTTCACCAAGACCGCACCGGCCTAACGAGGAAGAGATCAGTCACGGCTATTAAAAATAAGGCCGCGTCTTATATCCAAGACCACACTTTTTGCTTGCTATTCGTTAGGTATTGGGCGCAACATCGCACCCAATCCGACTAGGCCAGCCGTTCCGGCGCAGGGTGCAGCGGGTCAACCGCTAAAATGACTTCCCTCTTCGGTTTCGAAAGAAACCTATTATGACATCCAATCATTTCGCGTAATTCGACCGAGTTCTGGACGGAGTGCGAATCGTATGAAATCCAAACCATTGACACGCATTACCGCACTAAGCCGCGTGTGGACTCGCTTCCTCTACAGCCGCGCGCAGTACCGCGATAAAGTTCATCTTCGGCAATAAGCACATACAACATCAATAAAGTAGGAAATCAGAAAAAAATGAGTATCCACAAAATGACAATTCGAAGTCTTGCCATCTTTGTAACGGTTCTGGCTCTCGGTGCTGCCACAACAGTGACAGCGGCCACGGAGTACGTGAACCCCGATGGAGTTTGTGGTGGCAATTCGCCCTGCTACACCACCATCCAGGCGGCGATAGACGCCCCCACCACCCTCCCCGGTGACACCATCAAAGTGGCCGCTGCCACCTACCACGAATCAGTCAACATCGATAAGAGCCTGACTCTGCAGGGGGCACAAGCGGGCGTTGACGCCCGGACTCGCAGCGGAGCCGAGTCCGTGATCGACAACGCATGCAGTCCGGTTCAGATCAATTCCGACAACGTGACTCTGGACGGGTTTACTGTTCAGGGCTCAACAATGGCCGATCCGTGCACCATTGTCGGCATCTGGATGAATTCCGCGGTCGGCGCTCAGATCCTCAACAACATTGTTCAGAACAACATCTCGGGTATCGAATTGGATAATAGCGGTGCGACCCCGGCGAAAGTGCAGTTCAATTTGATCCAGAACAACAATAACCCCGGCCCCGGCTCAGGAAATGGTATCGAGACGGACTTCGGCCTCGTGAACGCCACGATCGACAATAACAAGTTCATCGGTCAGACGAGTTCGTCCATCGTTTTCGAGGCTCCGACGAGTTCCGTTACGATTTCGAATAACACCCTCGATGCCGGTATCGCGATGTTCATTTCAACGGGAATCTCCATCACCGGTAACACCAGCATCGGGAATACTGCAGACGGTACCATCTATCTCGGTGGCGGCGACTCGTCGGTCACGATCTCGAGCAACGTTCTCGAGAATGGCATCGAAGGCGTTGTCATTGAAGACCCCTTTAGTATCGGCCCAAACAGCAACGTTACCGTGTCGTCCAACTGCATTGCTGGTAACTCGATGAATGGCCTGAGAGTAGCGCATCTTGGCTATGCTGGCACTGCTAAGTCGCTCAATGCGACCAACAACTGGTGGGGTGCGGCGAGCGGACCTAAGTACAATGGCGCCGGCCCCGGCACAGGCGATAACATTGACGACCCTGACGGAGTTGTAAACTACACGCCATTCAATACGAGTGCTGGCTCGTGTCCGCCGTCATGCGCACCCGTCACAAGCTGCGTCACTGGCGGGTTTAATGGAACCTCCATCCCAACCAGCCGTTACCTCTGGTTCACCGCCAACATGAAGGCCAGCGGCATCTCTTCAACCGGGGCAACCATCAACTTCACCAACTCCGTGATTTCGATTACCTCCAACAATGGGAATTTCACCTACCCGACTCGAGACGGGAAGATCGTCTTCAGTCCCAGCGCGACGTGCGCGACTACCACGTTTAACGGGACCCAATGGGTGACCACTGTCCCGGTAAGTGGCAGCGACGAAGTTCTGCTCTCGGCTCTCGGGATAAAACCCACAGTCGATCTCAAGGGCGCCAAAATAAAGTGGTGCGCTAGCTTTACCGCTAACAAGAGCGGGATCAGCGTCAATTGGAAGGCCGGCACGGCTGTCTATATCAGTGATATGACCGAGCCGAACTACAACACTCTCGGGGTAAAACCGACGCACACCAATGCGTGTCTGTATAACAACTCTGATCACGCCGCAACGCCGGAGAACGAGAAGAAATATCTCGTCGCGGGCGCTGCCGGTGGTGGTGGCTCCAATTACACCGGCTCATGGAGTTCAACCTCGGGTCTGAAGGTCTGTCCGTAGGTTTGGACCAGCAGGCCAGACAAATCTAATTCGCGCGCTGAAATCTTGCTTCCCTTTCTCCTTTTTTCTCGTAGCCAGTGGAGCTGGGTCAAAAGGGGTCAGGGGAAGCAGGGATGCAGTGACTAACGAGAAAGAGATAAGCCACGGCAGGGGTGTCGTGGCAAACACACTAAACTTACAACGCAATGGGGCCGTTGGCTTCATCGATTGGTTAGATACGGACGTGTCCTGAACTTTATTGTTGTGACCGGTCCCCGTGTTTTCCGCTTTTTCTGCTTACCTTTGCTGAGGCCCGAGATTCTCCTGCACTTCACGCTTTAAAGTCTCTTGCATTTCCGGAAACACGCCTTCGTGGTAACGCAGAATTGGTCCAGCTGGCGAAATTAGCACCACGCTCGGAAGACCGGGGCTGCCGTACGCTTTGAACGTCTTCGATTCTGCGTCGATAAGCGTTGGCATAGCAAACTCCTGCGATTTCCAAAAGCGTCGAACCCGCTCCAATTTCTCTCCCCCCGTATCCGGCCCTTGCTCCAAGGTGTTTACGGCAAAAACCGCAACGGGTAACTTTTCGGATGCAGCCCAACGTGAGAACGCCTGAGTTTCCTTCAACGCTTTCCAACACGGCACGCACCACGTAGCCCAAAAGTCGAGTACGACAATTGAACCGCGCAGGTCGTGTAGAGCGATCTTTTTCCCGTCGAGAGTATCGAGTTCGAAATCGGGTGCCAGCGATCCGGCGGCCAGTCGAGATGAGCTAAGGTCTGTAAGGCTCTCGACCGCGCTCCGCGAGCCGGGCGTAAAGGTGATCAGTGCTTTTGAACTGGTTAGCACCTGCGGCGAAAACGTGCCGTTCACGCGGACAAGAAATCCCTCCGGCGCGCCGGATGGCTTTACTTGAAAAGAGACAGCCTTGAAGAAATGGGTTTGTGTATCGATTACCAACGTCAGCTCCCCATTATTGGCAACGAAGCGAACTTCATCTTGCCCGCTGCCGCTGGCTACGTGCCGATACCCGGCGACTCGCAGCGGCTCGAGAAGATTGAATCGAAATGTATCTATGCACGCGTCGATGCTCTTGCTGGAATGCATGGCAATAGGTGGTGGCTCGAAAAGAGAGCTGTTGCCGGCGACACGGCGAAGGGTCGCGCCGAAATCACCCTCCAATGTCGCGGTGACATACCTATCGGGCACATCGCTCTGAGTGAGATAGAGTTTCCCATCCACAGCCACCGCTTCTAACAGCGCGTTTTTGACCAAAACGCCACCATTGGGTCCGAAGGCGTACTCTTCGGTTTTCGTTTCCTGCTCCGAACCAGGAGCTGTCACCACGTACGATAACTTATCGTGCAATGCCACTGTGCTTTTATAGGCTCGAGCCGAAGATTCGAGGGCTTGCTGTGCGCGTTGAATTTCCGATTCCGATTCCTGCTCAGTTGCCGCTAAGACCGTCGCGATTGATCCAGCTAGCAAAGCGCAGAGAATTGCTTTCATCTCATGCAGTTCGATGCAGATCACGACCAGTCTGGATTCAAAAATCTGCCTAGAGAGACCGTGTCTAACGAGGATTCGGCCCAATAATTGCGCCTTTAAAGGCATATTTTTTGGGTCTAATCCAGCTGAGGTTGATTCTGGGCGAGGCAAGACCGGTAGTCATGCTTGGGATTCTACCTGAGCCAGGGCGCCGAACAATCCCGAAACCTTGCGTTTCTCAGGCAGCCCTTCTCGCTTGAAAAAATCCCGCTTCACCTCAATACTTTTCCCTGGTAGTTGAACATTTTTGGGTAAAGCGGAAGCGGATCCCATTGACGTTCAACCAGGACTTTTCTGGACAGGAGTAGACCGAATTTCCAGTGCCAGGGGGGCAAAACGGGTGGACCCCCAGTTGAAATGCAGACCAAATTCTGCACGTTAAGCGGCGACGGTTGAAAGATTTCGGGGGTATAGCTCAGTTGGTAGAGCGTCTCGTTCGCAATGAGAAGGCCAGGGGTTCGAATCCCCTTACCTCCAAAAATTTTGCGGAGCAAAATTCAACTCCCGATTAGGGGATGAGAACCTTGTTCGACCGGTGGGGCGCGAGCGCTCGGGTTAGAAGCAAAGCTCAGTGGCTGGAGCCAAAGCGAAGCTTTGGATAATCCCCTTACCTCCACTTTTCGCTTCGCGAAAAGTGCCGTCGCCGTAGGCTTGGACTCAACCACTCAGCTCCCCAACATTTTCAGCCATTCAAATAAATACGAGAATGCGTCAGTCTCGCCATCCTTCCGCGCTGCCCACCGTCGACTAGCCGACCATAGTCGTAGGTTTGGATGAGAGTACTGACGCATTCAGTTAAACATCGCACCCGCGAAATCCAATTCAGCGCGCCGTGCGCATGGAATTGGTTAACGGAGTTAACGAACTTAACTCGCTGCACTTCTATCAAGCAGCGTCGTATTTGTCCGGGGGGAGAACCGGGCCGCCCGTGGGAACTAATCTTCGGGAAACGTTCCTGCGCAGTGTCCGGGAGCACATAGTCAGGGCTTGAGTTCTGCCCCGTGCTGTTGCTCGGCGGCCTTGGTGTTTCCTTCATGCTTCGGCAATTTATGTAGGGCGCTGCCCTTCATTTGCCTAGACAAACAGCGAGCGAACAGTTACAAACAGATGCCAAACAGGTAGAAACACTTGAGAACACAATTGCTCTCGGAATCAACAGGCCTCAGGCCCTTGCTTTTTTAGCATATGCCTCGAACAAGGGTTTCACGCGATCTCGGCTCGTTACCACGCCAATTTTCGCGGGGCTCTGCTCACAGCCAGAGCCGCCACGACCTTGTCCAAATTCTGCGGTCTTTGGCAATGAAGAACCAACGGGAACAACCCCGCGTCTTCTACTCACTTCGTGAAGTCGCGAAGCGATTTAGGGTTCCCGTCTCAACGGTTGCCAAGGTCTATCATGGCTTGGAGCAGGAAGGTCTCCTTAGTCGAGTGCGAAGCTCCAAGACCATTTTGAATGGTTTGCGTCATAACCGGAACCTGAGTATCCGCGGTTTCGTCGGTTTGCCTGTTCTCACGTCGCATTTCATCACCGTGCCAGACTACCGAGCGTTTTTCATTTGTATCCGACGTGAACTCTGGTTGCGGGGCTTCGCTGCAACGATGTTTTTCTTCCAGCCCGACGAAGCGGCTCACCGAAGGCTGAGTGATGAGCTAAAAAGTTTTGGAATCGACACAGTAATTTGGCTTCAGCCCGGTCGGACCGCGGTGGAGACGTTCCTGCGGCTTTCAGATATGGGAATTCGAGTCATTGGAATTTCCCAAGTCGGAACACCCGGTATTCCGGCTCGATATTATGTATGGAAAAACCGCGGGATTGAAGCGTTGCTAAAGGACTGGAAGGATCGAAATTTGGTTCGCAGCGTCACCGTCGTTAATTCCAAGGATTACCGGTCGCCCGTTACCGAAGAGCTATTGCAGGTGGCTATGCACCATCTTGGAATCGAACCAGTCATTCGAACCTTCCAGGACGAAGATAGTTCACTCTTCTTGAGCAGCTTGTGCCGCATCAAGACGAAAGGGATCATTTTTCCCTGTGCGGGCTTGACATCGATGTTTGCATTTCGAAGCGCCGATCAGATGACTGCTCTGGTAAGAGCACAGCGCGTAGCATTCATCGATGGCCCGATAGACATGCCGTTTGCGAAATTACCTGACGTGCCGGTCGATTTGGTCACTGTTAACTGGCAGGCAATCGCCGAAGCGATAACGAGTGATCTCATCACAGGTGAGGCCTTTGAACGCAATCGGTACACAACCTTTGAAGCTGACGCGCAGCTGAGAGTTTCTCTGAGTAGTTTCTCCGAAGAGATGCGCCCGACGCGGGGTATCGCCGCCGCCGTTTGAATCAAGATTCGTTCCAGGGCGGCTCTGTCGACACGTCTTCACCGCAGAGGAAAAGTCTTGGTCTAGACGAATTTTTCCGATACTATCTAGCAACGCCGCGGTTCAATAACCGCAGCATCGGAGGAGGTTTCGTATGAAAAAATGCCACTGGACCCCGAAGTTAATCGCCTTTCTTTTCGCTGTCGCCAATCTCGGGTTCGCGACCGCCTATGCCGGCCCGGGTTACGAATACCCACGCGGTGAATTGATGGGTAATAGCGGCCTAACTATTTTCCGTGAAGCAGACTACGGAAATCAAAATGGCTTGAGCATTTACATCGATGGTATCCCGATCACGACACTTTCCCGAGGCGAGGGCTATAGAGCGATTCTCCGCCCGGGGCGGCATCTTTTGACGGTGGCCAATACTCCGTCCCCGTACGGGAAGACCAAGTTCACTACTCGAGCCATCCATTTAGCCCCAGGCCAAAACTATGCGTTTACCGCGATCTGGGACGTCGAGACAATCACTCTCGAAGACGGCGGATACCAATATCACGGTTTCTACCGCTAGAATTCGTTGGGGACTTGAAAGGCCAGGCGACTAAAGGCCGCAGCCGACGCTCAGGACTTTCTTCACGCCTGACGGCTGATATTCGTAAACGGTGATCTCGTCGCCTTCGTAGTAGGCCGAACGAACGACGATATCGATCTTACCGTCGCCATTGAGATCGAGCAATGCGGCGATTTCAAATCTATTCGGCGCGCTGTCGGCCTTCGCCTCGGGGTAAAACTCGCCATCTAAGAGTTCGGTTTTCGTTTTACCTTCAATTACGCGCTCGACCATCACGAACGAATAGGTATTGGCGCTCGATTCATCCGGAATCTCGTCGCCATTCTTGTAATGCGTTGCCGAAATCACAAATTCGTCCTGCCCATCTCCGTCAAGATCGACGCTCACGATCTGGCTGATGCGCACGATCGGATCTCGAAAGCCCTGCTCACGCAAGAACTGGCGAACAAATTCAGCATGTTGCTGCGCCTTCGCATCGACTGATTTGGGTTTTCGTGGCAGCGGATTCCAGCTCGCCGCGAACGCAACAGCGACTTTCGCCAGTTTCGCTGGCCGCAGTTTCACCACCGGCCGGTCCGGGCACGGCTCGTTCTGTGTGTCGACTTTCAATACCTGGACTGTGCCGACATCGCCAGTGACACCGTAAACATGCAACTTTGCTCCTGACTTGACCGAATCGGTCGCGTCCGTCGGTTCCAACCGCTTTCCAGATTCAATGGCCCCAACTAGATAACCGTAGCGCACGTCGATGATGGGAAACGTGTCTGCACTCGCGCTGAGACAAGACGCGAATGCGAGTCCGGCAAGTAAGAGGCGCGTTTTCACGAAATCGCGCCGAAGGCGAGGCCGAGACCGTAGGTAACCGCAGCCTCGATGACGCCGACGATTGTCATTTCCAATCCTGATGCCCACCACGAGCGCAACGTGATCAGCGATTTGACCGCTCCAACTGCGAAATGCGCAACGATGCTGATCGCGAACGCCCAAATTACGGCGGCGATCCCGCTCATGAAGAAAAACGGAACGATCGGAATAAACGCGCCGATCGCGGTCGAGATTGCAGCTGAAGCGGAAGATTTCCACGGCGAGGGAAAGCGATGCTCCGAGAGTCCGAGTTCGCTTTGCGCCATGGCCTGCACTAGCTGGTCGGGATTTTCGCTCAATCGTTCGGCCATTCGCTGCGCTTCTTCCTGACTAAAGCCCTGGAGTTGATAAAAGAGCGACATCTCCTCGATTTCTTCTTCGGGATTTTCTTCAACTTCCGCCTTCTCGCGGGCGATCTCCGCTTCGTAAACTTCCGCCTCGCTCTTGACCGCGAGATACGCGCCCGCACCCATCGACAAACTGGAAGCGATCATTCCAGCGAGACCGGATATCAAAATGTAGTGCTGCTGATTGTTCGTCGCACCAGCGACGCCGGAAACAATTCCAAACACCGCGCCGAGTCCATCGTTCACGCCGTAGATTGCATCAGCCACCCAACTCCCGCCGCGTCCGTGCCAGCGTTCCCGTTTCAAGATCGTGTCGAGCACGGTTCGAGGGCCAAGCTGCGGAACCATTGATTGCAACGCCCGTGCGTGCGCTTTTTCTTCCACCGCGCTCTCGCGCAGAAAATCCTTCACATCCCCTTCGCCGGCCAGCGCGCGGTCGTGCTGGTCACGAAATTCAGCCTCATGTTTTTCCTCCGCCGCCTCCATTCGCCGAATTGCGATCTCGGTCCCGAGCGCGCGATTCAGCCATCGCTTCAATCTCCGGCTTAACGAATCGGGAATCATAGGAACAGGTTCGCCGAGGTCGGTGAGTTTCTTCTCCCAGCGGCGGGCGTGCCGCTCCTCCGCTTCGGCCATGCGCAAAAGGATCGCTTTGCGTTTCTCATCAGGTTCCCGGCTCGCAAGCTCCCGATAAGCTTCCGCGGTCTCGACTTCGGCGCGCCAATTGCGCTTCACGACGTCAACTTTTTGCCGGTGATCTCGTTGGCCGTCGGATTCCGGGCTTATTTTCATCTCGCGCACTCCGTTTCTATCGCGGCAGTGATTGGCGGCGCCGGTTTGGATCTTAATTGCTGCACGGTGATAACGACCGCGACCGATCCGATGATCAACACTGCCGCGATCAGCGTTCGCAACGTCACGACTTCGTGCGCGAAAAGCGCGCCGAGCAACACCGCAACAATCGGGTTCACATACGCGTAAGTCGCGACTTTTGCGGGATCGCAATTGCGCAACAGCCAAAAATAGGACGTGTAGCCAACGATTGCGCCGATCAGAACCAAATAGACAAACGCGCCCAACGACAAGGTAGTGATTTTCCCGGGATGAAGATCTTTTAGCTCGCCGGCGAAAAGTCCAACCAGCATCAAAAGTAATCCGCCGCAGAACATCTGCTGAGCGGCCGCAAGAAATGGCAAAGCCGAATGCTTTGCTCGTCGCGAGTAAAGCGAACCCGCCGACCAAAGGAAGGATCCGATCAATAAGATCGACATCCCGGTCAGCGGATGATTATTGCCGCCGCCGGAAAATCGCAATGCGGGGCCAAGTAAGATCGCGACGCCCAGAAATCCTCCGGCCAATCCGAGCCACACAACTGAAGTTGGCCGTGCTGTCATTCCAAACAGCCATCCGAGCAACGTGATATAAATGGGAACGGTCGCGACAATCAAACTGGCGAGACCTGTTTCGATGAATTTTTCCGAAATTGTCACGCCGCCATTTCCGCCTAGCAACAAGCACGCGCCGACAATGATCGATGTTAGCCATTCAGCCCATGTCGATCTTAGCGGACCTTGTGTGCGCGCGATGACAAACATGATCAGGCCCGCCAGAAGGAAACGCGCGCCCGCCATCAGGAATGGCGGGATTGACTGGATCGCGAAAAGAATTCCGAGATAAGTCGAGCCCCAAATGACGTAGAGCGCCGCGAAGGCGAGGACGATCTGGATCTTGCGCGGCTCGGACATCAAAGACAGTTACGCGATGCGAATCAATGTTCCAGTTTCGCCAGGGCCTCGCGTGCCTGCGACGACTTCGGATTGATCGTCAGCGCCCGCTCGTACCACGTTCGCGCCTCCGCTGGCAAATTTACGCGCGCACATAAGTCACCCAACCGCAGGAAAGGAAACGTGTAGAGAGAAATGATGTCCGCCTCAAACGTATTCATTCGAGCGGTTCCCGGCGCCGGAGGGTGACAGCGACCAAGCAGTTGTTCATTTTCTGAAAGCACCGTCTGCAAATCGCGATCCTGCGACTTCGGCATGATGACGGTCAGCAATCCCTGCTGATACGGCCAATAGTCGAGATCGAGACTGTGATCATCTGCCAGCGTGCCGGCGAGAGCGATCGTCCGGCCGGGGTTAGCTTCGACCAATACCCTGAGATTTTTTGTTCCCCGATCGTAGCGATCGAAAGGAATCACCAAATTGGGATGTTGTTCTCGTAACTGCCGCGCATACCACTCGCCTAACAGTGTCGGCAGAACGACTAGAGTAGTCTGGCTCCCCATGTGCTCGACTTTTTGCAAGTAAATCAGCGGAAACGCAAACCCATCGCCGCTCACCAGCAGAATTGAATTCGGCTGCGCCTCCGCCAAGACGTCCTCCCCGAATTGCCGGGCGAGAGAATTTCGGCTTTGATCGAGACGATTATAATTCATCGCGACGGTTGCAACGATTGCGATCAGGCAGGCGCAACCGACCAGCGGCAAAGCGGCCTTCGAGATCAAAAGAAATAAGCGTGCGACAATTCCTGCGATTAGCATCACGCCGAACGCCATCAATGGGGCGAGCAAAACGTGTGAAAGCAGGAAGAATCGTTGCAACACGAACAGCGCCGACGGTGCGGTTTGAAGATTCAGATTCGTGATCCAGATGAAAGACGGTCCGGCAAATAAAAAAGCGAGCAGGCTGAACCATAAATACCAGCGCCGGGATCGGTAAGCTTCGATCGATCCTGCGAAAATCAGAAGCCCGTTGAGTAATCCGAACGAGGCAAAAAATGCGACCAGCCTCGACCAGGGCGGTCCTCCGGTGTAGCCGGCCGTGTTTACGAGTCGAGTCGAACCATAACTTCGCCGCGTGACGAGTCCGATGAGATCGTGAAACGAAGAAATGTTGCCCCAATTATAGACTGGATGACGCGCTGCCGCCCAAAGCAGATAGGTGTAGGGCAAGAGACCGATCGCAAAAGCAATAACGCCAGGCAACATAATTCGCGGTTGCGAGCGCAACAGTTCGCGTTGCCGCCAAAGCAAAAAACAGAACGCTGGAGCGAGTAGAACAATCGTCTGATGATTAGTAAGCGCCAGACCGGCGACGAAAAACGCAGCGACCAAGAACTGTGTGCGATTGGGTCGTTCCTGCCACAATCCGAGCAGTAGAACCAGAATTGCGACGAGTAGATTGTTGAGTGGAAAGACTTCAGCTGCGAGCGACCATTCCCAAAAAATTGGATTGACTGCGAGCGCCATGGCGGCGACCGCGGCCGAGATCTGAGATCGAGTCAGACGAACTGCGATCAAATAAACGACGCCGACGGTTAACGAATCACAGACAACTGACAGCAGATTCACGCGAAACGGGATCGACCCGAATGGAATCAAACTGAAAAGGTGTCCGAGCATCGTGAAGAGGGGATAACCGGGTGGATGCGCCACGCCGAGAGTTACGGCAGCCGTAATCAATTCCGGAGTATCGCCAACTACGATGTCGCGGGCGGCAGTCAGAAAATAAAGGACTGCGGCGATGAGGGTGACGAGAATCGCAACCAGCCAGTTGTTTCGTTCGTGTGCTGCTAGGATCGACATGGCCCGATGCCGAAGCTCACAATTGAACGACTTGCGCGGATTGAATGTCTTCGCTGGCGCGAATTATTTTCAGCAACTGCTCGGTCGGCGCGTTGTCGAGATTCAAAACCGTTAGCGCCGTGCCACCCGCCTGGTTTCGGCTGAGTGACATGGTCGCGATGTTTACGTTGTGCTCGCCGAGTAGCGTTCCGACGCGGCCAACAATCCCGGGCCGATCGGTATTTTCGAGAACAAGGATGACGCCGTGCGGTCGCGCTTCAACCGGCCGGCTATTCACGCTCACGATCCGCGGGGTCGCTCCAAAAAATGCGCCGCCGACAGAAACAGTCTTTCCTTCGGCGTCCGCAGACAGTTCGAGGAGGTCGGTGTAATCGCCGAGTGCACTCAAGCGCGTCTCAGTTATTTTCAATCCAAGACTCTCGGCAAAGGCCGGCGCGCTCACTTCGTTGACGTCCGTACCGCCCGCGTTTTGCAAAAATCCTTTCAACACCGCACGCGTGATCGGTCCGGTATCGAGCTCGTTTACTTTGCCGCTATAATTGATTTTCAATTCGTCCACCCGGCGGGGCGCGACCTGGGAAAGGAACCGCCCAAGCTTTTCACCAAAGCGGAGATGCGGCCCGATGATTGACAAGGTCTTTGCGTCGAGGCTCGGCATATTGACGGCGTTTCGGATTGTCCCTTCGAGAAGCGCGGCCCGGATCGATTGTGCGATTTCGATTCCAACGCCTTCCTGCGCTTCGGCGGTGGAGGCTCCAAGATGCGGCGTCAAAATCAGATTTGGAGCATTGCGGAGCGGCGAATCTTCCGGCAGCGGTTCAACTTCAAACACGTCGAGAGCTGCCGCCGCCACATGTCTATCTCGCAGCGCTGCCGCGAGCGCCGATTCGTCGATCAATCCACCGCGGGCGCAATTGATGATGCGAACGCCAGGCCTCGTCTTGGAAATTCGGCGAGCATCGAGCAGATGACGAGTTTCGTTTGTTAGCGGCGTGTGAAAGGAAATAAAATCCGCCGCTGCAAGCAACTCGTCGAGCTCTTCGACGAGTTCCACTTGTAAACTGCGCGCGCGAGAGGCAGACAGATACGGATCGTAGGCAACCACGCGCATGCCGAAGGCAATCGCGCGCCGGCTCAGTTCGCTGCCAATTCGGCCCATGCCGATGTCGCCGAGCGTTTTGCTGTAAAGCTCGACCCCTTCGAAATCCTTCCGGTTCCACTTTCTGGCGCGCACACTCGCATCGGCTTGCGGAATTTTGCGTGCGACATTCAGTAGAAGCGAAAACGCGTGTTCGGCCGTAGACACCGTGTTACCGCCGGGCGCATTCAGGACGAGCACTCCGCGTCGCGTCGCCGTCTCGACATCGACATTGTCCACACCAACACCGGCGCGTCCCACGACGCGAAGTTTTTTCGCGGCATTGAGAACTTCGCCGGTTACTTTCGTTTCACTGCGAACAATGAGGGCCGCGAATTGCGGGATGATTTCAATGAGCTTGTCCGGCGGAAGTTTGAGTTGCGTCGAAACCTCCAACGCACCGTCCTGAGCAAGTTCGTCAATTCCGCGCTGAGAAATGGCGTCGGCAACGAGGACTTTAGGCGGAGTCACAGCAAAATGTTCAACGTTCAGTCGCGACGACGCAAGTCTGCGACTACTTCGATTTCGGCTGTTTGCGGAAACATATCGAGCGGCGTCACCGATCTGATTTCAAACCGGCGCTGAAAATCCCCGAGATCGCGCGCGAGAGTGGAGGGATTACACGAAATGTAAATGAGCATGGCCGGCGCAAGATCAGCAATCGTTTCGCGCACGCGTGCAGCGAGACCGGTCGCCGGCGGATCTACTAGCAGAACGGTCTTGTCCAAATCGTAATGTTGCAGAGTTGAGCGCAGTCCCGATTCAACATCGCCGGCAACGTAGGTCTCCTTGGCCGTTGCGTTTTCTTTCGCCGCACTAATCGCGAACCGATCCCAATCAATACCGACAATGCGCTCGAACTTGTCGACCATTGCCTTGGCGAAAAACCCGGCGCCGCAATACGCGTCGACCAGCAAATCCCGATTTGGCGGGAGCAAACTAACAATCAAATCGCGCAGCGCGTTTGCGATTCCGTCATTGGTTTGGGTGAAGTGGTGGAACGCGTTCTCCGAACGCGTTGATCGTCTTCGGAGAAGCCGATCCACCTTTGCTCGCAATGTGTAATGGCCGTCGGGAACGTTGCGCGTGCGCAGATCTGTGAGCTCGCGGTTCACTTCATCCATCGCGATCGGGCAGCGTTCGATATCGATCAGGCGATGCGAATCGCGTCGGAAATAGCCGATCATGCCGTTTTCGGCGTGAACCGTAATCCGATTTCGATACGCGTACTCGAGAGGCGAGGGGACGATCGGACGCACCGGAACGTCTTTCAGTTTGCCGATCCGTTGCAAGAGATCGCAAACCTGTCGCGACTTGATTTCGAGTTGGTGCGCATAATCGATGTGTTGGTAGGCGCAACCGCCACACTGCCCAAAGTACGGGCAACGTGGATCTACTCGATGCGGTGAGGCTTTGCGAACGCCGACGGCTTCCGCTTCGGCAAAATGTTTTTTCTCACGCGTGATCTTTGCCGAAACAAGTTCGCCGTCGACGGTGAACGGGACAAAAACGGCTTTGCCGTGTTCGCGCGCGACACCTTTGCCGCCGAAAGCGATGTCCTCGATTTGTAGATCGACAGTCCGCATGAATGACAATAGCCCAGCGTTTTAACGCTGGGATACAGAATATCCAGACGCGAAGTCCCTTCGGGACGAAAGGAATTGTTCTGCCGTGCCTTTCGGCACTCGGCCGTTCAGACACAAATAGAACCCAGCCTTAAAAGGCCGGCTATTTTCGAATTTGCTAACGCATTAACCCCGCTGAAGCGCGGTTCTAATGAAGATCAGCCCGAATTCGGAGACATCACCCGATCGATGGCGGCCTCGAGGTTTTCCATCTTTACGGGTTTGACCAGGTGCTCCGCGAAACCAGCTTCGAAGCTTTTCTCAATGTCGCCATTCATCCCGAAACCACTGATCGCTATTCCCGGGATGTGTGACATCGCGCGCAGGTAACTCATCAGTTCGATGCCGGTGCCGTCTGGCAGTGCAATGTCGCTGATGAGCAGATCGAATGAGCTTCGGGCCGCGGCTTCCATTGCCGAACGGACGTTATGCGCCGCGGCCACCAGGTGCCCGCGTCGCACCAACAATCGTTCCAGAGCTGTGCATGTGTCCACGTGATCGTCCACCAGCAAAATCCGAAGCGGACGAGTGTCGGGCACGGGCGCAGTAAACTTTACGACCCGCGTCGGCGGTGAAACGGTTTTCATCGTTAGAATGAAAGTCGACCCGCGATCGCGACCATCACTTTGCGCAGTGAGAGTGCCGCCGTGCGCGTGGGTGAGAGACTTCGAAATCGCGAGGCCGAGACCAAGCCCGCCGTAACGCCGTTGAAACGCATGTTCGCCCTGTTCAAACGGGTCGAACATGCGATTCATGATTTCCCGTTCGATGCCGATCCCGGTGTCCTTGACGGTGATCACAAGCGTCCCCGGTTCGGGGTTCGTTGTTGAAATCGTGATGTCGCCGTTTTCGCCTGTGAACTTGATCGAGTTCTTAACCAGGTTCCAAATGATCTGCTGGAACTTTGACGAGTCGGCCAGAACGTGGTGAGCGCCGGCTCGCAAATTTACATGCAGATTCAGGCGACGCTCCTGCGCCTCGGCGCGACAAATTTCCACGACGTTGGCAACGATCTCATTCGCGTCGATCGAGCCGAAACGCAGCTGAAGCTTGTCTTTGGCGATGCGAGTCAGGTCGAGCAGATCGTCGATCAACTGACTTTCCAGTTCGACATTGCGTCGGATCATCGACAACGAACACTTGGCCAGGTCCGTCGGAGATGTTTCCGCTTCGAGCGCATCGAGGGCGGCTATCACTGGTGTTAGCGGCGTACGCAGTTCGTGAGAAAGCATGGCCAGAAAATTGTCCTTGGTCTTGTTCGCCGCCTCGACAGTTTCCTTCTGTTGCTCAATCGCGACTTGCGCACGGTTGCGTTCGGCAATTGCGGCCGCTATTGCCATTGCGGTGATCGTCAGCGCCGCGGTCCATGCCTGCAGCATCAAGAGCGATTGGTTCGCAGTCTGCGTAGCGAACGGTCCGAAGCCATTGAGCGTTCCCCAAATTGCGATCGAGGACAGAACGAAAACACCGGTGGCGGTTTCGCGCGGTGTAAAACGAAATGCAGTCCAGATGACAATTGGTCCGCAAAGAAAAGAAATCGGATAATTCCGTGCCGAAATTTGGAACGAACCGCCGAAGATAATTTCAGCCAGGACCACCAGGAGCAACAGGAGAAAGCTTACCTCGAGGGCTTGGGCGCGGTTCCATTTGCGCTGCGTGGCCGGGATGCTCCAAAGCAATAGCAGCGGCGCCACAACCAATTCTCCAGACGTGTTGCCCAGCCACCAGGTGAACCAGATTTGCCAATAGTTGGACCAGTGAGCGAAACCACCGAGAGAAAGGCTGGTTAGGCCTAATAACGGACTAACCGTCGTGCTAATCAGCGCCGCCAGCGCGAACTTGAAAACATTTTGTGGACGCTCGAACACCTGGGTTCCGCCGGCGAACCGGTTGACCAGCCATGCGCCGCATAGCGCTTCGAGCGTGTTACCGCCGGCTATTCCAAGAGACGTAAGAAAATTTCCCGCCGTTGCGGCGTTAAACAAAAACGCGCCGACGAAAATCGCCGGCCAGACGCGACAACCGAACACGAGCAGCGCAGCGAGCGCAATGCCGGCCGGCGGCCACACTGGTGAAGCGCTCGGATTAACAACTGCCAGCTTTAGAGAAAAGTAGCCGGCGACAAAGTAGATCAGCGTTAAACCGCCGACTGCTGGCAGCGTGGGAATTTTCCTGGGATTCAACATCAACCCGACCGCCTATCCGAATCGGGTTACCTGTTACGCCGCTTGCCCTCGCGGTCAACCGATTTGTGAATAACTCAACCGTCGCGCGCGCGGCTCTCAGTAAGCGCGGCAATACGGATACTTCGACTCGTTGCCCAGTTCAGGCGGGAACTCTGAATAACCGGCGTGAATCCACGGGACGTCGTTAAGCAAAATTGGTCGATAACTGTTGCGCCAGATTGGAAACGGGAATGTGAGAATTTCGAGCAGGCCGGTCGCGTGTCGCGCCGTTGAACGTCCAAGGCCGCGAACCACACCATAACCGGCAGCAGCGACGTTGCCTTCTGTCTTGCTCACTTTGCAGACGGTGTCCGGCAGTTCCGAAGACGCGAAAAGAAAATTCGAGAGACCGCGCCCAAGTTTGCGGGTCGGACCGTAATCGTTGCCCGGCGGATCTTGAATATCGGCGCGAGCGTTTACTGCCAAAATAATTCCGAACAACGGGAGGAGGGGGTCTACTAATCTAAACAATTTCTTCGCTGCGAAAGCAACTTTCATTTTCGAGTCCGTTAACCGTGCGGCGGACCGGCGAAATAAAAAAGAACCGATCGGCTCGCATCGAAAAGGCCGTGCGCGATGATTGCCGCCCAAAGATTTCTCCCGGAAAGGATCACGAGGAGGCCGAGCAGAAAGCCGAGCGTTCCGGTGATCAACATGCCAAGCGGATTTTGATACGCGTGCGAAGCGCCGAACAGAAGAGCTTGAATGATTAACGCGACCCACCACGCCGCCCGGCTTCCGCCGAAAAACATCGCCAGGCTCTGCATAAGAAATCCGCGAAACATGAACTCTTCGTAGAAACCGGCGCCGATCAGGACATAGAAGACAGTGATCAGCGTGAGGCGCAGATTTCCCTGCAAGGCAGAGAAACGACTAAGCTCGCGATGAAAGCCGGCTTTCTCGGAAAGATAGATCGCTGCGAAAAAAATCGCTGCAAGCACAACTCCGATCCCAATTGTGCGCGGCCAGCTTTGCGGTCGTCTCAATCCGATATCGGCCAACCGCTCGCGTCGCAGCCAGATTAATCCGCACGCGATCAGAATCTCCAACATTTGGATGGTTAATCCAAATGCGAAGCGAGCCTCCATCGATTTCGGCGTGTAAATCGCTTCGGCCGCTATTTCCAATCCAAACATCGCCGCGATCAAAACGACAATGTCGATGAAATATCGATATCGCCGCGCGGTGCTCGTCTGGAGAGCGTCCAGCTTGGACTGATCTGGTGTCATTCGCTCGGCTAGATTGAATCAGGAAACCAGGAAGATGCGAGCAGAGACCTTCTGATCTCCTTGCTCCCAGCTCTGCGCTTCTTGCTGCTTCAGTGCAGTCCTCGGACCCAACCAGTGAGTTCAAATACGATCAAGAGGTCGCGGTGGTTCACCCCGGGTCGAAATTTCCAATTGAACAATGCCATGATCGCGCTGGCATCGAGCTCGCGATGGCCGGTTGTTTTCACAACTTTCACTTCGTCGACGATTCCGGTTTTGTCGTTAATGACGAGCCGATAGATTCCCTGGCCTTGATAACCGAGATGTTGCGCTTTCATCGGATACTCGGGATCGGGAGCAGCAATGGTATCCTTTTTGTACTGCGGCGGGATCCTAACTATGTCGGTGGCATAACACGGCGTTAAAATCGCGAAGAACAACAGCGTTAACAGAATTCCAAGGGGTGTTTTCATACAATTAGAGAATCGAACGGTATTATCCAATTGGACGTCCCGCCCGCAATTCGAAATTTGAAATCTGCCCTCTGATGTCTGATATCTGACCTCTGGAGAAGTTCCCGTAGTTCAACGGATAGAACAAGGGTTTCCTAAACCTTAAATGTGGGTTCGATTCCCGCCGGGAACGCAGCTTCGATAATCAAACGCGTATGAGACTCCCTTTGAAAAATCGATGCCTTCACTTCGATTGACTCAGTCGCTCCCTCTCCTTCGCCCTTCGGGCTAACGTCCATGTCGCACGACTCCCGTCGGCTCGATTCCCGCCGGGAACGTGTTTAGTGATTTCGTGCGAATAAGACACCTGCGGAAAAGCGATGACGTTCACTTCGATTGACTCACTCATTCCCGTTCGCTCACCCTAACGGGCTTCGTCCATGTTGCACGACTCCCGTCGGAAACGCAGCGTCACGTAACCATATCGGCCGAGACTACAGCATCAACGCCATGAGCTGGCTGCGACTCGATACTTCCAGTTTACGGAAAACGGCGTGAAGATGTTTTTTCACTGTCGGCACACTCAAGCATGCCGTATCCGCGATTTCCTGATTGCTTTGTCCGTTGCAAACGAGGCGCGTGACTTCTTGCTCGCGGGCGGTCAGTCGCGTCAGATGCGGCAAATGGGTAATCGACGGTTCTTCTAAGCGCCGTGAATCGGCGCACTCAATCAGGAAATGCGGACGCGCCACCGCGTCGTTGACGTGCTTAAGATGGATTGTTGCCCGTAAATCCTGTGATGTTGCGTGGCGCACTTGTTTCGACTCGAAATTTACCCACCGCGCGTCGCGGCGGTGTGAGCGCACCCATTGTTGTTTGAGCAGGCGACATCCATTCAAAATCTCCGCCGGAACTGGTGACCTTGCGTTCGTTAGCCGCGCTTCTTGAAATCCTTTTTCTCAGGTGGCGCAAAACTCGCGTGCCGCCGGATTTTGGAAAAGCAATTTCAAGTTCCAGCGCAACAGCATTGTCGGTAGCGGCAATCGTCGCACGAATTCTTCAAGCTCCAGTCGCACGGCCCGTTCGCGTTCGAGCGAGCGCAGCCGGCGAAGGGTCACCGAGAATTGCTGGTAAAGCTGGCGCAGTAATTTCATTTTCACCGGTGAAAGATCGCTCTGCGCTGATGTGCGCATGATTACCATGGCCGAGCTCAATCGCCCCTGTTGCCAGAACAACAGGCAGATTGTGTGCGCGCATTTTTGAGGAGCGATGTATCGACGATAGATTGTCGATCTTGCGAAAGCGGTCCGATCCGAAAACAAATCCGCGATAGGGACGATCTTCTTACGTGGGTGCGTGTTGAGAAATTTCTTGAGCGGTTGGGCGACGAAAAAGCCAGGTGGCATCGGCGCCGTCCATCGCACGTGCAAAGGTAAGATTGGGCTGTGCTGCAGAGTCAGCCCGATGATTTGATTGGGAATTGCGGCGTCGATCAGGTCCCGGGCAGATTTCCAGAACGACTCCAGGTCCATCGCCGCGTGAAGAGCGAGCAGATATTTTTCGATTGCCGGATCGATTAGCGATCCGCCCCTCGACTCGACTCCCAGGTCCGGCCTCATCACTCACCTTGTTCTCGCGCGGTGTCCGTCCACCGCCGAGTTAGGTTGCGCCCGACTGATCAACCACGAGATCAAAAATCAAACCAAAGTTACCTCGCAATCATCCAGCGACGCGCAACCGTTCACGTTAGAAAAAGAAAGGAACATCGCAAATGAAACTACAAATAAATGTGCCGGTAAGCGGCTTGGACCTGGCAGCTCTGCTGCAAGGTGAAGAAGGGTTCTTCCTCTGCCAAAACAGAGGACAAAACTACATCACCGTGGCAAAAGCTGGTCATTCGATCGCTTTTGGGCCAACACCCATCGGGCGAATCATCCAGGAACAACCGTCGCTGAGCGTCGGCCCGGAGCCTTGGTACGTCACCAAGATCAGCAACTCGACTGAGTTCGCTGACTTTCGCACAACCGGAGGGCCGCCGAGCAGGTAAGCGCGCCAAACCAAAGCGAAAAACACAATTCAAAGCCCCGATGACGAAAACTCATCGGGGCTTTCTGTTTTGCGCTACTTCGCGGTTTTCATTCCGAGCTCTTTCACGAGGAAGGCCCAGCGGTCGGCGGTTTCTTCGATGATCTTCGTCGTCGGTTTTCCGGCGCCGTGGCCAGCTTTGGTTTCGATTCGGATCAGCGTCGGTTTATCGCAACCTTGCGCGGCTTGGAGCGTCGCCGCGAATTTGAAGCTGTGCGCGGGGACAACCCGATCGTCGTGATCGGCAGTCGTGATTAGGGTCGGCGGATAACAAGCGCCCCGCCCAGGCGGGGCAATGTGATGAAGCGGTGAGTAGGCGTAGAGATAAGGAAAATCGTCCGGCTTTTGTGCGCTGCCGTAATCCGAAGTCCAGGCCCAGCCGATCGTGAACTTCTCGAACCGCAACATGTCCATCACTCCGACGTTGGGCAGGGTTGCGCCGTAAAGATCGGGCCGTTGCGTGAGACATGCGCCAACGAGCAATCCACCGTTGCTGCCGCCGCCGATCGCGAGTTTCGGAGTCGACGTGTATTTGTTGTCGATCAAGTACTGGGCCGCGGCGATGAAATCGTCGAACACGTTCTGTTTCAGGTGCAGCATTCCGGCTTCGTGCCATTTCTCGCCGTACTCGCCGCCGCCGCGCAGGTTCGGGACGGCGTAGATGCCGCCCATTTCCATCCAAACGAGATTCGCGGGAGTGAACGCCGGCGTGTACGAAATATCGAATCCGCCGTAACCGTAAAGATAAGTCGGGGCCTGGCCGTCGCGTTTCATTCCTTTTTTGTAGGAGATGAACATCGGAATGCGCGTGCCATCGGCGCTCTTGTAAAAGACCTGATCGGTTGTGTAGTCGTCCGGATTAAATTTGACCGTCGGTTTAAAGAGCAGCTCGCTCGCGCGCTTGTCGAAATCGTAACGAAAGATTTCCGTCGGTGTGGTGTAACTCGTGAATGAATAAAATGTTTCGCGGTCTTTGGTTTTCCCGGTGAATCCGGACGCCGTCCCGAGACCCGGCAGCTCGATCTGGCCATAAGGAGAACCGTCGCGTTTGAATAATTTCACCGCGCTGTGCGCGTCTTTCAGGTAAAGCGCGACGAAGCGATCGCCAACGCTGCTGACTGCTTCGAGTTTATCTTTCGACTCCGGCACGAGCTCATCACTCTTCGCCGGCGGTGGTTTGCAGGTGTTGATGGCAATGATCCGGCCAAGGGGCGCGTCCAGATCGGTCCTGAACATGAAGACCGGTCCGTCGTTGTCGATGAAGGTGTACTGCGCATCAGCTTTATCGAGCAGCTCAACGACTTTCGAATTCGGATCGACCAGGTTCTTGTAGAAAATGCGGTTCTTCGGGTCGGTCCCGCGCTGAACGGTGATGATGAGGTAACGCCCGTCGTCGGTGACTGCAGCATTGAAAAGCCATTCCTTCTGGTCGGGCCGCTCGTAAATCAGTTTGTCCTGTGATTGCGGCGTGCCGAGCTGATGGAAGAACAGTTTGTGATTGTAAACCTGCGACCGGAGTTTGTTTTTCTCGTCCGGCTTGTCGTAACGGCTGTAAAAGAATCCGCTGCCGTCTTTTTTCCATGACGCATTCGAAAATTTCACCCAGTCGATGACATCCGGTCGATCCTTCCCGGTGGCGACGTCGCGGACTTTCCATTGCTGCCAATCGGACCCGGCGGTGGCGAGACCGTAGGCCATCAGCTTGGCGTCGTCGGTTACGTCCATCCCGCCGAGCGCAATCGTGCCATCTTTCGCGAGAACATTCGGGTCGAGAAGCTCGCGCGGCTTCTCTGAAAAATTCTTTGCGGTGAAAAGAACGTTCTGGTTTTGAAGGCCGCTATTTTTCGAAAAGAAGTAATGATCCGTTTCCTTGAACGGCACGCCGAACCGCTCGAAATCCCAAACCTCGGTCAGGCGTTTTTGCATTTGGTCCCGCTCCGGAATCGTTTTCAGAAAATCGAAGGTGATTTTGTTTTCGGCCTCGATCCACTGTCGCGATTCGGGCGAGTCCGGGTTTTCAAGCGGACGATAAGGATCGGCGACTTTGGTGCCGGGATATCCGTCGACCTGATCGTTTTGCGGCGCGGCCGGATATTTGAATTGAGTCGGCGAGTCCGCGGCGAAAACGATAGCGAAGGGCGCGCAAAGGACGAGCGCCTGTATTTTCCAATCCATAAAACCCTCAGCGAATATGGCGAAGCTTGAAAGATGGGCAATCGTTAGATAGAAAAACGCGCGCCCGTTCAGGCGGTTGCCGGGCCCGGCATGATGAAATCTTTCCTAACCAAAGCCCAAAACCGCGCGTTCGCGCCAGTCGACATCGCATCGCTGGTGTTCTTCCGTGTCACGTTCGGCCTGCTGATGGTTTGGGAGGTCTGCCGGTATTTTAGAAACGAATCGATTTACCATTTCTGGCTCGAGCCGAAATTCCTCTTCAAATACTACGGATTTTCCTGGGTCCATCCCTGGCCGGGTAACTGGCTCTACATTCACTGGGCGGTGCTCGGAGTTTTGGCCTTGTTCGTGGCTTTCGGATTTTTGTATCGCATCAGCGCGGCGTTGATGTTCCTGAGCTACGCCTATTTTTTCCTTCTCGATGAAGCGCGCTACGTCAATCACACCTACCTGATTTGTCTGTATTGTTTGCTGCTCGCGATCGTTCCGGCGCATCGCGCGTTTTCGATCGATGCCCGGATGCGGCCGTCGCTGCGTTCCAACACTGCGCCGGCGTGGTCCCTTTGGCTGCTGCGATTTCAAATCTCCGTCGTCTACATTTTTGCCGGACTGGTAAAGCTTTCGCCGGACTGGCTTCGGGGCGAGCCGATGCGCTACTCGCTATCACACGCGACCAATGCACCGATCGTCGGACAATTCTTCGGCGACGAATGGGCTGTTTACCTTGTCAGTTACGGCGGACTGATTTTTGATTTGCTGGTTGTTCCGGGGCTATTGTGGCGGCGAACGCGTGCCATCGCTTTTTGTGCCGTCGTCATTTTTCACCTGACTAACGCGCTCTGGGCGGTCATCGGAATGTTTCCATGGCTCGCCATCGCCGCCAGTGCGCTATTTTTTTCCCCGGACTGGCCGCGACGGATTCTCGAGAAACTTGAACTCGTTCGGCGCCGCAAGGCGATTGAGGAATCGAAATCCGCGTCTCCTTGGCAGCGCGCAATCATTCTGAGCGCATTGGCCGTTTATGCCGCGATCCAGATTTTTCTTCCGCTCCGCTCTTTGCTTTATCGAGGCGGCGTTGAATGGACCTGGGCGGAGCATCGCTTTAGCTGGCGAATGTTCGTTTGGACGTACGCTTCGATCGCCAATTTTTATGTGACTGATCCCAACACAGGGGAAAGCACGCAAATCGATCTCAGAGAGTTCCTCTCGCCGCGTCAGGCGCCGCAGATGGGTTATCTCCCGGACTTACCTGTGCAATTCGCGCATCATCTGGCGAAGGTGCTGCCAAACTCGGGACCCAAGCCTCTTCAGGTCCAGGCCCGCATCTTCGTGGCGATCAACGGGCGAAAACCTGTTCTCTATATGGACCCCGTCGTCGATCTCGCAGCCGAGGCGCGAACGCTAGGACGGCCTAAGTGGTTGCTGCGCAATGACGAACCGCTGCCGCCGAAGGACCAGCGGTATCGATTGGATCTATATTAGCCGGTGGCAGGAATGGCTTTCAATTGACTCGAACCAGTGGCATTGCGGCTGCTTTAGGAAACGCCGCAAGCTTGGAGCTCAACAAACTGAAATTGAAATTAACTCCTCAAGCTTCAGCGCGCGGCTGATTAACTTCGGCCGCGCTTTTTTCTTTGTAGCGGCGGTCTATGACCGCCGAGATCATTCGGCGCTCACAGAGCGCCGCTACAATGACAAGCCTGTCGATGTAATCTTTCCGCAATCAATCAGAACAGCCCGTGTTGTTCGTCGCTAATCCGGTGCTGAAAAACTCGGGAACCGAACGCGCGATTAGCCCTTTTTCCAGCCGTTGCCGTTTCCGTCGCGAGCGAGTGCCGGCTCGAGCTCCGGCGTAACGTCCACATCTTCAGTGCCTTCGAGATCAGGATCCATCAACGATTTCTCATGATGCTCTTTCGCGATCAACATGTAGAGCGATGGTACAATGAACAAGGTGAAGGTTGTTCCAATCGTCATTCCGCCGACGAGCACAAGACCAATCGAATTTCGCGCGGCCGCGCCGGCGCCGGTGACCAGGGTGAGAGGAAAGTGACCGGCTACCGTTGCGACACTAGTCATCATCACCGGACGCAATCGAATGCGCGCCGCTTGAGCGATTGCCGCCAGTTTGGTCAAACCTTCGCGCTGCAGTTCGTTGGCGAACTGCACAATCAGAATTCCATTCTTTGAAACCAGACCGACAAGTGTGACCAGTCCGACTTCGGAATAAATATTAAGCGTCGTCGTGAAATGATCGGTAAAGAACGTGCCAAACGGCATTTTTAGAAACGTGAAGAGGAGCGCGCCGAAAATCGCAAGCGGTACAGAACCCAGAAGAATAATTAACGGGTCGCGGAAGCTGTTGAACTGCGCGGCCAGAACCAGAAAAATCAAAACAATGGCAAGAGTGAAGACCGCTCCGAACTTGCTGCCTTCGGTGTGCAGCTGGCGAGACTCGCCCGTGTAATCGACGACGTAACCCTTCGGCAAAATTTTCTGTGCTTCGTTCTCGAGGAATTTCAATGCGGAATCAATTGAACTTTTTGGAACTCCGCTAATCGTTACCGCATTGAGTTGCTGCATCCGATTGAGTGAGCGCGCGACGGTTTTGTGGCGGATCGAGGCAACCGTGCTCAGCGGAATGAGCTGAGTGTTCGGACCAGTTACGTAGATGTCCTTAAGCTGCTCGGGATTCAAACGATCGATGCGTTTCACCTGCGGGATCACTTTGTAGCTGCGTCCGGCGATGTTGAACCAGTTGACGTAATTGCCGCCGATCGCTGCGGACATGTCGCTGCCAACTTTCTGCATGTCCAGACCCATCGACGCGACTTTGTCGTGGTCGAAAACGATTTCGGATTGCGGCTGATCGATCTTGGTGTCGATGTCAGGGGGAAACATGAACATCTCAGCCTGAATCGCCTTCAACTGCAATTGTTTGGCAAACTCGAGAATTCGCTCCGGATCGGCTGTGGAAGCAATAACGAAGCTAACCGGATAATTGTCGCTGCCCGGGAGAGCAGCGGGCATAACTGGGAACATTTGGATGCCCGGAATACCTCCGAGCTTTTGCTGTATTAGAGGCAGATAATTCTTTGTCGGTGTCTTGCGCACACCCCACGGCTTCAAAACCATTCCTCCGAAACCGTTATCAGGATATGTGAGCTGAAAAGTGAACCGCGTGTCGGGAATAGCGGCAAAGATTTTGCCGGCCGCATCGGCATAACGGATCGTGTCGTCGATCGTTGCATTCGCCGGCGCAGTCATGATGCCGAAGATCACGCTTTGATCCTCTTGGGGAGCTAATTCACGCGGGGACATGTACCAAAACAGCGCGCCCAAAAGGGAGAGGCCGATCCAGACCGTATAGACGGCCGGACGCGCGGCGAGCGTCCGATCGAGGCGGCGCCCATACCAATCGCGGAATCGATCGAACGTCCGCGTGACAAAGCCGCTGAATCCAGTTTCGACATGTTCCTGGCGGAGCAAGTGCGCCGACATTACCGGAGACAGAACAAGGGCGACGACGCCGGAAATAAAAACTGCGCCGGCCAGCGTCAGGGCAAATTCGCGAAAGAGCGCTCCGGTCAATCCGCCTTGCAGCGCAATCGGCGTGTAAACGGCTGCGAGAGTGATCGTCATGGCGATGATCGGGCCGACCAGTTCGCGCGCACCCACCAGCGCTGCCTGCATACGCGACATGCCTTCGCGCATGTGACGTTCGACGTTCTCGACCACAACGATCGCGTCATCAACAACCAATCCAACCGAGAGCACGATCGCGAGCAGTGTTAGCAGGTTTAAGGTAAAACCGAACAGCTGCATCAAAAAGAGCGCGCCGATGAGCGAAATTGGAATCGCCACGACCGGCACAAGAACGGAGCGGAGGGAGCCAAGGAACAAAAAGATGACAACCATCACGATGAGCAATGTGTCGATCAAAGTCTTAACCACTTCATGGATCGCGTCGTTAATGTAAGCGGTCGCGTCGTAGGCCATTTCGGCTTTCATGCCGGTCGGCAATTCCTTTTGGATTTGCTCCAGCTCGGTGCGCACGCGCTTGATCACATCGACTGAGTTCGCGTTCGGCAAAACCCAAATACCCATGAACACCGCCTTCTGACCGGAGAAGCGAACCTCAGTGTTGTAATCTTCCGATCCGAGCACAACGTCCGCAACGTCGCTTAGCCGAATCAGGTTTCCTTTGTCTTGCTTAACGACCAGTTGCTTGAACTGATCAGCGGTGTGTAAATCGGTGTTCGCTGTGAGATTGACCTGAAGGAGCGAGCCTTTCGTGTTCCCGACAGCTGCAAGAAAATTATTTTTCGTCAGTGCGTCGCGAACATTGGTCGGTGAAATATTTAATGCCGCCATTCGCTCCGGTTTCATCCAGATGCGCATCGCGAATGTACGATCACCTATGAGGTCGGCTCGCTGCACGCCGCTAATTGAAGTCAAACGAGGTTGAACAAGTCGAACCAGGTAATCGGTGACCTCGTTAGGCTGAAGAATATCGGAAGTAAAACTCAAGTAGGCCGAGGCGATCTGAGAATCAGCTGGAATAATCGTGATGACCGGAATCTGCGATTCGGGCGGCAAGAAATTACGGACCGAATCGACCTTCGAGCTGATGTCCGACAACGCTTTGTTCGCGTCGTAATTTAATTTCAGGCGGGCCGTGATCGTGGAAACGCCCTGTTGACTTTTTGATTGGATGTAATCGATTCCGTCCGCCGCGGCGATCGCGCGCTCGAGCGGCGTCGTAATAAATCCGCGAACCAATTCCGCGTCCGCGCCCACGTAGATTGTCGTCACCGTGATTGCGGCGATGTCGCTGCGCGGATATTGCCGTACGTTGATCGTCTTCATTGCCTGCAGGCCGGCAATGAGGATCACAAGGCTGACCACTATGGCCAGCACCGGGCGTTTAATGAAAAGGTCGGTAAACGATTTCATCTTCTAAATTCGAAATCCGAATTACGAAGCTCGAAACAAACCTCAAATTCGAAATTCAAATGAACATTATTTCGGCCCGAAGCGTCGCCCCGGTGTTTGATCATTTGATTTTTTGAAATTGTTTCGTCATTCGTCATTCGTGCTTCGTCATTTCTTTTATGAATCTGCCGGCGTCGGATTCATCTGAGGATTGGGAGCGAGCTCGTTGTTAACCGTAACCGGTGTTCCGTTACGCAGTTTGAAAACTCCGGTGCTAACAATCTCGTCGCCTGCTTTCAATCCCTGAGTCACCGAAACAAAATCGCCGCGCGCTTCACCGATCCGGACGAAAGCCTGACGCAGTGTCTGCGATTCCTTCCCGGTTTTCGATTCCTTCTTTTTTTCGATCACGAAAACCGAATCCCCATAGGGCGCATATGAAACAGCACTGCCCGGGATCACGAGCGTCTTGCTTTTTTCCGGCAACACGACATCGACTTTCACGAACATTCCCGGTTTCAGTGCGTGGTCCGGGTTATCCAGCGTTGCCTGCAAAGTCACATTGCGTGTCACTGTGTCGACCATGGAATTTAGCGCGGTCAACTTGCCCTTGAACTCCCGGCCCGGCACCGCATCTGTGCGGACGTGGGTTTCCAAGCCTGGCGCGAGTTTCGACAATTCCTGTTGCGGCAGGGCAAAATCGACAAACACCGGATCGAGCGCTTCCAACGAAACGACCTGCTGTCCCGGGTTGATCATTTGTCCAACGTTGACCTGGCGAATGCCAAGCTGGCCATCGAACGGCGCGTGCACTTGTTTTTTCACAATGAACGCGCGCATGTTGTCGACCGTGCCCTGCTTCTGACCGAACGCCGATTGAGCTGCATCCAAGTCCTGCTTGGAAACGACTTTGCGCGCAGCGAGATCCCGCTCGCGTTGCAAATTCGCGCGCGCAAGTTCCAAGTCAGCTTCGGCCGTGTGCAACTGCGCCTCCTCCGAAGAGGTATCGAGTTTCAACAGCACATCACCTTTTTTCGCTTCTCCGCCATTTGGAAAACCAATTTCGGCCACAACTCCGCCCAGCTCAGCGGAAACAACCGCGCCTTGCACGGCTGAGACCGATCCGACCGCAGAAAGAACCGGCGCCCAATCCTCTTCTTTCACGACCGCACTAGCGACCGTGGTGGCGGGCGTCGTCATCGGTGTTGCGCCCAGCTTGAAGAATTGAAGAAATTTTACGTCCGCCAACACGCAAACCAGCGCGAGAACGGCAAATAAAGCACCGCCGGTCGGTCTGCCTAATTTGAATCTTCTGATGGAAATCAGTGCAAACAGCAGCGCGCCTGTACTCGCGGCGACTATTAGAATCGTCAGTATTGCGAGCCGAAAGAACATCAATGCCGTGACACCGAGGGCAACGAGAAGCACCACACCAATTATTGACAGAATGCCGCGCTTGGATCTTGGATTCATTGCTATTGCCTCAGGTTTGGCCACGTCATGCATACGCGCGTTCGCTCTCCGTCGTAAACATTATCCGCCACAGATTCCTGACGACTTCGAGCTGGTGCTCGCGGCTCTCGGCAGCTGTTCGTCCGATTCTTAAGACCCCGCGCAAAAGCATCCCATCGTTCACGGCAAAGATCAGCTCCGCCATTTCGCGCGGCGTTAAGTCGCTCGCTTTGCCTTCCGGTGAGCGGGCAATCAGATCGGTGACTCCGTCCATTGATGTCTGGCAAACGTCGCGCACCAATTCGGCCACGTGCGGATTTCGGCTCGCTTCAGCGAAAAGATCGACGACGAACGCGGCCGTGACCTGCGGTTCGGTTTCGCCGCAGTGTGCAGTGAACAAAGTGTCGAGCGACTCGCGAAGACTTCGCGCCTGTCGCGCGCGTTCGAGAATTTCGTGGATTTGCCTCTTGTGGCGGTCGGCCATGGCCGCAATCACTGCCTCTTTATTTTGAAAATAGCGATAGATCAGACCGACACTAACGCCGGCCTCAGCGCTGATGTCGTGCATGCTTGCCTGGTGAAAACCGCGTTTGGCGAAGCACGCGACCGCGGCATCGAGAATCTGGGTTGGCCGGTCAAGAACGGTGTCGGTTTGGGTCTGAGACATTGAGCCGAGAAAATGAATGAACGTTCATTCATTGTCAAATGGCCCCTGATCTTACGAGGCAATCCGGGCTTCCGCCCGCTGGTTGATTGTCTTCCCGGTCATTTGCAAAGGCTGCTCGGCAAATTGCCAAATCGACATTAACGCGCTCAGCGCAACGAGACCGTAGAGCGCGATCTCCAGGATGTTTTTGTTTCTCTCTTCCGACTGAACCAACAACTTGTAGGTGTATTTGTTTTTCATGTTCCCCCTTTTTCCTTAGAACGTCTTTGACTGTTTCTTTTGTCTAAGTTGACCGCGCGTTATCATTGGCGTTCAAACATTCGATGCGTCGATTGCATGAAGCAGATTCAAAATAATTTTCTGCGCGAGTTCTCGCCCGACGGACGTTATCTCGTCGGCGTGTCGGGCGGTCGCGATTCCGTCGCGCTACTGCATTGCCTGATTAATTCCGGCTACAAAAAACTAGTGGTTTGTCATTTGAATCATCAGCTCCGCGGCCGTGCCAGTGCTGCGGATGCGCGCTTCATGACGAAGCTAGTCGCGAATTACAAAGGTAAAATTGTAGGGCAGGCGCATCGCCTGCCGAAACTCAAAGGTGGCAAGCGGAGCGCTTGCCCTACAACTTCAATTCCGCATATCGCGCTCGAAATCGGGACTACAAATGTTCGCGCGCTTGCCGCAAAGAAAAAGATGTCCATCGAAACTGCGGGGCGTGATGCACGCTACAAATTTTTCGCGCGCGTGGCCAAGCGATGGAATTGCCGCACGATTTTCCTTGGTCATCATGCCGACGACGTCGTCGAGACGTTTCTGATCAATCTTTTTCGCGGTTCGGGAACGAGTGGTCTGGCGGGGATTCGCAACGTTTCAACGCGCCGGGTCGGTGGTGTCGATCTTAAGATCGTCAGACCATTTCTCGGAATCTGGCGCAGTGAAATCAACGAATATGTCCGCGCGCATGGTCTGAAGTATCGCGAAGACGCCTCGAACAGAGACCTCGCACCCCTTCGAAATCGCTTTCGTCACCGCGTCATTCCGTATTTGGAGAAAGCGCTCGACCGAAACATTCGGCAAAGTATCTGGCGCGCAGCAATGATTGCGATAGAGGAAGATATCTGGATCGAAAATCAGCTGCCGAATTCAACTGGTCTCGAACTTGCGGTAGACAAAACTCGTGGCCTGCCGATCGCGCTTCAACGCCGGCAAATCCTGAACTGGTTACGGGCACAAAACATCACCAACGTCGGCTTTGATGTGGTTGAAAGTATTCGCGCGCTGGTCGAGCCCAATTCTCGTGTCGCCAAAGTCAATCTTCCACGAGGCCGACATGTACGGCGGCGGGCAAAGAAAATTTTCGTCGAATGAAATTGTAGCCGCCGTCCCATGGGTGGCTACAGTCCAAGTGAATGTCTTCTGAAGTTCGAGTTCGGTTTGCGCCATCGCCCACGGGTTATTTGCACATCGGTGGCGCGCGCACTGCGCTTTTCAACTGGCTCTTTGTGCATCATCACGGGGGCAAGCTCGTCCTTCGAATCGAAGATACCGACACCAAGCGCAACACCGAGGAGGCCGCCGCGGCGATTTACGAAGGATTGGAGTGGTTGGGAATTAATTGGGACGAAGGTCCGCACGTCGGCGGGAATTTCGGCCCGTATTTTCAAAGTCAGCGCACTGAAATTTACGAGCGCTACCTGAAGCAACTTCAGGACGCAGGCCATATCTTTGAAGACCAGGGCGCGCTCCGATTTCGTTCGCCGCGCGAGCATGTGATCGTGGACGATCTCGTTTGCGGCAAAATCGATTTCGATCTCACGAATCCGGGCACCCACCCGGACATGACCGTGCGCCGGCCGGATGGCTCGTGGATTTTTCATTTCGTCAACGTGATCGACGACATCGAGATGAAGATCTCGCACGTGATCCGTGGGGAGGACCATCTTTCCAACACGCCGAAGCACATCGAGCTTTACAAGGCGCTGGGCGCGACGCCGCCGAACTTTGCCCACATTCCGCTTATCTTAAATCGAGATGGTTCGAAAATGAGCAAGCGCGATGAGGGCGCGGCGATTGCGACTTATATCGAACAAGGTTACGCGCCGGAAGCCGTCCGCAATTATCTCTGTTTGCTCGGGTGGTCGCCGAAGGACAACCGCGAGAAGATCGACATCGAAGAAATCGTAAAACTTTTCGAGCTGGAGAAAATCAATCGCCGAAACGCCGCGTTCGACCTCGACAAATGTTTTTGGCTCAACGGCCAATACATCGCGCAGATGTCGCTCGATCGGTTCGTGGAATTGGCTCTTCCGTTCCTGGAAAAGGCGAAGATCGACGCCTCGAATGAAAAATACACCCGTGATGTCCTCGCGATCGTGAAGGAGAAGATCAAGCTTCTGAAGGAATTGCCGGAGTGGACGAGTTACTTTTTTACTGAGGACTATGAGTTCGATCAGGTGGCCGTTGAAAAAGTATTTAGCAAGCCAGAAGCCGCGAATCACTTGAAAGCTTTGGGCGACGAGTTTGCGAGGATCGACAAGTGGGATTGGCAAACGCTGGAGGCGACTCTCAAGTTGCTTGCGCAAAAGCTCGGCTGCAAAACAGGCGATCTCGTTCATCCGGCGCGTGTCGCAGTTAGTGGGCGCAGTGTTGGCCCGAGTTTGTATCACATGCTCGAGGTGATGGGCAAAGAGCGTGTGCTCAAACGGTTCGGGCGAACTGTCCAGCAACTCTCAAAGCTTCCAAAGATGTCATCCTGAGCGAAGCGAAGGACATCACTTACGAAGATTGGATCACACGAATTAATAAGAATGCTCAATCACCCTGTGAGAGGTCTCTCACTTCGTTCGGGATGACATGAAAAAGAAACGCAGTGGAGTAAAAGACGTTTACACGCTGGCGGATTTGCGGAGCTGGCGCGATGTGGATCCGCCGATTCGTCTGGGTGTTTTCGGCGACCCGGTCGAGCATTCGCTCTCGCCGCAAATGCAGAACGCGGCGCTCAAGGATGGCAAGATCGGTATGCAGTACGCGCGATTTCACATTTCGCCTAACGAATTGCGTGAGGCGCTGAATCGGGTGTGCGAGTTACAATTCGTTGGCCTTAACCTCACCCTGCCCTACAAAGTTGTCGCGCCAGAACTGGTTGATGGGCTCGATGATGACGCGAAACAGATTGGCGCGATCAACGTGATCAAGATCGATAAGGGCAAGACGCACGGCTTCAACACGGACGGCCGCGGGTTTGCTCTCGCCATTCGCGAAGAATTCTCGGTCGATCTCCGGGATTTGCGGGTGATGATTCTCGGCGCGGGTGGTGCGGCGCGGGCGATTGCGCTGGAATGTGCCAAGTCGCATTGTGAGCGGCTGGTTATCGCCAATGGAACGTTCGAGAAAGGTGAACTTCTCGCGGAAAAGCTGCGTAATTTTTTTGAGGGGCCGAAGGTCTTCGGTCCGGTTCCGCGGTTGCAAGCAATCCGCTGGGAAGATGCAGCGTTTCAATTTCAAATCGCGAATGTCGATCTAATCGTTAACGCGACGCCGGTCGGCTTGAATCGCGGCGATCCATCTCCGATTCCGTCGCGGCTACTCGCGCCGCATTTGATGGTTTACGACACGATTTATTCCTCCTCACGCGCGCCATTGGTCGCGGCAGCGCTCGAAGCTGGGGCGCGCGCCGCCAACGGCTTATCGATGTTATTGCACCAGGGCGCACGCGCTTTTGAAATCTGGTTCGAGCGCGCGGCGCCGGTTGAGATTATGCGCGCGGCCTTAGGTAGCGGCGGTTCACCGAACCGCCATGGCGATTGAGGTCAATCGCCGCTACCTGTTTTCCTTCGCCATTTCCTGGCCGCGTTTTGTCGCTGCCTCGACCGCAGCGATCAAGCTTTCACTCGTGTTCATTTTTTCCATCACCGCGAGACCGGCTGCGGTGGTGCCACCTGGTGTGACAACCATTTTGACCAATTCCTCCGCTGAGATCTTGCTTTCGCGCATCAGCTCGGCGGCGCCAAGGACAGTTTGGATCGCAAGCTCACTGGAAATGTTTTCCGGCAAACCAAGTTTCACGCCACCCTTCGCAAGCGCATCGATGATCGTGTAGACGAACGCCGGGCCGCTGCCACTCAGCGCGGTCACGATGTCGATCTGCGGTTCTTCGATTTCGACGACGACGCCAATTACGCCGAAGATTTTTTTCGCAAGATCGACATCCTCGCCGGTGCTGCGGCTTCCACGCGCGATTCCGGTGGCCGCACGACAAATTGCCGACGGAGTGTTGGTCAGCGCGCGCATGAACCGCGCATTCGCAACTTTCTCCATGCTGGCGATCAGAACGCCGCCCGCCAACGAGATGACGGGCTTGTTTGCAATTTGAGGCGCGAGATCGCGTAGAACCCCGAGGATCATTCCCGGCTTCACCCCAACAAAAATCGCTTCCGCCTTGTCCGCGACCTCCGCGTTCTCGGTGGTTAGATGAATGCCGGTGTCGCGCTGTAAAGCCGTGCGCGTTTGCTCGTTTGGTTCGCTGGCAATGATCTTGTCTGACGCGCAAAAATTGGCCCGAATCAGGCCGCGAATCACCGAGCCGGCGAGTTTGCCTGCGCCGACAAAGCCAAGTTGATGCATTTGAGAAGCACTCATTCTCCACGATACTAATTCATGGTAGCCGCGACTGTGCAACGTGACGTTGCGTCCAGTTTAAGCAGAACTGGCACTTCTCGTGGATCGAGTGCCGATCTCGCTAAAGAGCTGCGTAGGCTCGCAACTGAGCGCAACGCGGTGGTTCTGGCGCACAATTACCAGGTGCCGGAGTTGCAGGATGTCGCAGATTTTGTCGGCGACTCGTTAGGCCTGAGTTACCAGGCGGCCAAAACCGACGCGAACGTAATCTTGTTTTGCGGCGTCCATTTCATGGCCGAAACCGCCAAGATCATAAATCCCGGCAAACGCGTGATTCTGCCCGACCTAGAAGCCGGTTGTTCGCTTTCGGAATCGTGTCCGCCGGAAAAGCTGGCTGATTTTTTGAAAGAGCACGCCGACAAAAACTATTACGTCATTGCCTACATCAATTGCAGCGCCGGGGTGAAGGCGCAGTCCGACATCATTTGCACAAGCGGCAACGCGGACAAGGTCGTGCTGTCGGCGCCTCCGGACCGGAATATTCTGTTCGTTCCCGACCAAAATCTCGGCGCATGGGTGATGGAACGGACCGGCCGCCAAATGGATTTGTGGCAGGGGACCTGTTACGTGCACGTGGAGTTCACGGCGCGGAGCATCAATCGCATCCGTGAAGAATATCCTGAAGCGCCGGTGGTGGCGCATCCCGAGTGCACCTACGCGGTGAGAATGTTGGCTGACGAAGTTTGTTCGACCGAAAAAATGATCACCTTCTGCAAAAAATCGCCGGCAAAGGAAATTATCGTCGTGACCGAGGCCGGGATGTTGCACCGCCTGAAAAAGGAAATTCCCGACAAGACATTCATTCCGGGGCCGACCGAGAATTGTTTCTGCGGCGAGTGCCGTTACATGAAAATGAACACGCTCGAAAAAGCGTACGACGCGCTGCTGAACATGGAGCCGGAGATTACGCTGCCGGAAAAGATCCGCGCGCAGGCCGAGTTGCCGATCCTACGAATGCTCGAACTGAGCAGGTAGCGGCCGTTCACCGAACGGCCGTGGCGATTGAGGTCAATCGCCGCTACCTTTAGTCTTGTCACTGGTCACTCATCACATATCACTTCTGCTCGATGGAAAGGCCGTCGATTTTCGTCATCATCGTCGTTTTGCTGCTCGGCGTTTTGTTTCTACGCGAACCGCGATTTCAGCGTTCTGAGGAGATTTTCTTGCGCTGGTTACTGCGGCATTCGCAACCCGCAACCAAAGCGGTGCCGATGACGATTGTCGAAGTCGGAAAGGAAAATCCGCCACCGCCGCTTGAAACAGCGTTGTTGTTGCAGGGGCTTCTCGAATTTAAGCCGACGGTTGTCGCGGTCGAACCGGTCTTGCAATGGGGCGAACGGGCGAAGGATCAGGAGCAGATCTTCATCGATCAGGCGATGCGAGTTCCGAATCTTTTGCTCGGAGCGGAACTCACCGCCTCGCCCGATCCGGACGCGCCGGTGGCCGAAATTACAGGTTTTACCCATGTGACCGGGCGCCGGGGCGATCTCCCGGAGTTTTCAGGAGTCGAACACCAGCCGAGTGAAGACGTGCGCGTTCTTTCGACGCTGGGTTTCGTCAATTCTCCAGGGCAAGCTGCAGAGGATCTTCACGTTCCGTTGCTTCTTCAATACCGCGGCGAAGTTATTCCAGCTTTTGCGCTTCAAGCGATCATGCTTTGGCTGCGCGTCACACCGGACGAAGTGAAGATCGACATCGGTTCATCAGTTGAGCTGCCGAATGGAATCACAATTCCGGTTCGCTCCGACGGCACACTTCTGGTCACTCCTGGCATGGCACAACGGGCTCGGCGCATCACCATCGACGAACTGCTGCTCGCCGCGCAGCAACACGAAAGTGGTGCCACCAGCGGGATCCGGCTTGAAGATGTTCGCTCCCAACTAATCCTCGCTCGCGCCGCCACTAACACGCCCGATCTGTTTGCCGCGGCCATTGCTTCGATCCAGGCGAAAACTTTTGTTCGCCGCGTCAGCCGGATTTTTGATTGCGCAATCGTAGTAATGATCGCTGCGTTGAGCGGATTGCTCCGAAAGTTCTCGCGCGTCGATCTGATCATCGGCGCGGTCGCTTTCTCAGCGGCGTATTGCCTGGTGGCGCTCGGAATCATTTCTGCCTGGTCGATCTGGCTTCCGGCCTGGCTTCCACTTGGCGCAGTGTGGATTTCTGTTTTGTTCGCGTTCATTCTTCCGAAACCAAAAGGTTCCGCGCGCAAGGCGACTGCCCCCGCGCCGCCACCAGTGCCGTAATGACAACCAAGGACTCGGTTGAGACGCGAGTGACCCAACTGCACGCCGGCGGCCTCGTCGACATGCATTTCGATTTGCCGCTGGACCTTTACGAGAAACGGAATCATCCCGGCGCTCTCGTCTCGCATTATCTGCCGGAGTTCGAAGCGGGAGACATCGGCATTCTTGGCGCAACGCTTTATGTCGAAGACCGTTATCTGCCCGAAATGGGTTTACGCGTCGCACTCGACCAGGTCGCGCGCCTTTACGCAGAGGTGGACGACACAAATCGATTCGCGATTTGCAGAACGAGCGCGGAGATCAAACACGCGCGCAAAGAAAACAAAATCGCGCTGATCATTACGATGGAAGGGGTTGAGCCGCTCGGCGATGACCTGAATCTCCTGCGCGTGTTCTATCAACTTGGGTTGCGAATGGTCGGACTAACTCACGCGCGCCGGAACGCGGCCGGCGCAGGTGGACTTTTCGCCGCGAGCGGCTCACCGCGGGATGGGTTGACCGGCTATGGGCGCGAAGTTGTTCAGGAATGTGAACGGCTCCGCATCATCATCGATCTCGCGCACATCAATCCGAAAGGATTTGAGGACATTGTCGATCTGACGAAGAAGCCGCTGATTGTTTCACACACCAACGCGCGAAGGTTTTACGACGTTGAACGAAACATCAGCGACGAGCAGATCAAGATTATTGGAGCGCGCGGCGGAGTGGTCGGCGTAAACGCGATCCTGGTTAGCCCAAACCCGAACGACAGCACGATCGATCGCTATGTCGATCACATTCAGCACATTACCAGCTTGATTGGCATCGATGGTGTGGGGATCGGCTTCGATTTTTGCGAGTACTTGTTTCAGCAGCTGCCGGAAAGCGTTCGCAAAGAACTGCAGGCAAAACTAACTACGCCACATTTTATTCCTGATCTGACGAATCATACCCACGCTCGAAATCTTACGCGCAAACTAATTGAGCGCGGCTTCAGCGATGTCGACATCGAGAAAATCCTGCGCGGAAACTGGATGCGGATTTTCGACCAAATGTTGTAGGGCGTTTCTGTGAAACGCCGACGTCTGATACAGACGTCCTACAATCACACAATCCCGATCCCAGGAAATTTTCGACCCAGCACGGTCTGGCTTGGCGCTTTCAGCCAGCGATCGAGCACCGTTCCGTAAACGCTGCGAAAATCCGTGTTGAATTTCAGATCGCCGCGATCGAGCTCGGTCAGGCTGGGATATTTCCCGAATAAACCGGCTTTCACTGCGCCACCGAGGACAAACATCGGCGCCGCTGCACCGTGGTCCGTTCCGCCGTTTGCATTTTCCTGTACCCGCCGGCCGAATTCGCTGAAACTCATCAACAGAACGCGGTCGAAATTTCCCTGCTGTTTTAAATCGGCGACAAAGGCGCTGACCGCATCGTTGAATTCGCCCATCAACCTTTCGTGCGTGTTGATCTGTCCGGCGTGCGTATCGAATCCGCCCTGACTCGCGTAGTAAACGCGCGTCGGCAACCCGCCGGCGATCATGCGTGAGATGATGTTCAGACTCGCTGCCAGTTGTCCCTGCGGATACGGCACGGTTGATTTGTACTTGCGCGCGATCGCCAGAATTTTGTCTGAGCTTAACTGAGCGTCGAGCGCAGTCCGTTGCAAAAAGTCGAGCGTGCTCAAATCGTTTTTTGTTTTGCCCGAAATAGCGCCGATCGATCCGCCGGCGTTCGTCGCAGCGGTGCCGCTTTCATCGCCACCGCCCGCTTCGTTTAATTGCCGGAAAAGAATCTCTTCGGCGCTCATCTTGCCGTTGTTCGGTTCGGACGGTCGAAACCGAAATTGCTCCGGCCGGGAAAACGTGACGCCGGTTGGATTTTTCGCCGCGAACGCTTGCGGCGTCTCTTCTCCGATTGCAACGCCAACCGTCGGATCGGCGCCCGAGCAGCAATTATCGAAATAACGCCCGAGCCATCCTTCGCTCAACGTACGATCGGCATCCGACGCCGTCTGCCAGATTTCAGTCGAACGAAAATGCGACCGATTGGGATTTGGATAACCGACACCTTGCACGATCGCCACATGTCCCTCGTCGTAGAGCGACTTCATACCGGCGAGTTTTGGATTCAGGGCAATGTGATCGTCGATCTTCAGGACTTGATCGGGAGCCAGGCGAAGCCGCGGCCGTGCGACGTGGTAAGCGTCGTCAGCGTAGGGAACGACCATGTTAAGTCCGTCGTTCCCGCCGGCCATTTGCAAGACCACGAGAATTGTCCCGTCTTTTCCGGTCACAGCTTGCGTCGCGGCTTCAGCCGCAAGCGCGTCCAGCGCGAAGAAAGTTTTCTCGAGAAAGACTGGCAGCGTCCAGCTCGCGGCTGCTCCGAGCATCGAAGTACGAAGGAATTTTCGCCGGGTTTGCAATGTGGTTTTTGTTTTCATTTTCAGGCGAGTTGGAATTGCGGCGTGCTCATCATCAGATGGATCAGCTCGCGCAAATTTGCGTCCGTGATATCCGGCCCGCGCGATTCGAGAAATTGAGCGAACGCGTCGATTTCTTTTTGCGTGGGCCGGGTTTGAAAGAATCGCTTCGCCAAAAGATCGACAACTTCATGCGACTTCGCGCGGAGATCGGCCGGCACGAGTTTGCCAACATCGACTGGGTCGCGCTTGATTTGCTCGGCATATTGCGCGGCGCGGCCGAAACCGACATCGGCGCCCTGGCGCGGCTGTCTCAGATTGGGCGGCAGGATCGCGTCGCCGTTGATCAGGTAATTCGCGAAGTTGTAGCGAAACAACAACGTTGACGTGCTGATCCACTGCTTGCCGCCGTCCCAGCCCTTCACATTTGGTGGCGCGAAAAGAATCTGTCCCATCTGCCGCATCGCGTTTTGGGCTGCGAGAGGCGGTGGCGCCGGCGCATTCAGTAATTTCGAAGTCTGAACAATGTATTGCACGGGACTCTTGATTTGGCTGCCCATCGCACGTTCGGAATAAAATTCCCCGGAGCTGAAAATTTCGCGCAGCACCGGACGCATTTCGAAATTGTGTTTGCGGATTGTCCCGGCAACCGAATCGACAACCGCGCTTGACGGGTCGTCCTCGACAAAAAATCGCCAGAGCTTCCGGCCGATGAATTGGGCGCACGCCGGTTTGGAGACCAGCATGTCGATAATTTCGTCGCCGTTCAGGTTCCCGTTGCGGCCCATGAACGTCTTCGATTGGTGGTCTTGTTGAAACGGGGCGAAATGAAATTGCTGAGTTGTGAAATCGATCCGGTAACCGGTGAAGGCGCGAGCTGACTCGCCAATGTCTTGTTCGGAGTAATTTCCAATCCCGACTGTGAACAATTCCATCAACTCGCGGGCCCAGTTTTCGTTCGGATGTTCCTGCCGGCTTTGCTGTAGATCGAGATAGATCATCATCGCCGGGTCGCGGGACATTTTCTTTGCCAGCGCGCCGAAATTTCCGAGGGCGTTGCGGCGAAGAGTGTCGTTTTGCAACCACATCCAGTAGGCATCGCGCACTTTTTGGGTGCTGGTGGCGAAATGGCCGTGCCAAAATAGTGTCATTTTTTCGAGAAGCGGCGCGGGTCCATTGAGCATGCGATCGAGCCACCAGCGGCGGAGATCGATCATCTCGTCTCCCTCCATCATTCGGACCTCGCGAACCTTGCTTTGGAAGTTTTCGCCGCGGTCCTTGGCGGCTTTAATTTCCATCCGCTGAGCGCGAATATTTCTCGGATGCGCCCAGGCCGGCGGCGCCACATCGGCCGCGTCGGCTTTTACGTCGACGAAATCTCGAACCGCAGCGGTAAGACCTTTTTGCCGGGTTCGTTCGATTTCATCTGGTGTGCCTCCAAATGCAGCACGGTTCAAGAGGTGTGCGGCGGTGGCGTCGTTCCACTTCGAATCCGGCAGTGGCGTCAGCATATTCATTCAACCTCTTGATAAGACTGAAGTCGCGTTACCCAGGTTACGGAATCCTCACTCTTCCTCTTGCGCTTCCTCTTTGTCTTAATCTAACAACAACACTCAGAATAAGGGGAAGAGGAAGAGGAAGATTTGGATGAAATTTATCAATCTGACACGCCGGACCGAGATCGGCGCGAACTCGTATTATCTGGAGATTGACGGGCGCGGCCTGATATTGGACTCCGGGATGCATCCCAAGTTCGAAGGCGAAGAGGCGCTGCCGAATATGAATGCGATCAGGGGCCGGAAGCTGGACGCGATCATCATCTCGCATTCACATCAGGACCACATCGGGACCTTGCTGGTACTGATGCGGCGTCAGCCGCATGCGCGCGTTTTCATGACCGAGCCAACCGCCGAAATCGGAAACATTCTGCTACACAGTTCCGTCAACGTGATGACACGACAGCGTGAAGAGCTGGGCACGACCCTTTATCCGCTTTTCACTCATCGCGAGATTGATCGCGTTAGCGAACGCTGGCAATCGTGCGTCCTGCGCCAGACCTACACCCTTTCGGGTGAACGCGTGCCCGCGGATTCCAGCGAAACCACGTTCGAATTCTTCGACGCCGGACATGTGCTTGGCTCGACCGGAGTGTTGCTCCGAACCGGGGGCCGGACACTCTTTTATACCGGCGACGTAAATTTCGATGATCAAACGATCGCGCAAGCGGCGGTTTTTCCCGAAGAGAAGATCGACATCCTGATTACGGAATGTACCCGCGGCGATACGCAGTTGCCGGCAGGCTGGTCCCGCGCAGCGGAGGAAAAGCGATTGATGCAGGCGATCGAAAATGCATTTACCCGCGGCGGTTGCCTGCTCATTCCTGTGTTCGCGCTTGGGAAGACTCAGGAGATCCTGGCGATCCTTTACAAACTGCGACGCGAAAAGACCCTCGACTTCCCGATTTACATCGGCGGCCTCAGTTGGAAGATGAGCGAGGTTTATGATAGCCGCGCCCAAGTGGGGCGCCGGCAGCTTCCTCGGCTTCAATTGCTCGACGAGTTGCGGCCGTTCGTTTTGAACGCTGAAAACATTCACGATGCAGGGACAAGACCCGGCCGGGTTTACGCGTTGTCCAGCGGAATGATGACACCGAAAACGCTCTCGAACATTTTCGCGCAGCGAATTGTCGATCAATCGCGTCATTCGATTTTCTTTGTAGGTTATGCCGACCCCGAATCGCCCGCCGGGATTTTGCGAAATGTGCGGCCAAACGAGCAGGTGAAGATCGACTCGGATCGTGCACTGCAAACCGTGCGTTGCCACATCGAGCAGTTCCAATTTAGCGCGCACGCGTCGCGTGAATCGCTGGTTGCGTTTGCCGGGCGGCTCGCTCCGAAAAAAATTCTGCTCGTTCACGGCGATCCGCTGGCAATCGAATGGATGCGGGCGCGGTTAACGCTCAATCTGCCGAATTCGGAGATCATTGTGCCAACGCCCGGAATGGAAATAGGGCTGTAGTGCCGCTCGCCGAGCGCCGATTATGTTAGAAACAGCGGTCGGAGACCGCCGCTACAAAAGATGAGAGTGGTTTCCTGGAACATCAATTCGCTGCGGAAAAGGCAGGACCGACTGTTCGAATGGCTCGAAACTGCCAAGCCGGCGATCGTTTGTTTGCAGGAAACGAAATGCACTGACGAACAATTCCCGGCCTTATCGCTTCGGTCTGCTGGGTACGATTGCGCTTATCACGGTGAGAAATCGTACAACGGTGTGGCGATCCTCTCGAAAGCAAAGCTCACCGATGTTCGCCTGTCGCTTTGCGATGAGGTGGCTGATCCGCAAGCGCGAGTGATTTCGGCAACCGCCGGAAACCTGCGCGTCTACTCCGTTTACGCGCCGAACGGTCAGGCCGTTGGATCGCCGGCATACAAATACAAATTGCAGTGGTATGCGCGATTACGGGATTGCCTCTTGAGGGAAAAAGATGTCGAGCTCTTGGTGTGCGGAGACTTCAATGTCGCTCCGGAAGATGTGGATATTCACGATCCCGAACTCTGGCGGGGCGCGATCATGTGCTCGGACGGCGAGCGAGCGGCTTTTCGAAAACTCTGCGACGTCGGCTTGCGCGACACGCTCCGATTGCATCCGCAACCGCCGGGAGTTTTCACCTGGTGGGATTATCGAATGTTGGCGTTTCCAAAAAACCGCGGGCTGCGGATCGATGCCGTTCTGGCGAGCGATTCGCTCGCCAAAAAATGCACGGCGGCAGGAGTCGATCGTGAATTGCGAAAAGGCAAAGATCCTTCCGATCACGCGCCAATTTGGGCAGACTTCAAAATCTAAATCCCAAACCCAGGGAAGCTCCAATTATCCAAATTCCAATGGCACCTTGCCCGATTTTGAAGATTGGTGCTTGGAATTTCCCTGGTGCTTGGGTTTTGGTGCTTGGGGTTTATGAGTGATCGCGCCAGTCAATCGAGCCTGCACGTATCCCGAGCACCTTCAAAACCGCTCCTGGTTTGGGATGGCGAATGCCACTTTTGCCGGCGCTGGATCGAACGCTGGAAAGAAATCACTCGCGACAAGGTCGATTACGAAACGTCGCAGAAAATCGGTGACCGGTTTCCAGAAATTCCGCGCGAACAATTCGAGCGCTCGGTAATTTTTATCGAGTCCAACGGCCGCGTCTCTTGCGGAGCGGAAGCCGTTTTTCGATCGCTGCGATGTCGATCTTCGCGAAAGTGGCTGGCCTGGAGTTACGAACGCGTTCCCGGAATCGCGGCAGTTTCGGAGGGCTTCTACAAGCTCATTGCATCCAATCGCCGGTTCGCCTCGGCAATGACACGTTTTCTTTGGGGAAACGACGTCCGGCCACCAACGTACTTTGCTGCGCGGCGCTGGTTTCTCCGTTCGCTCGGTTTGATTTTCCTGATCGCATTCGTTTCGCTCTGGGTCCAGATCGACGGACTTATCGGCTCGGGCGGAATCACACCCGTCGCCGAATTTCTACCGGCGGTACACGCACAAATCGGTGATCGGGCATTGTCGATCCTTCCGACGTTGTGTTGGCTCAATTCGAGCGACGCATTTCTGCATTTCCTGTGCGGTGGCGGAGTTTTGCTTTCGCTGCTGCTGATTTTTGGAATCGCCCCGGCGCTCGCGCTCATCGGCCTGGTTGTTTCTTATCTTTCGCTCGCCATTGCCGGCCAAACGTTTCTTAGCTTTCAATGGGACATTTTGCTGATCGAAACGGGATTCCTCTCGATCTTTCTCGCGCCATGGCGGCTTTGGTGGAGGTCATCTTCTGTGGCGGCAGGTCCGAGCCGGACTGGCATTGTGTCGGCTGCAAATTCCGGGCTTCAGGCAGGCGGCACGCCTGCCACTACAGAGCCGCCGGTTTCGCGGGCCGCGATGTTTCTGCTCAAGCTTTTGCTTTTCAAACTCATGCTGATGTCGGGGGTGGTGAAGCTTACGAGTGGCGATGATTCCTGGTTCAACCTGACCGCGCTCGACTATCATTATTGGTCTCAACCGTTGCCGACGGTCATCGGCTGGTGGGCTGATCAAAGCCCCGAGTGGTTCAAGAAATTCTCGGTGGCGTTCTGCCTCGTCGTCGAAATTATCGGGCCGTTTTTCATTTGGGCACCGCGCCGTCTGCGCATGATTGCCTCCGCGTTGTTGATTTTTCTTCAGCTCATGATCGGAGCGACTGGCAACTACAACTTCTTCAATCTGCTCACGATCGCGTTGTGCTTGCTGCTGGTCGATGACGCTGTGATCTGTAGGGGAAGCGGTTCGTTTTCCAGAGGGACGCTGGCAGCGCCCCCTACAGGTGCGCGCGGTGGATATCGCATCCTACCAGATCGATTGTCGACCTACGCCGCGATTGTCGTGATCGTTCTGACGTTGCCGTTGAACGCGCGTCTGATTTATGGCGCGTTCAAGCCGGAAGAAGAATGGTCGCATTGGCTCGGATCGTTCTACGCGCGTTTTGAATCGCTACGAATTGTGAACGGGTACGGACTCTTTCGCGTGATGACCAAGGACCGAAAAGAAATCGTCATTGAAGGCAGCGCGGACGGACTTGAGTGGCAACCCTACGAATTCAAATGGAAACCCGGCGATGTGATGCGGGCGCCGGGCTGGTGTCAGCCGCATCAACCGCGATTGGACTGGCAGATGTGGTTCGCTGCTCTCGGATCGTATCGTCAAAATCCGTGGTTTGTGCAGACGGCGATCGCGTTATTGCATGGGAAACCGCAAGTCGTCGCGCTTTTCGAGCGAAATCCGTTTTCGCAAGCGCCGCCCCGATTCGTCCGCGCGACATTTTATCGGTACTGGTTCACGACGATCGAGGAACATCGACAAACCGGCGCGTGGTGGAAACGGCAGGAGCTTGGCGAATATCTGCCAAGCGTCTCGCTCGAAGACGTGCAGTAAGATCATAGTTGTAGCCACGTCGCTGCGCGACGTTAACCGCCCGCAGGGCTGCGGCTACACCGCGTTTGAGCGATTTCGGGTTCGCTGATATATATTCCGGCGCGATGCCGAAGGAAGAACAGATCGTGATGGAGGGAACCGTCACCCAGGTGCTGCCGGGGACGATGTTCCGGGTGGATCTGGCCGGTCAGCGGAATGTGCTCGCCCACATTTCCGGCAAAATGCGGAAGCACTTCATACGGATCGTCCCCGGCGACAAGGTGTCGGTCGAGCTCTCTCCCTACGATCTGACCAAGGCACGAATTATCTTTCGAGAGCAGTGACCACGCCGCGCGCGGGCGTTGAGTCGTTGAGAAGTTGAGTCGTTGAGAGGATCCTGAGGTCGCCCCGGCGTTCCCGGGCTACTAGCGGGCTGGCAATCGGTCTGGAATTTGCTCAGAATCGCAAGCGCGCGGATAGTTGGGGTAACGAAATTCAATTGGAGAACACCATGGCTGAAGAAAACAAATCACATCGAGGACCTGCGGAGAGTGATGCGCAGAACAAGTTCGAGAGCAGCAAAGTGCACGCACGCAAAGCGGCCGAGGATTTACGGGGCGCCGCCGAAGCGATTGCCGGCGAGTATCGTGGCAAGGCCGAACAAGTTTGGGGCGATGCCCGTGGCAAAGCGGAGAAAGCCTGGACGGATGCACGCGGCCGAGCCGAAGACGCATGGGATGATGCCCGGACTCGCGCCCGCACGTTCCATGACGACGCGGAACAGTACGTTCGCGAAAATCCGACCAGGGCGATCTTTACTGCGCTCGGCGTAGGATTTGTCCTCGGACTGATCTTCCGGCGCTGATCGCAATTTCTGAATGGCTGGCGAACCTGCGCCGTCGGGAAGTCGACCGCGCCAGACTGGTTTGATCGGTAGTTTGGTCGCACTGGCGAGCGCGCTGGCCGATTTTTTTGAAAGCCGCGCCGCACTTCTGGCGACCGAATCGAAGGCGGCGCTCGTCCAATTTTTGGTAGCGGCGGTTTGTCTGGTAGCGGCGGTGTTGTTTTTTGCCTTCGGCTATATTTTTTTGCTCGCGACTGCAGTGGTCGCAGTTGCACACATGGCAAATGTGTCATGGTTGTGGGTGGCGTTGGCGGCTGCCGGACTCCACTTTGTCATTGCGCTTGTTTTACTCCTCGTCGCCGGGACCGGAATTAAACGTCCGATCTTTCGCGCGACGATGGATGAATTAAAGAAAGACCGGGAATGGCTAAGAAATCTGGAAGCAAATCAGCCAAGGAATTGAGGGAAGAAATCGCGCGATCGCGTGAAGAGGTGGATCGCAGGCTCAGTCGCGTTCGCGAAGAAGCCGACATTCCGCGCAAGATTCGCCGCTCGGTCCGGCGCGAACCGGTGCCATGGATTGTCGGCGCCATAGCGGTCGGTTTGCTTGTTACAGCGGTGGTGACTCGGAAGAGAAAAGTTTATGTAACCGCGAAAGGCACAGCCAAACCGAAAAGCAGTTTGTTGGAAGCCGGTTTTCTTTTGGGCGTGACGCGCATTCTTGCCGGCCTGGCCAAGCCAGTTGTCGTTAGCTTTCTCGAAAAGCAATTCGGCAGCTACGCTTCACGCGCCCGCTCAGATAAGAAGGGCTTTTGAGGTTTACGCGCGGCGGTCTCCAGCGTAAAACGGGTGGCGCGTTATGCCCCCCAGAGCGCATCCGCTGCCACATGTTGATGAATATCTTTCGGTCGGACTGCAGGCCGTCGCATCGGATGTTCATCTTGGAGTAAACGCGCCGCCAATCTGGCGATTGCACGGAAAGCTGAGTCCGATTTGGCCGGATGCACCGCTCTTTACTTCCGAGCAGACGCTTGCCTTGGCGGAAGGTTTTCTATCGGACCTCCACAAAACACAATTGAAAGAGCGCGGTGATGCCGATTTTGCCTACGCGAATTCTTTCGGCCGGTATCGGACCAGCGTCGTGCGGCAGCGACTCGGGGTCGATCTAGTGTTTCGCATCATCAACACGAAAGTGCGCACGATGGATGAGCTCGGCTTGCCCGAGCATTTGAAATTACTAACGCGCTATCAAAACGGGTTGATCCTCGTGACCGGCTCTGTCGGAAGTGGAAAATCGACCACGCTCGCGGCGTTGGTGGAGCAGGTGAACATCGAGCGACGCGAGCACATCATCACGCTTGAAGATCCAATTGAATGCGTCCTTGAACCGAAAGGCTGCCACATCACGCAACGTGAAGTGCATACTCACACGCGCTCGTTCGCGGGCGCGTTGCGAGGCGCGCTTCGCGAAGATCCGGACGTGATCATGGTCGGTGAAATGCGCGACTTGGAAACGATCTCGCTGGCCATCACCGCCGCGGAGACGGGACATTTAGTTTTAGGAACGCTGCACACCGGCAATGCTTCGCGCACACTCGATCGATTGCTTGATGTCTTTCCGCCGGATCAACAGGAGCAGATCCGCATCATGGTCAGCGAATCGTTGCGTGGCGTGATCAGTCAGCAATTGATTCCGCGCGCCGACGGTAAAGGCCGCGTGCTGGCGTTGGAAATTCTGACGAACACGCCGGCTGTCGCCAACGTCATCCGTGAATCGCGCACCTACATGCTGCCAGGAATCATTCAGACTGGAAAAAAGCAGGGAATGCAGCTCATCGACGACGCGCTGGTCGATCTTTGCAACCGTGGCTTGATCGGCGCGGAGGAAGTTTACGCTCGTGCTGAGCAAAAACAGGAAATTAGCCAGCGATTACAAATTTGACCACGGATTACACGGATAAAACGGATCAAAGAAAAGTTAATTTACGAAGAACTGAATAGATCTAACCACGGATTACACGGATTACACGGATGGGAAAAATCCTTCACGAAGAGCTCAGCAAGAAGATCATCGGAGCTGCCATGACCGTACTCAATGAATTGAAACCGGGGCTTGATGAGAAGCTCTACGAACGTGCATTGGTCATCGAGCTGAAGCTTGGCGGTCACACCATGTCGGTCCAGAAGCGATTTCCTGTTTTCTATCGCGGTGAATTTATCGGTGACTCAATCCCGGATTTGATTGTTGATCAGGCGGTGATTGTCGATCCAAAGGTTGTGTCGCGTTTCACAGAAACGCATGTTGCACAAATGATCGGCTACCTAAGTATCACCGGTCTGGACCTCGCGCTGCTCCTGAATTTCAAGAACAGCCGGCTCGATTGGAAACGAGTGCTACGCCCTGGTGCGCAGAACCGCGCAACCCTCTCTAATCTTCATGCCTGATTCTGTTATGCGTGACATCCGTGTAATCCGTGGTTCTCAAATGGCCGTTCTTGATGAGCTCTTAAAAGTGATCGTCGAGCATGGCGGATCGGATCTTCATATTGCCGAAGGTCAGCCGCCGAAAATGCGCAAACACGGCGATGTGGCGCCGATTCGCAGGGCGCCGCTCGGGCGCGATGAAACGATGTCGATGCTGCGCGAAGTCTGTGGCGAACGGAGCTGGGGGATTTTCGACGAGCTCGGTGATCTCGATTTTGCCTACGAGATGGATGCGGCGTCGCGCTTCCGCTGCAATTATTTGAAGCAAACCCACGGTTACGGCGCGGTCTTTCGATTAATCCCCACGAAAATCGCGTCGCTGGAGCAGCTGGGAAGTCCGGCCGTCGCAAGAGAATTTGCGCATCTCCGCGGCGGATTGGTCCTCATTACCGGCCCTACCGGTTCCGGAAAATCGACAACGCTGGCCGCGCTGATCGATTACATCAACGAAACTCTCTCGCGGCATATCGTCACGATCGAGGAACCGATCGAGTTCGTTCACGACAACAAGCGCAGCATCATTACCCAACGCGAGATCCCCGGCGATTCCGAATCATTCCCGGTGGCATTGAAAGCGGCATTGCGCGAGGACGCCGACATTGTACTTGTCGGTGAAATGCGCGATTTGGAAACCGTTTCGCTTGCGTTGACTGCGGCCGAAACCGGGTTGCTCGTCTTTGGAACGTTGCATACCAACAACGCGCGCAAGACCGTTGATCGAATGGTCGATGTTTTTCCGGCTGCCAAACAACCACAAGCGCGTGCGATGTTGGCGAATTCTTTAAAAGGCGTGCTCGCACAGCTGCTGTTAAAAAAAGCGGACGGCTCGGGCCGCGTGGCCGTCAACGAGATCCTGATCGCGAATGCCGCCGTCTCAGCGATCATTCGCGAAGGCGCAACTCAAAAACTCCAGGACGTGATCGTTTCCGGCAAAGGGCAGGGTATGCAATTCATGGACGACGCAATTTTCGCGTTGCTCAAGAATGGAACCGTCACACCGCACGAAGCGTTCATGAAAGCGATCGATAAAAATCGGTTCAAACAATTCCTTCCGGCTGAAGAGCAGAGTCTCGGTGATTCGGCTGGCGCAGCTCCGGACGATGCGAAGAAGCTGCCGGGCAATTTCATGAAGAAAGCTGCGGGCCGCCCAGCCCGGCGATAAATAGACGGGACGCGTCCGACATTCTGCGGCCCGCCTGCGAGGCCGTAGACTATCCCGGCATAGCGAATATGCCCGCCTGCGACGCCGTAGCCAGGCGAAGGCGCGCGTCCTGCTGATTATCGCCGCAATTATGCATATCTTGGTTGTCGAGGATGAAAAAGCAGTCGGGCATATGATTGCAATGGTGGTCGGAGGTCCGGCTTCCAAGGTCGTTCACGCGAGTAGCGGATGGGAAGCACTCATTAAGATCGGCGCTACCGCCCGGCCTTTTGACGTTGTTATCACCGACCACCGAATGCCGGGCATGACCGGCCTCGAGTTGGTGCGTCAGCTCCGGGCGAAAAACTTTCTCGGCAAGATCCTTGTTCTGTCGGCTTATCTCTCGGACGAGGACATTCGGGCTTACGAAGGACTGAACGTGGACATGATGATGTCCAAGCCGTTCGACTTTGACGAGCTGCAACAGGCGATGGCCGTTCTGGACAAAAAGCCGTCAGTGCTGGCCAACGCGTAGAAGACCTTGCAAGAAACAAGGTCCGTTCCGGCGGGTCCGGTTGAACGCGCGGTCAGGCCACGCGCGTTGCCGAGCTAGAGGGTGATTCGATAGCGAACAGCATCAGTGCCGCCATATTGCGCAGGCCTCTGGAACCGCTCAATCAGGACGCCGCCATTAGCTTCAATGACTCTGCGGGAAGCAACATTATTTGGGTCTGTCGTGATTTCGACGTATTCCAGCCCTTGAGCGCGAGCATGTTCCAACATCAATTTCAACGCCAACTTGGCATAGCCGCGGCCTTCCTTCCATGGCACAACCGCATAGCCAATATGCCCGAGGACGTGAGGCGGCAACTCTGATGTGCCCGGCTGCCAGCGCAAACCAATGGAGCCACAAAACTCTGTATCCCAAAGCCAAAGTCTAAATCCCGGAAGTCGCGCTGCGCGCGAACCATCTGGCAGCACGATCGGCGGGCCCTTTCCTTCCCGATCAGTTAAACTTTCGACGAACGAGCGGGGATCTTTCTCGATGTGCGCGAGTTCGCCAATGGAAGCGGCGGCACCTTTGGTGTTGTCGGGCGACCAGCCTCGCTTCAAGGCAGCGACGTAACTCGGTAAACGATCAAGCGATGGCGGCACAAGTTCCATCAGATGTGTCATTACGCTGAGCGCAAGGCCTAACGAAAACAAGATCAGCCACCGCTGGCGGGAGCGAGCTTTCGCAACGTCGACAACTGTTTCATAAAATCAAATCGGCGCATCGCGACAGCCAGCGGTTGGCTGCAGTGATTGGTTAGGCCATATGGGTGTGCCTTTCAAAATATTCCTGGCAGTAGTCGTTTAGTGCGTCGGGTGTAGGCTGCATAAGCATTTCCAAAGTTGGCAAGGAGAGCTCTTTCTTCCACTCGGATGCGGTGGAATAGGACAAGGAACGTGGGAACTATGATAACGAACAAACTGAGTGCCGTGCCAAGCACTACCCCGAGGCCGGCACACTGCAGAAGCAAACCGGTGTAGGAAGGATGGCGCACAACGCGGTAAGGACCGGTCTCTACGACTCGGTGGTCG
>Ga0073928_10001223_pt1 | contig 50933 bp, 38 predicted proteins | sample PaiPotPPA55metaG_FD_76969 | JGI IMG/M metagenome (GOLD analysis project Ga0073928, IMG submission 76969) | Iron sulfur acid spring bacterial and archeal communities from Banff, Canada, to study Microbial Dark Matter (Phase II) - Paint Pots PPA... ...
CACTGTTCCAGTTGAAGGCGCTCAGCCGGTTGCAACTCGATCGCCAGACCTGTGTTCGGCATGACTCAGATCATACCAAGCGCTGAAATTCTGTCAAGCTATTTATGGGACACTACACTAGATACTCGCGGCGCGCTGGCGAAACCATTCACGCCTTCGACGCGTCTTCTCCGGAGAGACAGCATCCGTGTTTTTGGGGTGAGCGGAGGATGCGATGTTGACCGCGGCGCAAAAGAGATTTTTTCGATTTGTCTGCGGCGCACTTTTGTTCGCAGTTCCAGCCAGGGCCCAAGAGCGTCCTCCGACAGCAGGAGCGCCCGTGCCGCTAGCGCTTCTCACCGCAAAGAAAATCTTTATCTCGAATGCTGGAGCGGACAGTGGGCTGTTTCCGCATCCGTTCAGCGGCAATCCAGGCCGCGCTTATAAGCAATTTTATGCGGCGGTTCAGAATTGGGGCCGCTACGAGTGTGTTACGGACCCATCCGAAGCAGATCTGGTGTTTGAGTTACGACTAACCGCGCCTTATGGCCCGGCAAACGCGGATAAGCAGAAGGGCGCCTCGGACCCGCTACCGATGTTCCGGCTGGTTATCCTCGATCGGAAAACGCATTACGTCCTGTGGGCGTTAACAGAATCGATCGAGCAGGCAAATCTACAGAAGACCCATGACCGCAATTTTAACGAAGCGCTTACAGCTCTCACTCTGGATTTACAGAAACTTGCGACCTTATCAACGGCTGCGACTCGCTGAGTCTGATGACCTGGGGTTTAGGTTTCCATGTCAACTGGCGTGGGAGGAGCGGCCGCAGGCGCGACGCGCTTCGCGGCTCAGGGTAAACGCGAACCAGGCGACGGAGGCGATCATGCCAAGCCAGCCCAGCGTGCGGGTGGCGTGGGCGATTTGCGTATCGTGGAGCATGAGATTCCACTGAGTGAAGAGGACTTCCCAGTCGCTGTCACCGGAGCCGACGAGAAGGAGCGCGCTCTTGCGCGCGTCGGCCATGTAAGTGCCGATGTAGAGAAAGTTTTCAAAAAACCAAAAGGAGCAGGAGGCGGTGCCGGTGGATTCGCGTCGGAAGAAGAAATAAGCGGCGCAAGCGAGAGGGACGATGAGTTCGAGGAGTGTGCCGCCGAGGACCATGAGCGTATGGCCGAAGCCGGTTTCAGCGCCCCCGCCGAGAATGCCGAAGAGTGGGTGTCCGGCTTCGTGGACCATGAGATTGGCCTAGTCCAAGAAGAGAAAACCGGAACGATTGTTTGCGGCGTAGAGCAGAAAGAGAAGATAGAAGGCGATGGCGATGATGGCGACGGGAAGCGAAACAGGCTTCCAGTCGTCCAGAGTAAGTGTGCGCCACTCCATGCGATGAGAGTAGCAAGGAGGGAGAAGAGGCCTGCGGGAAATGGTGGCGAGTGTTTCGTCCGTTGAGATGGTTCATACGCAACGGAGAGAAAGAAAACAGGAACCCCGCTAACAACCGCGAAGGAAGCGGCAGAAGCGGCGAACGAGGCGAAGAGCACATTTCTGGCGACCATGAGCCACGAAATCCGCACACCTATGAACGGAATTCTCGGAATGACGGAACTGGTGCTGGACACGGACCTGAGTATTGAGCAACAGGAGCATCTGGAGAGCGGGCCGGTCAGCGAGGAAATTGTGCCCAGCGCTTGGCAGTGAGGCAATACGCCGAACGGAATGACGCCTGAGAAATCCGGCCACCGCGATGGTGATACCGGAGAGCTACGCAAGGACCTGGTTTGGAGCCTTATTTTTGGAGCAGGCGGAGGGCCTCGTAGGCCGCGCCTAGTTGGGGGGCGTTTTCGTTGAGGATTACGGAGACTGGGATATTGGCCAGGAGTTTTTCGAAATGCCATTTGTCCTTGAAGGAGTTGAAGAAGGCGCCGTCTTTCATTTTTTCCAGAATTTTTACGGCGATACCGCCGGCCACGTAAACGCCGCCCAGAGCGAGGACTTTAAGGGCGAGGTTGCCGGCTTCGGCGCCGTAGATGTTGGTCCACAAGTCGATGGTCGCGACGCAGACCGGGCAAGTCTTGTTGAGGCCGTTCTGGGTAATTTCTGGGGCGGGGTCGGCGTCGGGATCGGCGAAAGTAGCGTGCTTAATAGCAGGGTCGAGAAATTCGTGGATGGTACGAAAGCCGCGGCCGGAAAGAATCAGCTCAAAACTAACTTGCGGATAACGACGGCGCATAAAGCGAAGCAATTCGATTTCCTGTTCGGTGTGGGGAGCGAAATCGGAGTGGCCGCCTTCGGAGGCGCCGACTTGATAACGCGTACCATCCCAAACGAGAAAAGCTTCGCCCAGGCCGGTGCCCGCGGCGAGCAGCGCGCGTGTTCCGCCGGTTTCTGGAGAGCCGGGATTCAGAACCGCGAAATCGGCAGGATCGAGATATTCAATGCTGTGGCCCCAGGCGCCCAGGTCGTTCAGAAGAATGATGTGTTCGATGCTGAGTTCCTTTGAAAGTACGGCGGCATCAACGGTCCAAGGAAGATTGGTGGCGCGCACACGATTATTGATTACCGGACCGGCGATGCCAAAACCAGCAGCGCGGATTTTTTCGTCGCCGAGATGCGTGGCGGCTACGCGGGAAAATTCCTTGGCAATGAGATCGAACGTGGCGAAATCCTTGCTGCGGAAACGCTGCTTGAAAATGGGAGTGAGCCTGCCGGCTTTTTCAGAAAAAAGCGCGAGGTTGCATTTGGTGCCGCCGACGTCACCGGCCAGTATCACGAGGTCCCCCAATAAAAAGAAAAACGGAAAACTTTTTGATGCACCTCGAGGCGAGGACTACGGAATATGCCATTTTCGGCCATCGCGTTCGAGTAAGGCGTCAGATTCCTTGGGGCCCCAGCTGCCGGAAGCGTATTTCGGTACGGCCGCGGTCTTGGCGGCGCTCCAGACGTCGAGAATCGGATCGACGAGAGACCATGCGGCTTCAACGGTGTCGCCGCGATCAAAAAGAGTGGCATCGCCGCGCAGGCAATCGTTGACGAGGGTAGCGTACGCGCTTCGCGATGAATCGCCAAATCCTTCCTGATAACTGAAACTCATGTTGACGTTGCCAATGCTCATTTCGGTGCCGGGGCGCTTGGCGCCGAACGAAATGGAAATGCCTTCATCGGGTTGGATGTTGAGGATAAGGCGGTTGGCTTCGGCTTCGCGGCCACGAAAAACGACGTGCGGGGCACGCTTGAACTGGATGACGATTTCGGTGGTGCGCTTGGCGAGCCGCTTGCCGGTGCGAAGATAAAACGGAACGTTGGCCCAACGCCAGTTGTCGATGAGAAGTTTAGCCGCGACGAAAGTTTCCGTGCGGGATTGCGGGCTGACGTTTTGTTCTTCGCGGTAGCCGGGGACGGATTTGTCGGCGACCGTGCCGCCAGCATATTGTCCGCGGACAACAGACTGGGCGACCATCTCCAGATCGAAGGGACGAAGGGACTGGAGAACTTTTAGTTTTTCGTTGCGCACGGCGGTGGCGTCAAAGGACGCGGGCGGCTCGACGGCGACGAGGGAAGTGAGTTGCAGAACGTGACTCTGGATCATGTCGCGCAGCGCCCCGGCAGTTTCGTAGAAGCCGCCACGGCGTTCGACGCCGAGCGTTTCAGCGGCGGTGATCTGCACATTGTCGACGTAATTGCGGTTCCAGAGTGGTTCGAAGATGCCGTTGCCGAAGCGGAAGACTAACAGATTTTGTACGGTGTCTTTGCCGAGATAGTGATCGATGCGATAGACCTGCTGCTCTTCGAAGACGTTGTGGACGATCAGGTTGAGTTCGTGCGCGGAAGCGAGGTCGCGGCCGAAAGGCTTTTCAATGATGATGCGTACCCAGGATTTGGAATTGGTAGGGCGCGACAAACCGGCGCGGCCGAGTTGCTCGACGATATCAGGATAAACTTCGGGCGGAGTGGAAAGATAAAAGAGACGATTGCCGCCGAGACCTTTTTGCGCATCCAGTTCGTTGAGGCATTTGGCAAGCTGCGCGTAGGCGTTCTGATCCTTGTAATCGCCGTGGGTGTAAAAGAGATTGGACGCGAACTCGCTCCATTTCGCCGGATCGACAGGACCAATGTCGGACATGGTTTTTGTGGCTTCGCCGGTGGCGGAGCGGAAACTATCATCGTTCATCGGAGTGCGCGCGAAACCGACGATGGCGTAACTTGAGCCGAGAGAATTGTGCGCGGCGAGATCGAACATGGCGGGAATCACTTTTCGCTTGGCAAGATCTCCGGACGCGCCGAACAGAACTATGGCGCAAGGATCGCAAACGCCGCCGTAACTTGGATTGGTTGAACCGGACTGTGCAGACATGCATTCTCCTCGAACCAGACCGGCGCAACTGGCCGGGTACGGGCCTCAAAAACTATACCTCAACCTGGAGATTTCGCAGGTCGGTTCGCAATTGCTCCGGAGACTGATAGTGAATAACGGAAAAGCCGAGACGGCGTGGGCTTTCGAGATTGAGCGGGCGGTCGTCGATGAACACACACTCTTCGGGGTGCCGTTGGGTGACCGCCAGCGCGATTTTGAAGATGCCTTCTTCCGGTTTGCGCGAGTGGATGTAGCAGGAGCTGAAGAAAACCTGGAAACTTTTGCGCAGGTTGAAAGCTTCGATGCGGTATTGATTGAGTTCGAGTGGTTCGTTGTTGATGGCTCCGACAAAATATTTTTTGGTTTGCACGACGGCGTCGAGAATGGCGCGGGAGCCCGGGTATTCTTTGGATTGCGCGAACATGAAGGCGGTGAAATCTTCGCGGGAGAATTTTCTCGGGCGATAGAAAAGGGTGCGGTCGAGATATTCGTTGATGGTAATTTGTCCGGCGTCGAATGCGGGAAAGCTCAGGTCGTGGCGGTCTTGAAATTCTTCCCAGTCGAGATTGAATGCATCGGCGGCTGCTTTACGGGAGATGCGATCCCAACCGTTGGTGAGGATGACGCCGCCGATATCCGAGAAGAGCGTGGTGATGCCTGGCATGGGGAGAAGTCCTTTCGCGAGGGGTTCTCGGGAGGCGCGCTGGAGGATTCTACTGCAGTTGGAGAACGGTGGCGAATGGGAGGTGGGGTTAAGTATCGGTTCCCGACTAACGAACTAGTCGGAATTGAGCTCGCGTTTGTGATGAAAACCATCATGCAAGTTGTGCGCTCTTGGACAGGCGAATCCAATCCTGGGTGAGGGGACCGACCGAAATGTCAATTTTTGGACCTCCCGATTCGAGAGACCATCCGAGGAAATGGTGGATATGTCTTTCGACTTTAAGTTGATGTTCCTCTTTCACGGATGCATGATGATCTTATTCGTCATGGGCGGCATACTTTCCACGCGCCAAGAGATCGCGTTCAGCGGCGCTCTGCTATTGGTCCTCATTTCACTTTCAGTCCGGCGCCGGAGACTTTCCGGCTGGCACTGGCACACGGTATAAAGCCAGGGAACTTGCTCATTGCAGCCGGCGTAGCCGTCTTGATATTTGTTTTCCTGTACGCAGCGACTGCTCAGATATCGCCTTTGACTTCAAAATTCTTGCCTTGGTACCTAGCAGGGCTTGGAATCGGAACTTTCAACGTCCTGCAACAACTTCGATTGGTTTCCCTTCCGAAGAAGCGTTTCTAATAGCTTGCCGCGAGGTAAGTGGTCAATTTGTACCGCCGCCATCCCGTCCAGCGGACCCCAATGGGCAGAGAGTTATCAGGGCAACATATAGCGGGATGTTTTTTGCTGTCTGGCTCGGCTTCCTCGCGTTTTTCTACTATTCTGGGACCGCGTTCCGCGAAGGTTCTCCGATTGCGACCGCTGCCCAACCTGACACCCTTACCGAGCACAGGAAAACTGTTTACATCACACACTCTCAGAAAATGCTTAATGACAAGCTGGAGTTGTTCGGTTTCATTGGCATTCCATCCATTATGGTGGGAGGACTCCTCATTCATTTTCTGGCGGGTGTGAAACTCTATCCAAATTTGCCACCCTGCGCGGGCTGCTTGGCAAAAAAACTTCTGGGGACTTACCGGCGGGAAATACTTAATTAATGCTCATACGGGAAACGGACTTATTACATCGCTGGCTGCTAACTGGGAATTTGGAAGCAGATGAAGTAAGGTTAGGAATCGTGCAGAGCACGAGGAGGAAGATGTGGCGAATGATTCGTGCGGACCTGAAACGCCTTCGACGCAACCGGCTGCGCCCGGAACGCGGATGGTGCATTGTGTGAAGTTTGACAAGGATTTGCCGGGGCTGGACCGGGTGCCGTGGAGAGGCGACCTGGGCAAGCGTGTGTATGAGAACGTTTCGAAGGAAGCGTGGAAATTGTGGATTGAACATTCGAAGATGATCATGAATGAGTACCGGTTGAATCCGCTGGATCCGAATTCGCAGAAAATCATGGAGGAGCAGTTGGAGCAGTTCTTTTTTGGTGAGGGCGCGAAATTGCCGGAGGGGTATGTGGCGCCGAAGGCGAAGGGATAAAGGAAGTCAGTGAGTAGTGGTCAGTTTTCAGTCCCGAACAGAACAAAACGGAACAGAAAAGAAACGGAACCGGTCTAAGACCGGCCATTACAACTGCAAGAACGAGGGAGAGACCCTACAGAACCCGTATCAGCGCAGGACTTTTCCGGTGATCGGGTGTTTGACTGGGAGAGTTGGATTAATTTGGAAGCGGAGTTTGGAGTGGGCCTGGCGTAGAGCGTGCTCGGCGGCCGCTGGGCTTTCTGCTTTTGCAAAAATAAAACCCAAATAGGACGAGCCTTCGGGCCAGGCGAGAATTTCGTCATGGACGCGGGCGGTGATTTGTACGTCTGTTACGTCAGCCGTGACCTTTGCTTCGCCGACGCCGTCTACTCGATCGAAAATTCCGCTCGTAGGAACGGGCATCATCATCACACCGGACGCTGCGTGCTCGCGTTGCCAGCTTGAGATGTCTTCGCCGACGGCATGGCGCAAAATTAATTCCTCGAGGCCGATCGGTTCGGAATATCGCGCGGAAATGAATGCTAGCGACGCGGCGCACATGCCGCCTATCGGACGCGGAGCTACTTCCAAGGGCCAGACGCCGAGGTTGTTGATGCGGAATTCGGCGTGGACCGGGCCGTGCGTCAGGCCGATGGCGCGGATTGACTGGGTGGCACGGTCGAGAATTGCGGATTGTTGTTGCGATGACAGGCGTGGTGGCGTCACGTAAATGGTTTCTTCGAAAAATGGGCCTTCGAGCGGATCGGGTTTATCGAAGATGGCGAGGAGTTTCAGTTCGCCATCGATGAGGATGCCCTCGACGGCAACTTCCACGCCAGGAATATATTCCTCGACTAGGGCTTCGCGGAGGGAAGAAGGGTTTTTCATTTGCAGATCGGGGCGGTCCAGGAGATGTGCGAGGCGGCGGGCGGCTTGGCGAAATTCTTCGCGATTATTGACGCGCATGACGCCCTGACTGGCTGAAAGCGACAAAGGCTTGATGACGCACGGGAATTGAATGCCGAGGAGAGCGGGCTCTGGTTCGGGCGAAAGTGGAATGCGGCGAAACCAAAAAGTCGTGGGCGGATTGAAGAGGCCGGCATCGCGGAGGACTTCGCGCATGCGAAGTTTGTTGAGGCAGGCTTCGACGGCGGCGGGATGATTGGCGCGCAGGCCGAGGCCGCGAGCAGCGTAGGCGGCGGCTACGGCAGGCGCGTCGCCCAGGGCGAGAATTGCGAGGAGCGGCTTGCCGCGCAAAGATTGCATCGCCGTGGCAGCGGCTTCTTCCGGATTGGTGAAACGAGCGGCGATGGCATTGTCATTCCACGGGTCGGAGAGTTCGTGGCAGCGGTCGGTGACATAGACGAGTTGCACATTTAGTTTGCGCGCGGCGGATTCGAAGCTGCGGGTTTGGTAGCCGAGCTTGGCGGCGAAGAGAGCGACGGTTTTGCTTTGTGGTATGGGCATTGATGCGAGTTTACGTTCGCTGCTACACGTAGGCTTATACCCGCCTAGATTGATCGTACGAAGAAAGATGCTCCTCGCAAAATACGCTCGGAGAAGAAGCGGTCCTCGCTGCGCTCGGAATGACAGCCAAACATTCTCATACGAAGCCTTCACTGGATTCGATCGTGCCGCTGAATTTCGTTATCGGGACCAACTGGCCCTCGGTTGGCTCTGCTCAACAATACCAGGGCTCGTTGAGATAGGGAGCAGGCCGCGGCGGCGGTGCGACGTGGCGAAATTTCTCCAGGCTCGGGCTTGTTTGTAATCGTGCGGCCGTTTCCCAAATGCGTGCAAAAGTTTCCGAGCGCGATTCCCTTTTCTTTTCGGCTGCGGCGACGATGCGGGAAATATCTTCGGCGAGAGCGTCCATGGCGGGGTCGGAGTGGCGCCACGGGTAGATCAGTTTTTCGGGGTCGAAATCGCCGGCCAGGGTTGCGATTTCTGGAAGTTCGAGCAGCCGCGAACGCGATGGAATCAGCAGGCGAATGGCTAGCTGTATGGACGGCACGGTAGCGATGAGATTGCGGTCTGCGACGATTTCTAGAAGATCGAAATAAGTTTCGCGAGTGGTCCAGGGAGTGAATGGAACGAAAGTCGGCTGCAGGGCTAGCCCTGCAGCTTTGCAGAGAGCAAGAGCGCGAAGGAAATCGGCGCGCGTGTGGCCCTTCTCCAGTTTGAGCAGCACGTCATCATCAAGGGATTCTACGGCGCTGGTGAGAAACAGGCAGCCGGTGCGCGCCAGGGTGGGCAGCGCATTTGCGTGGCGGAGAAGATGTTCGACTTTGATTGTTACGTCGTAGGTGAGTTGCGGATGCTCGGAATGCAACGCTTCGACGATGCGCGTGGCGTGAGTGATGCCGTTGAAGAAATCGGGATCGCCGAGGGTGATGTGTTCTGCGCCGGCGGCGACTTGCTGGCGAACGTCGGCGAGGACGATTTCCTGGGGAACGATGCGAAATTGGCCTTTGTACACCGGGACGATCGGACAGTGGCGGCAGAGATGTTTGCAGCCGCGGGAGGCTTCCGTATAGCCGGATGTTTTGTGTGCGCCGTCGGGTAGAACGAGGTGTGCGTATTTGTGCAAAGCGGGTAGATCAGAACGGTCCGGAACTTCGAACAAGAGGCGCGGCAGTTTTGTGTCGAGGCTTTCAGATTGCTGCGGTGGACGGCCTACCGATGATTCGTCCGCCAGGTGCGCTAGATCTGCTTCGAACTCAGGGCCGAGAATGGTGGAAAATCCTGCTGCCCGTAGATGCGATTGGTTGAGTGGTGCGTACAGACCGCAGGCGCAGAGATGTGCTGTGGGATTTTCTTTGCGGATTGTGGGAAGCCATTGCAGGGCGAGGCGCGTGGCGGTGTGCATAGGCAGGTAGAAAACGATCAGCTCGGCTTCGCGTAATGCGGATTCGTCGAGCGATTGACGTGAGAGATCGAAGGCCCGAACGGAGTGTTCTCGCTTGCGCAGCCAGGACGCGGGGGAAGCCAGGCCAAAGGGTTGGCGGCCGAGTTCGTAGGTCGCGAGTAGCAGAATTTTCAAGATAGCGACAGTATAGCGCGCTGCTGAAGTTGGAAAAAACGAAGAGAGACTCTCCTTGCAAAAAGCGTTCGGAGAGGCAGCGGTCCTCGCTTCGTCTGCTTAGGGCGGGCAGGCTCGGAATGACGATGTTCTAGCTATGCGCGGTAGTGTGAGGCGACAAGGAAAGGCGCAGACGTAAACCAACGCGCCTCGCGGGCACGCTGCTGCGAAGTCGGTTATTATAATGGGTTCGGGAGTGAGGAAAGGACCGCGACATGGCCATCTCCGCTGCAAATTCTTTCGGGACGCGCGACAAATTGAATGTGGGCGCGCAGTCATTTGACATTCATCGGCTGGAGTACCTGGAAAAGAAGCTTTCTTCGGAAAACATGGCGAGGCTGCCATTTTCGCTGCGGATTTTGCTGGAGAATTTGTTGCGCAACGAAGATGGAAGATTTGTGCGTCCGGATGACATCAAAGCGCTGGCTGCATGGAAACCCGGTTGCGCGGAAAAAGAAATTGCGTTTATGCCGGCCCGAGTTTTGCTACAGGATTTTACGGGAGTTCCTGCGATCGTCGATTTTGCGGCTATGCGCGAAGCCGTCAAGAAAATGGGCGGAAATCCGAAGCGGATTAACCCGCTGTTCCCGGCTGAATTGGTGATCGATCATTCGGTGCAGGTGGACGCATTCGGAACCGTGGACGCATTTGGGCTGAACGCGCAAATGGAATTTCAACGCAACGTGGAACGCTACGCATTTTTGCGCTGGGGACAAACGGCGTTTCAGAATTTTAAAGTGGTGCCACCGGAGACGGGAATTTGTCATCAAGTCAATTTGGAATATCTGGCGCGAGTGGTTTGCGCGGTGCCGTCAGGAACACGATTCGAAGCATATCCAGATTCGCTGGTGGGAACTGATTCCCACACCACGATGGTAAACGCACTTGGAGTGTTCGGATGGGGAGTGGGCGGAATCGAAGCAGAAGCGGCGATGCTGGGACAGCCGAGTTCGATGCTGGTTCCGGCAGTGGTGGGATTTAAGCTGCACGGAAAATTGCCGGAAGGCGCGACGGCAACGGACTTGGTGCTGACGGTCACGGAAATGTTGCGGAAGAAGGGCGTAGTCGGAAAGTTCGTGGAGTTTTACGGCAGGGGGCTTTCGACACTGAGCGTGCCGGATCGCGCGACGATAGCCAATATGGCGCCGGAGTATGGCGCGACGATGGGATTTTTTCCGGTCGATAAAGAGACGCTAGCATATCTGCAATTTACCGCTCGCCCGCATGAGCAGATTGCGCTGGTAGAAGCGTATTGCAAGGAACAAGGATTGTTTCGCACGGACGAAACGGCTGATCCGGCGTTTTCCGATACGTTGTCGCTTGATCTTGGAACGGTCGAACCGACGATTGCGGGGCCCAAGCGCCCGCAGGACCGCGTGGCCCTTCATGCGGCGAAGAATTCGTTCACCAAAGTTGTCGAGGGTTCGCCAGCGAAGCATGCGCAGGTGCGGAACAACGGCGATTCGTTTGACCTGTCGAGTGGAGCAGTCGTGATTGCGGCGATTACCAGCTGCACTAATACTTCGAATCCATCCTTGATGCTGGGCGCGGGACTGTTGGCCAAAAAAGCGGTGCAACGCGGGTTGCAGGTAAAGCCGTGGGTGAAAACCAGCCTGGCGCCAGGCTCGAAAGTGGTAACGGATTATTTGTTGAAGGCCGGGCTGACAGAATATCTGGATAAGTTGAAATTCAATTTGGTGGGCTACGGCTGTACGACGTGTATCGGCAACAGCGGTCCGCTGCCGGAAGCGATCGGCGCAGCGATCAAAGAAAATAATATGGTTGCTGTGGCGGTGTTAAGCGGCAATCGCAATTTTGAAGGACGGATTCATCCACTGGTGCGCGCGAATTATCTGGCTTCGCCGCCGCTGGTGGTCGCGTACGCGCTCGCGGGAAGAATGGATGTGGATTTGACGACGGAGCCGCTGGGAAATGACCAGGCGGGAAAACCGGTTTATCTGCACGAAATCTGGCCTACGCCACAGGAGGTGGAAGCGACGGTGCGGCAAGCGGTAACGCGGGAACAATATAAGAAGCAGTACGCGGCGGTGTATGACGGCGACGAACATTGGAAGGGCATGGCGGTGCCTGCGGGCGATTTGTATCAGTGGGATGCGAAGTCCACGTACATCAAGTTGCCGCCATATTTTAAAAATATGTCAAAGATTTCTGCGCCGCTGGCGGACATTCACGCGGCGCGGGTGCTGGCGATACTGGGCGACAGCATTACTACCGATCACATTTCTCCGGCAGGATCGATTGGCGCGGATTCTCCAGCGGGGAAATATTTGATCGCGAATGGAGTGAAGGCGCATGAATTTAATTCTTACGGCGCGCGACGCGGAAATCATGAAGTGATGATGCGAGGCACGTTTGCGAATATCCGGTTAAAGAATCACTTAGCGCCGGGGACGGAAGGTGGTTGGACTGCGTATCAGCCCGGCGGCGAGCAGATGAGTATTTACGACGCTTCGGTGAAATATCGCGAGGCTGGGATGCCGCTTATTATTTTGGCGGGCAAAGAATACGGGTCGGGATCTTCGCGCGATTGGGCGGCTAAAGGACCGAAGTTGCTGGGCGTGCGCGCGGTGATTGCGGAAAGTTACGAGCGAATTCATCGCAGCAATTTGGTGGGCATGGGCATATTACCGCTGGAGTTTAAAGCGGGTGCAAATCGAGAGACGCTTGGATTAACCGGCAAAGAAACGTTTGAGATTACCGGAGTTGCGGCCCTTGCGCCGCGGATTGATATTCACGTTGCGGCGATGAGCGACGATGGAAGCACGAAACAATTTACCGTAGCGGCGCGCGTGGATACGCCGGAAGAGGTCGCCTATTACCAGAACGGCGGGATTCTGACGTACGTATTGCGGCAGATGATTTAACGCGAAGAGTTTGTACCGTGCCTGCGGCTCTCCTTTTATATTTATCCTTACGCAGCGCTTACGCGCTGGGCTAACCTCTGGCGCGCCTACGGCGCTTGTGCTGCGGCCTAGAAGATTCGTTGGTGATAAGAACAATAGTCAGGCATTTTTGTTGGGAGAGGTGATCGTGTTCCTTCGTTCGTTTTTGCTATTCGTGCTGCTGTCCACGTTGCCAGCAACGATTCTTTCGCAGCAAGCCCCGCCCCAGGAAGGTGTTACTGCAATCAAAGCGGGGCATGTGATTGATGTGGAGAACGGGCGCGTGCTGGACAAGCAGGTCATTCTGGTGCGCGGTAAAAAGATTGATGCGATTGGAGGTGATTTAAAAATTCCGACTGGGGCACAGATTCTGGATCTCTCGACTAAAACGGTATTGCCGGGATTGATCGATTGCCACAGCCATCTGGCCGATGGGGACCAGAAACAAAATGCCGATCCTTTTAATCAACTCAGACGCACGGCATCGCAGGTGGTGCTGGAGTCCGTACCAAACGCCCGCGTCACGCTGGAATCCGGCTTTACGACGGTACGCGATGCCGGCGTGTACCGCGCGCTGAACGACGTAGCTTTGCGGGATGCCATCAATAAAGGCTACATCGTGGGTCCTCGCATGTTTGTGGCCGGGGCGTACATCACGATCAGTGGCGGCGCGGGAGCCATGACCGGATACGCGCCGGACATCAAGCTGCCCTGGGACTTGCATTACGCCGAAGCGAACAGTCCCTGGGAAGTGCGGCAAAAGGTTCGGCAACTCGCGCACGACGGTGCCGATCACATCAAAATGCTTTCGACCGGCGCGGTGTTGACTCACGAAAGCAACCCCAACTCTCTGGAGTTCACGCCCGAGGAGTTGCAGGCGGGCGTCAGCGAAGCTAAGAATTTTGGATTGCGGGTGATGGTTCATGCTCACGCTACCGAAGGAATCAAGAACGCAATTCGCGCCGGAGCTGCTTCCATCGAGCACGCGGAATTGATTGATGACGAGGGTATTGCGCTTGCGAAGGAGCACGGCACTTATCTGGACATGGACATTTACGACGAGGAATGCATTCAAGGAGAAACTAGGCCGGCGGATTTTCTGGAACACGACCGCGGCCTGGGAGAACGCCAGCGTCAGAACTTCACCAAGGCAGTAAAAGCCGGAGTGAAAATGGTATTCGGGACGGACTCCGGCGTCTGCCCGTATGAGTTCTCCGTGCGGCAGTTCGCGTTCATGGTGAAGTACGGCATGACGCCGATGCAAGCCATTCAGGCGGCGACAATAAGTGCGGCGACGCTGATCGGAAAGCCGGAAGAATTTGGCTCGATTCACGCGGGGAAATTTGCGGACTTGATTGCGGTGGACGGCGACCCGATTGCGGATATCCGGCAGTTAGAGCATGTGACGTTGGTGATGAAGCAAGGCGTGGTTTACAAACAATAGGTACTTTGGCTTTCCTGACGAGCGCCGGGAGGGAATCGTTCGGGATTCGCGCATACGAAGAGAGATTCCTGGCTGCGCTCGGAATGACGAGCCCAGTTTACCCGGCCCAGCTGGGGCTATTTGGCAGCGGTCCGCGGCGCAGGTTCTGCAAGTTTCCTCACAAAAACAAAGAACAGCACAACACCAAGCAGTGTGGACGCGGCACTGGCAGCTTGCGCGTTGGACATGCCGAAGAACGAACGGGGATTGAGGCGAATGATTTCGACGAGAAAGCGCGCGGCGCCGGTAAGCACGAGATAACCACTAAAGACCAAGCCTGCGGGCTTTTTGTGTTGCAGCGCATACGCGCCCATTTGCCACAGTACATAAGCGATCAGCATCCAGATAAAGAATTCGTACAGCGGCGTGGGATGAACGCGACAATCCGCGGGCCAACCCTGCTGGACGCAGGTTTCTGTGGTGGGAACGACGCCGTTGGGAAAGCTCATACCCCACGAAAGCTTGGTGGGAATTCCGTAGTCGCCGTCTCCACTGAGCAGGCAACCGATTCGGCCGATCGCGTAACCCACACAGGCGGCCGGGCTGCACGCATCAAGAAGAGTAAGCGTCGGAATTTTTTCCCGCCTGCCCAAGAACAGAAGCGCTGCAAAGCCTCCAAGAAATCCGCCAAACCAGGCAAAACCAAAGCGGCTGATCAGTTGCGGCCACGGATTGGCAAAAAATTCTGCGGGCGATTCGAGGACGTGATAGAGGCGCGCGCCGACAATTCCTGCCAGGCCTGCAATGCCGATGATGAGGAATGCGTCGGCGTGGATTGCGCGTCGGCGGAAATCAGCTTGAAGAATGTAGGAAGCGGCTAGCAAGCCGATGGCAACCATCAAGCCAAAAGTGGGAAGGTTCAACGGGCCGAGGTGAAGATAAGGGATCATTTGTGCGCGAAAATTTACTCGCAAAAGTATACATGAACGGTTCAGGAAACTTTGGTAGTGCGGCCATTGCTATTCCGATGCATTGCAGTTCCGATCAGGAGCCAAATGGCGAGAGCGATCCATTCGGCCAGAGAAAAGTGTCCTGGAAATTTTGGAATGACTTTCATCGCGACGAGGAGCAGCGCCACAACTGCTCCAATTGCCGCGATGACTCGCGTGCCGAGACGAGACTCGACCAGGAAAAGCGAGATGCTCGCGGCGAACCATCCGCAAGCGCAGGCCATCGAACCCACTTCCGTGACCGGAACGAGCAGCGAGTCGCCTAGAACCAGGCCCGCAAGGGTAGCGATCGTTACACCGATGATGGCAATGGCCGGCGTCTGAAACGTTCGATGGATGGCGGCGAAACGCGCGGGAATGGTGCCGCGCCGGCCGAAAGAAAACAGCAGGCGGCTGGCGGCGACGAAATTTCCATTGAAGCATTGAAGAAGTCCGAACATCGCGGCGATCAGGATCAGGCGAACCGGCCACTGCGTGCCCATGCCTTGACCAAAGGCGGCGGCGGTTGCAAATCGTTTGCCAAGCAGAGTCTGCCACGGCGCCGCGTACGACACTGCGGCAATGACTGCCACGTAGAACGCCGCGCCGACGAAGAGCGCCAGCACAATGGCGCGAAAAAAGCCCTGCGAACGAAACTCCTTGTGGGCTTCTTCTGCGGCTTTTGCAACCGATTCGAAACCGGTCATGAAGTACGGAACGATTTGCAAGACCAGCAATATAGAAATCAGCGGCGCCGCCGAAAAGCCGGGATGAAAATTGCCGGTTGAGCCGTGGAAACCGCTGGCGACCGCGACGATGGCGAATAAAACCAGCACCGCCGTCGTCGCAATCCCTTGAAAAATCGCGCTGGAACGAATGCCGCGATAGTTCAGCGCAGCCAAGAACAGCGTCATCAAAATTCCTAATAATAGCCGCGGCAAAAATACCGGCTGGCCCGCGATGCGATAAATCTGGAGCGAATTCAGTGCTGGCATCAGGTAGGCGGCGAGTTTTCCCACCGCCACCGCTTCCCAGGGGCACACGATCAAATAAGCGAGAAGCATGATCCAACCCGTGAAGTAGCTCACGATCCCCGGAAAAACTTGCGCGGTGTAAGCGGCTTCACCGGCAGCATCGGGCAAACGCTGAACCCATTCGCCGTAAACGAAGCCGATTGGTAGCAGCAGCAGTCCGCCGATTGCGAACGCCAGCATCGCCCCGAACGGGCCACCGCGGCCCAGCCAGTCGTCCATCAATACAAGCCAGCCAACGCCGATCATGGCGCCGAAGGCCAGCGAAAAATAATCGTGCAGCCCTAATTTGCGCGCCAGGACTGTCATGTGCCAGTTCGCCAAAGCATGCGGAGCGGGGATTGTAGCTGGGTTCCGCAAAAGCCGCCAGAAAGGAAGCGAATAGGCATTCCAACGGAATGCAGGCCGTATTAGACTCGGTGACGCCATGAAAATCAAAAAGGTGGTAAGAGAAGCTGCGAAAATTTCCGAGCCGTTTCGCATTACGAAAGGCGAGAAGTTTTGCTTAAAGGATTACGATCCGGCCGACACCGGCGGCTTAAAGGATAAAGAAAAAGCGCTGAAGACCCTACAGCGTGGCGTGGAACTGCTTTCGCATTTTCAGGAGAAACTTTACGCGCAGGACCGCTGGGCGATGTTGATGATTTTTCAAGCCATGGACGCCGCAGGAAAGGATGGCGCGATTAAGCATGTAATGTCAGGAATCAATCCACAGGGATGCAGCGTGACGTCATTTAAAGCGCCGTCTTCGGAGGAACTCGATCACGACTACCTGTGGCGCGCGCACAAAGCGGTTCCCGAGCGCGGCAAAATCGGACTTTTCAACCGTTCATACTACGAGGAAGTGTTAGTCGTGCGGGTGCACGAAGGAATTCTGGCGGCACAGCATTTGCCGAAGGAATTGATCGGAAAAGATATTTGGGAAAAGCGCTATGAGGACGTTAACAACTTCGAAAAGTATTTGGCAAACAATGGCGTGATTGTTCTGAAGTTCTTTCTGCACCTTTCGAAGGGCGAGCAGAAGAGGCGCTTTCTGGAACGTCTCGAAATGCCTGAGAAAAACTGGAAATTTTCGCTGGCAGATGTGAAAGAACGCAGTTGCTGGAAGGACTATCAGAAGGCTTACGAAGAAATGATTCAAAACACGGCGTCGAAGCGTGCGCCGTGGTATGTAATCCCCGCGGATAACAAGTGGTTTACGCGTCTGGCGGTCGCCAGCGCAGCCATTGAAGCGCTGAATTCCCTGGACCTGCAATTTCCCGAAGTGGATAAAGACAAGAAAAAAGAGTTGGAAAAAGTGCGCGAAGCCCTGCTGCAAGACAAAGAATGACGATTGGCCAGAGCCTGCGACCTATCATGCCGGGCCTGTAAAAGTTCTCAAGCAAAGGGAGCGTCTGCGTTATGAAACAAGTTGCGGCGGTGATCGGAGCTGGATTTGTCGGAAAGGCGCACATCGAAGCATTGCGGCGATTGCCGGTTCCGGTACGCGGAACGTTGGTGAGTTCAGGCGAACGCAGCACGGCCGCGGCAAAGGCGCTGGGACTAGAGCGCGCTTACAGAAGCGTCGACGAGATTGCGTCCGATCCCGAGGTTACGTCCGTGCATATTTGCACGCCGAATTACGTACATTTCGAACAGGCTGCAAAATTGATGCGCGCCGGGAAACACGTTCTATGCGAGAAGCCGCTGGCGATGGACTCGCGCGAGTCGGCGACGCTCGTCGCTCTGGCCAATGAAACCCATCGCGTGGGTGCAGTCGCGCACAATTTGCGATATTACCCGCTATGTGCGCAGGCGAAGGCGCTGATCGAATCGGGCGCGATTGGACAGGTGAAGCTGGTGCACGGCGGATTTTTGCAGGACTGGCTTACGTATCCGACGGATTGGAACTGGCGGCTGGAATCACAACTGGGTGGCGAATTGCGCGCGGTGTCCGACATCGGCACGCACTGGTTAGACCTGATCCAGTGGATTACTGGCCAGAAAGTGGAGGAACTTTGCGCGGACTTGGCGACGATAGTTCCTGTGAGGCATAAGCCGCGCGGGCACGTAGAGTCTTTCTCTTCAGCGAAAGATATCGCGACAGATGAAATGCCAATTGACACTGACGACTACGCGTCGGTGCTGGTGCATCTGGATCACGGCGCGAAGGGAGTCTTCACCGTTTCGCAAGTGAGTGCGGGTCGAAAGTGCAAATTGCATTTCGAAATCAATGGAACCGAAGGCTCGCTGGGATGGAATGCCGAAGATCCGAATACGCTGTGGATCGGACGGCGAAATCAGGCCAACGAAATCTTGATTAAAGATCCGTCGCTGCTGGCTCCGTCTGCGCGGCCTTATGCGGCATATCCCGGCGGACACGCCGAGGGCTATCCCGATACGTTTGTGCAGCTGTTTCACGATTACTACAACTACCTGGATGCCGGCGATTTTAAGGCGCCGCGGAAATTCCCGACGTTCGCAACCGGCCACGAAGAATTAATTCTTTGCGAGGCGATCCAGAAAAGTGCCCAGGATCGCGCTTGGACGAAATTGCATTGGGACTGAGATAAAAGCGAAAAAGAGCCCGGCCCGGAGCGGTCCGCGGCCAGTACGCTCAGCGCCTACTCGAAAAATCCAGGGATTAATTTGAACCGGGGTAGTGGTATTGCAGATCCGGTGGCAGCTTTCCGGAGCGCTGGCGCGTGTTGTACTCCAATTCATATTGCAAGTGTTGAGCATCGTTCGGATATCCGGCGTCCGGCGGGTATGGGTAGGACGTCAGGCCGTGCTTTGGCAACGGTTCGACCGTGAACGCGTGGGCGGCGTAAAAGTCCATGTCTTTTTCGAAACCATCGGCATAGAAGAAATAATCGCGCACCCAGCCTGTGGGAAGCACGGGCAATGACTGAGCATCGAAATCCAGCTTCAGACCTTCTCCAGAACTGAAAATGACAAAGCGGTCGTCGGCGGCGCGCAAAAGAGATTTCACATCGCCGTAGCGGGTGTAGTTTCCCGCCGCCCGGGCATACGGTCCGGTCATGCTGCGCTTCGCATAGGAATATATTGTGTCGCTCGCGGGTGTCAGGCGAATTTCCTTCGGGAAGCCGAGAAAGTCGAGCGAAGCGTTTGCCAGCGGAACTTCCGTGACGTGCACGCTGCGCTGCTGGGGCGTTTGGTCAATCCGAATCGCGTCCCAATAAATTTTCAGATTGTTGACAATGCGAATGCGGTGAGTACCTGCGGGAACTTTTCCAGTGAGATCGGCGATCATGGTGCGTTCGAGGCCCGCGGGAAATCCCATGTCGTCGATGACGCGAACCCATTTGCCTTGCGCGTTCTGCGCTTCGACATACGGCGGAATTACTTTGATTCCAGCCTGATCGGCGGCGTACATCGAAGTCGCAGTGAAGTAGTCGGTGTAACCGTCGGCAATAAGACGCAGTGGGAGACGCGGATTCCATTCACCGAGGTCCAACTCAATCCAGTGTAATTTTGTAAAACCTGCGAACGGCAATTCTTCGAAACTGGTGACATATTTGCGATCGCGTTTCGCGAGCAGCGCCAGCACATCGTTGCCGCGGTCATCCCACGCGCCGACCGGTGGATGAGCGTTAATCGCGGGCACTACACCGAATTCCGGGAATGGCGGATCGCTGGCAAATCGTTCGTTGGGATAAACGTCGAAGCGCTCGGGATGATCGATGGCCAGCAGTTTCACCTGATCGAGATACACGGTTTCTTCCATGGGCTCGAGAAAACGGAAACTGAACTTGCCATCGCGCGGCTGCAAACTTTTCCCGGGAACTTTCAGATATTCGGTTGGATCGGGAACGTCTCGCTCTCCGGGCGCGACCCAGTGGCCAACGACGCCGGGACCGATCATGTCGGCGATGAATTCGTATTCCTTGCCATTCCAGGAAAACAGAACGGGGCAGGAACTACCACGGCGGTCAAGCTCAGCAACGACTTGCGTCTTGCGCCCATCGAGGCGAACTTCATCTTGTGGTACGCCCGTTGGCCACAACAGACGAACGACGTCCGCACCTTTTTCGCTGCCTAACCCAACATGAACAGGCAACGCGCTTTGGCCCAGATAGCCGGAGGCGCCAAACACTTCCCACTTTTGGTAAAGGGCGCCTGCAAAAACCTCCACCTTTGTTCCGATCGCGCTTTTGTTGTCGTTGAGCGCTTTCAAATCAATCTGCATCCAGCCATTTTTTTCTGCACCGTGATTTTTCAGCAGCAGCGGCGCGCTCTCAGCCTGCGTAACAAGCAGATCGACTCCGCCGGTACCACTTACATCGGCTGCCGCAATCGCGCGCGGCTTATTCAACTTCACGGAGTCAAGCTTCGTGTCTTTCGTCGCGTCAATCCAATTTCCTGAACCGGGATTCCGCAGCAAGCGAATTTCCCCGCCACTCGCGCCTTCGCCTGCGGCGACGAGATCAATCCAGCCATCGTTGTCGTAATCCACTGCCGCGATTCCCGCGCCAGATTTCCAATTGAAATCAGGCAGGGCTACGCGCTCAAGGCCTTTGCCATCTTTGTTGCGCCACAAACTGATTCCCGGCGCACCCGCATGCGTGAAAGCAAGATCCATCCAACCATCTTTGTCGAAATCGAATGACACGACACCCACCGCCGGCGGTAAGCCTTCTTTCGCAAAATCGATTCCGGCAAGCGCTTTGAATTCTCCTTCGCGGGGATTGAGCAAAACGGATGCGCCTTTCGCGCCTCCCGCCAAAATAAAATCTACGGCACGATCGTTGTTGAAATCGGAAGTGACCACGCCAGCGCCAGTGGCTTCGGTACCGAGGCCGGTTTCGGCGGAAACATCAGTGAATGTGCTGTTGCCATTGTTGCGCCACATCACATTGCGCGCCGCGTCTCCCGGCTTATTGGTGATGTAAAGATCGAGATCGCCGTCGTGATCGTAGTCAACGAAGGTCACACCAACGCAGTCTTTTTCGCTGCGAATGTTAACCGCATTCGTTACGTCCGAAAATTTTCCTGCGCCCTCGTTGTGAAAAAGATGCACGCCATCGCTCATGCAGACGGCCAGGTCCGTTTTGCCATCATTGTCAAAATCGCCCGCAGCGCAGCCCAGCCCGCTGCCCGAAAGCGTTAGACCCGAGCCGCTGGTTTGGTCTTCAAATTTTCCATCGCCGATGTTGTGCAGGAGTCGCAGCGTGCCATTTTCACTTGCGCTGACAAGTATCAGATCTGGTTTGCCGTCACCATCGTAGTCAAAAAAACAAGCGCCAGAACTTGGTCCAGCGGAAATGGCCTGCGCCACGTAAGATACCGGAATTGCCGCCGGCGCTTTCAGTGAACCATTCTTCGCATATTCCGCGAGCGAAAATTTTCCCTGATCGCCGTAGCCGGCGCCGAATGGCGCGCCTAAATGCTGCGACGTGATTTTCTGGAATTTCTGCAGATGCACGCGCGCGTTCTCGCTGTCGCCTTTGCGTTGATAAGCGCGCGCCAATCCGAATTCAGCGGAAGCATGAAAAGGGAACACTGTCAACGCGGACTGAAATGCAGCAATCGCGGCGTCGTACTTTTGCAATTGCGTATTGAGATAGCCAATAAAATAAAACGCGTCCGGCTCGGATGGAGCGATTTCGGTCACACGTTGAAAAGCGGCGATCGCTTTTTCCTGCTCGCCCACATCTTTGTAGACCAAGCCCAGGTTGTACCAGCTGTAGGGGTCGCGCGGCAGCTTTTCCGAGGCCTCCAGCAAAGCCTTTTTGGCGTCGTCGGATTTTTGCTGGCTCAAAAGTGCAATACCGAGATTTAATTTCGCCAACGCGTAATCCGGCTGCGCTTTCAGCGCACCGTCGAATTGCTTTTGTGCGTCGGCAAACCTCTGTTGATTCATGAACGCGACGCCGATGCTGTTCAGCCGCGCAGCTTCGGAGGTGTCGGCGTCGGGAGCAACCGCATCCGCCTCGATCGGAACGGTCGCAGCCGACTTTCTGGCAGCGAGCACGGCACTGAAGGGCAACGCAATTCCAAGAAACACCGCAATGATCGCGGCCAACACAGATGCGGACGGAATGCGCTTTCGCATAGTGGTAAATTATTCCAGTCTCAACGATGAAAGGTGGCACTGTGCCACGGCGCGAGCCCAACTAATTCTCGCGGCCTTCGGCATGGTCGTCAACGGGTTTCACTAGCGTCGCCGAGCAGCGCTTGACGCTCCCGCTCTCCGCTCTTAGTCTCGAATGGAAAAAATGGCCGCCCTACATTACTCGCCTCTCGGCAAATTCGCGGAGAAAATCCGGACACGCGCAGTTTCTCCGCGCGAAGTTATCGATCAACATTTGCAACGTATCGCGGAGTTGCAGCCGCGTCTGAACATGTTCGTACATATTGATGAAACGGGCGCTCGCGAGCAGGCACGAGCCGCCGAAGTCACGATGACGCACAACGATCCAATCGGCCCGCTTTTCGGCATGCCGCTAACGGTTAAGAGCAGCATCGACCTAGCGGGTTGGCCCTGCGCGGCTGGTTCGCTGCTGCGAAAAGAAAATATTCCAAGCAATGACGCGGTACTTGTCCAGCGGCTCCGCAACGCCGGAGCAATTTTGCTCGGCAGCACGAATACGCCGGAGTTCCTCATGGCCTACGAAACCGACAATTTGCTCGCTGGAAAAACGAGCAATCCGTGGAACGCCGAATATTCGTCGGGCGGATCAAGCGGAGGCGAAGCAGCCGCGATCGCGTCCGGATGTTCCGCTGGAGGAGTTGGCAGCGATGGCGGCGGCTCGATTCGCGTGCCGGCACACTTCTGTGGAATTTGCGGACTGAAGCCGACGCCGGGGCGAATTCCTTCGAACGGACACTATCCGGCCGGCAATAGCGCCTTCGGATGGCTAGGCGTGGTCGGCCCAATGGCTCGCACCGTTGCCGACCTACAGGTCTTATTCGACGTTTTGCGCGGACCTGACGCAGGCGACGCGCTCACTTCTCCCGTCCACGGCGTCGACGATGCGTGGCTATCTTCCAATAAAATAAGGATCGGAATCCTGGAAGGTGCCGGACTCGGAGCCGTCACGCCTGAAACGCAACTCGCGGTCAGACAAGCCGCTCAGCTTCTCGCTTATCAAGGATTTATTCTGGAGCCCTTCCGCCTGAATAATCTGGAACGCGTGCTGGAGCTGTGGTGGTTTTTCTTCGGCACGGTGATCAGCGAACTTTTCCAGGATGATATTCGCGGCCGCGAAGCGATGCTCAGCCCTCAGTTCTCCGATTACCTAAAAGCCGTGCGATTATCTTCACCCGAGCCACCAATGACCATGGGCCACTTTGTAGCCATGTGCACCGAACGGGATCGCGAACGCGCGGACATTCTAGATGCAATGAAGGATACTCCGATTCTCTTGTCGCCAGTCTGCACGGCCCCCGCGTTTCGCCACGGCGAAGGAAGCTGGAATCGGGATGAAGGTTATCGATCCACGATGCGCCATTCACAATGGCTAAATTTGGCAGGCTTCCCGGGAGTAAGCGTACCGATGGGCAAGTCACCCGAAGGTTTACCTATTGGCGTTCAATTGATCGGACGTCCGTTTGAAGACGAGCTGATACTCGCCGTGGCAGAACAACTAGAAGCCGCGCGCGGCCCGTGGCACCCGCCTGATTCACTTTCCTGATCCAAATCCAAATTAAGGTTGTTGCGCGAGTTCCGGATCGGCAGTAGCGCGTTTATCAACCAGGCTACGATCTCTTTCCACTCCGGCCGCCATTATTTTGCTGGCTTCGGCAAATTCCGCTCTTGCCTCCTGGCTGCGGCCGAGCTTCTGCAGCACTTGGCCCCTTAAGAAATGCGCGTTCTGATTTTTCGGCGCAAGCTTGACTGCGGATTCTGCCTCGCGTGACGCGCTCTGCAGGTCGCCTTTGCGCAAATGTATTTTGGAGAGTTCCACAAGCGCGGTGGGCAAGCGCGGTTCGCGTTTGACGGCTTCGAGAAAGGCCTTTTCAGCGTCCTCCTCCCGTCCCACTTGCAGATAAACGCGCCCAAGTTGCTCGTAGTTGTAGCCGATCTCGGGCTCAATGGCGATGTCCTTGCGTAGTTCTTCCAGTGCCGCGTCAAACTTTTCCATACGCCAGTAGGTCACGCCTAATTCAAAGTGCAGAAACGGCAACGAGTCTCCTCCCACAGCGGCTTTCTGAAACTCTTCCAGGGCTTTCTGGTCGTCGTTGCGCGTCAGCAATGCTTTTCCCATCAGCAGGTGAAATTCCGGTGAATCGCCCCCAACTTCAATCAGCCGCCGCGACGCTTTTTCGTCCAATTCCTTGTTTCCAACTCGAAACGCGGCATTTCCTAGCACATACAAGTAGACAAATTGATCTGAAAATTTTGGCCAGAGCGGCTCCAGTGCCTTCACAGCGTCATCATATTTTTCGACGAACGTGTAACACAGTCCAAGCAGGTAGCGCGCCTGGCTCGAATCAGGCTGCTCGCGCACTACACTTTCCAATGGCGGAATCGCTTCCACGTAGTTTGCCCGGCGATATTGGACCAACCCGATATTCAGACGTATCCCGGTCATCTGCGGAGTAAGCTTCTGCGCCTCATGCAATTCCGCCAGCGCCCGATCCCAATTTTTCCTGCGCATGGCAATGACGCCGAGATTCGCATGGGCAGCGCCCGAGCGAGGATCGAGTTTCAGCACCTTTTCAAAGTCGGTGGAGGCGGTGTCCAGGTCGCCTTTTGCCAAAGCGTTCTGGCCGTCTTTAAACAGCAGTGCGGGATTCGTCTTTTTCAGCTCGGGATCTTGCGACGGGGCAGCTAGACCGGGAACGGGCCAAAACAGGGAGAGCATAACCACAGTCGCCAAACCGAGTTCGCGCCGTCTTTGTTCGCCGCCAATGGACACTGCGAATCCTCCAGCCACTCGATACTACTGGATTTCAGGGATTCGGCTACCACGCCGCACATGCTGCGGCTCGTTCCCGTCGCGGCGCGAACTGCCTGCTCTGGAAAATTTACTGCAATTGGGACTTGACAATCGCATGAAATTGCAATATTAACTCGTTTTAATAGACGTCGGTCAATGTGTTCTTGTCGAGTGGCAGGGGTACCGTTCGATGGGTGGTGTCCAGTCCGGCGGATTGGTTGTGCTTCCGCTAACTCCCACAGCGTGATCTCTTCCGATTGTTCCGCAACCTGAATCTTGCTCGGAGGTATCAACATGAAAAACACTGGACTTTGCTCAGACTTTAAAATTGCTACTCGAATCCTGATTACCAGAATTTGTTTCCTTTTGCTGTGCGCAGTTGCCTTGCCGCTGCTTATGTCCGCCCAAGACACGGGATACATCAGCGGGACGGTTACGGATAAGACGGGCTCGGCAATAGCTGGCGCGGATGTAGACTTGAAAAACGCGTCCGGAAACCTGACCCGCAACACGGTGACCAACGCCGACGGCGCTTACGTAATTTCCGGCCTTCCCGGCGACACCTACGACCTGACTGTCACGGCCAAAGGCTTTCAGAAGTTCACCGCGCAAAGAGTTGTTCTTCAGGTGGCGGAAAAGGCGCGTGTTGACGTGCAGCTGACCGTCGGTGCGATCACAGAAGAAGTTGTGGTGACAGGCGAGAGCGTAGCGCAGGTGGAGACCACCTCTTCGGACATCAGCAGCACGATTACCGGCAAGCAGCTCGATAACCTGGTGCTGAACGGGCGCAACTTCACGCAACTGGTGACGCTGTCCCCCGGTGTGGTAAACCAGACCGGAACTGACGAAGGCAGAGTCGGCGTCTATGGAAACGTGGCCTACAGCATGAACGGCGGCCGCACCGAGTACAACAACTGGGAGCTGGACGGTGGCGACAACATGGACAATGGTTCGAACTCCACGTTGAACGTCTACCCCAACCCGGAAGCGATCGCTGAGTTTAAAGTTCTGACCTCAAGCTATGGCGCGCAGTACGGCCGCAACGGTTCCGGCACGGTGGAAGTGGAAACCAAGTCCGGCGGGACCACGTTCCACGGCAGCGCCTTCGAATACTTGCGCAACGACTTCTTTAACGCCAACGAATACTTTAACAATTCGAACGGAATTGCCAGGCCACCTTACAAGAAGCACGATTTCGGCTACACCATTGGCGGCCCGGTGTACATCCCGAACCACTACAATTCAGACAAGAAAAAGACCTTCTTTTTCTTCTCGGAAGAGTGGCGGCGAGAAAAGAATCCGGCGACGATTGCGCCGCAGAACGTTCCGTCCGACGCCGAACGGTCTGGCGATTTTACCGTTCTCTGTGGGCATGACCCTACGGATTGCCCGGGCGGAGCGCAGGTTATAACGCCTACCGCCGTGGGAACAGCACTGCTGGCACTGATCCCACACGCCAACACGACAAACGGCCTGTATCCCGACGGTACGCCGATTCCAGCATTCGCGCAGACGGTCTCGACGCCGACCACATGGCGCGAAGAATTGGTCCGAATCGACCACAACATCACAGACAATTACCGGCTAACGTTCCGGTACATTCACGATTCCTGGAGCACCGTGGTCCCCAACCCGCTGTGGGGCAATGGCACCTCAGACTTCGAAAATATCCAGACCAACTTCGTTGGCCCGGGCAGTAGTTTCGTGGCCCGCCTGAACGCCAACATTACACCGACCTTGATGAACGAGTTTGTGGCCAGCTATACGGCAGACCACATTTTCCTTACTGCACTGAACAACCCGGCACTTCCATCCGGTTTGCCGCTGGGCTCGATTTTCAACAATGGACTTGGCGGTATTCTCCCGTCGATCAGTCTGTCAGGCAATGCGGCCTACGTCGGAGGGGCGAACGGCGTCTTGGCGCAGGATACGGGCTATTTCCCATGGAACAACGCCAATCCGACGTATACCTATCGTGACAACGTCACCAAAATTCTAGGCACGCATACGTTCCAGTTTGGCGCATATGTTGCGGGCGCGCAACAGAACGAGGACAGCTCGCCGAATATCCAGGGTATTCTGAGTTTCAGCGCCTCCTCGAGCGTCAGCACGGGCAACTCTTTGGCCGATCTCTTGTTGGGAAACATCGCGAGCTACAAGCAATGGGATACCAAGGTCAAATATTACAACCGCTATAAAATCGTCGAGCCGTACTTCCAGGACGATTGGCGGGTCACCAAGCGGCTGACGCTGAATTTGGGCCTGCGAGTAAGCCTTTTCGGCACCTACCGCGAACGGTATCGACAGGCCTTCAACCTCGATCCCTCGCAGTTTGTTGCGGCCAATGCCCCGGGGTTTTTCTTTAGCCCGCTCAACTCTAGTGACCCGAGAAATGGGTCCCTAATACAAAACGCCGGCAACACGGCCAATCCGCTCAATGGCATCGTTCAGTGCGGAGCAAAGGGCGGCAATCTCCCGCTACTTCCTGGCTCTGCCTTTCCGACCGTTGCGGTTGGCTCTTCTTCAAACGATGGTTGTTTGTCCGGCCATCTCTTCAACCCAGCTCCTCGGATCGGCTTCGCGTTCGATCCAAAGGGCGATGGCAAGATGGCGATTCGCGGAGGCTATGGAATCTTCTACGAACATACCAACGGAAACGAAGGGAATACGGAATCCCTAGAAGGGTCTGCGCCGCTGGTTCTTGCCGCCACACAATCCAACGTCACCGGTTATGAGAACATTGGCGCTGGCTCGGGGCTGGTTCCGCTGTTCCCGCTTACCGTGGTGTCCATTCCCAACAAGGCGCAGTGGCCTTATATGCAGCAGTGGAACCTGAACGTGCAAAGGGAACTCCCTTCGCATCTGGTGCTGTCGGCGGCGTATGTGGGAAGCAAGGGAACTCACCTGACCTTATTGAGTAATGGCAATCAGATTTTGCCGGTTTCCGCCGCGCAAAATCCTTACCAGTCGGGCCAAGTCATCACTGCGCCAGATTGCAGCAGCATCACTAACGACCCGACAACCGGGCTCGCGGACGCAGCCGTGTTATCGAACGGAACGGTCCTGACCGCATCGAGTCCTGGCCTAGTCAATCTGGCCGTGGCGTGCGGCGCTACCGCAGACCGGTATCGCTCAGTTTTCGCGGGCTATAGCAACATTACACAGCTGCGAAACGCAGCAAATTCCGTTTATCACGCGTTGCAGGTTGCCGCGCGTCGTACTGTCGGCGACCTGACTTTGAGCGCTGCCTACACTTACAGCCACGCGATCGACGATGAATCCGACCGAAGTGACAACGCGTTTGTAAATACGTACAACTTCGCCGCCAACCGTGCCAGCTCGAGCTTCGACCTCCGCCATAACTTCTCCATCAGCTATGTTTATGGACTGCCGTTCTTCAAGTCCGCAGGGCTGGCTCGTGCGGTACTTGGAGGTTGGCAGATCTCCGGAATCACCACGGCGCAGACCGGAACTCCATTTAGTGTGACCAACAACACGACGTATAGCGACAACGCTGGTGTGGGCAATGGCGTCGGCACAGGCTCGCGCCCGGATCTGGTCGGCAACCCACATTCGGGGCTCGGCTCGAACCATGATCCGACGCTCTGGTACAACCCTGCGGCTTACGCGGTCCCTACCGGTCTGACGTTCGGCAACGTGGGCCGCGACACTTTGAATCTGCCAAGCCGCCTGAATTTTGACGTCGGCATCTTCAAGCGGTTCACGATTAGCGAGAGAACCGGCATTGACTTCCGGTGGGAGAATTTCAACTTCTTTAACCACACTCAATTCAACGGAATCGATAATGGTCTTAATGATTCCAGCTTCCTGCATGTGAACTCTACGCACTTGGCCCGCAAGATGCAGTTTGGCTTGCGCCTTTACTTCTAAGTTTCTCCACCCCACCGGGGGCGGCGCATTTTTTTGCATGCGTCGCCCCCGTTTTTTGTATACTCGCGTCCGGCACTTTTCTTCTCGATATGCACCCGCCCCAGCTCGGGTTTCGGGATTTAAGGGTTTTCTTACGACCCTTAGACAAGCAAGTTGTGCTTACAAGACCCTGAACTGAAACGGGTTCAGGGTTTGTACTTGCAAACCCTGAGTTGTTAAGGAGAACTTCGATGATGAACCGCCGCATATTTCTGGGAACGTCCGCCGCCACCTTGCTAGCCTCGGAGGTCTCCTGGGCGCTTCCTCGGGTTTCAGGGTTTAAGGGTTTGTTTTACAAACCCTTAGACAAAGAAGTTGTACTTACAAACCCTGAGTCAAAAGAAGCCCACAAAATCAAGGCCGTCGGCGTGCAACTCTACACCGTTCGCGATGCCATGAAGTCCGATTTCGAGGGCACCCTCGCCAAGGTTGCGCAGATCGGCTACAAGGAAGTCGAATTCGCCGGCTACTTCGATCATTCGCCGAAAGATATCAGCGCGCTGCTGAAGAAAGATGGTTTGACGGCGCCTTCCTGCCACGTGGCTTACGACGTAGTGCAGAACAAATGGGATCAACAGATTGAAGCCGCGCACACCATCGGCCACAAATTTATCGTCTGCCCGTGGATCGAACCGAAACAGCGCCAGGAACCCGACGGCTACAAACGCGCCGCCGATCTCTTCCAGAAAGCCGGCGAAGTCAGCAAAAAAGCCGGCATCCAGTTCGCCTACCACAATCACACCTTCGAATTTCAGCCCTCGGAAGCGCTCGGCGGCAAACTTCCCTACGATGTCCTGCTCGCCACCGATCCCAATTACGTAAAGATGGAACTCGACCTGTGCTGGATTTCCGTCGCCGGCAAGGATCCTATCGAATATTTCAACAAATATCCCGGCCGCTTCCCGCTGGTCCACGTAAAAGACATGAAAGTGCTACCCAAGGGCGCCGAAGGCCCCACCGCCAGTCCCGACAAGGAAATGCCCAACATGACCGACGTTGGCAGCGGCGTAATCGACTGGAAACATATTTTCTCGCACGACCAAAAAGCTGGCATCCAGCATTATTTCGTCGAACACGATTTCCCGGCCGATGCTTTCGCCAGCATTACGAAGAGTTACGCATACCTGAGCGCGCTTACGTTTTAATCAGTGCCAACGAGTCCGACTCTACGGCGTACTGAATACTGATCACCCATCCGGAGGCCGTTATGAAAACCACTCGCCGTCAATTCCTGCAAAAATCCGCAGGCACCGCTGGAGCCCTGGCCGTATCCCGCAACATCCTGATCGAACCGGACCACATTCCCACGGCATTGGAATCCGCAGTCCCCGCCAGCGACCGTCTGCGCTTCGGCATGATCGGCGTGGGCATGCAAGGCTCCGGCCTGCTTACCAACGCCGTCACTCTTGCCGGCGTTGAATGTGTCGCCGCTGCCGATCTCTACGACGGACGCCACACCCTGGCCAAGGAAATTGCCGGCGCAAAAGTAAAAACCACTCGCAAGTATCAGGAGCTTCTCGACGACAAAGAAATCGATTGCATCATCGCCGCGGTACCCGATCATTGGCACAAGCAGGTGGTCGTCGACGCGGTCAGTGCTGGCAAGGACATTTATTGCGAGAAGCCGATGTCGCATTCTCCAGCGGACGGCGTCGCCATGGTCGAGGCTTACAAGAAGACTGGCCGCATCGTGCAGATCGGCTCGCAGCGCGTCAGTTCCGTCCTGTGCGCCAAAGCAAAAGAATTGCTCGCGCAAGGAATTATCGGTGACTTGAACCTAGTTGAAGGCACTTACGGCCGCAATGATCCTTGCGGCGCATGGGAATATCCTCCGCCAACCGACGCCAGCCCGCAGACCATCGACTGGGATACCTGGCAGGGCACCGTCCCAAAGCGCGCCTTCGATGCAAAAATCTTTGCCCGTTGGCGCTGCTGGAAGGAATATGGCACCGGTCTCGCAGGGGATCTTCTCGTCCATCTGGTTAGCGGTATGAACTTCATGCTGGGATGGAACGAACCGCCGACACGCGTCATGTCCATCGGCGGCATTCTGCGCTGGCCCGACGGCCGCAATATGCCGGACGTCCATGCAGCCCTCTTTGAATACGGAAAATACCCGGTGTACTTGCGGTTGAACGGCGGATGCGAATCGCCGGAAACCTACCGCTTCCAGGGTTCGAAAGGCGCTCTTGAAGTCACCGAATTCGGCATGACCTTCACCCCGCAATCTGGAAAAGACGAATCGCCCTGCTACTACACGTACAGCTACCCGGGCGCGATGCGTGAAGCCTACACAAAGCAGTGGCACGCCGAGCACGACCCAAAAGTTGGCAAGGAGCCGCTGGTCGAATCCTACTCCTATAAAGGCAACGATTGGGACGACGTGAAGCCGCACCTCTGGGCGTTTTTCCAGGGCGTACGCTCGCGCAAACCCGTCGTCGAAGACGCCGTCTTCGGCCACAATGCCGCGCTGGCTTGCCACATGGCCAACGAGTCCTATTTCCGGCACGCCGCCGTTACCTGGGACACCGCGTCCGGTACAATCAAGTCGTGAACTCCTTTATTTTGCGAACTACAAGTCTGCTCGGCGCGTTGCTGCTCACCGGGGTTTTGCTTTTTCCGCAGGACGCCGGAAATCCAGCTGGTCCCAAAAAATCCGTTCCGCATGTCACCATCGGCAAAGCCGCGCCGCGTCCCGAAGATGTTTCCACCATCGACGGCATGATCAAAGCCTATTACGAAGTTGTTTCCGGGCCAGCGGGTCAGCCCCGTCAGTGGGATCGCGATGCCAGCCTATACATTTCCAACGTCCGCTTCGTTATCGTGAGCGAAGACGCCACCGGCAAGACTACCGCCGTATCCTTGAGCCATCAGGAATTTGTGGATATGAGTGAGGCGTCTATGGGCGGCAAAGCCTTTTACGAGCACGAAATTCATCGCATCACGCAACGCGCAGGCAACATCGCACATGTGTTCAGCACCGCAGAACGCAGTTCGTCCCCTGATGGCAAAGTACAAGGCCGTGGTATCGACAGCATCGAACTCTTCTGGGATGGCAAACGTTGGTGGATCACCGGCGCAAACCTCTGGGACCTCAACACCACCAAGCACCCGTTACCCGCAGAATTTCTGCCATAAATGCCAGCCCCACTGGGTTCCACGCTTTCGGTAACGGTCAAACTTTTTGCATCAAGTATTTTTCAAGAACTAAATCCAGCTCGCTTGGCCGGATTGGCTTGGCAAGGTAGCCGTCCATTCCGGCAGCCAGGCATCGCTCAGAATCGCCTTTCATTGCATGCGCAGTCAGCGCGATGATCGGTTGGCATCTTCCCTTCGCTTTTTCTTTTGCCCGAATCGCTGCGGTGGCTTCGAGCCCGTCCATCTCCGGCATCTGCACGTTGCCGAGTTCGAACTGGACCCAAGCAAGTCCACCGTCACGGTCAATTCGCCGAGCTTTTTCGCACGAAAGTCATGGCTGCGTACAGATAAAACCCTCCTTACACCAGCACCAATCCAACGCCACTGGTCAGCAGGGTGCGAACAGCAGCAGACTCTGCAAAAGCGAAGCTTTTGTGAGCATGTTCATAAAATCTTCATGAAAAGAAGGTTCTTGCCTCGCAGCACCGGTCCGGAAGCTTCTGGCAGACGCACCTATGCCCAGGCAAGACTGCAAGATTAGGGGAATGAAACGGAAACACCAACAACCGCCCAGGATTTCAACCAATCACCTGGTTTGCATTTTCTTTTTGGAACTTTTCTTCAAAAACTGCCCCGGAATGAAATGCGCGCTTCGCGAGTGTTCGCAAACTCCCTCACAAAAATTTCACTAGTGCGTCCATCGTTTCCTTCGGCTGCTCTTCCATAATCCAATGACCCGAATTTTTCACCACGGCTACCGTTACATTCGTAGCCACAAGTTTCACTTGTTCGCCTAACGGCCCGCCCAATGACTTGTCTCCGCCGATCGAAAGCACCGGCATCGTAAGCTTGTTCTTCGACAATTCCTCAAAATCTTTCGCTGCCTGCGTGAAAGATACAAAATATTCCCACGCCGCCCTCATCCGTCCAGGTCGCGAATACGCAGCAAGATACGCTTTCCGGTCCGCCGCCGGAATCGAATGATTTTTGTCCGCCGCCAGATCGTTCCAGAAATATGCGAAGAAAATGTCTTCCCGGCCCTTCACCAACGCCTCCGGTGTCGGCCCGTGAAAACGGAAATGCCAATACAGCGGGCTGTCGTAGATCGCCTCCCACCCTGCCACTCCTGGCAAGAACGCGTCCATCAGTATCAGTTTGACCGTCTCTGAAGGAAACTGCGCGGCATAGGCATACGCCACCATCAACCCAATGTCATGTCCCACTACGCGCGCTTTCGCAACGCCGAGCGACTTCGCCAGCGCATGAAAATCACTGTCGGCCCATGGCCGCCAGTTGTGTAATGAATCTTCACGCCTTCCACGTCTGCGTCGTGCGAAACGAATTTCTCATCCCCTCCCGCGGCGCGAGCGACGCAACAAAGCGCGGCACAAACCAAAACGGCAAAAACTGTTCCGGCCGTCCTGACAGCTCGAATTCCCATCTTTCTCTCCTGTGAAACTGAACTGACCTGGATACTTCGCAGAAACTCTAGCATCATTTGTCTTTGGGCCGCATTCCACGTAGGTGATCTTCTAGGGGGCCTCTTGATCAGACAGTTCGCATATTTCCTTTGCCTAACAACTTTCCTGGGACAGCAGACGATCGCTCCTGAACGCAAAGTCGAACGGAATGCCGTCATTTCGGCGCGCGATCCAAACGTGCGCGTACGATTCCCGCAGTCAGCGCAGTACCTCGGGGCGGATCGCTGGAATCTGTACGACATCGCCGACTGCGAATTGCACGTCTTCGTCGATTCCGATGCGCAAAAAACTGTCCAACGTCTCTACTGGGTGCAATTCGAAGGCTATCTCCCGAGCAAGCCCGACCTCGCGCACCAATACGACTCACCGCGGCACACCGCCATCGGCGGTCTGGATTTCTATGTCGATACCTGGGTGCGCCCGAAGGATGCTGAAACGCAAACGGGCTCGGACCGCCAGCACATTGAAGAGCTAATCCGCTCCAAAGGATTCAACATGCCAGCCGGAATGATGTACGTTCGCCTCGTTCATTTGCTTGATGAGCGAAAACGCAAAGAGCTCATGATCATTTACGGTGAAGACCTGGGTTCAACCGGTCTCAGCGCTGCAGACTTAAGTCAAGGCGGCAAGGAGTTCGACCGATGGCCAGCCATCGAAAAGGGCTTGTTGGAACGCGGCGAGAAAAAGATCGCAATACAGCAAAACCCCGATGCCCACTAGATCGGCTTCCTATTGCCTTGTTGCGGCGATTGTTGCGGTGAATCTCCGCTTGAGCGGCTCGCAACAGAGCGCTAATATTTTCCCTTCCCACCCGGCCTCGTCGAAGACGCCCAGCCTCTGCAGCCCAGGAGGCATCACATGAAGGAAAAGCCCAAAGTTCTGTTCCTCTGCACCGGTCACCCCGAGCGAAGTGAAATGGCAGAGGGTTTCTTGCGCCAACTTGCCGGTGATAAGTTAAACCCGGTTAGCGCAGCCATCAAGCCTGCGCCGGTAAGTCCGCTTGCTATCGACGCCATGAAAGAAGTCGGCATCGACATTTCGCAGCAGCAGGTCGCGGACGTCTCCACCGCATTTAAGGAGCGTTTCGCGTTTGCCGTCGGTGTGGGTGATCAGGCAAAAGAGCGGTGCCCGGTCTTTCCGTTCGCTTTCCGGCTGTTTCGCTGGAGTCTCGAAGACCCGGCCGAAGCGCAAGGCTCGCGAGCCGAGCAACTGGCTGTTTATCGCCGAGTTCGAGACCAGATCCATGGCCGCGTGCGCGAATTCGTGGAACAATTATCAACCGATTCCGCGTTATCAGTGGCCTTGCAGTAATTCAGTCGGCTGAAGATCTTGCGGGCGGCGCTTGATTGATATGTGAGCGCCGCCACAATTCTGTCAACCCACAGATCAAGTAGAAATCCCTGAGGTGAAAATTTCTTTTCTACTTGCTGATAGATGATTTCGCTGCCGGCTTCTGCGCGGATTCCTTCTCATTTTTCGTCTTTTGGCGCGTTTTGTGATCCGCTGCGTTTGGCTGAGCCAGCTTGTCTTTCTTTTCTTTCTCTGCTGCCGGAATAGCACTTCGTTCTTCCTGTTCGCTTTTGTCTTTGCCAGCACCAGTTGCAGGACTCCCTTCCGCGCGCTTTTCACCATTAGAATCTTCTTCGGTCCTGCCGTCCGTTTTTTCCCTCGGATCGCCGCTCTTGTCCTCTCCGTCTTGCTCCTCGGCCTTTTCCTTGGGCTTCTCCGCCATCGGTTCTGGCGACTGTTTTTCGCCCTTCGCGGCATCTTGCTCGACAGCCTTCTGCGGAGGATGCGTAATGCCCGAGATCAGATAGTCAATTCTTACTCGCGCCGCACGGCGTTTAACGCTACTGGCTTTTCCAGCTTGCTCGAGATAGGGCGCGAGCTGTTCGTCGCTGGCACCTGCTTTTTCCTTCAGGAATTGCAGGACCGCCGCGGTCTGCGTCTCCAAAATTTCCAGCGACGAAAATAATTCGTCGAGTATCAGTTGCGCGACGTTGTCGTCCATGGCGCATTCCTTCCCACGGCCTATTTCATTGATGCAAAAGCGATCGCTCCGGCCCGCAAGCATTAAACCGAAAAACCGCCGGTGCCCCCTAACCAGAAGTCTCTGATCTCTAGGTCGCTAGTCTCTGACCGCTCATCACTCGCCATTCACTCCGGCAAGATCGGACACCCCGGCCACTCACTCCGCGTCACGTTGCCGATATACTGCAAATCCGCGATCCCAATCTTGCTGGTGTAAAACCCGTCGCAAGTCATCTTCCGCAGGAACGCGAAAAACGCCGCGCCCTGGCTCAGTCCCGAATCCTTTTTCGCGTTTTTCCGGAAAGCGATCAAGTCCAGCAATTCCTTGCGTTGCTCCGGCGCGCACTCCATAAACACTTTTCCATATTGATCAACGCAACGCGTATCCAGCCACATCAGCCCGCCGCCCAGCGCCAATTGGTAATCCTCGTTCTCGCTGGTCAGCAAATCGATAAATTCCGGCGCACCTGCTTCCAACGCCCCGCCCGATTTCTCGTCTTTCGGAATAATAGTGTCGCAGAGCGAGGAAATTGTTTCGTACTGCTTCGCGGTGAAATATTTTGGCGTGTACTTCCCGGCTGGTGCCGCCGCCTTTTCCTTGTGTACCATCTGGTGCGCCAGCTCCGCAGCCTCTAGCGGAATCATCTGCAGCACCCCGCCACCTGCCACGCCCAGCGCCAAAGTCCTCAACACGTCTCTTCGCGAAATTCCCTGCGTCGCCATGGATTCTTTTTCCTTTTCTTTCTTCTCTGCGAACTCTGCGTCCTCTGCGTGAAAATCAATTTCCGCGTAACTAGGCTCGCGCCAAACCGCTAGATATTTCCCTTCTTCGCTTCTTCCAGCAGATATTCCGAAGCCCGCCAGGAAAGTGCCATGATCGTCAGAGTTGGATTTTTATCCGGATTCGTTACCAGCGGCGCCCCATCCGTAACGAATACATTTTTCACGTCGTGCGTCTGGCAGTATCCATTCAACACGCTGGTTTTCGGATCGGCTCCCATCCGCGCGGTGCCAACTTCATGAATAATCTTTCCACCTGGCAGAATCCCAAACGGATATTGCCCGTCAATCCGCGTACGGGTCTTATATGTTCCACCCATCATTTCGACGACGGATTTGAATGTCTCCTGCATGTCTTTGGCCTGCCGCAATTCGTATTCCGTCCACTTGAAGTGGAATCGCAGCACCGGAATTCCCCACTGATCCACTTTGCTCGGATCCAGCTCGCAAAACGTCTCCGGGTTGGGAATCATTTCTCCGCGCCCGGAAAATCCCACCGTCGTTCCGTAAACTTGCCGCGCCCGCCGTTTCAATTGCTCTCCGTAGCCTTCTTCGTCGTGGCACAACCCATCGAACATGCCCACCCCCGGCATGTCACGGCCACCCCACAATTCGATGTGATAACCACGCGGAAAATCATTTTTGCGATCGAACTTCCACCACGGCACGTAGTAATGCATGCCGCCGACACCGTCATGGTTGTGCGGCGGCATTTTTTCTAGCGCTGGAATTTCGCCCCAGCCATCGCTACCCACCGAATCGGTCAGATACTTGCCAACGTTACCGGTAGAATTGCCAAGACCATCAGGAAAAAGTGCAGACTTCGAATTCAGCAGCAACCGTGAAGACTCGCATGCGCTTGCGGCGACCACTACCGCCTTGGCGTACAGGCGTTTTTCGGTGCGCGTGGCTTTATCAATGTAAGAAACGGCTTCAGCTTTTCCGTCTTTGCCAACCACAATTTCGCGCGCCATCGCTCCCGTGATCAGCGTAAGTTTGCCCGTAGCCATCGCCGGCGGCAGCAACACTTGGCTCGAGCTGAAGTTGGACGCGGTGGTGCAACCGCGGCCGCACTGCCCGCAATAATGGCAAGGCAGCCGTCCGTTGTGGGCCTTGGTCAAAATCGCCAGGCGCGCCGGGATACAGGTGATGTTAAGTTTGTCGCACGCCTTCTTGATCAGAATTTCCGTGCAGCGAGGCTTCGGTGGCGGCAGAAACATGCCATCGGGCGCGCTGGATAAATTCTCTTTCGTGCCGAATACTCCGATATACGATTCCACTTTGTCGTAATACGGAGCGATATCGTCGTAAGTAATGGGCCAATCGTCGCCAAGTCCATCGCGAGTCTTGGATTGAAAATCGACAGGAGCAAACCGCAGTGCGATACGTCCCCAGTGATTGGTGCGCCCGCCAACAATGCGCGAACGGAACCACCGGAAATTTGCGCCCTCGGCGGACGTATACGGTTCGCCTTCGATTTGCCACGCGCCGTTAGGCGCAAGAAATTCGCTGAAATTTTCGCTGGCGCGTCCGCCGACACCGGCGCCACGATGCGGCAGATCGTACGGCCACATCAACATCTTGTAATCTTTATCGGGATAAACTTGCGGACCGGCTTCCAACATCACCACGTTCAGCCCGCCCTCGGTCAAAACTTTGGCCGCCATGCCGCCGCCGGCGCCCGATCCGATCACGCAGACGTCATACGTTTTCGGGGAACGATTAATCTGAGACATACTCCGTCCTTTTGCATGAATCCGCTGGACCCTTTGCGGGTTTTACGTTGCCAATTACAGTTCGTTCTTTTTCATTTGCGCTACCGCATAGTCGCACGCTCTTGCGGTTAACGCCATATAGGTGAGCGACGGGTTCACGCAGGAATTGGAAACCATGCACGAACCGTCGGTCATGAACAGATTCTTCACGTCATGCGCCTGATTGTGTTCATTCAGCACGCTGGTCTTAGGATCGCGGCCCATGCGCGCCGTTCCCATTTCGTGAATGGCCAGGCCGGGACGGGTAATCTCCGAATACACTCCAATATCCGTCGCGCCTGCCGCAGCGAGCATTTCCGCCGCCTGAATGGCGATGTCTTTGGACATGGCCTGTTCGTTTTCGCCCCAGTCACAATTAATCTTGAGCGTCGGAATACCCCACGCATCCAGTTTGTCTTTATCAATTTCGATCCGGTTGTCGTGGTTCGGCAAGCACTCGCCAAAGCCGCCGAGGCCCATGCGCCATTGCCCCGGTTTGCGCAGAGAATTTTTGAAATCAATGCCAATGCCCGCCGAAGTCATGCCGCGCTGCCAACCATCGCGGCTGCCGCCGCCCTGATAGCCGTAGCCGCGCAGAAAATCCTTGTGCTTGGTTTTGACGTTGCGGAAACGCGGAATATAAATTCCATTGGGACGGTTGCCGAAGGGCATTTTATCCAGATGCCCAGGCATGGTGCCGGAAGCGCCGCTGCCCATGTGATGATCCATCAGGTTGTGGCCAAGTTCGCCGCTGCTATTGGCAAGGCCGTCAGGAAATTCCGGTGTCGCGGAATTCAGCAGGATGCGGGTGGATTCGAGCGTCGCAGCGCAGACAAAAACGATTCGGCCCTGGAATTCCAGAGCTTTCTTGGTCTGGCCGTCGATCACGCGCACTCCAGTAATGCGGCGCGACGATGGATCGAAAATCAGGCTGTGCACGACGCTGTACGGGCGCACGGTGAGCTTGCCGGTCTTCATCGCTGCCGGCAGCGTCGAATTCAAGCTGCTGAAATACGACGAGGTGATGCAGCCGCGATGACAAACACCGCAGTAATGGCACGCGGCACGCCCTTTGTGTACGCGGGTTAGAACCGCGGAACGGCCGATGGTCATGATGCGATCGTCGAAATTCTTCGCCAGGGCATCACGAAAATCCTGTTCGACGCAGGTCATCTCCATCGGCGGGAGAAACTTACCGTCGGGCAGCTGCGGCAATCCTTCGGCCTGTCCGCTGATTCCGGCGAATTCCTCCACGTAGTCGTACCACGACGCGATATCCGCATAGCGAATCGGCCAGTCGATGGCGATGCCTTCCTTGACGTTGGCTTCGAAATCGAGATCGCTCCAACGATAGGACTGGCGGCCCCAGGTGATGGACTTGCCGCCAACCTGACGCCCTTTAATCCAGGAAAAATGTTTTCCGGGTTCGCTGGTGTAGGGATTGTCGGAATCTTTGACGAAAAATTTGTTAGAAAATTCGTCGCACGCGTAATAACACTCACGCTGGATCGGCTGAGTGGCCTGGCGTTCCGTGCGGTTATCCCAATCGCGGTACTTGAGTTCCCATACCGGAACGTGTTCAACGTAGTCTTTTTCCGGAGTGATGGGCCGGCCGGCTTCAAGAATGAGCGTGTTCAGACCTTTCTCGGTGAGCTCCTTCGCGGCCCAGCCTCCCGTAATTCCAGAACCGATGATGACGGCGTCATACCTTGGTGTCGGCATTTTCTCTCCGAAAAATTAGGCTTCCCCGAGTCCGGGGGCGACGGGCTGGCAGCCGTGCTGGGCGCCCGGAATAATTTGTAGTTTAAGTTCCTGCGAGAAACCAACTTCAGAAGTGTAGTAACCGTGGACGGTAATGCGTTTGAAGACCTCCCAGAATTCGCCTTTCATCTGCTGGTCGGGGGCCTCAACATGGTTTCCATGGTGGGCGCGGGCAACGCGGCCCGCGAGTGTGGCATCGTCGATGGCGCGCAATTGTGCGAGTTGTTGCTGGGAAGAAGCATCCACAAAATTCTTGCCGAAAAGTCCCTGGCTCTGTTTATCAATTCCCGCAAGACCCTCGATGAAATGAGCGCGCTCCTCGGGAGTAGCCCATTCGGTGAGGATCACGTCAATAAATTCGTTTACCCGCGCGCCTTTGGCGCCGGGAGTGTCGGTCGCAGGAATAATCTGTTCGGCCATGGCGACGACAGTGTCGTTCTGGTGCGGTGTGAGCGTGCGCAAGGTGTATCCGGGAGGCGGCTGGGCCTGGCGAAACAGCGCGAACAACTCAGGCGAAAATACGGGGAGCACTGCTCCCGCGGCAAAAATACGTAAAGCGTCACGCCGTTGCATGGACCCTCCTGAACGAATACTGCCTGCGCATACTACTCTCCCAAAATTTCCCTGCGAACATTCATGAGGACGTACGCGGCGCGTTCGACGCCAACTTCGCCAGTCAGAATAGGATCTTCATTCTCAATGGAGAGAATGCCGTCGTAGTCGACGTCCATATAGGCCTGCACGACGGACTTCCATAACGTAGCGCTGTGACCGTAACCGACCGCGCGGAAAGTATCCGACGAGGTAGCAAGATTATCTTTATCAAAAGCGAAATTAAGGACACCGTATTTCGCGCAGTTTTCCGGAAAAATAACCGTGTCTTTCATATGCGCGTGAAATAGTGCGCCGTGCTTGCCGAGGAAATGAATCACTTCGACGGGATCGCAACTCTGCCAGAAAAGATGGCTCAGGTCGCAGTTCGCGCCGATTTCTTCGCCCACCGCTTCGCGCAATTTCATCAAGGTAAACGGATTGTAAACCGCAAAGTTGGGATGCATTTCGAACGCCAGACGTTTGATGCCGTGGGAACGCGCGTACTTCGCAGCATCTTGCCAATATGGAATGACCTTTTCTTTCCATTGCCATTGCAGCATCTGGTTGTATTCGGGAGGCCAACGGTACGTGATCCAATTCGGCTGGGTATCAGAGGGAGTTCCTCCGGGACACCCGGAAAAACCGACAATGACTTTTACCTCCAGCATCTCGGCAAGCAAAACCGTCTTGCGGAAAGTATCTATATCTTTTTGCGCGTGCTGGGCGTTGGGGTGGACAGGATTACCGTGACAACTTAGAGTCGCGACGCGCAAACCTTTATCTGCAAATTTCTTCTGCCAGGCTTTGGCCTTGGCTTTATCTTGGATCAGGTCATCGAGCGGGCAGTGATGATTGTTCGGATAGCCGCCAGTGCCGATTTCCATGGCTTCGAGCCCCAGCGCGCTGACTTTATCGAGCATTTCGTCAAGGGACAGATGCTCGTAGACCGGATCGAAGACGCCGATGGGGATTTTCTTTTTTGTTCCGGGCGGAAAAGGGGAGCGAAGCTCGCCGTTTCTCGCAGGAACTGCGATGGAAGGATCGGAAACCGCAGCCCAAGCGCCTGTGGCGGGAAGAGCCGCGGCAGCGGCCAGGCCCGTTCCCGTGGTAGTTAGGAACTCACGGCGATTTACCGCGTCCTTGCGCGAACGGGGACTCATGTAAATTTCCCTCGATGGAAAAAGGTTAACACTACAGGCGAGGGAATTATACGCCTCTGGAGGCTGGGGGCAAGTGCAGAAATGCCAGTAGTAAACCCTTTTACTAGAGAGGGGTGCGATGCGGGTGCCGCTTATCAGCGCACAATGCGGTTGCGCCGAGGATTCAGTTCGCAGCTGAGATCCTTCGGGCGCGCACCGCGCTGGCTCACCATGACACCGACTGGTTCTCGTGAACGCAGCAATCACTTATGCGCGTTTTGGTTTTAGCTCAGCAAGTGGAGGGATGGAAGAAGCAGCGGTCAGCGCGCGTTCCGGTTGCTGTTCGCCTTTACTCACGGCCTGAAAAAGCATTTCGATGGCTGGCCCGGCGTTTGGCGGAGCAAACACGGTTGCGGCGAGCAATCCGCTGGTAACCCAGGCGGCGCCAGTTTTTGGCAGCCCGTCACATCCGGTAAATGGAAGCTTGAGCCAACGTTCGCGTTCGGATTCGTTGGTGATTTCCTGAAACGCTTTGCGCGCGCCTATGGCCATGGCGTCATCCTGTGCGCCAACCAAATCAATCACCGCTTTCTGGGAAGTGGAAAGTTTCAGCCACGAGCGTACAGTACGTGTGGCGCTCTCCTCAGTCCATTGCCCTTTCAAGCTGGTAATTTGTATGCTTGCGGGCTTCGTGCTCATCATGCCCTGGGTGCGTTCCTTGGCAGCGGAATTTTCCGAAGGTCCCTGTATGTACAAGACGTTGCCACCTTTGGGGAGCAGTGCCGCGAACTGGCGAGCCTGAATGCGGCCAATTTCGACATGGTCGTTGCTTACACAAAAAATGGGAGCCTTCGAGGTACGGCGAAGTTCGGCGATGTATGTGGCTTCGCGGTTCAGTACAGCCCACCCTATATTTGCGGTGACCGCGGCCTTCGCTACTTGCGGTAAAGCAGTACCACCGACCGGTTCGAACACGATGCCGTCCGGGCGATCCTGCTGCGACGCCTGAATTGCGCGAAGCAGTTGAGTGCTTTGGTTAATGGCGTCATTTTCCGCGTAGACTATCTGTAATTCGATGTTCAGGCGGCGACAAGCTTCCTGTGCGGACTTCGCCTGTTCGATTTGATAGTCATTATCGTTGGTGGTCAGTGAAACCAGAATGCGGAGTTTTTTCATAGTGTCGCGTGGCCTTAGGACCGGACTCTTTAAGATAAACTGTGTTCGGGTCGGCTGTTGGGATTTTAAGTGCCTGGTTGTCGGAAAATAAAGCCCCGTGAGCGAAATAGTATGTCAGCGATAAGTGACCGGACGCAGAGAGAAGCGCTCAAGTGACTTCGGGATATCAAGCGGAGAGCGACGCCCGCGGCAAGTTGCAGGCGGCGCGCCGAATCGTGATCAAGCTTGGTACCAGCACGGTTACGGACGCTGCAGGCGGGGTGTGCACGCACAGAGTGGAACCGATTGTGCGTGGAATTTCGCAGTTGATGGAAGCAGGCCGGCAGGTGATGCTGGTCTCTTCTGGCGCGGTGGGATTGGGAAGAAGTCTGCTGGGACTACACCCCTCACGCCTGAAGGATATGGCGGTGAAACAAGCCTGCGCAGCGGCAGGGCAAAGTTTGCTGATGGAATCGTACAAGCGGTTGTTTGATGCACGCGGCAGGAAAATCGCGCAAATTTTGTTGACGGAAGAAGATTTCAGCAATTGGGGCAGATATTCCAATCTGCGACGAACCATGGAGAAATTGCTGGGGTTCGGCGTGCTGCCGATCGTGAATGAAAATGACACGGTCTCCACGGCGGAGTTGGAGAGCGTGGAGGGCGGACGGCAGGCGGCGTTCAGCGATAACGACCGGTTGGCAGCGCTGGTGATGAGCGGAATGGAAGCGGACGCGTTAGTGCTGCTAACAAATGTCGACGGATTTATGCGCGGGCGTGGTGGGCAAGTGCAAGCGAAGCTTGAACCGTTCGTGGAGCGCGTGACCAGTGAGATTCGCGCGGCGGCGGCTGGACCTTCCCGAGGCTCACAGATTGGCCGCGGCGGAATGAAGACTAAGATTGAAGCGGCGGAAATTGCCATGAATTGTGGCGGTGTTGCGTTGATCGCAAACGGTTCGAATCCAGCGATATTGGAGCGCGCCTTCGAAGGTGAGCGCACCGGGACAGTGTTTGCGCCTGCCCCGCGAATGCGCGGCAAACGGCGTTGGCTGGCCTACGCGGCCGGAGTGCGCGGGCGAGTGGTGGTGGATGCAGGCGCGCAACGGGCAATTACCATAGGCAAAGCGAGTTTGCTGAATTCGGGAGTGGTGCGAGTGGAGCGCGAATTTGGTCCAATGGACGTAGTGAGCATCCGGGATCTTGGCGGACGGGAATTTGCCCGCGGAATTGCCGCGTATGCCAGCGAAGAAAGAAACGCGGATGGAAAGAAAGCCGCGGCGCGGGTAATGTTTGCCCGGGAGAATATCGTGGTACTTGAAGCAGCGGGTTGAATATCAAGATGAACGGCGCGCAAGCGGAAAAGACGGGAAAAGCATTCGAGACATCGAGTGCCGCACAAGCGGCGAAGCTCGCTCGGGCTGCTTCGCGGAAGCTTGCAATATTGAGCGAAGAGACGCGTAACGCGGTCTTGGAAAATGCTGCCGAGCGGCTGGAAGAAAATACCGCGAGAATATTGGCGGCGAACCAGGAAGACGTACGCGCAGCGGAAGAATTGGTTGGTGCGGGGAAAATGTCCCCGGCGATGCTGGCACGCCTGCGCGTGACGGAAAAAAGCGTTCGCGAGATGGCGGGAAAGGTGCGCGGCGTGGCGCGCCTGCCCGATCCTCTCGGACGGCGATTGGCAGTGACAGAGATGGACCAGGGATTGGTGCTCAGCAAGGAATCGTGCCCGCTCGGAGTGGTCGCCGTGGTGTTCGAATCACGGCCTGATGTGGTGCCGCAAGTAGCTTCGCTGGCTTTGAAATCTGGCAACGCGATTTTGCTGAAGGGGGGAGCGGAGGCGGCGCGCACTGCTGAAGCGTTGATGACGATTTGGCGCGATGCGCTGGCCGAATCGCGCGACGTGCCGACAGCGGCAGCTCAGATGTTGCACTCGCGTGCGGACGTCATGGAGTTGCTGAATCTGGAACGCGATGTCGATTTGCTGATTCCGCGCGGCGGGAAAGCGTTCGTCCAGCAGATTTCACGGCAAAGCCGTATCCCCGTCCTGGGGCATGGCGAAGGAATTTGCCATGTATACGTGCACGCTGCGGCGGATTTGCATAAGGCGGAACGAATCGTAATGGACGCCAAGGTGGATTATCCGGCGGCCTGCAACGCCGTGGAAACTCTGCTGGTGGACGCGAGCGTGGCGACGCAGTTCGTGCCGCGAATTGTCGAGTGTTTGATCGTGGCGGGAGTGGAAGTGCGTGGGTGCGAACGAACTCTTGAAATTGCAAAATCGGCGGGAGTGAAAGCTGCAACCGAAGAAGATTGGTCGACAGAATACGGTGACGTGATCCTGGCGGTAAAGGTAGTAGCTGGTTTGGACGCTGCGATTGCCCACATTCATGAATTTGGAAGCGCGCATACTGAAGCGATCATCACCGAAGAAGCGGCGGCAGCGGAAAGATTCTTGCGTGAGGTCGACGCTGCGGGTGTATTTCACAACGCGTCGACACGATTCGCGGACGGCTACCGGTACGGGTTGGGAGCCGAGGTGGGAATCAGCAATGGAAAGTTGCACGCGCGCGGGCCGATGGGGATGGAAGGGCTGACGACATACAAGTACAAGCTGCGCGGCAGCGGTCAAACGGTTGGCGATTATAAGAACGGAAAAAATTTCACGCACCGGTCGCTGTAAAGCTGCAGGGTGCTTGTTCGAAACGAGCAGCCAGGCGAGTCGCATCGTCTGGCTCGTGGGGCAAATCAGAATTCGCTGGCGGCGGCGTTCCGGTATATACTTTGCCAACCTGAAACCCGAGAGGGGCGTATGAGCCCAGAAAGTTCACAAAAAGTTTGGATACCCGTCTGCTGCGGGCGTGTGATGCGCTTCAATCGGTTTTTGAAGCCAGATGGTGACGCCTACGGTTCAATGGTCTGCACGGTGTGCAACAAGAGTATCGTACTGGAACAGGAAAACGCGCCGGCCGCCGATGCATATGGCGAAGGCACTCGGATGTTGATGGTGGTTGGCACACCCAAACCGCCCAAGACTGACCGGCGGAAAGCCAGCGACGCTTTGAGCGGATTCAGCCCAGACGATCAAACGCTTTAGACGTGCCATTGAAAGCGCCCTGCGTCGATGATTGGCCAAACTTTTTCCCACTACCGTGTCCTTGAAAAGCTGGGCACTGGCGGCATGGGCATTGTTTATAAGGCGCAGGATCTGCGCTTGGAACGCTACGTCGCGCTGAAATTTCTCCCCGACAATTTAACCAACGATACCCAGGCGCTGGAGCGGTTTCGCCGCGAGGCGCTGGCTGCGTCCGCGCTGAATCACGCCAATATCTGCACCGTGCACGACATTGGCGAGCAGGAAGGCCGGCCATTTCTGGCCATGGAATTTATTGACGGCGAAACCATGCGCCGCCACGTGAATAACAAGCCGCTGCCAGTGGAAGAAATTTTGAACCTGGGAATTCAGATTGCCGACGCGTTGGACGCAGCGCACGCCGAGGGCATCATCCATCGCGACATAAAGCCAGCAAATATTTTTGTCACCAAGCGCGGGCAAGCCAAGGTGCTGGATTTTGGTCTGGCCAAACTGATCAGCAAACGCGATGGCGACACCGACGTTTCCGATTCCTCGCATCCTGGTATGGAAAATCCGATTTCGATTGTCGGGGTCATCAGCGGAACTCCGTCGTATATGTCACCCGAACAGATCCGCGGCGACGATTTGGATGTTCGCGCGGACGTGTTTTCCCTGGGGTTGTTGTTGTACGAAATGGCGACGGGACAGAAAGCGTTTCCTGGAAACACCGGCGGCGTCATTATTGAGGCTATTCTCAGTAAGTCTCCGCCGCCGGTGCGCACCGTAAATCCTGAAATTCCAGTGGAGCTCGAAGCCATCATTAATAAGGCTATAGAAAAGGATAAGGACCAGCGTTACCAGAGTGCAGCGGAGCTGCGTTCCGATCTGCAGGTGTTGAAGCGCGGTTTCGAGTCCGGGCACACACAGAGTTCGCTTTTGTTGGCTACAGCGGGAGTGAAACATGTGCCCTGGAAAAAACGCAAAAAGTGGGCAATTCCTGCGGCCGCCGGGACCATCATTGCCGCGATGGCTATCGGCGGTTGGTTCTACGACCGCAGAGCACACGCGCTGAATGAAAGCGACACCGTTGTACTTGCTGACTTTACAAATAGAACTAGTGACGCAGTTTTCGACGATGCGTTGCGGCAAGGCTTGGCAGTGCAACTGGAACAGTCGCCCTTCCTTAGCCTGATTTCCGATCAACGGACTCGCCAGACGCTGCAGTTGATGGGCAAGCCCGCCGACGCGAGACTGACGCCGGAAATTGCGCGCGAATTATGTGAACGTACGGCCAGCAAAGCTTATTTGAGCGGCACAATTTCCAACATTGGCAGCCAGTACGTGCTGGGAATCAATGCGGTGAATTGCCAGACCGGCGATACGCTGGCGCAGGAGCAGGCCACTGCGGACAGCAAAGAGCATGTGCTGGGCGCGCTGGGCGATGCCGCTACCAAGCTGCGCGAGAAGCTTGGCGAATCACTCAAGACAGTGCACAAGCTCGCCACGCCGATCGAGCAAGCCACCACGCCTTCGCTGGAAGCGCTGCAGGCATATTCGATGGGACGCAACACCATGCTGGCGCAGGGCAATTACACCGCTGCGGTGGCACTGTTTCAGCGCGCAATTCAGCTGGACCCAAACCTGGCTATGGCGTATGCGTCGCTCGGCACGACGTACCACAATCTCGGCGAAAAAGAACTGGCCGCTCAAAACACCCGCCGGTCGTTCGAACTGCGCGCCAAGGTCAGCGAACGGGAAAAGTTTTACATCGAATCTCATTATCACGATTTTGTGACCGGCGACCTGAACAAAGCGAGGCAAGTTTACGAGTTGTGGGCGCAGACATATCCGCGTGAGTCGATACCGCTGACCAACCTGGGTGTGCTGTATCAGGGATTAGGGCAGTACGAAAAAGCGCTGGAAAGTTTTCGGGCTTCACAGAAAATTTCCCCGAACGATGCCCTGGAATATGCCAATCTGCTGGTCATTTACGTCAATCTAAATCGCGTCAAGGAAGCGCGTGCCATCGTTGCGGATGCGGCTGCCAAGAAACTGGATTCACCCGGCATCCGCTACGCGCTGTACCAACTTTCTTTCCTGCAAAGTGATGACGCGGGCATGGCGGAACAAGTCAGCTGGGCGGCGGCGGATCGGCCGGGCGAAGAATCGCAGTTGCTTTACTACCAATCGGACACGGCTGCGTATTACGGCCAGCTGAATAAAGCGCGCGAACTTTCGCGGCAAGCGGCGGCTTCTGCCGAACGGGCCGGACACAAAGAAGGCGCGGCAGGATGCGAGGCGGCGGCTGGCTTGCGCGAAGCGCTCTTCGGAAACGGCGCGGAAGCGAAGCGAGCTGCAGCCAATGCCTTAAGGGCGTCAAACGGAAAAGACGTGCAGTTTGTAGCTGCGCTCTCGCTCGCGATGGTGGGGGACAAGGAAAAAGCCATTGAGTTTGCAGACTCATTGAAAAGCCGCTTCCCCGATGACACCATCGTCAAGTTCAACTACCTTCCCACGATTTACGCGCAGATCGCGCTGAATGATGGTGACCCCGCCCGCGCGATTGAGTTCCTGCGTGCCGCTGCACCTTACGAATTGGGGCTCGCCGGCACCAGCAACTTTTCCACTTACTTGTATCCAGTTTATGTTCGCGGGCAGGCGTACCTCGCGGCGCATCAGGGCGCTGCGGCTGCAGCCGAGTTCCAGAAACTTTTGAACTGGCCCGGAGTCGTGTCCAACGAACCGATTGGCGCACTGGCACACCTGGGACTGGCGCGGGCGCACGCGATCAGCGGGGAGAGCAGAGACGCGCGAACGTCTTACAACAATTTCCTTACTCTATGGAAAAATGCCGATAGCGCCTTCCCCTTTTTCTCAGCGGTGCAGGCCGAAGCGCCAAAGTAGTCGAGAAAAATAATGTCACCCACAAAATCATTTAAAGTAGCCGTGGTTCAGGCGTCGTCGGTGGTGTTCGACCGTGAACGAACGCTGGAAAAGCTTTCCGGGCTTGCTGCACAGGCCGCACAAGAAGGCGCGCGACTGGTGTTATTTCCCGAAGCCTTCGTCTCCGGCTACCCGCGCGGGTTGGATTTTGGCGCAGTTGTAGGATCGCGCACCGATGCGGGTCGCGAAGATTTCCGCCGCTACTGGGAAAGCAGCGTCGACGTCGCGGGTCCGGCCGTGGATTATCTTGCTCGGACTGCGCGCAGCAATGCGATCTATCTGGTGGTGGGAGTGGTGGAGCGCGACGCCGGTACGCTGTATTGCACAGTACTGTTTTTTGCGCCAGACGGAACCTTGCTTGGTAAACATCGCAAGGTCATGCCCACGGGCTCAGAGCGGCTGGTTTGGGGATTTGGCGATGGCTCAACTCTCCCGGTGTATGAAACCGAGTTGGGCAAAGTCGGCGCAGTCATCTGCTGGGAAAATTATCTGCCGTTGCTGCGCGCCGCCATGTACGCCAAGGGCATCGAAATCTACTGCGCGCCGACCGCGGACGCGCGCGATTCCTGGCTGGCTGCCGTGCGCCACATTGCGGTCGAGGGGCGCTGTTTTGTTTTATCCTGCAATCAATTCAATCGTAGAAATGATTTTCCCGCCGACTACCGTTCAATTTACGGTGAGAATCCGGACGCAATCGTTTGCCGCGGCGCCAGTTGCATTGTAGACCCGTTCGGAAATTTTCTTGCCGGACCAAACATGGAACGCGAAGTAATCCTGGTCGCCGAAGTTGACCCGGCGCAAATTGTACGCGGCAAATACGATCTGGACGTCGTTGGCCATTACGCCCGACCCGACATTTTTCAACTTCACGTCGACGAACGGCCAAAAAAACCAGTCACCATAATAACTACATCTGAAAATGCTTCTGCCGATCAGCAGCTGGCGGATTTCGAGCGCCCTAAAACCGTTCGCGCTACAGACTAGCCTAATGTTCGATGGGGAAAATGGTGCGCCCAGGACAACGATCTTAGAACTTTTCTGTCTGAGTTTGTGTCACGCTTGCCACAAGTTGAAGTCCCCGAGCGGGCATAAATTAGAAGATTTGCTGGCATCGTGCCACTTGGCCGGTGAGGGCGTCACCAGGCATTGAGTATCTCCGCGTCAGCCTTTTGCCCCGGCTTCCTTCAGCAGTCGAACAATTTCTGAGACGTAGTCTGGGAGTGGAGATGGGGAATCATTTTGCGATGAAATCCTGCCGTATACCCAATTCAGAGCAGTGGTGCGCCCGGAGTGATTCGAACACTCGACCTTGTGCTTCGGAGGCACACGCTCTATCCAGCTGAGCTACGGGCGCGTCGTGCGGTACCAGTGATTCTAAAGCACTTCTCGATTCCACAGCAATCTGTATCCTCCTCTATTGGTCAATGGAGTGAACCCCTATTTTGAGACAGTTCTTGTGACCAGACCTCCTGCCTGTGCCAGTGTGCCAATAAAACTGTCTCACTCGGGGGTTCACCCCCGGGCTTTGTAAGCCTGGAGTGAACCACTAAACTGAGACAAGTTCTATATCTGCCCCACGATTACTTCCGAGTTGTCGATCCAGGAATTGAGGCGCAACGGTCTATGCTGAGCCGCCACACGTGATCTATCCGGTCGGCCACATGTCCGCCATAGGGACATGTGGATTCCGCCTGCATCACAAGAGGCCGGTTGTGATGCTGCTTCTCGATTCCTCAAACGATCCTGACTGGTACTATTGCGGTAGGCCGACACGTCGAAGCAAATCTTGGAAACGCGGGTCCGAGCGCAGATCATCCATTTCTGGGTCTACTTTCAGGTACATCATCCCCTGATCTCGGTCGGTGTATCCCTGCTCCAAGGACTCGATCGCCTGATCACGGTTGCCGAGTCCTATCCGGACAAGGGCGATAAGGCAGGGAGATATGTAGTGCTGCTTCGACCGCTCCTGTAATTCTTCGAGAAGTTTTTTCGCTTCCCGTTTTCTTCCCGATTCGCCTAGAACGATCCCCAGACTTGCCACGGCGAACGCATCTCTATTGCTCAAGTTCACCCCCTTCTCCTGCTCGGCGATGGCCTCACGGTACATCTTCTTTTGCTCATAAACCCAGCCGAGACCTTGATGCGCGTAGATCATGTCCGGTTCCAACTGCAGTGCCTTCTGAAATTCTCGAATTCCCTGATCGTATTGGCGCGCGTGATAAAAGAAAGAGCCAAGGTGCGCTACATGATTGGAGTTCAACGGATCGAGCGCTATTGCTTGTCGCAACTCTACAATGGCTTCCTCGTTTCGCGCCATTGCTTCCAGGTATTCACCATACCAACCGTGGGCCATGGCATCATTTGGGTTGAGTTCCAGGG
>Ga0073928_10001225_pt1 | contig 50868 bp, 46 predicted proteins | sample PaiPotPPA55metaG_FD_76969 | JGI IMG/M metagenome (GOLD analysis project Ga0073928, IMG submission 76969) | Iron sulfur acid spring bacterial and archeal communities from Banff, Canada, to study Microbial Dark Matter (Phase II) - Paint Pots PPA... ...
CGTTCCACCGTCCGCTCCACCAGCGGCGCGAGATCCTGGCGGCGCCGGGTCAGCGTCATCGCCTCGACAAAGAAGCCGACGGCGTCCGATCCCATCACGCTGTCGACCAGCGCGCGGGTGTAACCCTGCGGCGAGAGCTGCTTGCCCGCATGCTCCTCCGCCGCGCGCGCGACATACAGCACGTCGCGGCAGGCGGCCTCGACGAACAGCGCCTCTTTGGTGCGAAAATAATAGGTGATCTGGCTCGGGAAGGCGTCGGCGCCTGCGGCGATGTCGGCGATCGACACCGCCGCGAGTCCGCGCTCCTTGAACAGAAGGCTCGCCGCATCGAGCAGCCGCGAGCGCATCTGCCGGCCCGCCGCGCGGGTCGCGCGGACGCTGTGCTTGGGATCGCTCGGATGCTCGCTCGGAGCCGGACTTTTCATGACGTTGCGTCGCCGCGGACTTTGGAGGTCGGTCATCAGAGTTATTTGTATGTTATACAAACAAATTTGTCAATCGGTCGCGGCGAGGCGTTTCACGTATGTTACGGATGTTCGGATATTTGGAGAGGGCCTATGACCATGACGGTAGCGGCATCGGACATCCGAAAGGATTTTGACTTCTGGCACGACAGGGCCCTCAAGGAGCCCGTGCAGGTTACGAAATACGGTAGGGCAACCGTGTATCTGGTCTCCGCTAGTACGTTCCACGAACTGTGGGCCTCGTACCGCCGAACGGGCTCCACGCGAGACCTGGCCGACGGCGTAATGGCCCGAATCGACCAGGCCCAAGTACCTGCCGAGTGCGACTACAACTACGCCGACGATCCCCAGCCGATCGGAAGACCCGAAAAACAGCGCTGAAAGAGCACGCGATTTTTGCAAACCGCTGTCGATCGGCGCCGGGCTGGATCGTCGAGTTGATGTGCGAGACAGTAACGCGAAGGCGAGGGCGCCCGCGGCTCGCCTCAAAAGGAGTCTTCCGATGCGCTTCATGTGTATTGTCAAACATCCCGGTCCCTCGGCAAACCCGACACCGCAGCTATTGGAGGCGATGCACAAGCTCGCCGACCGCGAGATCAAGGCCGGCCGCATGCTCGACAATGGCGGGCTGATGCCGGTCAAGAGCGGCGCCCAGGTCCGCATCGCCGACGGCAAGCTCAGCGTCATCGACGGCCCGTTCGTGGAAGCCAAGGAGGTCATCGGCGGCTACGCGATCTTCGAATTGCGCGACAAGGAGGAGGCGGTGGCGATGGCCACGGAATTCATGCAACTGCACCTCGACTATCTGCCGGGCTGGGAAGGGACGTGCGAGGTTCGCGCGTTCGCCACCCCTTGAGACGCGCGCCGGCTCAAGACGGTCGGCGGCGATGACCGCCGCCGACATCGATCGCACCATCACCGCGGTCTGGCGGATCGAGCAGCCGCGGCTGCTCACGAGCCTGTCGCGCATGCTGCGCGACGTGCCGCTGGCGGAAGATCTGACCCAGGAAGCTCTGCTGGCCGCGCTCGAGCATTGGCCGACCTCAGGCGTGCCGGAAAAACCCGGCGCCTGGCTGATGGCGACCGCCAAGCGCCGGGCGCTCGATCATCTGCGCCGCACCAGAATGCTCGCGCGCAAGCATGAGATGGTCGCGCGCGATCTGGAGCAGGAGCAGGGTACCATGCCCGACCTGGATGGGCGGCTCGACGACGACATCGGCGACGAATTGCTGCGGCTGATCTTCACCGCCTGTCATCCGCTGTTGTCGCGCGAGGCCCGCGCGGCGCTGGCGCTGCGCATGATCTGCGGGCTGACCACCGAAGAGATCGCGCGGGCCTTCCTGTTGCCGGACGCGACCATCGCCCAGCGCATCGTGCGCGCCAAGCGGACGCTGTCGGAATCCGGGCTCGCGTACGAGGCCCCGCGCGGGGCAGCGCTTTCCGAGCGGCTCGCCTCGGTGCTGGAGGTCGTCTATCTCATCTTCAACGAAGGCTATACGGCCGCGCGCGGCGTCGACTGGCTGCGTCCGCAGCTCTGCAATGAGGCGCTTCGCATCGGCCGCGTGCTGACCTCGATCGCGCCGCTCGAGCCGGAAACCCATGGCCTATTGGCGCTGATGGAATTGAACGCCTCGCGCACCGCCGCGCGCGTTGACGCCACAGGCGAGCCCATCCTGCTGTTGGAGCAGAACCGCGCACTCTGGGACCAGCTTCAAATCCGCCGCGGCATGCAGGCGCTGGCGCGGGCCCGCGAGCTCGGCGGCGCCGGCGGCTTCTATGTGCTGCAGGCAGCGATTGTCGCGTGCCACACGCGAGCGCCGAACGCAGCGGACACCGACTGGCCGCGAATTGCCGGGCTCTATGCGGAGCTGACAAACCTCGTGCGCTCGCCGGTCATCGAACTCAACCGCGCCGTTGCGGTCGGCATGGCCGAGGGCCCGCAACCCGCGCTTGCGATCGTGGAGCGCCTCGCGCCCGAGCCGGCGCTGAAAAACTACCACTTGCTCGACAGCGTTCGCGGCGACCTCCTGCAAAAACTCGGCCGCCACCGGGAAGCGCGCGCCGCGTTCGAGGCGGCAGCAGGTCTCGCCGGCAATCAGCGCGAACGGGAACTGTTAAAGCGGCGCGCCGCGGAAGCGGCGGATGCGGCGGGGGCGTCGTGATGCGGCTCCACGCCCTTCATCGCGCATCCATTCACGCCATGGGGCCAATCAATTGGCTGCTGATGTCCTTGGTCGTCTTTTCATTTGTAGCGCAGCTCCGGCCCGCACTGGCGGCGCCCTGCACGTCCAAAGCGCCGGAAGATATTTCCATCGTCCTCGACGTCGGACACACCGCCACCAATGTGGGGGCCACCAGCGCGCGCGGCATCGGGGAATACGCGTTCAACCTCAAACTGGCGCGGCGCGTCAGGGACGAGTTGTTGGGCGCCGGTTTCCGTTCGACCTTTCTGATGGTGACCGCCTTGAACGGGCATGCCGGGCTGAACCAGCGCGCCGATCGCGCCAACACGATGAACGCCGACATCTTTATCTCCATCCATCATGACGGCGTTCGGGACAAATATCTCGAACCCTGGCTCTACGAAGGCCAAAAGCGCGCCTTTTTTGACGGCTCATCAGGGTTTTCGCTTCACGTCTCCCCGCGATACCCGGAAAGCCTTGGTCTGGCGCGAATACTGGCGGATCAGTTGATGGCAAGCGGCCTTCATTTCACGACCATCCACGAGACGAGCAATCCGAAAGGGGCAAGGGTACCGTTCCTGGATTCCACTCGAGGAATTTACCGCCGGGACAATCTCGTTGTGTTGAGGCACACAAATATGCCCGCCGTGCTGCTGGAAGCCGGTGTGATCGTCAATCGCGATGAAGAAATGCTGGTGCAGACGCCCGCTTACCAGACGATCATTGCGACCGCGGTTACGGAAGCGGTGAAAAAATTCTGCAAGCCCGCTGAAGCGCCGGCCGCCGGCACAAAACTCCCGAAGGGATTTGTCTACCTCGCCGACATCGATCCGGGAATCCGGCAGGACATTCGCTACGCCGGCTTGCACAATTTTATCGGCAGGCCCGTGGAGGGTTATCTCGCCAACGAGTGCGTGCTGACCGAAAAGGCGGTGCGCGCATTGAGCCAGGTTCAGGCCGAGCTTGCCGCCAAAAAGCTCTCGCTCATCGTCTGGGATTGTTACCGGCCGGCCCGCGCGGTCAGCGAATTTTTGCACTGGAGCGGGCTGCCCAAGGACATCCGGATGAAAGCGGAATTTTTCCCGAACACCAACAAGTCTCAGCTTTTTGCGCTGGGTTATCTTGCTTCGCGTTCGGCGCATTCGCGCGGCAGCACGGTCGATTTGGGCATCGTGCCGGCTGATCTTCCGGCGCTCTCGGCCTACGATCCGACGGCCCCGCTAAAACCCTGCACCGCCGCGAAGGCCGAGCGTTTTGAGGATGGCACGATCGATCTCGGCACGGGTTACGATTGCCTTGACCCGCTCGCACGCACCTCAAGCCCTGATATTACCGCGCAGGCAAAGTCCAATCGGAAATTGCTCCAGGAACTCATGAGCCGCTTCGGCTTCAAGCCCTATTCGCGGGAATGGTGGCATTTCGAACTCGCCGACGAGCCGTTTCCGCAACAGCGATTCGACTTTCCAATCGTTGGGCGCGGCTCGCCGCCGGGCAATCGCTGAAACGACATCCTTTGCCGACACAGTCGGGATTTCCCGCGTCGGTCTCGCGGAGCCTAATCCCGCCATTTGCCGAACAGGATGGCGTCGAGCGCGAACGCGCCCGATGACGCCGCGACCTTTGCCGCCGCCTCGGCGCGGGTGATGGTGACGTCGTTTGGAAAGCGCTCGGCGCCGATCAGCGTGCGCTGCTCCACGCCATTGACCAGCTTGCCGTAATATTGCGCGGCATTCGGGCAACCGCCGGCATTGGCCGCGGTCACGAGCTTGTTGAAGCCCGCGTTCTGCGCCAGGCACGAATAGTAGGCGACCGCCGCCTCGATCGATTGTCCGTGGCGGCCGCGATAGGCGTAAGCATCATAACCGGCGCCGCGCAGGATTTCGGCGGTATCGATCAGGCGCTGCAGGGTGAACATTGGATAGCCGATACCCTGTTCCGGGCCGGCATTGCGATAGCGGTCCTCGACTTCGCCGGGCGCAACAATCGGCAGGTCGAAGGATGGATGGCTGGTCAGGCTGTCGGGGCCGGGATTGTCGTAGCAGTCGATCGGGCGGTCTCCGCTGCCGTAGATGGCGTGGTCGAAAAAGGCTGTCCAGGGCAGCACCACCGCCATCGCCTTGTCGCCACCGTTCAGCACCGCGTCGAATTTTTCGCGGTCGTCGAGCAGCCGCGCGATCGCCAGCAGTCCCGCGACGCCGTTAGCGGCATGGTTGCTGTAGCGCTCGCACAAGGGATAGGGCTGACCGAAGCGGACATTGTAGGATTGCCGGATCAGGTTGAACAAATTGGCGTGAAACGCATCGAGCCGGCTTGCTTCATCGGCGTCGATCGCGCCGATCGATTGCAGCAGATCCTGGGCGTCGACCGAATAGACGACGCCGCGCCCCAGCGCCAGCGGGATACCCGCGGCGTTGGCGAGGCCGAACTTGCCGGCGGCGTCGCATGTTTCCGCCGGCTGCAGGAAGCGGCCGCTCGCATTCCTGAAACCGCGATCGGCCCAGGCAAGCAAGATGCGTTTTGCCAGCGCGGCCGCTTGATCGGCGCCCGGCGCGCCCGCGGGCGGCGCCGCGCCGGCCTTGATCAGCGCGGCGTAGAGTGCGAGCCGCGAAGCGACCACCGCGGCGCCCGCCGGTGCCGGCGTGCCGGGCGGGAGGTTGAGCAGCGTATGCGTCTCCGCGTCATGGCCGTCCTGCGGTTCGTAGGAAAACGCATATTGGTAGGCGCCGAACTTGCATCCGCCATAGGTCGCAACCCATTCGTTGCGAGCGCCGAGGTCGCGCGCGATCTGGCCGGCGAGTTGGCTGAAGCGCTGCATCGAATAGCTTCCCACCCGATTGATCCGCGAGGCGAGTTCCTTCAGTTCGGCGCTGCTCGTGAACACCCGCGGATGCACGGGCGTGCTGCGGTAGCTGCCGTGCAGCGGCGGCAATGCGGGGCCCGGCAGTTGCAGTCCGGACAAGCGCGGCAGCGGCGTGCCCGATCCGGCGAGCGCGTCGTTGGCGACGCCGCCGTCGACTCGAATGCCGCTGACGAATAGCGAGGGTTCCCGGCCGTCGCCGGACGGCAGCGAAATGAAGAAGCGGTGCTTGCCGCCCTGACGGTCCTGGCAGGCCTCTGCGACCGCCGCCTCGCTCTGCAGATTGGCTTTGCCGGCGATAATGAAGCTGTGCTCGGCGTCGTCGGCGAAGACGTGGACGGCGATCGAGGCCGTCTCGCCCTGCTGGCATGCCCAGCCGGAAACGAAATATTGGTCGCCGTCCTGGCTGATGCCGTCGATTTTACCGACGATATGACCGAGGCCCGGCGCGGCCTCCGCCGCGGCGCCCAACAGCGAGACCGTCATCGCCAAAAATCGAAGCCACGTCACCGGGGACGAAATGGCACGCACGACCGCCTCCTGTTACCGACGATTTGTACGCGCCGCATAGCAGGGATCGCCGTCGCATTCAGCCGATGCCGGCAAGCTCTTCGTTCTAAATCAGCCAAAATCCCTTCACACTCCCGTGAGCGTTGTCGCGGCGGCGGCGTGAGCCTGCCCGGCGATCGCGGATGGCCCGCGCGCGTCGTGCTGATGACATGTTTGCGGGTCGCATGGTCTTCGCCGGCAGCTGGATCGCGACCACTGCGGCTCGGCGCGCCAAGCCGGCCAGCGGGATCGTGTCGAGGGGCGCCTGAAACAGATCGGCTTGACCGGCTTGCCGGAGCGTATTAAACCAAATAGTTATTAACAATATGGTTGAATACGCCATGCGGCCGGACCCTCTGAGCACCACGCTGTTCGCGCTCGCCGACGCGACCCGCCGCGGATTGCTGGCGCGGCTCGCGACCGGCGATGCCACGGTGACGGATCTCGCAATGCCCTATGACATGAGCGTCGCGGCGATTTCGAAACATCTCAAGGTACTGGAGCACGCCGGCCTCATCAGTCGCGGCCGCGACGCGCAGTGGCGTCCCTGCCATCTCGAAACCGCGCCGCTGAAATCCGTGTCCGATTGGCTGGAGGGGTATCGCGCCTTCTGGGAACGCAATCTCGACAGCCTGGATGCATATTTGAAGACGATGGGCGACGGTTCGGCGAACAAAGTGAGCCGTCGCAATGCCAAAAGGAAACCCCGATGAGCAGCGTCGCCGAAGTCGCCGTACCCATGACAAAACCGGAGATCATCGGTTCGCTGCGATCGACGTATACCCGCGTGGTGCGCATGGTCTGCGAGGAAAAGGGCATCGACTATGTCCTGACCGAGACCATGCTGGGCTCGCCCGAGATCTTCGCGATTCATCCGTTCGGCAAAATGCCGGTGCTGCGCCACGGCGAATTTGCGCTCTGCGAATCCAAGGCCATCGCCACCTATCTCGATCGCAGCTTTGCAGGTCCGCCGCTCATTCCCTCCGATCCGAAACTCGCCGCACTCACCGAGCAATGGGTCTCGCTCGTCAACACGGTGATGGACGCGACCCTGGTCCGGACCTATCTCTTGGCCTACGCCTTCCCGAAGACCGCCGATGGCATGCCGGACCGCACGGCGATCGACGCGGTGGCGCCGGCGGTGCGCGCGCAGCTTGCAATCCTCGATCAGGCGGTCGCCGCGACCGGCCACCTCGTCGGAGATCAGTTCACGCTGGCCGATATCAACCTGTTGCCGATCCTTTTCTACATGCGCAAATTGCCCGAAGCCGCGGAAGCGTTCGGGGCGGCGACCCATCTCGCGGCCTATTATGACACCCATGCGGCGAGGCCGAGTTTTGCCCGAACCGTCCCGCCCGTCGGACCGCCGCGCCGCGCCACGCCCAGCTAAAGCGGATCTCGCGGCCCCCGGTTGATGATCGTCGCCACGGGGGCGGGGATTGACACGGCGACCTCCGATTGCAACCTCTCGGGTCGCGCAAATTCGTTGCGTCCAGCGATGGCTCCGGCGAGGCGATCATGCAATGGAAACGATTTGCCGGTGCGGAAGCCGCGCTGAGCGCGTTGATTTTCGCGGCTTCGATGGGCATTGGCGCTGCCCATGCCCAACGCGGCGCGGAAGCGGTCTGGCCGACAGCACAGTGGCAAGTATCCACGCCTGAAGAACAGGGCATCGACCCGGCGGCGTTGGCCAGATTGGTCGAATTCGGAACGACCCGCAGCTTCGACAGCCTATTGATCGCACGGCACGGGAAAATTGTCCTCGATGCCTATTATGCGCCCTACACCGCCGATATTCCTCACGTGATCAATTCCTCCACCAAGGCGGTGGTCGGCACGCTTGCCGCGATCGCTCAAAAAGACGGTCTATTGGACAGCTTCAACCGTCCGATGCTGGATTTTTTCCGCGACCGTGGCGCCGCCGGCGCCGACGACAAGAAGCAAGCGATCACGCTTCAGAACCTGTTAGACATGACTTCCGGACTCGAATGGATGGAGCCATTGGGCGGGCGGCCGGAGACGGCAATCGAAATGAGGCGCAGCCCGGATTGGGTCAAATTCGTTCTTGATCGTCCGGTGTCGAACGCTCCGGGCGAGATCTTCAACTACAACAGCGGCAATCCGCACTTGCTCTCCGCCATTATCACCAAGCTCACGGGGATGAGTGCCCGGGACTACGCGAAGGCCAGGCTTTTCGGTCCACTCGGGATCAGCGTTGCAAATTGGCAGAACGATCCTCAAGGCGTCTCGAGCGGAGGATTCGGCTTGTCGTTGCTGCCGCGCGATATGGCGAAGATCGGTTATCTCTATCTGCGCAACGGCGAATGGGAGGGCAAACCGCTGCTGCCGCCGGCCTGGATCGACCGGGTCAGCCACGCCACCGTGAACATGAATGAGGCCTTCGACCCCGACCTGCGATATTCCAATTTCTTCTGGGCGCTTCCCAACAAGCACCTCTACATGGCGGTCGGATACCATTGCGAACTCATCATGGTTTTTCCCGAACTGGACATTGTCGCGGTGACGACGGCCAGGGACTTTTGTCCGTTCGGAAAACTGGCCGACCTTGTTTCAGGCGCCGTCAAATCCGAAGCGGCGCTTGCCCCGGACCCCGCCGGCGCGACGCTGCTCGCAAACGCGATCCGGAATATCTCGGACGAGAAACCACAAGAGACCGGCGCAACGCCCGAAATCGCGTCTTCCGTCTCGGGAAAAACCTACAAGTTTCCCGGCAATACGCTGAATGTGAAATCGCTTTCGCTGACCTTTTCTGATCCGCAAGCCCGCTATGACCTGGAGCTATATCCGCAGGATCAGACCAAACCCTCCCTCAGGTTTAGCGGCCCGATCGGACTTGACGGCCTCTATCGCAAGGGCGAGCCAACCGCGTTCGGAATAGCCGCGGTGAAAGGCAAGTGGCTGGATAGCCATACGTTTTTGATCGAACGCCAGATCTTGGGGATGGGCGAACAGCAAAAATGGACGCTATCGTTTGACGGCGAGCGGCTCCATGTTCGCGGCAAAGGCAGAGACGGCCGCGACGTTTCGATCGACGGCGAGCTCGGCGGCTAGCCCAAAACCCCGATACCAGCGGTCTCCCCTGAATCCACGTTGGCAACCGCTTGATTCGGGCGTCACGCACGGCAACGGCATCAAAGTTGACGGCCGCGCCGCCGCCGCAGCTCCGTAACGATAGCGCGCGCCCGCATCGCGGGTGTTCCGGCCAGCAACCGTACACGCTGCTTCGCTTCATCGATCCGGTCCTCGATCAGGCTGGCCGACGCGATGTCACGACAAGCGTCGCAGAACGAGTGCGCGCTGCTCAGATTCCTGGCCAGGCGCTGGTTGTCCGCGAGCAGCTCGGCCAGCATGCGCTGTGTGCCGACAGTGTCGTCGTCGGGAGCGCGCTTGAGGCGCGCGATCTGGCCTATGGAGCGCAGCGTTGTCCCACCGATCTTGCGCAGGCGCTCGGCGATCAGATCGGTGGCCGCGAGGATCTCGGAGCTCTGCTCGTCGAGAAGCAGGTGATAGTCCTGGAAGCGAGCGTCCGACATGTGCCAGTGCGAGGTCCTAGTCGTCTTCACATAGAGGGCAAACATGTCGGCCAATAGCGCGGTCAACGCCTTCGAGATCGCTGCCGCTCCCTCGGTATCCGGGCCGGAGGCCGGTCGCGCCCGGTCGTCCCGGCGTGTCGCAGTGTTAGCCGCCCACATCGATCCTCTCCTTCGGATAGGCCTACTCCGCAGCGATCATCTGCGGTTTGATGCCCAGCGCCTTCGCGACGCCGGCGCCGTAGGCCGGATCCGCCTTGGTGCAGTTGGCGACGTGCCGCTGCTTGATGTGAAGGCTCGCGTCGCCCATCGCACGCGCGGTGTTCTCGAACAGCGCCTGCTGCTGCGCAGGCGTCATCTTCCGGAACAGGTTGCCGGGCTGCTCCCAGTAGTCATCGTCGACGCGGTGGTCAAAGTGGGCGGCGTCACCCTCGAGCGGCATCGGCGGCTCGGCGAAATCCGGCTGGTTGTCCCAGAGCCCCGCGCTGTTCGGATGATAATTGAGCGTTCCGCCCAAATTTCCGTCGGTCCGCATCTTGCCGTCGCGGTGGTAGCTGCGGAACGGGCATTTGGGCGCGTTGACCGGGATGTGGTTGAAGTTGACGCCAAGCCGGTAACGCTGCGTGTCGCCATAGGAGAACAACCGGGCCTGAAGCATTTTGTCGGGTGAGAAGCCGATGCCGGGGACGATGTTGGCGGGCGAAAAGGCAGCCTGCTCCACTTCCGCGAAATAGTTATCCGGGTAGCGGTTGAGCTCCATCACGCCGACCTCGATCAGCGGATACTCCGCTTGCGGCCAGACCTTGGTCAGGTCGAAGGGATTGTGCCGATGCGTCTTCGCCTCAGCCTCGGTCATCACCTGAATGAAAAGCGTCCAGCGCGGAAAATCTCCCGCCTCGATCGCGTTCAACAAGTCCCGGCCGTGGCTTTCTCGATCCTTGGCGACGAGGGCCGCAGCCTCGGCGTCGGTGAGGTTCTGGATGCCCTGCTGGGTGCGGAAGTGAAATTTGACCCAGACCCGCTCATTGGCGGCGTTGAGCATCGAGAAGGTATGGCTGCCATAGCCGTGCATGTGACGGAAGCTTTTCGGGATGCCGCGGTCGGACATGGTGATGGTGACCTGGTGGAACGCGTCGGGCAGGAGCGTCCAGAAATCCCAATTATTGTCCGCGCTGCGCAGCCCCGTGCGCGGGTCGCGCTTGATCGCATGGTTGAGGTCGGGGAAGCGCAGCGGATCGCGGAAGAAGAACACCGGCGTGTTGTTGCCGACGATGTCCCAGTTGCCGTCCTCGGTGTAAAACTTCAACGAGAAGCCGCGGATGTCCCGCTCGGCGTCCGCGGCGCCGCGCTCGCCGGCGACCGTCGAGAAGCGGGCGAACATCGGGGTCTGCTTGCCGACCTGGGAAAAGATCCTGGCCTTGGTGTAGCGGGTGATGTCGTGCGTCACCATGAAGGTGCCGTAGGCTCCCCAGCCCTTGGCGTGCATTCGCCGCTCCGGGATCACCTCGCGGTCGAAATGCGCCATCTTCTCGATCAGCCAGATATCCTGCAGCAGGGCCGGGCCGCGCCGACCGGCGGTCATGATGTTGGTGTTGTCGGCGACCGGCGACCCGGTTGCGTTCGTAAACCGCTTCTCAATAGTCATGATCAGTTCCCTTGGAGTCCTAAATCTGTTGGGTTTTCGTTGACGTGCGCCGACAACGAGCCTGACTGTTCGGCCGACGGCGGCTTGAGTGCTTTCGATCGCACGCGGGTAGCTGGCTTACCCGCGCCAGGCGGAGCCGCGGATCACGCTGCAGAAATTGACGCGATGGAAGTGCGGGTCCTTGTCGGCGAGCACGTCGGCATTGACGTTGCCGAAGGTCGTCTCCGGCTTGTGCTTGTTGCCGTCGTAGAAGGCCTGGATGATGTCTTCTTTGAAACGCGGGGTACGCGGATGTATGTGCACCACCGCCTCGCGCTCCGCGTTGCTGTACTCGGAATGAGCTATGCCAAGTACGTCCATTTCGACGCCGGCCGTCACCAAGGCCACGACCGGATGCATGTGCTGCGGAATGCCGGGGGTGGTGTGAAGCGCGATCGCGGTCCAGACGGTATCGATGTCCGTCTGGGAAATCCCCTGGCTGCGCAGAAAATCGCGGGCCGTATTTGCGCTGTCAACCTCGAAGCGCTCATCCGCGCTGCTATGCTGATGGGTCAATCCCATGTCGTGAAACATCGCGCCTGCATAAAGCAGTTCGGGATCGAATCTCAATCCGCGACGCTTGCCCGCCAGGGCGCCCCAGTAATAAACGCGGCTCGAATGGTGAAACAGCAACGGCGACTCGGTGTCCCGCACTAGCTCCGTTATTTCACGCGCGAGCTTGCTGTCGGGAATGCCGACGCTGCTAACGGGTCGGCTCAGAAGTTCGATGGATCGGCTCATGACTTGCTCCAGTTTTTGTGTTCGCCAGAAACATAAAACCGGGCTAGATTGTCTGCAATTGACGTATTACGTAAAATACTGCCAAAACCGGTCTTGAACGGACGTGAGTGATGAAAGCAAGAACGATCGCCATTGTGGCGCTTCCAGGCGTGCAGCTGCTCGATGTTTCAGGCCCGCTTGACGTGTTCGCCGAGGCCAACGCGCAGGCCGGGAACTCCCCCTATGCGCTGTCGGTGGTCGCGGCCGAGCCGGGCCCTATTCGCAGTTCGTCAGGGGTGCGGCTGATGCCCGATCGCGTCATCGGCATCGACGCGGATTTGAAACCGGACACCCTGCTGATTGCGGGATGCCCGAATGCGGCGGACGTCCCGGCCGATGGCAAGGTGGTCGACTGGCTGCGAAGGAAAGCGCCGGCGGCGCGCCGGTTCGGCTCGGTCTGCAGCGGCGCATTCTACCTGGCTGCTGCGGGCCTGCTCGATGGGCGGCGCGTGACGACGCATTGGGCGGTCGCCGGGCAACTGGCGGTTCGCTATCCCTCCGTTCGCGTCGACAAGGACGCGATCCATGTCAGCGACGGACCGCTGCGCACCGCGGCCGGCGTGACCGCGGGGCTCGATCTGGCACTCGCGCTGGTCGAGGAGGATCTCGGACACGACATCGCCATGAGGGTCGCAGGCCAACTCGTGATGTTCTTCAAGCGTCCGGGCGGCCAGATGCAGTTCAGCCGCAAGGGCGAAGCGGTTCCGGCCGGTCGCGCGGCGCTGCAGGAACTGCAGCGCTGGGTCGCCGCCAATCCGGCGCTGGATCACTGCGTCGCCAATCTTGCAAAGCGCATGGACTTGAGCCCGCGCCACTTCGCACGCCTGTTTCGCGGCGAGGTCGGAATCACGCCGGCGACCTGGGTCGAGGAAGCGCGCGTCAACGCCGCCCGGCGGTTGCTGGAGGTCGGTCACGAAAGGCCGAAGCAGGTTGCCGCACACTGCGGCTTTGCCGATGCGGACACCCTGCGCCGCGCCTTTGCGCGTCATGTCGGCGTGACGCCGGCTGAATATCGCAAGCGGTTCGCAACGATCGGCGCCAATCGGCCGGCTCGGACAATTCCGCTCACCGATCGGCCGGCGCATCCGGCATGATCTGCAGCAACGGTTCCGGCGAGATCGAGATTTGTCCGGTAAACGGCCGGTCGTGCGCGGCGATCAAGAGCACCGAGGCGGCTATGCCGGTCGCATACAGGCCCATCGCAACGGCGGATGCCGGCCGGTTGTCGCTGTGGACACAAGCGATCGCCACCAATGCGCACGCCGCCTGGAGATAGAGGCAAAACCATTTGACGAGGTTGACTTCCGCGCGGCTGACGATGATCCGCTGCCGGCGGGCATCGAGCGCGGTCTCGATCGCGCTCACGATCTCGTGCTGCGCGATTTGCTGGCCCGGACCGCCGGTCGGCAGCGAGAGCACGAATTGCAGGGCGTCGGCGAGCGAGCGCGGACTGGCCTTGAGCGAGGCGGTCTGGCGCGCCATCATCGGCCATTCCACCGTCGCGGCTTGCTCGATATAGGCGCGAACCAGCCCGCGCAATTTGGTCTCCGGCACGCCTGCAAAATCGCTGGCGAAAACCATCACCGACCTCAATGCGCTGGCTTCGCGGCTGACCGCGGCGGCGGCGCGATCATTGTCGCTCCAGACTTGCGCCGCGGTGAAGGCGACGAACAGGCCGAAGATGATGCCCAGCGGCGCCAGCAGGCCCGGCGAAATCGCCACCAGCCGCTTGGTCCGCCCGCCGGCCGCCAGCACCGCAACGCCGGCACGGATCACTGCTCCCAGCAGATAGGTGAAACCGAACACCGCCAGCGCCATATACGGCACCGGCAGATTGTGTAACCAGTCGCTCATCTTTCTCCCCCGGTCGGCTAGATCAGCCGCATCCCCTTCATGCTCGCACGCCCGCCTCTGCCGACGATGATGTGGTCGTGCACCGATATCCCGAGCGGCGCGGCGATGCCGATGATCGCCTTGGTCATCTGGATATCCGCTCGCGAGGGCGTCGGATCGCCGGAGGGGTGGTTGTGCACCAAGGCAGCAATGGTACCTATCCTATTGAAAGTAACTGAGAATATTTGTTGTCCCGAGCGGCTTGGGAGCGGCGATTGGGAGCGGTCCACTCAAGCTTGTCGGTCGGGTAGAGAACGGCCTTACCGATTTTGACGAGCGTCGGTCCAACCCGCATAGCTCTCCGATTCCCAAGGGTGCTTATTGATACGCTTCCATCACTCAAAACAGGCGAAATTGTTTGGTAATATAGACATTGGGTTTCTTCCGCTTTTCCAGAACACCTTCATCGACAAAACGCTGCAGCCACATCTTGGCTTGTGTGGTTGAGATATCCAAAGCGGCGGCGACCTCGATGTCTTTCATGGGTGCAATTAGAAGCTGTCGAAATGCTTCGCGCGCAGCCGCTGACAAGGCGTCGGCCGGACCGTTTGGTGCCTGCACTAACGCTTCGCGGCTTTCCGGGTGGCCCTCCAGTTCTTCCGCTATTGGCAGGATGTGTGTGTCGGAGGGCTCTGCTACGCTTGGGGCTTCCTGCACAATCGAGACTGACGGCGGCGATTCCATCGCAGGTTTCGGTATGGATTGTACGTCAGATCCAATTTCCGGCGTTGCTCCGGAAACCGCATCTGCTGGCAGATCAATCGAAAGTAGAGAAGGCCCGGCCAGCACAGCGCCTGACGTGGCCGCGTTGAACACTTCGTTGAGTTCGTCCACGTCTTGGGGATCTGGCCAGGGAACAGCGCCCTTTTTGCGCAGGGCCTCGAGGCCCGCAGAGGTCTCCCCAGTAGATCGCACATAGACCGGAACCATATGCAGCTTATCTAGCTGTTCGGTCGCACCAGCCCACGTGCCGCCCTTGTTGAAATCAGAGTTCACCACCAGCGAGGTGTCGGCCAAGGCGTAGATCAACCTGTTGCGCCGCATAGCATTGCCGACGTTAAATCCAGCGCTGGGATCATAGGATGAGATCAGCACCAATTGACCATTGATGAGCACGTTACGGTTCTCGCGGTTCATCGCGCCTTTTTCTAGGCTGTCAGCGAGAACACCGATGACTTTGCCGCCTTGCTCAAGTGCGCCGAGCATTGCTGCTTGATCAATTCCACGCGCCCCACCAGAAACAATAGTCTTGCCAGCGTTGGCGGCTAGTCGGCCGACGTTCTTTGTGTAGGCGATCAACGTGTCATTTACATCGCGAGACCCAACAACAGCGAGGCCGCCCGATTCCAGAAGGCTTGTATCGCCGCAGCCATACAGCACTGCTGGAGCGTCTTCTCTCAGTTGCGCTTTCAGGCGGCGAGGATAATTGGCGTCCGCTCGACTAACCACCCAAATTGCCCGGGATTGCCAGCGCTCGACGACTTGGCTCAAAAGAAAACCGCGTCCTAACAAACGCTGCAGGCGGGTTTCATCTACGACAGGCTGGCAGTCATGAATCAAATCTGCCGCACTTGGAGACAGGAGGTCTGCTGGCTGGCGCTGTATTTCACGCAAGCGGCGGACAAGGTGCTTGTACTCACCGGGCGATAGCAGGTCCGATGAGGAATTGCCGCGTCCGGCGATCAAGGGGGCAGTCACCAACAGGATCGCTTGCGTATTGGGTGATAGAGTCGGCGTCATTGGTCATGTCCTGTTAACGAAAGCGCTAGCGGCCAGACCTCGCCACTGCCGCTCGTGCGCAAAAGCCATGCCGCCGCAGCGAGCGTCCAGCGCGAATCCACCATATCGTCAACCAGCAACACAGGGCCATGAGGAAGCGGCTGGCCGACGAGAGCAAGCGAACCATCGATGTTGCGAGCTTGCTGAGCGCTGTTCGCCATCGTCTTCTGTTGAGGCCTGGCGTCTGTCTTTACCAGCGCCATGTGCAACGGCAGGCCGAGAGCGACAGCCAAACGCTGCGTGAAATTCGGCACGAGATCGGGATGGCGAAGCGAGGGAATGCAGGTGATCCAGGTGGGAGCGGGCTGTGGATTCCATCGCCGAATCATTTCTACGCAAGCTGCGACGAGGTCATCATCAAAGTGGCCATCGCGATATTTGCCTTGCCTGACGAGGCTGCCCCAGCCTGCATCACCCCAAACACATAGGGCTCTCCCAGCTTGCGCCTGGTGCCCGCCGGCAATGTTTCCCTTGACCTTGTAAAGCGGCATCCCGCCATCCGGCCATCTCTTGCGCGGCTCGATCGGGAGATCGGTGCGGCGCAAAAAAGCCACCGCCTCCGCAACCAGTGCGGCATCAGGATCGGTCGGTAGAGGGCGCAGCATCGGAGGGCTGATGGTACTCAGATCCCCATCAAGTGCTTCGACGAGAAAACTCATATGATCGCCAAATGCGAGGGCGACGTATTCTCGCATCTGCTGTTGTTCTTCGCGACGCAATGCGGTGAGGCGTTCTGCACGTTCCCAAAACCCGTCACCCAGCGTTGCGGCCGTGAGCTGCCACTTGGTGCCTTGTTTGGCTATGGGCGCGGGTAACTCGAGAGAGAGCAGAAGGATCGTCTTTTCGACGCGTCCTTTGCTCAGATTTACTTGGCTGAGAAGCTCGGGAACGGATAGCCCTTCGGGCTCCGCCTCGAGCGCATTTAGAACATCTTCGACTTCCTGCGGAGTCGGGAATGCACTCCTAATGAACCAGTCCGTGATTTCTTCTTCTTCCGTGCCACTCAGCAAAACGCCATAAGCGGAGTCCAGAGCACGTCCTGCTCGGCCGACCTGCTGGTAGTAGGCAACGACCGAACCCGGCGTCTGGTAATGAATCACGAATGCCAGATCAGGTTTGTCGTATCCCATGCCCAGAGCAGTGGTGGCGACAAGAGCCTTCACCTGATTGTGGAGCAGCGCCTGTTCCAGTTCTTCGCGGCGATTCCCTGTTTCGCCTGTATAGGCCTCGACATTGAAGCCCCTACTCTTCAGCCAGCCAGCAACTTGATGAGCGTCGCGCACCGTCAGTGTGTAGATGATACCATGACCATGAAGCGCGGCGAGCCGTTCCGCTAACCAAGCCAAGCGCTGGGCTTGGTTAGGCAGGACTATGGTTTGCAAAGAAAGCGAAGTACGATTTAGATCGCCACGCAGCACCTCAAGTTTCGGTCCGAGGACTTCGACTAGATCGTCCGTCACCCGATTGTTCGCGGTCGCTGTGGTGGCTAGAAGTCGCAGATTGGACGGTAAGGTTCTGACAATTCGTTCGAGCAAACGATAGTGGGGACGGAAATCGTGACCCCAGTCTGAAATGCAATGAGCTTCGTCGACCACCAGCAGCGAAATCCTTGCGGCTATGTCGGCTAGGGCCTCAGTACGGAACCGCTCGTTCGCCAACCGCTCAGGTGAGATCAGCAGGATGTCGATCTCATCGCGCCCAAGCTTGGCTTCAACCTCAGCCCAATTACTCTGGTTGTCCGAATTGATCGTGGCAGCTCGTACGCCCATGCGCTCTGCTGCCGCAATCTGGTTTCGCATGAGGGCCAGCAATGGCGAGATTAGCAAAGCCGGACCGCTGCCACCGTCACGAAGCAGCTTGGTCGCGATGAAGTAAACAAAACTTTTGCCCCATCCGGTCTTTTGTACGACCAGCAAGCGGCCCCGACCTTCGACAACGTGACGAATTGCCTCTTCCTGGCCGTCCCGAAAGGCGGCATCAGCTCGTCCTGAGCCAATACGAAGAAGTGCCAGAGCCCGTGCAGCATCGTAGGTCACTTTGTGGGCTTGTCCTTGGGTTGGCGGTCGCGTGTTGGTCTAGCGCTGACATAGCGCTTCACGTGCTATTACGGGTCTTCACGCGAGTGCCCTTAGGCCTTTCGCCTTCACGAGGTTAAGCAGCTTGAGCGACGGGCCATCTGGCCGCTTCTCCCCGCGCTCCCATTTGCTGACTGCGTCCTTCCGGACATTAAGGTAGTGCGCGAACACCGGCTGCGAGACCTGCTCGCGCTTGCGTAGTGCACGGATTTCCTCGGGCGTAAGCGGCTCGACTGGTGTGAGGCACAGAGCATCGAACTCGCGCATGGTCGCCTTATCCACTAAGCCGGCCTTATGCAACCCCGCAGCGGACTTATGGACCGACGCAAGGATATCGCCCTCAGCGTTTCTGTTCGTTGGCGCCATCGTTCATCACCTCAATCAATTCGCCAGCGGCTTCCGTCGCATGAGAAGGTAGTCCTTAGAGCTAGCTTTTTCAAGCCATGGGCATGACGCTGCGCCTCGCGCCTGCCCCGCCACGTCGATACGGCTGTGCAAGCGGAATTGCGGCGGCGCGAGATCAAACGGGGGGCTGGCGTGGGCGGACGGGCTATATCAGCTTCAACCCCTTCATACTCGCATGCCCGTTTTTGCCGACGATGATGTGGTCGTGCACGGAAATCCCGAGCGGCGCGGCGATGCCGATGATGGCCTTGGTCATCTGGATATCGGCCTGCGAGGGCGTCGGATCGCCGGAGGGGTGGTTGTGCACCAGGATCACGGCGGTGGCGGACAATTCGAGCGCCCGTTTTATCACTTCGCGCGGATAAACCGGCGTGTGGTCGACGGTGCCGGTTTGCTGCACCTCATCGGCAATCAATTGATTGCGCTTGTCGAGAAACAGGATGCGGAACTGCTCCTTGTCGGCGAACGCCATCGAGGTGCGGCAATAGTCGAGCACGTCGTTCCACGACGACAATAGCGTGCGCGCCCGCAACTGGCCCTTGGCGATGCGGCTCGCGGCCGCGGCGATCAGTTTTAGCTGGATTGCGGAGGCGTCGCCGATACCATCGACCTCGCGCAGCAGCGCTTCCGGTGCGTGCATGACTTCGGCGAATGAGCCGAACTTTTTCAGCAGGTCTTTGGCGGCGGGCTTCATGTCGCCCCTCGGCTGGGCGGTGAACAGCACCATCTCCAGGAGTTCGTAGTCGCTCAGGGCATCGGGGCCGGCCTGGCGAAATCGTTCGCGAAGCCGCTCGCGATGGCCGTGATAATGCGGCTTCTCGGACGGCTGATCTTTCGGTTCGCTGGCTTTCGCGGGCATCGGCCGCAACCATGCCGAGCCGGCCAGCTTTTGCAACCGCGAATTGTCAGAAATGATGGCCGTGGCGCGCCAGCCCTGTCGCCCCCTGGGTATGCGCCAAAACAGAAAATTCGTGAACAATCTCAAGCTGATTTGGGTCGTCCAGTCGTCTACGCAAAAATATTCCGCTTCGTGATTCGCCCAAATCACCCATAAGACTCACGCCATCCCGTCCCACCCAGAGGGGCGTTTCGCGATCGTCACGGACGTTGGAACGGGATGCGGTGGACGCTAGCTGCGCGAGAGACGAGCGCGCGAGCCAGCGGACGGCGAAGACGTGTGGTCCTGACACCCCGACGCTGGTGTCAAGTTGGCGGAGTAATCCGCTGGCGACGGTGGCAAGAAAGCCCGGTCACCGGGGAGAGCACGATATAAGCCGTAAAACCATTGCGTGGGGAATGCCGGGTGATTCCGGTGTGACCTGAGAACGCGTGTGCTTTTTGCTTTCTACCAGCGCACACGCGGCTATCGGGCGCATCGGGCGCCCGGCATTCCCTGCGCCCTCTGTTCTTAAGAGGGCGGACGTTTATGCAAACCTCGCGCGAAAGGTGCGGCGAGATCGCGAAACTGTGTCGGCAAGCGATACACTGTTTGAAAATTCAAACCCAGCTGTCATCGTCCGCCACCGGGTCGGCGCAACGCGCCGCCCGATGACAGGCTCCAGCGGACGATCCAGTATTCCAGAGACATCAGCGATAGAGCGGAAAGGCCTCGGCGTACTGGATACCCCGCATGCGCGGGGTATGACGACCTCCTATGGAGCAGGCACAGCGCGTCAACAAGAACCGCGCCTAACCCACGCCGGGCGGTTTCTCGCCGTGACGCGGCGACAGCGTAAATATCTCGACGCCGGTACTGGTCACGCCGACCGAATGCTCGAATTGCGCCGACAGCGAGCGGTCGCGGGTCACCGCGGTCCAGCCGTCGGACAATATCTTCACATGCGGCTTGCCGAGATTGATCATCGGCTCGATGGTGAAGAACATGCCGGGTTTCAAGGTCACGCCCTCGCCGGGCCGGCCGATATGGATGATGTTCGGCTCGTCGTGGAACATGCGGCCGAGGCCGTGGCCGCAGAAATCGCGCACCACGCTCATGCCCAGCGGCTCGACAAAACTCTGGATCGCGTGGCCGATGTCGCCGGTGGTGGCGCCCGGCTTCACCGCGGCGATGCCGCGCATCATGGCTTCATAGGTTACTTCGATGAGGCGTTCGGCCTTGCGGGCGATCGGGCCCACCGCGTACATCCGGCTGGAATCGCCGTACCAACCCTCGACGATGAAGGTGACGTCGATGTTGACGATGTCGCCTTCCTTCAGCGCGCGGTCGCCCGGCATGCCGTGGCAGACCACGTGGTTGATCGAGGTACAGGTCGAATAGCGATAGCCGCGATACATCAGCGTCGCGGGATAGGCGCCATGGCTGAAGGCGAATTCGCGGACGAACTCATCGATCTCGGACGTCGGCACGCCCGGCTTGACGATATCGGTCAATGCATCGAGGCATTTCGCGACCAGCTGGCCTGCCTTGCGCATGCCGGCAAAGCCGCTCGGCCCATGCAGCTTGATCTGCCCGGTCTTGCGCAAGGAGGTATCGGAGGCTTCGATGTAGCTCATGGGCGGATCATGTCTTTGGGGTGTAAAGGGCCGAAACGGGTGATTTGCCAGCCTAATTTAGTGATCGGCGCAATCAGCGCAAGTCAAGGTTGGCCCGCCCGGAGTTGTTGGGGCGGCCGTTGGGGCGAGGGGAACCGTGCATTTTGGGGCGCATGCGCGGTCAATTCGAAACCTCGACCATGGTTTCCACCGGCAACGCGCCGCCGCGGACGCGGATTTCACGCACCGGATAGGGGACCTTGATGCCCTCGCGCTTGAAGGCGTCCCACAGCGACAGCATCACCTCGCTCTTGACGTTGTCCATCCCGTCGGGATCGGCGATCCAGAAGGTCAAGGAAAACTTCATGCCGGCCTCGGCGAATTCCACCAGCAGGCAGTTCGGAGGCCTGCTCTTGATGGCGCGCGGCGCGGCGCCGGCGATACTCACGGCCAGTTTGCAGACCAGCCGCGGATCGGCCTCGTAATTGGTGCCGAACGTGACCTTCACCAGCGTGTTCTTGTCGGTGTAGGTCCAGTTGACGACCTTCTGCGTCACCAGATCCTCGTTGGGGATCAGGAATTCGCGGCCGTCGCCGGCGGCGACCGAGATGTAGCGCGTCTTCATCTCGTTGATGCGGCCGGTCGAGTCGCCGATGGTGACGAGATCGCCCGGCTTCACCGATTTGTCCGCGAGCAGGATGATGCCGGAGATGAAATTGGCGATGATCTTCTGCAGGCCGAAGCCGATGCCGACGCCGGCGGCGCCCGAGAAGATCGCGAGCGCCGACAGGTTGATGCCGACCGCGCTCATCACCACCGTGACCGCGAAAGCCATCAGCGCAAGCCGGATCATCTTGACCAGCAGCACCTGCAGCGACGGCGTCAGGTCGCTGGTTTGCGTGATCCGGCTTTCGATAAATTTGCTGGCGATATTGGTGAGCCACAGCGCCACCGCCAGCAGCACGGCAAGCTTGATCAGCAGCAGCGGCGTCAGCCGCAGGCCGCCGACCATGACCGCGACGGAGTCGAGCGCGTCGAGGACCGGATCGAGCTGGCCGAGAATGCTCAACGCCGCCACCAGCCAGGCCGACAACGACACCAGGCGGACGATGAAGGTATTGCGAATGACCGAGGTGACGAGCAGGATGACCAACCAGGCAAACGCCAGCTTGGCGGATATGCTGAGCAAATAACTTCGGCTCGGCCAGGTCGACGCCACCATGATGGTGCGCGCGATCCGCATCAACAGCGCGAAGATCGCCGTCGAGGCGCTGCCGGCCAATACGCGCATGAACATCCGCAGCGGCGCCGGCCAGCTCATGCCGAGCGATTTCATGTCGATCCGCGAGCGGATCGCCGCGCTCGCGGCAAGCGAGATTCCGGCGACGGCCAGGATCAGGCCGAGCTGCAGATAGAACCAGGGCGAGGCGACCTCCGCGCCGACCGAACGCGCGGCGGCATGCAGGAAATCGATGACGTCAGTGAGGTCCAAATCCATCTTCAAAGCCCATCATCAAAATCTCATCCCAAATTCACGTCGCAAGGTTTCTTGGCAAGTCGGATCGTCAGCCAAACCTGATTCGAATATCGCCCAGATTCCCATAACCGCCGCTGCAGCACCATCGATACGGGCGCGAGTTGAGGCCGTCAAATCGGGCACTTTGCCGCTTCCTGCCAGAAATGGGTTGGCGATGAACTGTGGCGACGATAAGGATGCAAGCGCAGGTATTTGCTTTGTTTTCGGAGGTTCATGGCTTCTCTCGATTCTGTCAGCCTGGCCATTCTGTTGGGCTCGGTCCTGGTGATGGCCGGCATCCTGTCGAGCCTGCTCGCGCTGCGCTTCGGCGCGCCGTTGTTGCTGGTGTTTCTGGTGATCGGCATGCTGGCCGGCGATTCCGGCCCGGGCCATCTCGCCTTCGACGATGTGCGCACCACCTATCTGGTGGGGTCGGTGGCGCTGGCGCTGATCCTGTTCGACGGCGGTTTGCGGACCCGCTTTCAAAGCATCCGCGCGGTGCTGGTGCCCTCGATGGTGCTGGCAACCGCCGGCGTGCTGCTGACCGCGCTGATCACCGCGCCTGTCGCCAGATACGCGCTCGACCTGAACTGGACCGAGGCGCTGCTGGTGGGCGCGGTGGTGGCCTCGACCGATGCGGCTGCGGTGTTCTTGCTGGTGCATGCGCAGGGCCTGCGATTGCGCCCCCGCGTCGGCGCGACGCTCGAGGCCGAATCCGGCACCAACGATCCGTTCGCGGTGTTTCTCACGCTGATGCTGGTCGAGCTGATTTCGGTCGGCCACAGCTCGCCCTGGCATGTGGTGCTGGAATTTTGCCGCGAGGCGGCGCTGGGCGCCCTGATCGGCGTGGTCGGTGGGCGCCTGGTGGTGATAGCGCTCAATCGGGTGGCGCTGCCGCAGGGCCTGCACGCGCCCTTTGTGATGACCGCGGCGCTGGTGATTTTCGGCGCGGCGCAGATCGGGCATGCGTCGGGATTTCTGGCGGTCTATCTCGCCGGCATCATCATCGGCAACCGGCCGACGCGGGCGCATAATTCGGTGGTGACGTTTCTCGACGCCGCGACCTGGCTGGCGCAGATCGTGATGTTCGTGCTGCTCGGCCTTCTGGTCTCACCGCAGCGGCTGATGAGCAGCGCGGTTGCGGCCGTGCTGGTGGCGCTGGTCTTGATGCTGGTGGCGCGGCCGCTCGCGGTGTTTCTGTGTCTCGCCCCGTTTCGCTTCAACTGGCGGGAAAAGGCCTTCATCGCCTGGACCGGCCTGCGCGGCGCGGTCGCGATTTTCCTGGCGTCGATCCCGATGCTGGTCGGGCTTTCAAAAGCCTATCTCTATTTCGACGTCGCCTTTGTCGTCGTCATCATCTCGCTGCTCCTGCAAGGCTGGACGCTGGCTTACGCCGCGCGGCGGCTGCATGTGGCGCTGCCGCGGGCCGATCGCGGGCCGCGCCGGGTCGAGTTGGATTTGCCCGGCCAGCTCGAACAGGAACTGGTCGGTTATTCCGTGCGCCCAAAAAGCCTGTTCTTCCGGCGCGGCCTTATTCCCTCCTGGTCGAAGCCGACGCTCGTGATCCGCGACCAGAACATCCTCTCGCCTGCGGAAGCCGATCCGATTACGCCCGGCGATTACATCTATCTGCTGGCGCCGCCGGAAAAGGCCGAGGCGCTCGATCGCTTCTTTGTCGACATGCAGCCGAGCAGCGCGCCCGATCCGCACCTGCTCGGCGACTTCGTCGTCTCCGGCGAGCACACGCTTTCCGAACTCGCCGAGATCTATGGCGTCAAGGTGGGGGACGAGCAGGCAAAACTGACGCTATCAGATTATTTCGACATCAACCTCGATCACGCGCCGAAGGAGGGCGCGGAGCTCGCGCTCGATTCCATCGTGCTGGTGGCGCGCAATATCGGCGGCGGCCGGGTCAACGTCGTCGGTTTGAGGCTGCCCGAGGACGAGGAAGAACGCCACCCCCCGACGCGGATGCAGGTTTTCAAGCGCAAGCTCGCCGACCTCTGGGCGTCGGTGGCGGGGGTCTAGGATGCGATGTTGGCGGTTGAGGAATGAACGGACTATCCTTAGTCTGCAGTAAAGGCCGGTCGACGGCCTTGCGGTGGGAGAGAAACAACCATGCCCGGTTCGCTCGATGAACAACCCGGCTTTGCGCCGGACTATGATTCCCCGGTTCCCTATATGCAGCGGACCCGCGATTACTACACCGCGATCGGTTACACCACGCCCTACCGCTGGGCGCATTATGTCGATGCGCCGTTCTATCAGCTGAAAAAGCCGCTGGCGCAATCGCGCGTCACGATCATCACCACCGCCGCGCCGTATGATCCGGCGAAGGGCGATCAGGGCCCCGGCGCGGCCTATAACGGCAGCGCGAAATTCTACAAGGTCTATGATGGCGACACCTCGAAGCCGCACGATTTGCGCATCTCGCATATCGGCTATGACCGCAAGCACACCAGTGCGACCGACAGCGGCACCTGGTTTCCGTTAGCCGTGCTTCTGAAAGCGAAAGCGAGCGGGCGGATCGGCGAGGTCGCGCCGCGCTTCTTCGGCGCGCCGACCAATCGCAGCCACCGGGTCACCATCGATGTCGATGCCCCGGAAATCCTGGCCCGCTGCCTTGACGACAAGGTCGATGTCGCCGTGCTGGTGCCGAACTGCCCGGTCTGCCACCAGACCACAGCGCTGGTCGCGCGTCACCTCGAAGCCAATGGCATTCCCACCGTCGTGATGGGATGCGCCAAGGACATTATCGAGCACGCTGCCGTGCCGCGGTTCCTGTTCTCCGACTTCCCGCTCGGCAATTCCGCCGGCAAGCCGCATGATACCGAGTCGCAGGCGCTGACCCTCGAACTGGCGCTGCGTCTTCTGGAGACAGCTCCGGGCGCGCGCACCACGATGCAGTCGCCGCTGCGCTGGAGCGAGGATGCCTCCTGGAAGCTCGACTACAACAACGTCGCGCAGATGAGCCCGGAAGAACTGGCGCGGCGCCGCGCCGAATTCGACAAGCAAAAAGAGATCGCGCGCGGCAACCGGGCCGCCTGACGCGCGAGCAAAGAACAAGAAGCAAGAACAAGAAAACGACCCATCAGGAGGATGTCCCGCGTGACCCGACCGTTCGAAGGCGTGAAGATTCTCGACTTCACGCAGGTGCTGGCTGGCCCCTATGCGAGCTACCAGCTGGCCTTACTCGGCGCCGACGTCATCAAGGTCGAGCGGCGCGAGGGCGAGGACATGCGCCGCACCCCCTTGAGCCGCGAATGGGCCGATCGCGGCCTCGCCCCGGGCTGGCAGGCGATCAACGGCAACAAGCGCAGTCTGACGCTCGATCTGCAAAAGCCTGACGCGATCGCCATCGTCAAAAAGCTCGCCGTCCACGCCGACGTGGTGATGGAGAATTTCCGTCCCGGCGTGATGGACAAGCTTGGCATTGGCTACGCCGCGCTGTCGGAGATCAACCCGCGGCTGATCTATTGCGCGGTCTCAGGCTTCGGCCAGACCGGCCCGGAACGATCAGGCGCCGGCTATGACGGCAAGATCCAGGCGATGTCGGGCATCATGGCCATCACGGGTCACGAGGAGACCGGGCCGACGCGTGCAGGGTTTGCAGTCTGCGACGTGCTGTCGGGCGCCACCGCAGCGTTCGGCGTGTCGAGCGCGTTATTCCAGCGCACCCACACCGGCAAGGGGCAATTGGTCGACGTCTCCATGCTCGAGGCGACGCTGGCGTGTCTGTCGGGACAGGTGGCGGACTACACCGTCACCGGCCATCGCCAAAAGCTGTCCGGCAATCAGGCCGTGAGCCGCCGGCCGACCGCCAATTTGTTCAGGGCGGGCGACGGCTATCTGCTGCTCGCCGTCAACACCGAAAAGCAATACCGCGCGCTGATGGCAGCCCTCGGCCGCGCCGACACGTTCGAAGACCCGCGCTTCGCCGACTGGTTCGCGCGGCAGCAAAACGAGCCCGCGCTGCGCGCCATCATCGAGGAAGCGCTTGCGAGGAAGACCCCGCGCGAGTGGGAAAAAATCCTCGAGGCGGCGGGCGCGCCCTGCGCCAGCATCTGGAAGGTCGAGGAAGTGATCGATCACCCGCAGATTTTGGCGCGCCGCGCGGTTCAGGAGATCGATACACCCTATGGCCGTCTGCGCTTTGCCGGCAGCGGTTTTCAGCTCGCCCATGGCGGCGGCAGGCTCGATACGATGGCACCCGCACTCGGCGCCGACACCGATGAGGTGCTGAGCTCGCTCGGCTATGATCGCGAGTCGATCGCGGATTTGCGCGCGCGCGAGATCGTCTGAGCGGCTGCGCAAAATCGCCAAAGAGCGGTCAAGGAATGGACGCAAAGCCAGAGGATTCGCGCAGCTTCGTGATCCCTGAAATCGGAACTCACGCCGCTCCCAACGGTTCTTCGAACGTTGCGCCGGTGGGGCGGCGTAACGGGTAGATCGGCTTTCACTTGGAGAGTTCCAATGCGAAAATACCTTATGCCTGTCGTTGCAGCCGTAGCCCTCGGCCTGGCAACCCCGGCGATGGCCTACGATTCAGGCGGCGTCCTCTCGATCCAGGACGCCCTGGATGTTGCGAACGATATTGGTCTCGCCGCGGTATCGCATACCGAATTTGCCGGCGACAAATGGGAGATTGAGGGCCGGGATCGCTCAGGCCGCTACATGGAAGTGGCTGTCGACGCCACCACGGGTGACGTACTCTGGGTCAATCGCTAGAGCATGATCCGGAAAAGTGGAAACCGGTTTTCCCTCGCGACAAACGCGGAACGCGTTTGCGCGGAGATCATGCTCAAACAAAAAGATAGCGCTAGAGCCTGATTCAGCTCGGTTGAATCAGGCTCTAGTCGCGGCGAACGATCCGCTGCGTCATTTCGGGCCGAACAACGCGAGCCCAGAACCAGGAGACGGCGATCCGAGATTGCGGGTTCGCGTGTATCCTGCGGAATGAAAGGTCATCCCGGCAGCACCTTGACACCGCCGAGCCCGGTCACCCGTCCGCCCCGGAGCATCACGATCTGCGTCGCCAATTGGCGCAATTCGGCGGCGTCGTGGCTGACATAGACCATCGGCACATTGGCCTCGTCGCGCAGCCGCACCAGATAAGGCAGAATTTCCACCTTGCGGCCCTCATCGAGCGATCCCAGTGGTTCATCCATCAGCAGCAATCGCGGTTTTGACAACAGCGCGCGGCCGAGCGCGACGCGCTGGCGCTCACCACCGGAGAGCTTGCCGGGGCGGCGATCCAATAGCCCGCCGATATCGAGCAGTTCGGTGACGCGCTTGCGTTGCGCGGGGTCTTCAGTGAGACGGTTCATCCGCCGGCCGTAATCGAGGTTTTGCCCGACATCGAGATGCGGAAACAGCCGCGCGTCCTGGAACACATAGCCGATGCGGCGGCGATGCGCGGGAACGTGCAGGCGTTTTTCGGTATCGTCGAGCGTCTCGCCGTCGATCGCGATGATGCCGCGATCGGGTTTCAACAATCCCGCGATCATGTTGATCAGCGAGGTCTTGCCGGCGCCCGAGGCGCCGAACAGCCCGGTGACGCGGCCTTCGCTGGTGAAGGACGCTTCCAGCGAGAATTCGCCGAGCTTTTTTGTGATGTCGACGCGCAGCATGGTCAATTCCCATGCAGGCGCTGGATGGCGCGCCGCGCGAACCATTCGGAGCCGATCAGCGCGGCCATCGCGATGACAATGGAAACCACCACCAGCCGCAGCGCCGCGGTATCGCCATCGGGGGTCTGGATCAGCGAATAGATCGCTGACGAAATGGTCTGGGTTTCGCCGGGAATGTTCGACACGAAGGTAATGGTGGCGCCGAATTCGCCGATCGCCTTGGCGAAGCCGAGCACCATCCCGGCCAGCACGCCCGGCAGCGCCAGGGGCAAGGTGACCGTCGCAAATACCCGCCACGGCTCGGCGCCGAGCGTGCTTGCGGCCTGCTCGAGCCTGCGGTCGACCGCCTCGATCGACAGCCGGATCGGCCGCACCAGCAGCGGAAACGACATCACGCCGCAGGCCAGCGCCGCGCCGGTCCAGCGGAATGCGAACACGATGCCGAGATGGTCGGCGAGCCAGGCGCCGACCAGGCCGCGCCGGCCGAAGGTCAATAGCAGGAGATAACCGGTGACCACCGGCGGCAGCACCAGCGGCAGATGGATCAGTGCGTCGGCGACCGACTTGCCCCAGAAATCACGCCGCGCCAATAGCCACGCTACGGCAATACCGAGCGGCGTCGCCACCAGCGTCGCGACGGTCGCGACGCGAAGCGAGAGCTCGATCGCGGTCCATTCCGTTGGCGAGAGGTCGAACACTTAGACGGAATCAGGAGGTCGGGCGGATGAGGTAGGTGAAGCCATATTTTTCCAGGACCGTCTTGGCCGCCGATGATTTCAGGAAGGTCAGATAGTCGGCGGCTTCCGCCTTTGCGGTGGTCGTCGCCGCGACTGGATAGATGATCGGCGGATGAGAATCGGCCGGAAAAGTGCCGACGATTTTCACGCCGGGCTCGACCTTGGCGTCGGTCGAATAGACGATCCCGAGCGCCGCTTCGCCGCGCGCCACCAATATCAGTGCGGCGCGCACGCTCTCGGCCATCGCGAATTTCGGCTCCGCGGCCTGCCAGGCCCCGAGTTTTTCCAGCGCTGCCTTGGCGTATTTGCCGACCGGCACCGCCTTGACGTCGCCGGTGGCGATCTTGCCGTCGCCGGCGAGCTTTGCCAGATCGAAGCCCGGCGCGATGGTGACGTTGTCGATCTTCGAATTTTTGGGGGCGATCAGCACGATGCTGTTGCCGAGCAGATTGACCCGCGTCGGCTCGTTGATGTTCTTCTTGGCTGTCGCGTAGTCCATCCAGTCGGTATCGGCGGACACGAAAATATCCGCCGGCGCGCCCTGCTCGATCTGCCTTGCCAATACCGAACTTGCGGCATAGCTCGCCGAAACCTTGACGCCGGTCTTGGTGGTGAAGGCGGCGTCGATGTCGTCGAGCGCGTTCTTCATCGAGGCTGCCGCAAACACGACGAGGTTCTTGTCCTGCGCCAGCGCAGGCGAAACGGCCGACCCGCACAGGATCAGGAAGGCGGCGATGATTCCGGCAAGACGATGCATAAGACGATGCATGATGACGCTCCGTGCGTGTTCGCGGGCGCGCTTTTCCGCGCGCGCAAATCAGGCGTTGGTTGACAGGGACGCGACAGGCGGAAGCGCCATTCCGCATCTACCCGGCGGCTTACGGCCGACCGGGATTTCGCGAGCAAAAACAATAACAGGCTGGCAGTTTGGGTAAAGGCCTGTTGACCTATTCCGACGGCAGGATCGCAACCGACACCGAATTCTCCTTGGTCCCGCTGATCTGGAGCACGAACGGTTTTGCCGAAAGCTCGTACTTCATGGTCTTGCGGATGCCGTCACAATCGGTGGCGCCGCTAAAACCTTTTGGCTTGAGAAAATGCCCGTCCTGCACCAGGTCGACCCATCCGCCGGCGGACAGGCTGATGGTGTAGATGCCGGCCTTGGGCGCGCTTTTGACATTGGCAAAACCGGCAAAGGTGCCTTCCTTGGGCGCGCGTTCCGGTGGCGAGGGCAGTTTTGCCTCGGCGGGCGCGACCAGGGCGAGCGTTACCCCTGTCGATGGCAGCGCGTTAAGTTCGCCACCCGACACAAGCTTGATGCGGTCCGGCGCGGTCAGCGCCGCGCGTTCGTGTTCGATATTCCATTTGAACTTGTCGCAGCCGCTCGGCTCTTCGGCGGCGAAAGCGGGGGCACCACACACCAATAACGCAATCAACAAAGGCCCGCGCATGATCAATCCACCGCGATCATGACGTCGGAGGCCTTGATCACGACGATGACGGCACCCTTGGCCTTGATGCCCAGATCATCGACGGCCTCGTTGGTGATCGAGGAAGTCACGATCTGGCCGCCGCCGATGTCGACGCGGACATGCGAGGTGGTCGCGCCCTTCTTGACTTCGACGACGCTGCCTTTGATCTGGTTGCGTGCACTGATGCGCATGAAGTCCTCGCGGGGTTTGAGCGGCAATGCCGCGTGATGGAGGGGCCGCGCGCTTACGGCGCAACGACGCGCAATGTTAGCCCATTTCTGGGCCGCGAGGATAGCCACCGAAACACTACGGCTTTGCGTCGGGCGCAGCCAAAACCTGGCGGCAGGCGGCCGGCAATTGCGCCAGCGTGATCCCCGGATGCGGCTTCGGCGGCTCTTTCGGCGGCTCCGGGTGGAGGACCGAATCCTTGAACCAATAAGCGAGGTCGCTCGCGCTGCAGCCTTCGCCGCCCTCCTGGGGCGACTGGCCCTGACATTCGCTGCTGCCGGGCGGGCATGCCATGCGGATGTGAAAATGATAATCGTGGCCCCACCACGGGCGAATCTTTCGGAGCCAGCTGCGGTCGCCCTTGGCCTCGCGGCACAGCGCCTTCTTGATCGCGGGGTTGACGAAGATGCGCTGCACGCTCGGCTCCTGCGCGGCGTCCCGCAGCACCAGGACATGGCCCGGCGTGAAGACTTTCGGATCGATATCGAGCCGGTCCTCACGCACCATCATGACAGCGGACATCTCCTCGCGCTGTTCACGCGACAAGAGGTGATCGGGCATCGGCGTCAGCCAGATGTCGGCATCGAGCCCGATTTGATGGCTGGCGTGGCCAGAGAGTGCCGGGCCGCCGCGCGGCTGCCCCATGTCGCCGACCAGGATGCCGGGCCAGCCGGCGTCTTTGTGCGCCTTGACCGACAGCCGCTTCAACAGCGCGACCAGGTCGGGATGGCCCCAATTGCGGTTGCGCGACAACCGCATCACCTGCCAGGTGTCGCCGTTGATCGGCATCTGCACCGCGCCCGCAATGCAGCCTTTGGCATAGGAGCCGATCACCTTGGTCGGCCGCGCCGACGGCAACAGCTTGCGGGCGAACAGTTCCTTGGCGCCGAGCTTGGGATCCTTGGGATTGGCCAAAGGCGGCAGCGGTTTTGGGTCGACGCTGCCTTTGTCCTGCGCCAGCGCGGCGGAGGCACTGGCGAGGATGGCGGACAACAGGAGGGGAATCAGAATCAGGCGGGGATTCATCGGGTCACTCTGGCCATAAAGCGTAGCACGGAATTCCGCAGCCGTGGATATGGCGCGGCAATCGCAATGGCTTGATTTGCTGCGGTGGCGCGCCGGCGCCGCGACCCTGTTCGGGCTGGTCGAGCGCAACGGGCCGCGCAATGCGCGGATCGAGATTTCGAACCAGAGCGACGGTTCGCCGCAGCACGGCGGCGATCTTAACCGTTCGATAACCCTTCTCATCATTGGCGAAATTTCGTGCGAATGCGTGGAAAATCACGCCTGCACTTGCGCAATCGCGATATCCGTTAACAGGCGTAGACAATTTTGCCCTGCGAGTTCGCGGGCGCAGCTCATTGAATGCGGCAGCACAACCTCCGTTACACTAATACCGGCGAGTTCGCCTCATAAACAGGCAGCCGAAATACAAGATGATGCCGGCAAAGCCATACCCGCGAACGGCGGAATCGGCAAAGGATACCATTTTTTCAGATACTTATCGGAGAAGGGAACCCGCAGAAATGCGGGAACGGGGCGGCGGTAATGCGAAGAGTCCGGCCAAAGGCGGCCAAGAAACTGAAGCGCGCGGCGCTTGCCCGGATACCCGGGCTGCCGGCGAAGCCCGTTCCGAAACTCGCAGGCCCGAGCCGGCGCGTCGCCGTCGAGATCGGCGAGATCGTGCGCAAGCGCGCCGAAGCGGAAGCCGCGATCGCGGATGCGCGAAAATCCCATGAACGGCTGCGCGAGGCGATCGACATCCTGCCGCAAGGCATCGTGTTTCTCGATGCCGAGGGGCGCTACATCCTCTGGAACAAGAAGTATTCGGAGATCTACAGCCGCAGCTCGGACCTGTTTCAGCCGGGCGCGCGGCTGCAGGATACGATCCGCATCGGCGTCGAGCGCGGCGATTATCCGGAAGCAATCGGCCGCGAGGAAGAGTGGATCGCCGAGCGGCTCACCCGGTTGTTCCGCCCCAGCGAGCGCCATGAACAGGTCCTTGCCGACGGCCGCGTCATCCTGATCGAGGAGCGGCTGACCGAGGACGGCGGTATCATCGGCCTGCGCGTCGACATCACCGAATTGAAGCAGCGCGAGGCCTCGTTCCGGCTGATGTTCGACTCCAATCCGGTGCCGATGATCGTCTGCGCGCTGGACGACGAGCGCATCTTGGGCGTCAACGACGCCGCGGTCGCCCATTACGGCTATAGCCGCGCCGAATTCGAGAAGCTGTCGATCCGCAGGCTCCAGGCCTTCGAATCCGAGCCGCCCTGGGCCGGCGACCGCTCGAGCGACGAACAGACGGCACGCACCTGGAAGCACGTCCGGGCCGACGGCACGCTGATCGATCTGGCGATCTATTCGCGCGAGCTCGTCTACAACGACCGCCCGGCGGTGCTACTTGCGCTGATGGATATCACCGAGCGCAAGCGCGCCGAGGCGCGGCTCGCCTTCATGGCGCAGCACGACGGTTTGACCGGGCTGCCGAACCGCAATCTGTTGCGCCAGCAGATGGACGAAATCCTTTCGTACACAAGGCGCAGCAGCGACAAGGTCGCGGTGCTGGTGCTGGGCCTCGACAATTTCAAATCGGTCAACGACGCGCTCGGCCACGGCATCGGCGACAAGCTGTTGCGCGGCGTCGCCAAACGGCTGCGCTCGACGCTGCGCGAGGAAGATACCGTTTCCCGTCTCAACTCCGACGAATTCGCGATCGTCCAGAGCGGGTTGACGCGGCCCGAGGACGCCGTGTTGCTATGCCGCAGGCTATTGGAAGCGATCGGCGATCCCTACCTGGTCGACGGCCATTCCATCGTGATCGGTGCCAGCATCGGCATCGCGATGGCGCCCAGCGATGGCGACGAGTCCGAGAAGCTTCTGAAGAACGCCGACATGGCGCTGTCGCGCGCCAAGAACGAGCAGCGCGGCACCTTCTCATTCTTCGAGGCCGGGATGGACGCCCGCGCCCAGAGCCGCCGCAAGATCGAACTCGACCTGCGCGATGCGATCCAGAATGACGTGCTGCGGCCCTACTATCAGCCGCTGATCGATCTTTCGACCGGGCGCATCACCGGCTTCGAGGCGCTGGTGCGCTGGCCGCACCCCGAACGCGGCATGATCTCGCCGGCCGAGTTCATCCCGGTCGCCGAAGAAACCGGCCTGATCAATGCGCTTGGCGGGTTGATGCTGCGCCGCGCCTGCATGGACGCGGCACTTTGGCCCGACGAAGTCTCCGTCGCCGTCAACCTGTCGCCGTTGCAGTTCCGCGGCGGCAATTTGCTGTCGGTGGTGATGGATGCGCTGAAGCAATCCGGCCTGCCGCCAAAACGGCTGGAATTGGAAATCACCGAGACGCTGCTGTTGGAAAAGAGCAGCCAGGTGCTGGCCACGCTGCACGCGCTGCGCGCGCTCGGCGTGCGCATCTCGATGGACGATTTCGGCACCGGCTATTCCAGCCTGAGCTATCTGCGAAGCTTTCCGTTCGACAAGATCAAGATCGACCAGTCGTTCGTGCGCGACCTCGGCGCCAATCCCGACGCGCAGGCGATCGTGCGCTCGATCATCAGTCTGGGTGTGGGCCTCGGCGTCATCATCACCGCCGAGGGAGTCGAGACCGAAGCCGAACTGAGTTGCCTGCGCGCCGAAGGCTGTCACGAGGGACAGGGTTTCCTGTTCAGTCGCGCGCGGCCCAATGTCGAGATCGTCGGACTATTGAAAGCGCAGTGCGGTGTGGATTCGGTGGCGATTCCCGATGCCGAAGAAGCCGCGCTGGTGGCGTGATAGGCCCGGCCGGAAGCGCTACTCCCGTCATTGCGAGGAGCAAAGCGACGAAGCAAGCCATAGTTATTACTATGCCGTGCGATGGATTGCTTCGTTGCGCTCGCAAAGATGGTGTGGACGGTCCCCGACGGCATCAGTGTGCCAGACTGGTGGTGTTGGCGTTGAACACCGCATCCACCGCGGAATCCGAAAAGTCCGCGCGCGCCTTCCTTGCTGTGCTCTTTCCGACGCGCTTCTTCGCAGTTTTTTTCGTTGCGGTCCGCATGTTCAGGTCGTGGCGCAACTTAGAGCACGATCGGAGCAGGCGGAAGCGGGTTTGTAATCGCTATTTCTTCCGCAAGGTCTTGCGAGTGGTCTTGCGCGCCGCCGACCTCTTCATCGCATGCCGCTTGCGCGATGCGGCCGCTTTTTTCGCGGAGCGCGATTTTGCCGCCGCCGGCCGGCTCGCGGAGGCCTTGCCGCCGATTTTGCCGCCGCGCTTCGAGGAGACATTGGTGGTGCGGACACCACGGCCGGAGCCGCTCTTCTTGCCGCCGCCGGTTTCCTTGTTGATGGTCGCCCAGGCGCGCCGTTCGGCCTCTTTGCTGCCGACGCCACGATGCTCGTAGCCTTCCTCGATGTGTTCGGCCTGGCGTTTCTGCTTGTCGGTATAGCTCGATTTATCGCCGCGCGGCATGATCGTCTCCCTTTTGGCGTTGCCGTTTCCAACGCAACGCGCATCGTCGCGCCCGGGTTCCGCTCGATGCTCTACGCCGCGTCGCGCAGGCCGGCGAGGAAGCTATCGACGCTCTCGAACAGTGCGCTGGCGTGCTGGCTGAGTTCGCCGGAAGCGACCAGGACGTTGTCGGCGAGCGCGCGTGACTGGTCGGCGGCATGGCTGGCGCCGGCGACATTGTGCGAAACTTCGCCGGTGCCGGCGGCAGCCTGCTGCACGCTGCGCGCGATCTCGCGGGTCGCCGAATCCTGCTCTTCGACGGCTGCCGCAATGGTGGTGGCGATGGCGCTGATCTCGCGGATGGTGTCGCTGATGCCGTCGATCGCGACGACGCAATCGCCGGTGGCGGACTGGATCGCGGTCACCTGGCTTGCGATCTCCTCCGTTGCCTTCGCGGTCTGGCTGGCGAGTTCCTTGACTTCGGATGCGACCACGGCAAAGCCGCGGCCGGCGTCGCCAGCCCGCGCCGCCTCGATCGTGGCGTTGAGCGCCAGTAGATTGGTCTGGCTGGCGATGGCGCTGATCAGACGAAGCACGTCGCCGATCTTCTCGCTGGCGGCGGTGAGGCTCGCGACCATTTCGGTGGTTTGCCCGGCCTTGACCACGGCGGCATCGGCGACGCCGCTGGAATGGGTGACCTGGCGCCCGATCTCGGCAACGGAAGAAGCGAGTTCTTCGGTGGCCGCCGCCACCGTGCTGACGCTGGCCGATGCCTCTTCCGAGGCGGCGGCGGCCGCTGCCGCGCGCTCTGAGGTCCCGTTGACGCTCGCGGTGATCTCGCCGGCGACGCGCTGCATGTCGGCCGTCGCCTTGGCGACCGCGCCGACCACGCTCTTGACGTCGGCCTCGAACCGGTCAGCCATCTGGCGCTGCAACGCTTTCTTCTCGCGCTCGGCCTGGGCTTTGGTCGCCTCCTGCGCCGCGCGCATCGTGCGCGCCTCGATTATGCCGTTTCGGAACACGTCGATCGCCGTGGCCATCGTGCCGAGCTCGTCGCTTCGGTTGCGGCCGGGGATCGTCACATCGGTATCGCCGCTCGACAGCCGGTTCATTACCCCGGTAATCGCAGACAGCGGACGCGACAGGCCGCGGCCGAGCAGGAACGCCAGCACAACGGCGCCGGCAAGAATCGCGATGGTGCCCAAAATGAGGTTGCGCTGCGAACTCGCCGCCGCCGCCTCATATTCGGTGGTGTCTTTGACCAGCTCGATGACCGCGATCGGCTCGCCGGCGTAGTTCTTGATCTGCCCAAGATAGAGCGCGGCAGGGTGCCCGTTGAGGGTGGCGTCGCGGCGCAGCGCCGCGCCATTGAACACGCTCTTCAGTTCTTCGGGGGTGGCGACCACGGCGTCGCCGAAGGTCGAGGAGAGCTTGTTGAACGCCTTGCCGTCGAACCAATGCACCGCGAGATCGACGCCGAAGCGTTTTTTGGCGCGGTCGACGAATTCCTTGCCGAAGCCGACGCCGATATCGGTGGTCGCGATGCTCTTGCCGTCGCGCATGATTGGCGTGATGGCGAAGATGCCGAGCGTATCCCGGCCCGGTTCGACGCCGACGATTGGCTTGCCGGTCCGGTTCGCTTCGACCACCGTGATGCGGCGGGCGGAGGCGTCGTCGCCGAACGCCTTCGGGTCGTGCACACGGTAGAAAACGAGCGCCGGCGGGGTCTGGAACGTGACCAGCGGGATGCCTTGCGCATTCAGCGCCTTCATGGCGCCGCCAAGCAACGTCGTCAGCCCCTCACGATCGCCTTTGAGAATGGCGTCGCCGACCGGAGGCAGCGCGGCGATCACGGAGCTGACCGCGAGCCCCGCACGGCCCTCATAGTCGAGGGCCGCAATGACGCTGTCATATTGCAGCTTGAGCTGCTGATCGAGCGCGAGCTGGGTCAGCGCGCGCTGTTGCATGATCGAAAAGGTCCCGAGGATCGCGCAGGCCACCGCTACCGTCAGCGAAATGGCGAGGATCAGGCGCGCCGCGATCGATCGAAGTTTGAACATGGGGGTTCCGAGGCTCCGCGACAGGAAGATTCGGAAGGTCCCAGAAACACCTTAACAACCAGGTAAATTCCCGCCGCGGCGTTAGTCGGAGAATGACGGCCGCCCATGCGGCTTGCGCAGGCCGGCGAGGTGGCATCGACGCTTCCGTATCATTCGGGTCTCTACGGGGCCCTCAAATCGTCGGTCCGCGCGGCAGCACCGCGGCGCTCAGGATCACCTTGCCGACATCCTCGTAATGGGTGTCGCGGGCCTGGATCTGCTGGGCGATGGCATGCATGTCGCGAAACCGCCGCTCGAACTTGTTGGCCCGAAACACGGCGGTGGCGCCGACCATGTGATAGGCGGCATCGACCACCTGGGCCGACTGATGGATGGTCCAGGTCGAGGCGAGGCGCAGCGCGGTGCGATGCTCCTCGCTCAGCTTTCCGGTGTGGTTGAGATCGCGCCAGGCCTCCGCGGCGGTCCCGTAGATATAAGCCCGCGCCGCGCGCAAATTGCCTTCGGTGCGGCCGATCAAGCCTTGAACCGCGTTGTTCTCGCGCATCGCCTTTAAGCCCACCGACGCCTTGCCGCGCGCGAGATCAATGGCGGCGTCGAGCGTGGCGCGGGCGACGCCGAGCGAGATCGCGGCAAACCCCAGTCCGAACATGGTGTAGGTGGTGAGCCCGTAGAGCGGGCCTTTTTCGCGCAGCGCCGTGAAATCGTCGCGCAGCGCGGTGAAATTCTCCGGGATGAACAGATTTTCGACCGAATAGGAATCGGTGCCGGTGCCGCAAAGGCCGATGACGTCCCAGACATCGTACATGGTCGCGCTGCTCGCGGGAAACACGATGGTGCGGATTTCCGGCGTGCCATTCGGTTTCAGCCGTTTGGTGCCGTCGGCCTCGACCACGTGGACGTGAGCGCCGAGCCAGTTCGCCTGGCGCGAGCCCGAGGCAAAATCCCATCGCGCGGTGATGCGAAAACCGCCGGGAACGACATGCACCTCGTGGGCGATCGCGCCCCAGGCCAGAATACCGTCGGGCGCGCCGAAAATCTGGCGCGCGACGTCTTGATCCAGATAGGCCGCGGTCATGGCGCAGACCGAACACTGCCCGAGGCACCAGGCCGTGGAGGCGTCGGCCTTTGCCACTTCTTCGACCATCTGCATGAAGATCTCGGGCGGCGCCTCGGCGCCGCCGATGCTTTGCGGCTGCAGCGCCCGGTAAAGCCCGTTCTCGATCAGGGCGGAAACCACCGGCGGGGTCAGCCGCCTCGTCCGCTCGATCTCGTCGGCCTCCTGCGTAATCAGCGGCGCCAGCGCCCTTGCGCGCTCGATCAGTCCGAAACCGGGAAGCTTGTTCATGCGTTTCCTCTGCCCTTTTTTGGTCTTTTGGCTGACGAAGGCGTGATGTTGGTCTATCTGCGGCGGCGGATCAAGATGGGGATGGGGATGGCAGAGGCGCAGATGCGCGCTGCATTCACCTAGCGCGCTAGGCCGAGGACCAGAAGGAGCGCGCTATCCAGTCGTTCGCACGCCTCGTCTTCAAGCGTTCCTATAATTCGCCTGACCCGATCGCGGCGGAGCGTATTAAGCTTGTCGGTCATGATCTGCGTGCGAACGAGCAAACCGTTCTGCACTGTCGGAGCAACGACGGGGCGCATCCGATTGGCCGCATCGATGTAAGACGACATTGGGCAGACAATCAGGGAAGACAACGCGCCAAGTTCGTCGGATTGAACAAGAACGCCGGGACGCGGCTTGCCTAATTCGCCCTGAAGGACGACCAGAACGACATCTCCGCGTTTCAAGACCAGTCTTTCGGATCGCGGATAGCGTCAAGCCAATCATCGATCGCGTCATTTTCCGGATGCTGCGCCATCAGCTTTATCTCACGGCGGATTTCCGCGAGCACCTTGGGATTGCGCAGATCAGGCACCCAATGCTGTACCGGCCGCAGTCCTTGCGCGCGCAGCCGCTCGCGGCGAGCGGCCATGCGCTGTTGCGGCGTCTGTGGCTTTGTCTTTTTTGGGGTCGTAGCCATAGGTGAAACGTAACATGTTACGGAAGGAAGTTCAATGGTTGCAGACGGAACTCACCGGCCTCACGACCACGCCGGGCCCTGTCTTTCGCCTCGCATTCCGGTCGAACATTGCACTTATATGCCGTCGGTCATTCCGGGGGCGCGCGTTTAGCGCGAACCCGGAATCTCGAGATTCCGGGTCTGCGCTTCGCGCATCCCGGAATGACGAAGGCTTCTCAGCTATCCACCTTCAGCGCGGCAATAAAAGCTTCCTGCGGGATGTCGACCTTGCCGAACTGCCGCATCTTCTTCTTGCCTTCCTTCTGCTTCTCCAGAAGTTTGCGTTTGCGCGTGATGTCGCCGCCGTAGCATTTTGCGGTGACGTCCTTGCGCAGCGCGCGCACGGTTTCGCGCGCGATCACCTTGCCGCCGATCGCGGCCTGGATCGGAATCTGGAACATATGCGGCGGGATCAGTTCCTTCATCTTCTCGACCATGGCGCGGCCGCGGCCTTCGGCGCGCTGGCGGTGCACCAGCATCGACAGCGCATCGACCGGCTCGTTGTTGACCAGGATCTGCATCTTGACGAGATCGGCGGGCTTGTAGTCGGTCAGATGATAATCGAACGAGGCATAGCCCTTGGAGACCGACTTCAGGCGGTCATAAAAGTCGAACACCACTTCGTTGAGCGGCAGCTCGTACTTCACCATTGCGCGGTTGCCGACGTAAGTCAGCTCCTTCTGCGACCCGCGCCGGTCCTGGCAAAGTTTCAAAACGCTGCCGAGATATTCGTCGGGGGTGAGGATGGTGGCCTCGATCCAGGGCTCCTCGATCTCGGCGATTTTCACCACGTCGGGCATGTCGATCGGATTGTGGATCTCGATCACCTGGCCGTCGGTCAGGCGCATCTTGTAGATCACCGACGGCGCGGTCGCGATCAGATTGAGGTCGAATTCGCGGTGCAGCCGCTCCTGGATGATTTCCAGATGCAAAAGCCCGAGGAAGCCGCAGCGGAAGCCGAAACCCAATGCAGCCGAAGTTTCCATCTCGAACGAAAAGCTGGCGTCGTTGAGGCGCAATTTCCCCATCGCCGCGCGCAAGGTTTCAAAATCGTCGGCATCGACCGGAAACAGGCCGCAGAACACCACCGGAATCGCCGGCTTGAAGCCCGGCAGCATGTCGGTCACAGGCCTACGGTCGTCGGTGATGGTGTCGCCGACGCGGGTGTCGGCGACTTCCTTGATCGCCGCGGTGATAAATCCGATCTCGCCGGGTCCGAGCTCTTCGTCCTGCTGCATTTTGGGCGTGAAGAAGCCGACGCGCTCGACGTCGTAAGCGGCATTGGTGCCCATCATCCGGATGCGCTGGCCTTTTTTCAGCGTGCCGTCGACGATCCGCACCAGCACCACGACGCCGAGATAGACGTCGTACCAGCTATCGACCAAGAGCGCCTTTAGCGACGCCTCGCGGTCGCCGTTCGGCGGCGGCAGCCGGTGCACGATCGCCTCCAGCACCTCGTCGATGCCGAGCCCGGTTTTGGCCGAGATCATCACCGCGTCGGAAGCGTCGATGCCGATCACGTCCTCGATCTGCCGCTTGACCTGGTCCGGTTCGGCCGCCGGCAGGTCGATCTTGTTCAAGACCGGCACGATCTCATGGCCGGCATCGAGCGCGTGATAGACGTTCGCAAGCGTCTGCGCCTCCACGCCCTGGCTGGCATCGACCACCAATAGCGAGCCCTCGCAGGCGGCCAGCGAACGCGAGACCTCATAGGCGAAGTCGACATGGCCGGGCGTGTCGATCAGGTTGAGGATATAGGTCTGGCCGTCCTTGGCCGGGTAGGTCAGCCGCACCGTCTGCGCCTTGATGGTGATGCCGCGCTCACGCTCGATATCCATGGAATCGAGCACCTGTTCCTTCATCTCGCGCGCCTGAAGGCCGCCGGTGGTCTGGATCAGACGGTCGGCCAGCGTCGATTTGCCATGGTCGATATGCGCAACAATGGCGAAGTTGCGGATGTTGGAAATAGGGATGGATGTCATGGGCGCGAGATAGCACTCGCGCCCCGGGGCGGCAACCATATTGCGCTGTTTTAACGGCGCTTCTTCACGCCAAGCTGATTCCACTTCCGTCCAAAACGCGCTACGCAGATGGCCATGTCGACTGCTTCATTTTTGCCCGCGGCCGCGCGGGCGCGCCGCAGGTCAATTATCCGGCGCCTCGCGGCGTGGCTTGCGGCCACGGCCAGTGATCCCAAAGCGAGCCTGTGGCTCGTGATCGGCTTTGCCACCGCCCATGCGGTGCTCTGGACGCTGATCCTGATCAATTTGAAAGCGGCGCAGGACGTCCATATGGACGTCGCGGAAGCCTTTGCCTGGGGCCAGAAGTTCCAATTCGGCTACGGCAAACATCCGCCGCTGGCGGGTTGGGTCGCCGGTCTCTGGTTCAAAATTTTCCCGGTCGCCGACTGGGCCACCTATGCATTGGCGATGGCGACGCTCGGCTGCGGTCTGGTGATCTGCTGGCTGATCAGCTTGCGCGTGGTCGACCGCCGCCGCGCGTTCTTTGTCGTCGTGATGCTCGCGCTCTACCCGATCTTCAATTTCAAGGGATTCAAGTACAATCCGGATCTGCTGCAACTCGTCACCCTGCCGCTCCTGGTGCTGGCCTATTTGAACGCGTTTGAAAAACGCAGCGTCCGCGCCGGCCTGTGGCTCGGTCTCGCCGGCGCGCTGGCGCTGATGACAAAATACTGGGTGCTGACCATGATCGGCGCCATCGGTCTTGCCGCGCTGATCCATCCGGAGCGTCTAAGATTCCTGCGCTCGCCGGCGCCGTGGGTTGCGATCGTGACGCTCGTCATTGCGATGATCCCGCATCTGGTGTGGCTCAAAGACGTCGACTTTGCGCCGCTGACCTATGCCGAAGACGTCTATGGCCTGTCGAGCCGGGCGCAGAGCTTGCATCTCGTGCTTGGCTATGTCGGCCACAATCTGGCGCTGCTCGCTCTGCCCGTGGCGCTGGCGGCGATCGCGCTCGCTTGGACGCCGCGATGGTGGGTGAAGCTTGTGCGGCAACCGTCGGCGCTGTTCGCGCATCTGTGGTCGGCGGGGCCGAACCCCGGCGCGAATGTCGCGCAGGCGCGGAATGTCTGGATCATCCAGTGCATTGTTGCGATCGGACCGCCGCTCGGCGGGCTGATTTTCACGATCTATATGAAGACCGATTGGGGAATTTCGCTGTTCTTCCTCACCCCGTTGGCGCTGGTCGCGATCCCGCGGCTGCGCGTGCAACGAATGGCGCTGTTTCATATCGCCGCGATCTGGCTTGTGCTCTCGCTCGCAACGCTTGTCGCTTCGCCCTATATCGCGACGGAGGAGATGGCGGTCAATCCGAACGGCGCCGCGACCTATGGCGCGCGCTCGCAATTGGCCCGCGAGCTGACGCAGGCCTGGCACTCGCGCTTTAATTCACGATGGGCGGTGGTTGCCGGCACCACCGAGGTCGGCGAGCCGATGACATTCTATAGCCCCGATCATCCGGCGCCGTTGACGCCGGGAGAACTGTGGTCGTCGGGCCTGACGTCGCTCGAGGAAGCAAAACGGCTGGGCTTTATCGGCATCTGCGACACCACCGACGGACGGTTGCCGGTCTGCGAGGCCTGGATGAAGGAAAACGGCAAGGACGCCGAGCAGCTTGCGATCACGACGCAGCGTTTCTTCAAGGGGCATCCGGGTCCGGCGATCAGCTGGAAGGTCTACATCGTGCCGCCGGCGAAGTGAGCGTGCGGCACTTCCTCACCTCGCCCCGCTTGCGGGAGAGGTCGGCGCATAGCGCCGGGTGAGGGGGAGCTTCCGCATAATTTGTGCTTCACTGTCGCCCCGGCGACAGCCACACGCTGCCCCTCAGAGCCTCACGTGCCTTCTTCATTAAACTTGCTGGCGACGAGTTCGGTGATCGCGTCGACGGCGGCTTGCGCGTCGGGGCCGATGGCGGAGACGGTGATCGTTGTGCCCGGCCCGGCCGAGAGCATCATCAGCCCCATGATCGACGTGCCGCCGACGGTCTCGCCGCCTTTGGTTACCCAGACTTCGGCATTGAAGCGTTCGACCGTTTGCACGAATTTTGCCGAAGCGCGCGCGTGCAGGCCGCGTTTGTTGATGATCGGGAGTTCGCGCGAAACGGCGCCCGTAGGGACACTCGGCCCGGCCTCGTGTTCAGGCGACGAGGCGTCGTCGCTCATTTGCCGGCGAGAACCCTGCTCGCAATGGTGACGTATTTGCGGCCGGCCTCCTGGGCCATCGCAATCGCGTCGGGAAGCGAGCGCTCTTCGCGAACTTTTGCGAGTTTGACCAGCATGGGGAGATTGATTCCCGCGAGCACTTCCACCTTCGGACGGCTCATGCAGGAGATCGCGAGGTTGGACGGCGTGCCGCCGAACATGTCGGTCAGGATGGCGACGCCGTCGCCACTATCGACGCGGTTGACCGCTTCAATGATGTCGCTGCGACACAGATCGGAGTCGTCCTCCGCTCCAATCGTCACAGCTTCGATTTGCTTTTGTGGGCCCATGACATGTTCGAGCGCCGCCTTGAACTCGTCGGCAAGGCGCCCATGGGTCACAAGTACTAGACCAATCATCGGAAACTCCTCGCGGGTGCTTTTTGGTGCACCGCACGAACGCGCCACTTTGACCATCCAGAGCCCCCGCGCAAGAGGGGACCTTCGCGTTTCTCCCGGAAATCTGGCGGTAAGGAGGGGAGCCTGCGCCGGTTTATTCTGTGGCGATAGTGGGGCTGATATGGTTACCAATTCCCTTCGGGCAATCGGCCGAAGGTTGGGCAGAAGATGAAATTGCGGTCATTGTCAGGGCCGCGACCACGAGCGGGAAGGCCGAAAAGCCGGCTGCCACGGGAATTCGCGGTATTTTAACACCGTAAACCTCAGTCTGGAGTGCCTCCGGCGGAGGCAAGCGTTCTGCGTCCGCAGCTGAGAGATCGACCACCAGACCGACGATTGCTTCCTCAATAAAGTCGCAACGGCGGATGCCCAGCCCTCGAATCTCCATCAGACCGGCCAATTCGCGCACCGGACGGACCACAATTTTTTCGCCAGCTGTGTCGAGATGGACACGGTCATCGCCGACCAAAACGGCCGGCGGAATTTGCCCCGAGCGCCCGGCAAGGATCAGATCGAACGCGAGACGCGACTTGCCGGCGCCCGACGGCCCGCGGATCAGCACCGCACGATTCCCGACCTTCACCGCTGTTGCATGGACGCTGGCAGCGCCGGCCTTCATGGGGAGGGCAGCCTGACCACAAAGCGCGCGCCCGCGACCGTCGGCTCGCCGTCGGCATTGAGGGGGGCTGCGCGATTTTCCGCCCAGATGCGCCCGCCATGCGCCTCGATGATCTGTTTCGAGATCGACAGCCCGAGGCCGGAATTCTGTCCAAAGCCCTGATGCGGCCGGTCGGTGTAAAAGCGCTCGAAAATCTTCTCCAGCGCATCCTCGCGAATCCCCGGCCCGTCATCATCGATGATGATTTCGATTTCCAATCGCACGCGGCGGCAGATGATGCGCACCCTGCCGCCGGGATCGGAAAACGACTGGGCGTTGACCAGCAGGTTGGAGATCACCTGTCCGAGCCGTGAATCATGGCCCGGCACCGAGAAGCTGTCGTTGAGGCTGCGGCCTTCGAAGCGGACTTCGACCGTGACGTCGTGGCCGAGCCGGGTTTCGTTGGCGACCGTCGTCAACGTGCTCAGCAAGCGGCGCAGATCGACCGGCGTCACATCCTGCCGCTGCAGTTCGGCGTCGAGCCGGCTGGCATCGGAAATGTCCGAAATCAGACGATCGAGCCGCCTGACGTCGTGCTCGATCACCTCGAGCAGCCGCGCGCGGCTGCTGTCGTTGCGCGCCAAGGGCAGCGTCTCGACCGCGGAGCGCAGCGACGTCAGCGGGTTCTTCAATTCGTGGGCGACGTCGGCGGCGAAGGTCTCGATCGCCTCGATGCGGTTATAGAGCGCATCCGTCATGTCGCGCAGCGCGCCGGAGAGATGGCCGATCTCGTCGCGGCGGCGGGTAAAATCGGGAATCTCGACGCGGGTCTTGATGCGGCGGCGGACGCGCTCGGCGCTGTCGGCGAGCCGGCGCACCGGGCCTGCGATGGTGCTCGCGAGCAGCAGCGACAGCACGATCATGACCGCGGACGCGACGCCGCCGACCTTGAGGATCGCCAGCCGCTCGACGGTCACCATGTGATCGATGTCGTCGCCCTGGGTCGAGAGCATCAGGGCGCCATGGATGGCGCGGCCGCGCTGCACCGGCACCGCGACCGATACGATCACCTCGCCGCGCGAGTTGACGCGGACCATGCTCCGCTTCTGGCCCTTCAGCGAGTCGGCGACCTCTTCATAACCATTGCCGTTCTCGGGTCCGAGCTCGCGATAGAGCGGCAGGTCACCTCGGTTGAGCCAGGTCCGGATCGCGATCATCGCACGCTCGCCGATCCCCGGCTTCTGTGCGGAGGGCGGCGGCAATTCGAAACGCAGCACGTTCTCGAGATTGCGGCTGTCGAGGATCAATCCGCCATTGGGATCGTAAATGCGCGCGCGGGTCTTGGTCGGCGAGATCAGCGTGCGCAACACCGGCGCGACGCGCTCGGGATTGATCGGAAAATCGAGCCCGGAATATTCATCCGGCGCGCCATAGGTCTCCCCGGGCTTGAGGTCGAGCAAGCGGTCGGGATCGATGGTGATGGTGTTGGTCTGCACGGTGGCGGAGGCAGCAATAGCGCCCGCGATGATCTCGGCCTGTACCAGAAGGCTTTGCGCCCGCGCGTCGATCAGGCCGGCGCGGAATTGCGAGAGGTAGAGCACGCTCGCCACCAGCGCGACGAGGCCCGCGAGATTCAAGGAAACGATGCGGCGGGTGAGGCTGGAGAAACTGAGCGCGAAAAAGAACTGTCCGGCGCGGCGCAGCCAGCCGAGCGGCCGCTGCCAGCCCGCGACCTGTGGGGCTTCGACGGCAAAATCGTCCAGCACCAGGGCCGGTGAGGCGCCCTCGGCATTCAGGCTCGGATCAGGCTGCGTTCGATCAAGCAATGGCCAAAACTGCCGGTTGTTTCGATTGCATCTATAAGGAGGCGCCCCAGCGCCCCATTATCCTACCCCAGACCGACCGCGGCGTCAGTTAACAATGCGGCCCGTCAATACCAGGCAAAAACAGGTAATCCTTAGCTATCAGGTTTCCTTGAAACGGTAGCCGACGCCGTAGAGGGTTTCGATCATCTCGAAATCGTCGTCCACGACCTTGAATTTCTTGCGCAGCCGCTTGATGTGGCTGTCGATGGTGCGGTCGTCGACATAGACTTGATCGTCATAGGCGGCATCCATCAGCGCATTGCGGCTCTTCACCACGCCCGGGCGCGTCGCCAAGGCCTGCAGGATCAGAAATTCCGTCACCGTCAGCGTCACCGGCTCGTTCTTCCAGGTGCAGGTGTGACGCTCCGGATCCATCCGCAGCAATCCGCGGTCGAGCGCCTTGGCATCGGTTTCCTTTGGAACGGCGGTCGGATCCTTCGGTGCCGCGCGGCGCAGAACGGCCTTGACGCGCTCGACCAACAGCCGCTGCGAGAACGGCTTGCGGATGAAATCGTCGGCGCCCATTTTAAGGCCGAACAATTCGTCGATCTCCTCGTCCTTTGAGGTGAGAAAGATCACCGGCAGGTCGGACTTCTGCCGCAGCCGCCGCAGCGTCTCCATGCCGTCCATGCGCGGCATCTTGATGTCGAGGATCGCAAGATCCGGCGGTGAGGTGCGGAAGCCGTCGAGCGCGGAAGCACCGTCCGTGTAGGTCATGATGCGATAGCCTTCGGCTTCAAGCGCGATCGAGACCGAGGTGAGGATGTTGCGGTCGTCATCGACCAAGGCGATTGTGGGCATGAGCCTGCTTTCAGAAACTAAGGTTGGCTGAAACGGCGAGCAATCCAGCGATACGCCGCATAAAGTGGGCTTTGAGCCCGGTCACCGAGCAATGCAAGCTGGGCTGAAGTGTGACCGAGTTCCGCAAGCCCGAAACGAACCATGGGTTCGGAGCCTGTATAGAAGATTAGCCCGGTCTCGAAAAGCCCTAATTTTGCAATGAGATATGCGGAAATGACCCATGCAACCAAATGCTGATTTCAACCCTGGCCGGCTCGCCCGGTCGTTGCTGCGCAAGAGCCGGCAGGGGGCCTTGGCGACGCTGATGGCGGGTTCTGGCGACCCCTATTGCTCGTTGGTTAATGTCGCGAGCCATCCGGACGGTTCCCCGATACTGCTGATTTCGCGCCTGGCGCTGCATACCAAAAACCTGCTCGCCGACCCCAGGGTCTCGCTGATGCTGGACGAGCGCGCCGCCGGCGATCCGCTGGAAGGATCGCGGATCATGCTGGCGGGGCACGCCGAGGAGACTGGCGGCGATGCCGTGGCGATCCTGCGCCGGCGCTACCTGAATGCCCATCCGTCCGCCGAAGCCTTTGTGGATTTTAAGGATTTTTCTTTTTTCGGAATCCGGCCGAGCGGGGCTCATCTGGTCGCCGGTTTCGGACGGATCGTCGATCTCAAGCCGGAAAAATTCCTGACCGATATTTCCGATGCCGCTGCCCTGCTGGAGGCCGAGCAGGGCGCCATCGAACACATGAACGCGGATCATCGCGAAGCGACTAACCTCTATGCGACCAGGCTGCTCGAGGCAGAGGCTGGAGATTGGCGCTGCACCGGCTGCGATCCCGACGGGATTGATCTTGCGGCCGGTGCCAAAACCTTGCGGCTTGATTTTCCGGAGCGGGTAACCGGGCCGGGAGCGTTGCGCAAGATGTTGGTCAGGCTGGCGGATGAGGCGCGGGCAAAGGCATAGCCGCTCCTCGCCCGACACAAGGCAAGGGCGAGGGCATCATGAGATCCGGCAATCGATTGGCCCTGACGGTATGGCTGGCGCTGATTGTGGGTGTTGGCCTCACGGCGCCATCGTCGGCGCAAGGCGTGGCCGCGCGCGGCGCGCATATCGCGGAGCTAAGCCAGGCCGGTAAATATTCCGAGCCGATCCCGCTTGCGCGGCAACGGCTGGCGGACATGGAGAAGGCGCACGGTCCCGTCGACCGCGACGTCGCGGGCGCCTTGAACGACCTGGCGCTGCTCTACAGCGATGTCGGCAACGACGCCGAAGCCGAGCCGCTCAACAAGCGCGCCATCGCCATCATGGAGAAAGTATTCGGCCTCGATTCGCGAAAAGGCGATTGCGAGCGGCCGCGCGCAACTGCGCGTGGCGCTACCGGTGCTGTCGGGCGCGCAACAGAAGCAACTGATGCCGGTCCGTTCGCACGGATCGGTGAGGGGGCGGCGCGTTGACGTGCGATTTTTGCGCCGCAATAGCGCGATGCGCCGATCCGGGTCGCAAGATCACGCCCGATTGTCGCGTGACACCGCAATCATTGGAAGGTTTAAGAAATCATACCTGCGCTGCACAAGAAACTGACAAACCTGCGCTGCACAAGAAACTGACAAAGACCTGTCACTGCCATGGAATAAACCAATTAATACGGGATCGGCTTGGCAAGGTCGGCGTTCCCAACTATTAGGTCGCCGGACCGGGGCCGCAAGGCTATATTGACGATCACCGCGACAGAGGCGCGTTAAGCGGCTTTCGCGCTTGTAGATTAAGCGGGTTCGAGGAGGATTCTGGGTGCAAGAGACGGGCGTGCATAACGGTGCCTTCGGCGCCGATAAATTCGGCTTAAGAAAACTCAAGGGCGTGAACTGGAATTTTGGCGCGCCGCAGCTCTATGAGCATTCGCTTGCCGCCGGCGAAGCCGTGGTGTCGTCCGATGGCGCCTTGTGCGCCGACACCGGCGAGTTCACCGGCCGCAGCCCGAAGGACAAATTCACCGTTCGCGACGCCACCACCGACAAGAACATGTGGTGGGCCGGCAACCAGTCGATCACTGCCGAGCAGTTCGATACCCTCTACAAGGATTTCCTAAAGCATGCCGAAGGCATGACGCTGTTCGCGCAGGATCTCTACGGCGGCGCCGATCCGTCGTTCCGGATCAAGACGCGCGTTTTCACCGAGCTCGCCTGGCATTCGCTGTTCATCCGCACGCTGTTGATCCGCCCGGAGGCCTCGGAGCTCAAGGGTTTCGTGCCGGAACTCACCATCATCGATCTGCCGAGTTTTCGGACCGACCCGAAACGCCACGGCGTGCGGTCCGAGAACGTGGTCGCGATCGATTTCGCCCGCAAGATCGTCCTGATCGGCGGCTCCTATTATGCCGGCGAGATGAAGAAGAGCGTTTTCACCACGCTGAATTACTATCTGCCCGAAAAGGGCGTGATGCCGATGCATTGCTCGGCCAATGTCGGGCCCGACGGCGACACCGCGATCTTCTTCGGTCTCTCCGGCACCGGAAAGACCACGCTTTCGGCCGATCCGAAGCGCACCCTGATCGGCGACGACGAGCACGGCTGGGGCAGCGACGGCGTGTTCAATTTCGAGGGCGGCTGCTACGCCAAATGCATCAAACTGTCGAAAGAGGCCGAACCCGAGATCTATGCCGCCAGCAAACGCTTTGGCGCGGTGCTCGAGAATGTCGTGCTCGACGAGCGTACGAGGGAGCCTGATTTCGACGACGGCTCGAAAACCGAAAACACCCGTTCCGCCTATCCGCTCGACTTCATCCCCAACGCCTCGCGCACCGGCCGCGCGCCGCATCCCAAAAACCTCGTGATGTTGGCCGCCGATGCGTTCGGCGTGATGCCGCCGATCGCAAAGCTGACGCCGGCGCAGGCGATGTACCACTTCCTGTCCGGCTACACGGCCAAAGTCGCGGGCACCGAGCGCGGCCTCGGCAAGGAGCCGCAGCCGGAATTTTCGACTTGTTTCGGTTCGCCGTTCTTGCCGCGTGACCCCTCGGTCTACGGCAATCTGTTGCGCGACCTAATCGCAAAGCACGACGTCGATTGCTGGCTGGTCAACACCGGGTGGACCGGCGGCAAATACGGCACCGGCCGCCGCATGCCGATCAAGGTGACGCGGGCGCTGTTGACCGCAGCGCTGAACGGCTCGCTGCGATCGGCCGATTTCCGCACGGACCGCTATTTCGGTTTCGCGGTGCCGACCTCGCTGCCCGGCGTCGAGCCGCACATCCTCGATCCGATCAAGACCTGGGCCGACAAGGCCGAGTTCGACAAGACCGCCCGCGCGCTTGTCGCCATGTTCGCGAAGAACTTTGCCAAATTCGAAGCCCAGGTAGACGCCGACGTTCGTGCGGCGGCGCCTGAAGTGAAGCTCGCGGCGGAGTGACCCGTTGGCGTCATTCCGCAAGCGGCCTTTCTGTTTCGGTATGTGTCTGGGAACTGCCGCTTAACCCCCGGTTAACCGAATCCGCCTTGTAGTGCTGAACAAGCATTGATCGCGCGGAGCCTCGGCATGTCGGATATCTTCAGCATTCTCCAGTCAGCATACGCCACGGCGCCGCAGACCCCGCAAACCAGCAAGCCCTACACCGCCGTCGATCCGAAGAGCTACCAGGGCACCTGGACCGGGAGCTATTCCAACAATGCAAAATTCGAGCTGACGATCTCACAGGTCAACGGCTTTCGTGCGCAGGTGAAATACCAGAGCGGATCGACCGTTCAGTACCAGCAGGTCCTGATCCGCGACTCCTCGTTTCGCATCGGCGACACCAAGTTTGCGCTGACGGCGACCGGGAAGGCCCAGGTCGGGACCGTGATCACCGATCCCGCAAGCGGCAACACCAACTTGATCCAGGGCACCGCGGCCCAGAGCTAAAGCATGATCCGGAAAAGTGGGTGCCGGTTTTCCCTCGCGACAAACGCGGAACGCGTTTGCGCGGAGATCATGCTCCAACAAAAAGATAGAGCGGGATGACGACTCGAAGAGAAGTCATCGCGCTCTAGCTGTGGAGCCTCAAGAGGTTGTCCTCGGTCAAACCGAGTCTGCTGATAGGCGTTTGCGATTTTAGGGCGCCGTGCGGCCGATGCCAGTTGTATTTGTGAATCCAGAGAGGGAG
>Ga0073928_10001226_pt1 | contig 50832 bp, 47 predicted proteins | sample PaiPotPPA55metaG_FD_76969 | JGI IMG/M metagenome (GOLD analysis project Ga0073928, IMG submission 76969) | Iron sulfur acid spring bacterial and archeal communities from Banff, Canada, to study Microbial Dark Matter (Phase II) - Paint Pots PPA... ...
CGTGCCTGGGCCAATGCGAAGGAGCTCGGGTCCGCGACCGCGACCCCGTCCATGCCTGCGGTCATCCGCGCCCACACCTGCCCGTACCCGGTCCCGGCGAACAACCCCGCGGCCAACAGCAGGTACACCACCACCCTCGACGGCAAGTCCCGCACCCGGACCTGCACCGGATGGGCCGACTCCAGTGCGGCATCGAAGCCCACCTCCTGCCAGGTTGACAACCAGGCAAGATGCCTAACTGAGCGGCATTGCGTCTAGGCCAACCAAGGCAGCCGTCATCAGATGCGCTCAGTCCGGGGGCCGGTGGATCTCGAAGTCGTGGCCCAAGGGCGGCGTGTGAATCAGGACGGCGTCTGGATTGTTGCGCCATCCCTCAGGTACTTCGATACAGGACCTAAGTCGGGAGATGGAAAGCCCAGTAGTGCAGTGAGATTGAAGACCTAGCGTGAGCCCCCGGGCTGCCGGGGGCTCACGCATGGCTACTCCTTCAGCGGGAGCCGCTCGAGGATCGCCGTCAACATCTTCGTATGGGACTTCAGCACGGCGTCCTGCCCCTGGAGAGTGGCGTTCACCGCACGGAAGTTCTCATCGACCGCACGGAAGTTCTCATCGACCTCTCGGAATTTCTCCGTGACGTCGTCCCGGAATCCGGCAAATTCTTGCCGGAATTCGGCGACGTCGTTGCGCACCAAGCCGACATCGTTCCGCACACTCGTCTGGTTCCTGTCGACGCGTGCGGCGAGATCTCTGATCCCTTCGGCTGTTTCGGTGGCGCCGATTTCCAAGTCTGTCACCCTGCTCTTGAGCGATACGGTAGGCACTGCTGGGTCCTCTCGATAGTGGGAATCGTAGCAAGCCGGTGGCCGGGTGGCACCGGCGATAATCCGGGGATCGGGGGGTTAGGCCCGGTCCTCGGAAACTGGGATGCGGACTGCGGCTATGGCCTTGCGGACCTGGTCGCAGTCGGTTTCGGTGAAGCCGGGGGTCTTGTCTTCTACCGCGTTGCGGCAGGCGGTGAGGAGGGTGCCGCCCAGGGCCGGGTAGTCGGCGCTGGGGTACAGCTCGGTCTCTACCGTCCAGTACAGGGCGGCCGCCTTTTTCAGGCCGAGGCCCTTGACCGTCTGGCCGTTGAAAGTGTCGCCGTCGGTGATCAGGTAGGCGAGTTTGTTGCCTACGCCACTGTTGATGTGGACGCCGCCGCGGTCGGGGACGCGGTTACGGTCGGAGTAGGTGGCCGGGGACCAGCCTGGCCCCTGGTAGATCTCCGGTTGGGGGTCGGCGGTTTTGGCGGGTGAGCGCATGTCGCGGATGACGCCGAGTTTGGTGCCGTTGCCGATCTTCCAGCGGTCCTTGGCGGAATGCTTTGCGCGGGTGGACAGTTCGGCGAGTTCGCCGAAGACGTCCGACATGGACTCGTTGATGGCGCCGGATTCGTTGAGATAGTCCAGGTTGCTGGTCTTCTCGGTGACGCCGTGCGTGAGCTCGTGGGCGACGACGTCCGGGCCCAGGACCTCGGTGCCCATCACGAAACCCTCGGCATCGGACCAGAAGGCGTTCGCATACGGGCAAGCGTCCAGGCAGACCCGTACGGTGGCGCGCAGGGTCTTACCGCGGCCGTCGTGCGCGTCGATGCCGATCAGGTCGGAGAGGCTGCCCAGATCGGTGTTGCGGGCGTAGAAATTTTCGGTATCGCCGATCCAGTCGTACACCTTGTTCGCATCGTCGTTTCCGGCGACCCGGGGTGCACCCTCGGTGCGGACCACCGGATACGATCCGTCTGCGCCGCAGGGGATTCCGATCGTGATGTCATTGCCCTGATTGTTGGCGTCACAGATGACGCGGTTCAGGTTTTCCCCGAATTGCCACGCATCCAGCACGGTATCGGGCGACCCCGCCGCGACGAATACCCGCCAGCCGCCCGCACCGGCTGCGATGTCGAAGCGGAACGCCGGAACCGCGGCCTTATCGGAGCTGCCGCCCGACAGTTCCGGGTCGTACCAGGCCGTCCACTCCGCACGCACCTGCACGCGGCCCACGGCAATCCGAGCGAGTTCGGCGGCCTTCGCGATGGCAGTCGTGCGCGCCGCAGTGGTGGGAGTCGTTGCGCCAGCTGGGTATCCGCCAGCGGTCTGCTCTGCCAACGCTCCGGTCGCCGACAACAGCGAACCATCGGACTGCAGCGCCAGCGCGATACCCGCTCCATAGACGGGAACCGACCCGATGGATTGCGTGAGCCGAACCGTTGTGCCGCGGCCACGCCGAGAAACCTTCGCCACTCGGAGGTCCGCCGACGCGGCAGCGCCGAAAAGCCGTTCGACATCGGCAATGTAGGCGGCAGCGGAACCGCCCTGCCCGCCGGTATCACTCAGTTCGCCCGACCCAGTCCGACCACCTGACCCACCCGGCCGCGGCACCGGCCTGTCCGGGACAACCTGCCGAACCGAGCCGTGCGCATTACGGTGAATCTTCTTGGGCACAGCCACAAGTGACGGTGTGCCCGGTGGCGGCTGCCCCGCCGCATGACCACCCACCACCGGACTCAGTACCGCCGGACCCGCCACCAACACGGTCGCGAGCGCAACGATTACAGCCAGCCGTGTACCGGATATCCTCATACTTCCCCCTAGCTCGTCGATGAACGACGCCCACTGCGGCATCATCGCGCCAACGAGCCCAAACCCCGCGATTCGGCGTACCGACCTGCCTGAATCGTAAGAGGAACTCCGCGAAGACATACCGAGTGAGGCGTCTGCCGATAGTTCGTGTGCTGCAATCTATTTCGATTGCGGTCCCCCGAGACGAACTCTCTCGGTAATCATCATCTAATCCGCGGCTGGGTTACTGCACCCATCGGATGATCCGGCATTCCCGATGTGAACCCCTCGATCCGCTGTGGACCGCCGGAGGGCACTGCCAAGTTACATCTTGGCGAGGATCTTGTGCACCGTCAACCAGGTGCGGGTCGTGATGTCCTTGCCGTACGCCTTCTCGAGCCACGCCATATGCGCCGGCGTACCGGGTGAGCTGTTGTCCATGATGGCGAGCACCGCGCGGGAAGGCTCGTCGTACCGCACGATCTGCACCAACTCGGCAAGCTGGGGAGGCGGCGTCTGCCGACCCGGATTGTCGACGGCCTTGAGGAAGCTGGCCATCAGATACGTCTCCCGGCTGTGCGTGAGCCCCGGGAACGGATCCGAATCGACCAGCGCCTGCAGTTCGGCCTGGCTGCGGATGATGGTGCCGCCCGGAATGCCCAGCTCGGCGTTCAACGCCTGCTGGATCTCTGATTCCAGTGCAGCACAGTCTGTTTGGTCGCTACCGAACACGATGTTACCGCTGGCCAGCACCGACCCCACCCCGGTGAACCCGAGCCCGCTGAACACCCCGCGCAACTTCTCACCACGCATGTTCGGGTTGCTCGGCATAATCCCTCGCAACAGTGCCGCATACCGGGTCATGGGCCAGACAGTACCTCGCACCACCGACAGATTCACCGCACTCGCGCCGGACGAGACGCGGCGTGTGCCGCACTCGGCGCCCGGTTGTTCAGAGTGGCTTCACCCATCTCGACCACTCGGGTTGCGGTGCGTAGGCTGCTACCCGCCCTGCGCCGCGCCCACCCCGGTGGCCTTCTTGCGCTCGATATCCGCCAGCGCCGCCGCCCGGGCCGCCCTGGCCTCGGCGGCCGCGTCCCAGGCCTCTTTCCGATTCTTGACGACCTTGGCGGGCGCGCCGACGGCGATACCGAAGTCCGGGACCTCGCCCTTCACGACCGCGTGGGCGCCGAGCACACAGCCGCGGCCGACCCGGGTCCCGCGCAGCACGGTGACCTTGGCCGCGATCCACGTGTCCGGGCCGATGCGCACCGGGCTCTTCACGATGCCCTGATCCTTGATCGGCATCGTGACATCGTCCATCTTGTGGTCGAAGTCGCAGATGTAGCACCAGTCGGCGACCAGCGTGGACGCGCCGATCTCGATATCGAGGTAGGTGTTGACGACGTTGTCCTTGCCGAACACCACCTTGTCACCGATGCGCAGCGAACCCTCGTGGCAGCGGATGGCGTTGCCGTCACCGATGTGCACCCAGCGGCCGATCTCCATGCGCGCAAACTCGGGCGTGGCATGGACCTCGACGCGGCGGCCCAGGAAGACCATGCCGCGCAGCACGATATGCGGATTGGCCAGGCGGAATTTGAGCAACCGGTAGTAGCGAACCAGGTACCACGGCGTGTACGCGCGGTTGGCGAGCACCCAGCGCAGCGACGCCACCGTCAGGAAACGCGCCTGCTCCGGATCCCGGCGGCGCGACCCCCGCCAACGCGAGCGCAACGGGGCGCCCCACATGCTCGTCACGAACTGCTCCTCGGGGTCCATCGGGCGATCCGTATCGGTCCGCGTGTCGTCGTCGAGGTACCAGGGTACTTTCGCCGGGGATCGCTGCGTCCCCTGCCCTCGCCGCGCGCGGAAATCGGCCGATCGGGCGACAGACCGTGAGGCGGCACAACGGCGGACGACCCGGGCGGCTAGTCTCGTGCAGGCCCTCACGAGCAGATGGGAGAACTGTCAGGTGCGTACCAGCATCCGGCGACCCGCGCACGCCCCCCGGTCCACCGCGACCGCGGTGCGCCGCCCGGCTTTTCGAGCCGCCGCGGCCCTTGGGGTGGTGGGCGTGCTGGCGCTGAGCGGTTGCGGCGGTACCACGCTCGACAATATTACGGTGGGTCCGGGCAAGGGCTGGCCGACCACCTTCCACGACGGACGCAACAGCGCCGCCAGTCCGGTCACCGGATCACGGCATCTGGCATTGCGGTGGTCGCGCCCGATCGGCGGGCCCGCCGCGGCGGCCGCCACCGTCGGCCCGGACGGAGAGGTGTTCGTCACCACCCACATAGACACGGGTTGCATCGGGCAACCGGGCGGCATCGGGGCCCTGTTCGGCTTCCAGATGCCGACCGGACGCAAGCGGTTCTGTGATCCGCTGGGCCCCGACGCGATGTACGCCGCCTCGGCGATCGACGGCGCGACCAATGTCTACGTCGGCGACGACGGCGGGGTGTATTCGATGAATAACATCGGCCAGCCGCGCTGGCGCACGCCCGTCGCGGGCGTGCCGATTTCGGTGCAGTTCACCAGCGACAGCCACGTGCTGACCGTGACCCAGTCCGGTCAGGTCGACGTGCTGAACCGGCAGACCGGCGACCGCATGGTGCCGACCTTCCAGCTGCTGGGCTGGCCCAATTTCCTCGCGCACCCGGATCTGCCGCTGCCGCCGGACGGCCAGGGCCTGCCGGACTGCGCGACCGGCGGCCCGCAATGCCCCGTCGCGAACGTCTCGGCCATAGATGCCGCTTCCGGCCGCTTCTATGCCACCGTGTGGCGGCCCGGCTCCCCTACCGCCTCGCTGGTGGCATTGCGCTACGCGGACAAGCAGATTCGGCAGGAATGGAGCGCCGATATACTGGTCAACGGCAGCGCCACCAGCCCCGCCCTGTCCCCGGACGGCAAGACCGTCTACGTGGGCGATAACAGCGACCGGCTGATCGCCGTCGACGCCTCCGACGGCCATCCGAAATGGGTACAGCCCCTGGGATTCTCACCGCAGGGCGCGATCTCCGAGCAGGGCGGGCTGCTGATCCCCGGCGGCGACGACGGTCATCTGATGGCGCTGCACGACAAGGGCACCAGCGCCGAGATCGCCTGGGAGCGCAAGGATCTACAGCTGAGCGGGCAGCCGGTGCAGTCCGCGGGCAGCACCGGCTACGTGGTGTCCCCGATGGGCGGCGCGCTGAACCTGGTCACGTTCGACACCTCCACCGGCAGCACCGTCGCCTCGGCAGTACTGCCGGACGCACAGGGCACCACCACCGGCACCGCGATCGGCGCGAAGGGCCAGGTGGTGGTCACCACCCGCGTCGGCGAGATCTACGTCTTCAAGCCGGACAGGGAATCGCGGTAGTCGTCAGCCACTATGGCGGCGACGCTGGTTGCGCTGTGTCGGATCGGTGGGCCGGGGGTGTCGCGCAGAGGAAGGCCGTGGGGGTGGTGCCGATTCGGGTGATGACAAGGGTGTGGGGGATCGCGCCGCGCGGCTTGAGGCGGGTGCGCAGCGCATCCGGATCGACATCGACACCACGGGTCAGGATTTCCAGGGGACCGCAGTCGCGGCGGTGCAGTTCGGCGCGCAGCGGCTTCTCCTTGAAGGCCAGGCGGTCGAGCACCCGGAACCCGCGCACGCCCGCGGGCACCGTATCTCCGGTCAGATAGGCGATGCGGGGATCCAGTTGCCAGAGGCCGTATTTCGCGGCGTAGTGGCGAACCAGGCCGGCGCGCACGATCGCCCCATCGGGGTCGATGATCCAGTCACCCGGCACCCTTTCCGGGATCTCGTCGGGGGCCGCATCGGTGAGCGCCCAGGACGCGCCGCCGGACCGCAATACGGTGGCGCGGCGGGTGACGCCCGGCTCGGCCACTCCGCGCGACCACAGGCACGCCTCGCGCACCGAGCCGTCCAGTGAGACCACCTCGACCTCACCGTCCCAGCCACGACTACCACCCGGCGCCCCAGATGCGCCGAGACGATCGAAATCCAGTCCGGGAGCGCATTTCACGACAAGGTCGCGGCCGCGATACGCCTCCAGCAGTTCCGGAAGCGGCGGTTGCAGTTTTGCTGGATCGTGAGTCCGGCGACCGTCCGCGCGACGGGCCGGATCGGCGATCACCACCTCGGCCGAGCTGCACGGCACCAAGGCATCCGCCCTGACCAGCACCATATTTCGCGCAGATCCGACGCCGCTGCGCGAGGCCGGATGGGCTATCCCGAGATTGTGCCCGGCCATTACCAGGCGGATCTCGTCCAGATCGCTGCCGATCACCGCCGGACAGAACTCTTGCAGCGCAGCAAGTTCCGCACCGATCGAACAGGTGACGTCGTGCACCGTACGCCCGGACAGCCGCCCCGCCCGATGTCGCGCAACAACACTCGGCGTCGCCTGCTGCAGCGCATCATCGGTGAACAGCCACTCCCCCGCACCGTCCAGCTTGACCACCGCCCGCCGCCGCAGCCGCACGGTCTCGACCAGCGCCGCCGCCCGATCACCATGGTCGCGCCGCACCCGCTCCAGATCCCCCAGCAGACTGGCAGGTGTCAACGTCAGCTGATCCACCCGGTCGAGCGCCGCCCGTCCGGCGGCGCTATCGAGAAATGCGATGTCCCCGAGGGAAAATCCGTAACCCACGCAAGCACCTCCCTGCGCCATGCCGCGATCGTGTCCGCCGCAGCAGCCCGAATGTCACACCTCATCGCCCCGGATGAACGCCACGTCCGACCGAGCCTGCCGCAACAGGTACCTGCACGCCGCGTCTCGGCAGCGCTCGGCGAGACCGGCCGAATGGCACATTCGGCCGATCGGGTGGCTTACCTTCCGGCCCCGCCGGGCTTCACACCGGTGATCATGGCGTTGTAGAAGAACTGCCGCGGCACGATATGGCGCAGCACCTTCTCGTCCAGCTTGCTCAGGCCCAGCCAGGCCTTGTACTGGGCCATGCGGTAGCGCATGGTGAGCTTCTCGTCCGGGACTGCGGCCTCGAAGGTGCGCACCGGCCAGCCCCACAGCGCCGCGGCGAACTCCTCGGTCTCCGCATGCACCTCGGTGGCGCCGGCGCGGCCCGCGATGGCCTCCAGCTCGCTCGGGTCGAAGGTGTGCAGGTCCACCACGGCCTCGAGGGCCGCCGCGCGCGAGGACTCGTCCAGCTCCTCCTGCGGGCGCCGCCAGCCGGACAGGAACGGCAGCTTGGTGACCTCGGTCGTCACCTTCCAGGTGAGCTGGCCCAGCTTGCGGGCGTAGAGATTGCCGACCGTGGTCGGCTCACCGGCGAATACGAACCGGCCGCCCGGCTTGAGCACCCGCAGGCATTCCTTCAGCGCCAGCTCCACATCCGGAATGTGGTGCAGCACAGCGTGGCCCACGACCAGATCGAAGGTGTCGTCGTCGTAGGGGATGGTCTCGGCGTCGGCAACCCGGCCGTCCACATCCAGGCCCAGATTCTGTCCGTTGCGGGTGGCGACCCTGACCATGCCCGGCGACAGATCCGTCACCGAACCGGACTTCGCCACCCCGGACTGCATCAGGTTGAGCAGGAAGAAGCCGGTGCCGCAGCCCAGCTCGAGGGCGCGATCGTAGGGCAGCGGCGCGTCGGGCACCACGGCGTCGAACCGGCCGCGGGCATAGGCGATGCAACGCTCGTCGTACGAGATCGACCACTTTCCGTCGTAGGTCTCGGCCTCCCAGTCGTGGTAGAGCACCTGGGCGAGCTTGTTATCGGAGAGCGCGGCCTGGACCTGCGCCTCGGTGGCGTGCGGGTTCGGCGCGGGGTCGTCAGGTCGTGCGGTCATGGTCGAACAGGTTACTCGAGAGTCCAACCCCGCCCGTTCAGCGGCCCACGAATTCCGCGGACCCCGGGCCGACCGCCAAATAAGAACCTGTTCCTATGCTGCGATCTTCGGTGGTGAACAGCTCGGACCACTCGCTCCGGGCCTGATCGTGACCGTGCGTACCGGCCTCGAAAACCCGTTTCGCGGCGGCGAGCGCGCGGGCCGGGCCGCCGGTGAACTGCCGGGCCCAGCGCAGCGCGGCCACGTACACATCGTCGGGGGCGACCACCTCGTCGACCAGGCCGAGCGCTGCCGCCTCATCGGGCTCCACGAACCGTCCGGTGTACACCAGATCCTTCGCGCGCGCCGGACCGATCAGCAGGCTCAGGCGCCGGATGCCGGACAGCGGGATCATGCCCGCCTTGATCTGCGGCAGGCCGAGCTTGACGTTGTCGCCGATGATGCGCCGATCCGCCCCCAGCGCGAGCTCCAGCCCGGCCCCGAGCGCATATCCGGCGATCGCCGCGACCGTCGGCTGCGGTAGCCGGGTCAGGCAGCCCAGCGCGGCCTGCAGATCCGCCGCCATCGCCGCCGCCTGTTCGGGTGTGAGCCGGTCCAGCTCGGCCATCTCGTCCCCCGCCGAGAACACCCGCTCATCGCCGTAGACGACCACCGCCCGCACGTCGGCATCCGCGCCGATCCCCGCGGCCGCGGCCGCCAGCTCCCGCGCCACCTGCAGGTCGATCAGATTCATCGGCGCCCGCGCGAAGCGCAGCACGGCGATCCCCGCCTCGGGACGGTCCACGGTCACGAATTCGGCCACGGGGCACGAGCCTACTGGGCGGCCGTTTTCGCCCAGTAGGTACCGCGCACCAGCCCGTCCCGCCCGATGCTCCTATGGTGTGTCAAGCGCACCCCGGCGTGCGATTCGCCGGGATCCACCGGGACCTCACCGTTATTCCGGGCGCTGCGAACCCCGCATGCGAGAGCCCTCCGGGAAATCGGCGAAGTAGCGGTCGTTGTCCGGGAATAGCAGGCGCGGCTTGCCGTCGATGGTTTCCAGGATCGGCTGAATCGGCTCGAAGTCCGGTGCGGCGGCCAGGATTTCCGCGGTGGAGGCGAAGGTACCGAGCGCGACCAGCTGCGACCAGGTGGGCGGGAGCAGCACGTCGGTGCCGGCCTTCCAGCGCACGATGGCCTCGGCAGGGGTGCACCAGAGCACATGCTGGGCCTCGGAGGTGGCGCCGTCGGCGCGCTGCCCGTCGGGAAGCACGGCAACGAAGAAGCGGGTGTCGTAACGGCGCGTCTCCACGACCGGGGTGACCCAGTTGGCCCACGGACGCAGCAGATCCGCACGCAGCACCAGGTTTTCGCGGGCCAGGAACTGGCCCAGGGACAGCTCGCGGCGCTCGAGCTGCGCCCGCGCCGCGCTGTACACCGAGCTATCGGAGACAACGGAATCGGCCGTCGGACCCGCGAGCAGCACCCCGCATTCCTCGAATGTCTCGCGCACCGCGGCGCACACCAGCGCCTGCGCCCGCGCCGTGTCGACGCTGAACTTCTGCCCCCACCATGCGGGATCCGGGCCGGCCCAGGCGATTTCGGCCTGCGCATCGGTGGCGTCGACCCCGCCGCCCGGGAAGACGGTCATGCCCGCGGCGAATGCCATCGCCTTGACCCGCCGCTGCAGGAACACCTCCGGACCCGATGCGCCGTCGCGCACCAGCATCACGGTCGAGGCATCCCTGGGCGGCGCGGGCTCGGTATCGATGTCGGCAATGGTCTCAGTCACAACTCCACCTCACTAGCGCTCCGCCGTGCACGAGACACGTAGCGTTCGCCGGCTCGCCCACCTTCGCACCCTAACGCGCGCTTGGTACGCCCTCCCGCCGGCACTCCACTCACCGGCAATGCCTTCTCGCCCGTGCCACGGCCCGGCGACTGCACCCGACGGCGGACCATTGACGCGCACAGCGTCTCGTTCTCCGCTCGAGCAAGCCGGGACATCAACGAGCCGACGACCGGGACCGACCCCGCCGACGACCGGGACCGACCCCGCCGACGACCGGGACCGACCCCGCTTACTTGCTTCGGTGGCGGCCCAGGCGGCGGCTGCGGCGGGCGAAGTAGCGGCCGTCGATGCGGTCCAGGGTGATCGACTGATGGAAGGCCTTGCTGAGGTTTTCCGAGGTGAGCACGTCCTCGAGCAGACCCTGCGCGACGACGGTGCCCTCGTTGAGCAGCAGGCCGTGCGAGAAGCCCGGTGGGATCTCCTCCACATGGTGGGTAACCAGCACGGTGGCGGGCGCATCGGGATCCGAGGCCAGGTCACCGAGTTTTTCCACCAGCTCCTCGCGGCCGCCGAGATCGAGACCGGCCGCTGGTTCGTCGAGCAGCAGCAGTTCCGGATCGGTCATCAGCGCCCGCGCGATCAGCACCCGCTTGCGTTCGCCCTCGGACAGCGTGCCGTAGGCACGGTCGGAAAGATGTTCCGCACCCAGGCTTTCCAGCATGTCGATCGCGCGATCGGTGTCGATATCGTCGTATTGCTCGCGCCAGCGGCCTATTACCGCATAGCCGGCGGACACGACCAGATCGCTGACCTTCTCATCGAGCGGCACCCGGGCTGCCACCGCGGCCGAGGACATGCCGATGCGGGGGCGAAGTTCGTTGATATCGGTCCGGCCAAGTACCTCGCCCAGCAGATGGGCGGTGCCCGAGGTCGGATGGAGTTCGGCGGAGGCCATGCGGAGCAGCGAGGTCTTGCCCGCGCCGTTGGGGCCGAGCACCACCCAGCGTTCGTCGAGCTCCACCTGCCAGGTGAGGGGACCAACCAGAGTATGGCCCGAACGCCGGACGGTCACCTGGTTGAAATCGATGAGTAGATCGGGATCCGGTTGCGGCACGGGCTCCATCTTGGACCACGCGGCCGGATCCTTCCCAACATGGTCCGAATGCACGGTATGTGTCATATCTCGTCGCGCCGTCGGCGGGGCGCGAATTCGTCATCGCGCTGGTGAGATTCGACACTTCCGGGATCGGATTCCGGCTCGGCAAGCGGATACACACCCCCGCCGGGCGACCCGCCCTCGGGCGAGCCGATGCGGCCCGGTCGCCCCGGACGCGGCCTGCGGAACAGCCGGGCCAGTATCAGCGCCACCGGAACCGAGCACACCACCCAGACGCCAAGCACGATCCATAGCGTGGTCATCAGGTGTTCGGCGCGGATACCCTGGTTGACCAGGGGTGGAAGCGCCTTCTCCTTCGGTGTTGGTGGTGTGGTGGCATCGCTGCCCGATTCCTGTGGGCTCGTGCACCGATACTCCCGCACCCCCGGCCCCGCGTCGAGCGTCCGGCTCAGGTGCGTCAGGTGGTATTCGCTGTCGCGTTTCGCCCGCACGTCTCTGATACCCCGCCGGGCATGGCATCACACCATCCGGGCCCCGCCACACCCCAGAGCCGCGATGTCACCGAATCCGCACCACGGCTCTATGCACCGGCCGGGACCGCGATCACCGTCATGGAGCCCGGCGCCACCTCGGTGAATCCGGCGTCGCGTACCGCGGTCGCCGAACCCTCGCGAACCAGGCGGCGCAGGGCCGCCCAGCTCGGCCCGGCCGCGTCAGGCCCGGAGGCGGCAGCGGAGCGTAACCACGCAGGGCCCGCGGCCGGGCCCGATCGGTACGGCCCGGCCTCACGCACCGAGCAGCGGTATCCGTGTGTACTCCACTCGAACAGCTGCTCCACCGTGAGCGCACCGGCCAGCAGCATGCTCGCGTGGCCGACCTGGGCGGCGGCCTTGCCGACGCTCATACCCAATTCCGAATCCACCCACAGCACGGGAAGTTCCGGATCGATCGGGTCCGGCTCGTCCGGCTCGAGATCGGTGCCGCCGATCTGCAGCCTGCGAATGCGCGGGTGGATATCGCCGACCGGACCCGGCACCAGCGCCCGCGCCTGCGCGCCGCCGACCTCAACCGTTATCCCGTCCACCTCGTTCGCGGCCAGCCATTGTGCGCCGCGTGCCCGCCGCGCCACCTTCCGGATGCGCGACCACTTCCAGGTCAGATACCGCTGCTCCCACTCCCCCGCGGAGCCGACCCGCGGATCCATGCAGAGCGCGACCGCCGCGGCCGCGGCCGCGGCCAGCAGCAGACTGCGACGCGGCGGATCGCTCTTGGGAATGTGCAGCACCATCTGCATCGCCTGCACCAGCGCCGGATCCTCCGGATCACCACCGCCGCCGCCGTACCCGCGCGCCAATTCCGCATGCCGCGCAACGAATCCGGCATCGAGACCGCCGGACACGGTGTCGATCCCGGTCGTCATCGATTCCGTCGGGCCGGCCTCGGGAATCTCACCTACGGGTCCGGACAAAGCACCCTCCAACTCATCTGCGGTCACTCGGTTCCAGCCTATCCACCGATCCGGCGAACCATCGGCTACCACTGATTTTCAGCGCCTTCCCCACCTGCCGGGCACTTCTCACGAGTGCGGCGGTGTGCAGTCCGGAGTGCCGCACTCGCTTCAGCGTGTTGAAGCGTGTGCGAAGTCCAGGACGGCGGGCGGCGCTGGTCAGTTCACGTGGATGGTCAGCGTGAAGTGCCGGCCCTGTGCGATACCCGGCTCCCACGGGCGCTGGTACGCCAGCACGAGGGTGGCCGTGCCCGGTGCAGCGGCGGTAAACGTCCAGACCGACGTGCCGCCGACGCCCACGGCATGGCCCTCGTTCGCATCGCCGCGATAGTCAGGGTCGCCTGCCTGTTTCACGATGTTCTGGTCGAGTTCCGTCAGCGCCCACTGAAATCCGGTGCTCGGATTCGCCTGCAGCGACACGATCAGCTGCTGATTCGGGCTCAGCGAGACGTCCTTGCCGTCGAAGTCGGCGCCCACGGTCACCGGTGCCGGCGCGGCCGGATCAGGGGTGGGCAGGACGCCCCGCGGTTCGACGCGGATCTCGTTGCCGTGCCCTGCCGGGATGGCCGACTCCGGATCCTGGCAGCCGATCTCCAGGGTCGCCGTGGGCGGCGCCCCGATCATCCACAGCGGTCGCCATCCCGGATCGGCCTGCGCGGCCGCGGAGCCCAGCGGCGGGTGCAGGGTGAGCTGCTGCCCAGCGGTGGTGTCGGTCGCGGTGCACTGTAGCTTGGCCGCGGCATCACCCCAGGCGTCCGGGACCACGATCATCATGACGGCATCGGCGGGCACCGGGATCCGCGCGATCTGCCCGAGCGGAATCCGCACGCCGCTGGAATCCCTTTCCGCCGTGGGCGAATTCGAGGTACTGTCGGCCGCGGAAGCCCCCTGCGATCCGCCCGAACATCCGCTCATACCGACGACCGCCAGGCCCGCCAGCACCGCACCGGCCATCCATCGGGCACGCAACACCACCGTCATTTGCCTGTCGAGTCCTCTCATGCCGTACCAAGCAGGCCCACCCGTCCACCACCCGTCACCGAATCGCTGCGGGTGCTGGCGTCATATCGCGAAGCTGGGAACGGCCACCGAGAAATCGGTGTAGCAGCGGGACCGTCGCACCGAAAATCGTCAGTCAGCAATCAACTGGCACTCGGTGCGGCCGACGCTATACCGCCGCCCCGCACCGCGCAAGCTTATGAGGGCCCGGCGCAAGGGATTTCGGCACGGCTTGGCCTGCGCGTCCACTTTTCGGCCCGACCCGACGAAAAAAGCCGTCCAAGACCAATCAGTGGACGCTCAGCCCAGGGGTACCCGCCGCACCAGTCCGTCGCGGGCATCGGCGGCCTCCACCTCTTCCCGGGTGACGCCGAGGATGAACAGCACCGCGTCCAGATACGGATGCGACAGGGCCGCATCGGCGATCTCCCGCAGCGCGGGTTTGGCATTGAACGCGATGCCGAGGCCCGCCGCGTTGAGCATGTCGATATCGTTGGCGCCGTCGCCGACCGCGACCGTCTGCTCCATCGGCACGCCCGTCTCGGCGGCGAAACGCCGCAGCGCCACGGCCTTTGCCGGCCGGTCCACGATCTCCCCGGTCACGCTGCCGGTCAGCCGGCCGCCCACCACCTCTAGGGTGTTGGCCTGCACGAAATCCAGTTCCAGTTCGTGCGCCAGGGGTTCGATCACCTGCCGGAAGCCACCGGACACCACACCGCAGCGGAAGCCGAGCCGGCGCAGTGTGCGGATGGTGGTGCGGGCGCCGGGAGTCAGCTCGATGGCGTCGGCGACCTCCTCGATCACCGATTCGGACAGCCCGGCCAGGGTCGCCACGCGCTGGCGCAGCGATTCGGCGAAGTCGATCTCGCCCCGCATCGCCGCCTCGGTGACCCTGCGAACCTCGTCCTCGACGCCGGCGTGCGCGGCCAGCATCTCGATCACCTCGCCCTGAATGAGTGTGGAGTCCACGTCGAACACGATCAGCCGCTTGGCGCGCCGGGCCAGACCCGCGCGCTCCACGGCGATATCGATGCTCTCCTTGGCGGCGATCTCGGCCAGGGTGGTGCGGAGTTTGGTCTCCACGGCATTCGCGTCAGGGCCGGAGGCGGCAGCCTGCGTAACCACGGAGGCCCCGCGAATGCCGCTATCGGGCACTGCAAGGTCCGTGTTGGGGGCGGTCACCATCAGCTCGAGGCCGGTCACCGGGTAGTCGGCGATGCCGCGAATCGCGTCGATGTTGACGCCCTGTTCGGCCAGCCTGCGGGCGATGACGCTGAACGCACGCGCGGTCACCGGGCTGCCCAGCACCACGATCGCGTGGGTCGACAGCCGCGCGCCCGTCGCCGAATCCGCGCCGATCTCGACATCGACCTGCATGCCGATCGATGCCATCGCATCCTCGAGCTGGTCCTGCAGGCCCTCGGGATCGCCCGGGCAGGACACCAGCACTCCGAGGGTGAGGCGCCCGCGGATCACGACCTGCTCCACATCGAGGAGGCTGACCTCGTTATGCGACAGGGCCGCCAGCAGCACCGAGGTGACGCCGGGCTTATCCGGTCCGGTGACGGTAATCAGCACCGTTGTCTCGGATGTGTTCACGACTCCGCCCCTGCGACGTTCGGTCCCGTCGTGTGCGCAGCGCGCGCGCTCATTGGGGCACCATTCCTTCTGCAGCCCGAAGAGTTAGGGTTGTTGCCTCTCGGTTCCGGCACGAGCAAGCGGCTCGGCTGTACCTTCGGTCGCTCGCTGCGCTCGCTCACGAGTAGAACTCCCTCTTTCGTGACATGCTCGGCCGTCGAGGCGACGACACGCTAATTCTTTCAGGTCGATCCCGGAAGACCGGTCCCCGACCTGCAACGGCGTGGCAGGGATCACTCTCGGCCCGTGCCGCCGGACACCACCCCGGGAAAAACGACCGCGGCGGCCGTCTGGAGAAGACGGCCGCCGCGGATTCGTTCAGGGGAAAAACTAGGTCCCTTAGTTCGAAACCTTGTCCAGCTCCTTGACGGTGTGTGCCTTCCCGCCCCAGCCGACGTGGGCCTCGGCCCGCATCCGCTCCACCATGTGCGGGTAGTGCAGCTCGAACGCCGGGCGCTCGGACCGGATGCGCGGCAGCTCGTAGAAGTTGTGCCGCGGCGGCGGGCAGGAGGTTGCCCATTCCAAGGAGTTGCCGTAACCCCACGGATCGTCCACCGTCACGACCTCGCCGTACCGGTACGACTTGAAGACGTTCCAGATGAACGGCAGCGTCGAGGCGCCCAGGATGAACGCGCCGATCGTGGAGATGGTGTTCAGCGTGGTGAAACCGTCGGTGGGCAGGTAATCCGCGTAGCGACGCGGCATGCCCTCGGCGCCCAGCCAGTGCTGCACCAGGAAGGTGGTGTGGAAGCCGACCATGGTGGTCCAGAAGTGCCACTTGCCCAGGCGCTCGTCCATCATGCGGCCGGTCATCTTCGGGAACCAGAAGTAGATGCCCGCGAAGGTGGCGAACACGATGGTGCCGAAGAGCACGTAGTGGAAGTGCGCGACCACGAAGTAGGTGTCCGACACGTGGAAGTCGATCGGCGGGCTGGCCAGGATGACACCCGACAGACCACCGAACAGGAATGTCACCAGGAAGCCGACCGAGAACAGCATCGGCGTCTCGAACGTCAACTGGCCGCGCCACATGGTGCCGATCCAGTTGAAGAACTTCACGCCGGTCGGGACCGCGATCAGGAACGTCATGAACGAGAAGTACGGCAACAGCACCGCGCCGGTGGCGTACATGTGGTGCGCCCACACCGCGATGGACAGCGCGGCAATACCGAGCGTCGCGTAGACCAGCGTGGTGTATCCGAAGATCGGTTTTCGTGAGAACACCGGGAAGATCTCGGAGACGATGCCGAAGAACGGCAGCGCGATGATGTACACCTCGGGGTGGCCGAAGTACCAGAACAGGTGCTGGTACAGGATCGCGCCGCCGTTGGCCGGGTCGTAGATGTGCCCGCCCAGGTGGCGGTCGTAGGCCAGGCCGAACAGCGCGGCGGTCAGCAGCGGGAACGCCAGCAGCACCAGCACGCTGGTGACGGCGATGTTCCAGGTGAAGATCGGCATGCGGAACAGCGTCATGCCCGGGCAGCGCAGGCAGACCACGGTGGTGAGCATGTTGACGCCACCGAGGATGGTGCCCAGACCGGAGACGGCCAGGCCCAGGATCCACAGGTCGGCGCCGACACCCGGGGAGTGCACGATGTCCGACAGCGGGGTGTAGGCGGTCCAGCCGAAGTCGGCGGCGCCGCCGGGGGTGATGAAGCCCGCGGTCGCCATGGTCGCGCCGAACAGGTACAGCCAGTAGCTGAACGCGTTCAGTCGCGGGAAGGCGACGTCGGGGGCGCCGATCTGCAGCGGCAGCACGATGTTGGCGAAGCCGAACACGATCGCGGTCGCATAGAACAGCAGCATGATGGTGCCGTGCATGGTGAACAGCTGGTTGAACTGCTCGGGCGAGAGGAACTGCAGGCCCGGGCGGGCCAGCTCCGCACGCATCAGCAGCGCCATCAGGCCGCCGATCATGAAGAACGACATGGCCGTCACCAGGTACATCACCCCGAGGACCTTGGGGTCGGTGGTGGTGACCAACTTGTAGATGAACGACCCCTTCGGACCCAGACGTTTCGGGTACGGCCGAGTCGCTTCCAATTGGGGGACTGGCTGGGGCTCTACAGCAGTCACTGATCCTCCTGAAGGTGTGCCTTCTGGTCGTTGTCGTACGTCTGCTTCCGGCCTGCGGATCGGCGCACGGCGAACGACGGGCTGGCTTTCGCTACTACGGATCGTAAACCGTGCTGCCGCAAGCATCGCGGCGGGTCCTACTCTGTGTCGTACTCATGTGTCGTCATCGAGTATCGGGCCCGGCGTGTGTACCCTTCCCCGCATGCCGGTGATCGAGGTTGTCCGCCGCCGAAACACGTGCACCCGCGACCGGGCGCAGGCACGGCATTTGCGTGCCGGTTGCCTACTGCTGGCGGCCGCGGTGGCCACGCTTACCGCGTGCGGCAACGGATCCGGCGATAACGCCAGTTCGATCGTGCGCACCACCACCTCCATCGCCGGCGCCGACGTGGTCGGCATCGACCGCGACACCAGCAATGCCTGCCCACTGCCGAGCAACCCCGACCAGGCCACGGGCACGCAGACGGTGCCGACGCCGACCGGAAACGTGCAGGTCCCGGCGGATCCGAAGCGGATCGTCGTGCTGGACACCGCGGCCCTGGATGCGGTGTGCGCGCTGGGCCTGTGGCAGCGAGTCCAGGGCGCCACCGTGCCTATCGCGGGCGCCGGGCCGACCTCGCAGCCCGCGTATCTCGGATACGGCATGCAGGTCGTGCCGAGCGTCGGTACGCCGGGCGCGGTAGATGTGGCGAAAATCTCTGCACGGCAACCGGATCTGATCCTGGGCACGGCGGGCGACGGCAACGCCGACGCGCTGCGCGGGGTGGCGCCGACCGTGCTGATCGGTAAGGATCCCAGCTGGCAGGCCTCATTCAGCGCCTTCGCCGACGCGCTGGGCCGCACCGGCGCGGGTGCCAAGGCGATCGCCGACTATCACACCGACGCACAGAACGTCGGCGCCGCGACCGCGGCGAAACTCTCACAGGCCTCGGTGCTGCGGTTCGACGGCAAGGACACCCAGGTGCAGGGCGATGACAGCTTCGCCGGGCGGGTCATGGCCGACGCGGGCGTGCAGCGGCCGGCGGCGCAGCGCGGCTCCTCGTTCACCGTCACCAGCCTGAACACCACCGACGAGCGCGACAAGGTGGAGGGCGACGCCATCTTCGTGATGTTCGACGGCCCGGACGGGAAGACCTACGGCCAGCAGGTCATGCACAGCGACGACTGGAAGAAGCTCGGCGCGGTCTCCGACAACCGCAGCTTCGTCGTCGACGACACCATCTGGCACGGTTCGGGTATCACCGCTGCGCGCGCTCTGCTGGACGATCTGCGCAGCAATCTCAACAGCTACGCCGGCGGGTAAATGCTCCTTGGCGTTGTCAAGCGCATCGAACAACTCGGGATGCCAACGGACCAACGCTGAGACCTCACCGTCATCCCGGCACGCGTTTGGCCGGGATCTGCAGCATGCACCCCGCGGAGGACATGGATTCCGGCCAGATGCGTGCCGGAATGATGCGGCCGGTGCGCCCGGATGACGAGGCGGTCAATAGATGCGCAGGCCGCGGCGGCGGAAGATGGCGAGCGCAATTGCTGTGCCCACAATCCACACCAGTAGCCCTACACCCGCGTTCCAGATGAAGCGCAGGTTCCGGTCGATATGCGGCAGCAGCCGCAGCAGCGGATCGTGCTGGGTGCCGTCGATGGGGGCGACCAAGTAATACAGCCCGTACGGCAGCGCCAGGTGGGCGATCCACAGCACGGTGGTCCAGCTGCGGCGCTCGTGCCAGCGCCGCACCAGGGTCCGGGTCTCCACGGCCAGCAGCACCGAGAGGATGTTGCCGACCCCGAGCCAGCACAGCAGCGGCAGCGTCACCGCGAACAGGGTGCCCGCGAACAGCCGCGGATGCATCGAATGCCCCAGGATCGCTGTCAGGCCCAGCGTCGGCAGGCCCACGATGATCAGCAGCGCAAGGTTTTTCGTCAGGAGAATCGCGCGCAACGACACCCCGCGGGTCAGGCTCGCGCGCACCCGCGCCGCATCCAGGCCCAGCACGTTGGTGGTGGTGACATCGGCCAGAATGAACGTGGCGAAGTAGGTGCCGACCAGCACCACCCAACCGAACTGCCGATGCGGATGGGCCAGCGGGGAATACACCAGATACAGCACCGAGAGCAGGACGTTCGCACCGACGCCCTCGAGCCAGTGCCGGGGCGCGGTGAACGACCACCGCACCTCGTCGAGCACCCGCCGGGCCGGGCCGTCGCCGGGCGACATCGGCCGCGGTGCGGGATGCACAACCTCCTCGCGCAGGTACGTGCGCAGTCGTCCGCGCGCACCGGCCCGGACCTGTTCAGCCCAACGAATCGACAAACTCACCTATTTGCGTCGCAATTACTTCTGGAATCCGCTGCGGCAGCAGATGGCCTCCCCCGGCGACCAGCTCGAGGCGGGACCGTGGGAACCGATCGTGCAGCGCGCGTGCGGTCGAAATCGGGACGACTCTATCGGTCGGGTCGGCCAGGATCAATGCGGGGACGTCGATCCCGTCCAGGCGCTCGAGCCAGCGATCCAGGCTGGCGAACAATTCCCGCTGTTCGAGCAGCACGGTGCGCCACACCGGGCCGTGCCGATGCCGGATCTCGGCCAGCGCCTGCCACGACGGGGGCGTCGTGCGCCGGGAGTGCGCCACGTGCTGGCGAGCCAGCCAGGGCAGCATCGACCACATCGCCCGCGCCAGCATCGGCCCCGCGAGAGGCGCGGCGAGCACCTCGTCCCAGGTGCTCACGCAGCCGGGCCCGATGCCGGCGACCGAGACCAGCCCGCGCACCCGTTCGGGCGCCATCGCCGCGGCCGCCAGCGCGACGCCGCCGCCGTAGGAGTGCCCGACGAGCACGGCGTCGCGGATGCCCTCGTGATCGAGCCGCCGCAGCAACCATGCGGCGTTCTCCTCTAGCGTGCCCGCCGCGGACTCGTTATCGCCGTATCCCGGCCGATCCCAGGCCAGCGCGCGCACCGAGGGCGGCAGCTGCGCCCGCACCCCGTCCCAGGCCGTATGGTCCCCCGGCTGCCCATGCAGCAGGATCACCGGCGTGGTCGACGTCATCGGCATCCCCCTCCCAAGTCGGGCACGACAGGTCCGCACCGTGGGCACCGCAACCGGCGCCGCGGGACCGATGACGAATTCCGGTATCTGCTCCATGGCCCGCCCTCTTCCGCGGCGGACCCGCCTACCGGACCCGCCGTGTACAAAAGTACGCACCAGACCTGTAGCTTCGCCGATGACATTCTGTGTGGTTGCTGTGCGCATGGTTCGAACCGGGCCGTCAGACATCCTCATGATCGTTGCCCGGGCCTTAGGGAACGACTGTTCTACGGATCGGACGTCAAACCCATTGAACACCAATGAGTTAGGAAATTCTCGTAAACAAGATCGGCATGCTGGTCCGGACCGGCACCGTCGCTCTCACCGGCTCCGCAGCCATAATCGCGGCCACAAGTGTAGCCAGCGCCAACCTGACCAGCGACCGTAACCCAAAGCGCTCGATCACCCTGGTCCTAGGCGACACCGATACCAGGATCGACACCGTCGACGGCCTCGGTGTCGCCCTCGTCTGTATTCAAGCGCTGCACCACCGGATCGATGAACTGACCAACGAAATCGACCAACTGCGCGGCGGACGCGGCTGATTTTGGGCGGCCGACAACACACTATTCACGCCGGGTGATCACCCACGTTCCGCCGACGATCACGAAGGCGAACAGCAGGAGACCACCGCCAAGTTCGGCGATCATCCATAGCCGGGCAACCAGGGCCAGGGTGCCGTTGAGGCTGATGTTCAGTGTGCCGACGGCAAAGGCAATGGTGGCGACGAACAGGGCGATCATCTCGATGGAGCGAACGTGACCTCGCCGCGCCGAATCGGCCAATCCCTTCATCTGTTGCTCGTGACTGCTGATCAGTGCGGCCATGTCCTGCTTGTGCTGCTCGATGATCCCGGTCAGCTGCCACGTGTAACGCTCCTGCGCCTCACGGGCCGAGTGCATCTGCCGCGCAATGGTCTGTTCGCTGATGATCAGCCGTTCCTCGGCCATGTATTGCTCCTGTAGCAGCTCGTGGCTGATCCGCCAGCCGGACTTGGGCAGCTTCGTAATCGCCTGGCGAATACTGTCGAGCGCGACATCGTAGTCGCCACACAGGCGCCTTCCGGTCGCCAGCCGGAACAGGAAGATGTGATCGTCCGGAAAGGCCGCGACGGCCTCGGCGGCCCGCGTCCTGAGCAGCTCGCCCCGGCCGTCGAAGTCGCCGCCGACGGTCAGACCGTTGAGCACCACGTCTATGGTTTCCCGCGTCCGGTGCGGAGAATTCCAAGCCTTATCCGCCAACCGGCGCGCGTAAGCGACACTGGTCTGCTCGCTACCGAGCGCCCCATACGCCTGCAGGGCGATGAAAAGTGTTTTGTCCCAATATGCTTTCTTGATAGAGTCCGAGAGCCGCGACTGCTTGAGGAAGTCGAGCAGCTCGTCGAAGCTCCGGTCCGCCCGTAGCTTGGCGGCGTGGTAGAGCACGGCGAAGTATGCGTGGCTGCCGTCGGGGTCACTGGCGATGATATCCGGTGCGGCAGCCTCGATCTCCTCGGTCGATTCGACCGTGCCGCGGGTGATGAAGCCGTACCCCATGGTCCACTTCTCACGCACCGCTTCGCGATATTCGGCCTCGACGTGCTCGTTCAGCCAACCCGCGCACAGGACCGCAATCTGCAGTGTCGGTTCCTTCGTCAAGCGCAGGTTCCAGTAACGATCGGCAAGGATGAACCACGGGTCCGAGTCGAATTCCGCGGAGCGAACGGTGAATTGCGGCTCGACGTTCTCAGCGATATAGCCGTGTGCGAGCACGTCGCACTCCCGATCGATCCTGCTCTTGCCCGACTTCTGGAGTGCCCGGAGAACGCGTACGACTGCCTCATGATCCATTCCTGCCCCTGCCCTTCGACGGCGTCACGACGATTGTGCAGCCTGCCTATCATGCCCCGACCGCGCCGCGCCGAACGCATCACCGGGATGGCACACTGACCCGCATGCGGGTCGAGGTGGTCACGGCGGTACACGACGCCTATGCCCATTTCGTCTCCGCCGCATGGCAATCGCTGCGGGCTCAGACGTTCACCGATTGGCGGTGGCTGGTGCAGATCGACGGGCCGGCGTGGGCGGTCACCCCCGAGTTGATCGCCTGCGGAGCCTCGGATGATCCGCGAGTCAGCGTGGCAGTCAACGGCACTCGCGAGGGTCCGGCCATCACCCGCAATGTCGCTCTAGGTCGGTCACGCTCGCCGTTGATCCAGAACCTCGATGCCGACGACGAACTCGAACCGGACGCCCTGACAACCTTGGTGGCGGCGCTCGATGCCCACCCGAGCGCCGGATTCGCCGTCGGCCCGGCGCACGATCTGTTGAATTCCGGCGAGCTGGTCCATGTTCCGGTGCGACTATGGTCCGGCGTGCAGCACCGCGGCGCCTTGGCCGAGAATTGGGTGACCGAGTCCGGCAGCTCGCTACTGCCGGTGCACCCGGCCGGGATCATGTGGCGTCGCGATCTGCTGCTGATCGCAGGCGGCTGGCAGGGGCTGCGGAACATGGAGGACACCGCGCTCCTGATGGCCGCCTCAGCGCTGGCACCCTGCGTGGTGATCGAGACCGCGACCCTGCGCTACCGCAGGCATCGCGCGCAGCGCTCCACCCAAACCTCCAACTTCGAGGGGGGGGGGAGCAGATCTCTCTGATTCGCCAGCGCGCGGCCCGATTGCTCGCCGGGCCGGGCTGGATTCCGCAATCCGACGATGCGACGGACGACTCGAGCGGACCACCCGAACTGTTCCCCGTCTCAGGCTGAGAGTTCAGGATCAGAACTCCCAGTCCTCATCCTCTGTGTCGACCGCCTTGCCGATCACGTAGCTAGAGCCCGAGAATGTCACCGTATGGTTCCGCCTCCCGCGACGAATCATCGTCCCACAGGCCTATGCCTTGGGGACTCCACCTTTCCGACCGATCGAGAATGCGATCCGGTAGACATCCGGGAGGTCCAATCGTCCATCTTTTCTGCGCTGCATGACGCCGAGTGCGATCAATTCACCGATGAGGCGGCTGTAGTTGCGCGGGTATCTTGGACCGGTTCGAATCAGCTTATCTTCGTCACGCGACATCCGGTCGGCCTCTTCCCGGAACAGCTCGGAGAGTCCTCTTTTTTCCCACGAGTCGATCACGGCCGACTCCTCGATGGGTACCTGTTGTCCAGCGAGTAGTTCGACAGCGGTTCCGACCCACGGCAGATCCTCCCGGATCTCGGAAACCCGAGTCTTGGAAGCCAGCTGAACTCCCCGGCGAATTCCCTCGTGGAAGATCGGGTACGCACTGGAAGGGCGATTTTCTATGGTGTCCTGCACTGCCTCGAACAACGCAACCATGAAGCTGCGCGGACTGACTTGTTCGGTGCCGTCCATCAGATGATTCGGAAGCCAGGTATAGGTAATGCCTTTTCGATAGTTTGCGCCCATATAGGGACCGGCTATCTTCTCGAAAACCGCGGCCTGAGTTTTGGGCTCACGCACGAGCGACTCCGGTGGACGGTGTCGCCCGGACCGACACCACGACCACCGCGAACGACCGTCGCATCGACATCCAGCGCGCGCCGGTGCTTGTCCGGGGTGAAAAGACTCGTGATCGAAGGCTGGATCGTGTCCGCATCCTGCGCCGGCGGAAGCGCGCCGGCCAGCAGTGCACGATACTCGTCGACACTCAAATCGACTGTGCTCATACAATTCCTCCCGTGATCAATTTTTCTACATCCTGGAGGAAGGTCGCGTATGCGGGCTGTACAAATCCTATATCGACCCAGTTCGTAGAAACCGCATCGATTCCGACCAACTCCTGAGTAAACATAATTGGAATCGGAAAATGTGGACCGGTCGTGTCTTCGGGGCTCGGATTATATCCGATGGAGTCACCATCCGGCAGATCGTCGTACAAGATCGAGAAACACGACCACGAATGGTCGAGAAAGGAATCCAGATAACGGTCCTTCGACATTCCCTGATGATTGGGGACCATAGACGCGATCATCTGCAGCTTTTCGCGTATGAACTCTGCTTGGCCACACTCCTGCCAGTACCGAAACAGGTCATGATAGCCATCCCAGGTTTGCGAGTTGTCTGCTCCGAAAAGCAGCGCCAGGTCACTGAGTTTGGAAATTGTCACCGCCGCTAGATCGTGCAGCCCCGCTCGACTGTCAAGCAACACCACGTCGGGCAGCCTGCTGCGCTTCGTCACGGAATCTTCGCAGGCGACGACGGCCGACTCGAGCCGATCCGCGAAAGTCAACCCACCGGACAATTCACCGTACACCCTATTGAGTTTGCTCACATACGAGTATTCCGCGTCACCATTCCCGGCGCCACGCGCGGGAGCCACCCACAGCTCACCATTACCGCGCGCGGAGAAGTTCGATGCACGCACCACCAGATCCAGACCATCGGCATTCTCCACGGCAGATTCGACCAATTGGTCGATCAATCCGTAGCGAGGAAGTTCATCACCGGCGACCAACATCGGTCCCGATCCCGGAGACTCGAGGTCCAGATCCACGACGAGTACACACTTGCCCAGATCTGCCAGGTGGCGCGCTAGCATACTGGTGGCGGTCGAGCGGCCCACGCCACCTTTGAAGCCGTACAGTGCTACACGAAATGAACCACTCGCGCCAGAAGATTGCGGCCGGACCCTCGCCCAATCTTGCCCGACAATCGTGTTCTCGATGCGGCGGATCTTCCCATGCCCCGGGACATTCTGGTTGATCGGCTCCGGCAATGCTCGTCTGAGGAGTTCTTCTGCCATGAATAGACTCGAGGTCAACACCACAGGAGGTTCAGCCGTATACGGCCCGAGCCGATCTGTAGCAAGGTGTTGCCACCTGGCAAGCGCATCGGTGTCAACATCCTGGCCCGTATCCTCCAGAACCAGCGTCATCCGACCCAGTACGTCCCGCACCATGACGACATCGATGCCGGTAGCGGCTATTTCCTTCGCGATTTCCTGCGTATGAGGAATCACATCGTCGAAGCGGATGGGCTCACGGTTCGTGGTCACGGGATCCTCCCAGCGAGGCTCGCTTCCTGCTCCAGGGCCAGCATGCTGATCGATGCATTCTTTCGCTCCAGCACAGTCGTCGCCGTGACCGTCGTGTCGTCGAGGTACCGATGTCCAACATCCCAAGTACGGAATGGCTCGGACGTTGTCAGTATCCGGTGCAGCTTTCCACCGGTCCGCCCCTGGAGGTGGAGTGGCAGATCGCTCCACAGTCTGGGCAAGTGGGTGAGGTCTTTCTTGTCAGTGCCGACCCACGGTTTGCTCGATGGGTTGCCGCCCACCTTCTTGGGCGCCATGCTCGCCCCGCCATACCGCAGCATCATGCTCTTCAACGCACACTCGACAGCGAATCCGTAGTGGTGGTCCGCATTCGGCAGCCGACTGTCGTCATGCAGGTAGACAGCATCGGCGTGGTGGCGCAGCGATAGTGATCTTCGATCGAGGTCTGCGGCACATAGCTGATCCTATCCATTCAGGCGTGCTGCCTAGCACCTCAGGTAGATTCTCCGGCGTTCCAGGCGGGTGGGGCCACCGTCGTCGACAATGAGGCTCTCGGCCGCATTCGGGGACCGCGCGCTGGCCCAGGCCACCTCACACGATGCGCTTCTCCAGATCGGAGCTACCACGCCTATCCCTCAACCGCCCCTCGTACTGCCACTGTTCCATGGTGTGCCCGCCGAGTAGACGAGTCGATTAGATGTCCCGCAATCAGCCGATCGTCACCCGGTTAAGTCCCCCAGCAATTCCCCCAACAACGACTCCTCGTGCAGGTCTCGCCCAACCGACCCGTGCACCTCCACCAGGGAACCTCCCTCCCCAGCCCCGAAATACCCGGCATATGTGGCGATATCGAAGCGCCACAATTCAGCTCCCGGCGCCGCCGCACGCACGGTGTCCACGATGACAAACCCGGTCGCGTCGACATCAGCCCGTACCCTCACCTTGATGCCCGCGTCGGCTGCACCGGCAATCAGGTCCAGCGCCGCCAGCGCCGGTACCCCGTCGGTGCAGACCAGAGGCGCACACCGTTCCCCCAGCTCATCCGCCGCGGCCTCGACAACGGTCGGGTTCTCGCACACGTATAACCGAGTCGGCACCGGATCGAAATGCCACGGCCCCAATAGATCCCGCAATGTGAGCCAGGCCGGAGCGCCGCGCCGGTAACCAGCGGTGATATCCAGCGGCATGTTCAGGGTCAGTACCCGGGAGGACACCGTGTCGCAGCGGACGCCGGCGGCCAACCACACGGCTCGCCATTCCCGCCCTGGACGGGCCGACCGCGCAATACCGGTCTTCGACGCGATGAGCCGGGCGATCGCCCTGCCCAGCTCGGTGTCGTAGTCCAGTGCGTGCGCGTCGTGGGTGACCATAGCCGCCAGCTGCGCCAGCCGCAGTGGCTGGCCCGTCCACGGTAGTCGGGCCCAGACCGCGGCTACGCCCTCGGCCAGCTCGGCTGCCCGTCCGGTACCGGGTTTGGGGATACCCCGGCCGGCCAGCCATTGCCCCGCCAGCTCGATGGAAACACCGGCGGCACCAAGTATTTCCAGGACCTGTGCCCGTTCCTGTTGTGCCGCATGGCGTTCTGTGTCTCGCGTCTCCCGTCGATCGATCAACGGCATGCCGTCGAGCATCTCGACGAATCGCCGGACGGTGAGCCGATGGCCGACCAGCCCGGAGGAGAACGCCTGTAAGGTGACCGGACGGCCGGACACTTCCCAAGCCGTCCCCAGCAGGCGCCCCACCTGCCTTCGCTCCTCGGAAGTCAAGGCGACACTGAGTTTCCCACGGTCGAGACCGCCGCCACGCTTTGCCCGTCGGCGAACCGCCTCCAGCACCAGCGCAGGTCCGGACAGCGCCGCCCAATCCCGGAGTCCTTCCGGTACAGACTCACTCATCGCCGAGTCCGAAGAGCCCCTCACTCGGCGTCTCTGGCGGACCGGCGAACCCCAGCCGTTCGACTTCGACCGTGGTCAAAGTCCCTCCGCACCAGAGGTATGGCAGCACATCGACCCCCGGTAGGTGCCGTTCGCGGGCCAGGTCGTACACCGCGACTGCCGGCACGGTCTCGTAGTTGCACCATTCGTCGTGCGCGGTCAGCATGATGTCGAGTTCGAAGTCCACGGTCAACCCCATGAAAGAGGCTTTGATCTGTGTATCCACCCCAGTCATCGCTTCGTCCAGCCACACCCAGCGTGGCGCGTGCGCTACAGCGGCGTCGTAGGCGACGACGGCCGCGGCGAACAGCGGCTGGGACAACAGCACCACCTTCTCACCACCGGATTTCGCGCCATGCCTGGCCGCATCGAACAGCGACCATTTGCTGGTGGACCCCGGTCGGTACTGCAGTGTTATCCGCAGCCACCGGCGGTAGTCGAGAGCCCGCGTAAGCTGCTGCTTCCAGTCGACGGTTCCTTCTGCCGCCGCATCGCTGCGGGCTTGATCGATCCTGCGGGACAGGAACTCCCGCACCATCTCCTGCCGCTCCGGTGACAACTCGGCGTATCCCTGGCCAAGGGCGCCGACGACAGCTTCCGCGTCGAGGTCGGACGGATCCGCTTCACACACCACTTTCACCGCATGCCCCTGTCGGGTCGGGTGTGTGGCGAGATGCGAGTTGATATTGGCGAAAGTGCGGGTGGTGTAGTCCAGCCGGTCCTTCAAATGCTCGATGAAGGTCGAGCCCAGCAAGGTCGCGAGCACCCGCTGCTGCTCCGCGTCGTAGCTATCACGCTGACTCCGGACCAGGCCGGCAAGGGTGTCGGCGGCGTCGGGCGGGAGTTCGAACCCATGGGCGGCGTCGCTGTGGATCTCCACCCGGGGCAGCGTGTCGTCCTCGTCGAGTACCCGCGCGTCCTGTGACGGCAACAGTGCCTGCCGGAGCTCCTCCAGTTTCTGAATACAGGCGCCCCAAGCCCGGGACTGATCGACCTCCTCCGCTTTCACCTCGACCGTTCGGCGAATCGCCGCCGCCAGCTCTCGTGCCGACTGCACCGCACGACGCTGTGGCAGCTCCAGATCCAACGTTCGAGCCAGCCCTGCGTCGACCGCCTCCCAGAGCGCGATCATCGCAGTGTCGCGCCGCTGCTCGGCCTCTGCGCGCCGATGTTCGTGGTTGTCGAGCACATTCTCGGCGTGCAGTTGCGCGGACTGTGCCGCGATCAATCGTTCGGAATGCACTTCGAGCTTCTTGGCGAGCCGGCCACGCAGTTGCTCGAGGTCCTTCTTCCGGCCCAGTTGCTGCCGGGCCCCGGCACCGAGCGCCTGTTCTGCGGTGTCGAGTTTCACTTCCGACTGGCGCAAACGGGTAGCGACGTCCTGCAGTTCGGCCTGTACCGCCGCGAGCGCGTCGAGCCGTTCCTGATGAGCTGCCAGCAAGCCGGACAGTGTGTCCTCCAGCAATTGCACCTTGTCGAGGGCGTGTCGGTAGTCACCGAGGTGTTCGCCGAAATCGGTCAGTGCCTGCTGCTGGACATTGAGGTCCGTCATCCGGAAACCGTGCGTGCCTGCATATTCGGCGAATACGGCCCGCGCCCCATCCAATTGCGCGAGATCTGTACTGTGAACGCCTTCCGCCGCGAGGAGTTGCGCGTCGCGGGCCAGCCGGAACCGGCGGCGTTCCGCCCACCGCACGACCGTGTCGGCCGCGGCACGCTCCCCGGCCACCGGAACAGCGCGGGCTTCTCCTGCCAACCGCGTCAAAGCCACATCCGCCGCGACGAGTTGCACGTCGAACTCCTCGACCCGCTGATTCAATACTGCCAATTCGGTTTCCAGCCGGGCTATGAGCCGCGCCTGGGCAGCCGCCCGCGCCGCCGAGCCGAGGTACGCGGCCGGGCCCTGTGGTGCAGCCCGGCCAGCCAACCCACCGAGCCGCCAACTCCCGTTGGCGGCATACCAATCGCCGCTCGCCTGGGCGTCGGCCCGCTCATGCCAGCCGAAACCGGCCAGGACCCGAGCGACGACCTCGGCAGGCACCCCACCGGCGGATACCGGCTCCAGGACCGCTAGCAGACTCGATTGGGCAACTGAATTACCCACCGGGACATAGATATCCATCGATCCGAAGTCGACCGATCCGTCCGGGGAGACCCAAGCGTCCAGCAGTCCCGAACCGGCCAACCCGGCCTCCAGCACGGTAAGCGTCGAATCATCAATGCCCATAACCGGATTCACCAGCCGCCACAGCGGTGCACCGTACTCTCCGGCGAGCGCGGGCCGGCTCCTTCGCCGCCACGAGACCGGTTCGGCAGGTTCGGATTCCGTGCTCCGCCGGGCCGCCTCCAGCCGCCCTGCGACAACGTCACGTTCGGTTGCCATCGGCGACCGCTCGAGCCGGACCGCCTCGGCCCGCTCGGTCCAGACCGTTCGAATCTCCGCGACATGCGCGCGCATCGCCTCGACCAATGACGGCGGCCGTGGCGTGGTCCTTCCCTCGTCGTCGATGACGGTCATTTCCGCAATCAAGTCACTCCACCGGCCGGTCAGCTCGCCTGTGCAGACCGCGACCGACGCTTCGGCCGCCCAGGCCCGTACCTGCTCGGTCAGGGTTTCGGCCGCACGCTGGACCGCGTGCCGGGCACTGTCCTCGTCTTCACCGGCCTGACGAGCCGCCGCCGATGCCAGTTCGACCGCCTGCGCGGACCGGTCTGCCGTCCGTTGCGCATCGGTGTGCCCGCGATCCAAGACCTCGAGATGCTCGAAACGCTCTGTCCTGGACTGGTACTCCCCACCCAGCGCATCGACATCGCGGCTCGGCAGATGCCGCACGAGCGCACCTGCCAGCCCGGCGCCGTCTGCTGCCGCGGCCAGTTGCTGCGACGCGCCCTCGACTTGCGCACCGGCGCGGACCGTATCGGCCTGGGCGGCCTCGACCCGGTGACGGGCCGTCTGCTCCGAGTCCTGCTCCCGCAGCGTCCGAGACTCGACCCCTGTCTGCTGCGAACGCAACGCGGCGGTTTCGCGGCGCAGGCTTTCTACCCGCCCGGCAGCCGCGACCGCATCCTGGTACGCCTGGGATTCCAGCAGTTCCTGCAGTGCGGTGTCGCTGTCGGCATGCGCCGTCTTGGTCTCCGCCAACTCCGTTCGCGTCGATTCCAGCTCGGCGCTGGCCTGTTCCACCTGTGCCTCGGCTGATTTCTTATCGGCCGTCGTCCTGTCCAGCTGGGTTGTGGCACTAGCCATTTCGTCCGCGCGGCGGCGCAGCACCACCCGCGCCCACGGCCGCCACCCGGACCGGACAAACGTGGCGATTGCCCTCGCAGCGTCTTCGGTGCGCTGCATCGCCGACCGCAACTGCTCGAGGTGCTCCCACCCTTCGGCCAGCTGATCGACCTCATGGGTAGCCAGCGGCGGCAGCGCATCCCGCAGAGTAGCGGCAAGGCTGGCGGGGTTGAGCCGCTCGCCGAGTTTGGGCTTGCGCAACTGTTTCAGCAGTTCGGTGAGGTTGTCGTACGACTCGGATGACAGCCCGAACAACTCGTCGGCCAGCCTAGCCCGGTAGGCAGCTGCGCTCGGCGGCATCGTAATCCCGTCGAGCTTCTTCAGATCTTTCTGCTCGACCGCCCGCCCCTCGCTGATCAGGCAGAAATCCGGTCCGAGCCGCAACCGGGTGATGAAATGCCACGTGCTCACCGGCGTGGACCCGGTTCCGGCCCGAGCCGACGCACCGAGACCACAGGTGAAAAAGTGCTCGGACCCATCATCGTCGCGGCGGCCGAACTCCACCCACGCGTATCCGAGCCCGGCATCCGCTGGCGACCGCGGATCGTCACCGTCCCCGGTCGGCAGGAGATTGAATCGCATGGTCCGATGCTGCGAACCGAACGGGTCCAGCACCGACGGTGCGATCTCGCCACGGAGCAGCATCAGCGTGGTCAGCTCCAGCACCTTGGTCTTACCGGCGCCGTTGCCGCCACGCAGCACCAATCGACCGTCGGCGAACCAGAATTCGGCGTCGTCGTACTCCCACAGATTCGCGATGCCGACCCGCAGCGGCTGCCATCGGGTCCGTCCCGGCGCGGGCAGCCCGCCGGTCTGCGCGGCCCGCAGCCAGGCGGCTTCGTCCTGCAGACCCACGCGGTCCAGCGTTCCGGTCACTGCGCGTCCTCCAATCGAGCGGTCACCGCCACGACGCGCGGATCACGGTACCGGGCGGCGATCGGGGTGAGCTGCCACCAGGCCAGCCGCGGGCCCGGGCGAATCAGATCCAATGCCCGGAGCAGGTCGAGCGCGCGCTCCCGTCGAGCGGCATCGGAGGCGATATCAGCGGTGATCGACTTGGGATGACGCACCGCAACCTCGGCCACCGCGGCCATCACATCGGCCTCACTCACCAAGCCCGCGTCGTCCCGGCGTCGATACAACCCGTCGAGCACCATCAAACTGACGAAATCGATTGCCCGCAGCCGCGGGAACGGCAGGTCGGTGTCCGCTTCGTCGCCGGCGATCAGCGCCAGCCCCTCCACCCGCTGTTCGACGGTCCACCCGGTCATCTCGGTGCACCAGGCTACGATTCGGCTGCGCTGGCGGATCAGATAGGCCCGCTCGGCCTCGGTCAGATCACCGTACAAGCACACCGGCAACTCCAGCAGCCTTCGCATAACCGAAAACCGTTCGGCACCTTCGATAATCGCCGGGCCGCGGGTGCCGAGGGCCGCCGCGAACGCGGCCGGATCGACCATACGCAGCAGCATTTCCCGCCGCACCTCATAGGTACCACCGATCTTGTCGGTACGCCGCGCCCACCCCTCGCGCTGTTCGTCCCCGCCGGTGTCGACCGGCGCGAGCGCGCCCGTCGACAGCAGCAACTTCACCGCTGTCGCAAACAACTTCCGCTCGGCGAACCGGTCGGGGTCGTAGGCAGTGAGTTCGGCATCATCGCGGCCCGACAGCACTCGCACTCGGTCTGACAGGTCCTGGGTGGTGGTGATGTCCTCCGCGTCCTCTGCGGCCGCCGCGGCCAGCAGCGCCAGCACCAACGCGCGCCGCGATGGCATCTCCATGCGGCGCGGCGCGATCACCGTATCTCCTAGCGGCAGTCGGAACAGCCGAGCGCCTGCATCGGTGACTACCAGCCGGTAGCCGAGGCGAGAACTGAACCAACTCGACAACTCCAGACGGTGTCGCGGATGGCGTACCAGGCCGAACAGTTCCGGATCGCGGCGCCGATCGAGCACCGGGTTGGCGAGCAGGCCTACGAAGGCGCGACGCCGATCCACCTCGTCCCTGCCCGCACCCATGCGCTACACGATAGCCCGACTACGGTTGCGTCGATTCCAGCTCGAAGAACCAGTCTCGGGTGACGAACCGACCCTGTGCGGTATCGATGGCAGTGGTCGCACCGTCGACCGGCTCCGTCAGCGTGACCTGCCAGCGCCCGTCCTCAGTCACCGCGGTGCGGTGCTGCTCGCCGTGGCGTGCTCTGGCGACCGCGAGGAAGTCCAAAAGCACCTCCAGCTGCGGCTCGGTCAACGGCGCCCATGCGGACAGTGAGGTGCCGGAGCGGGTTCGCAGCTCCGCCTCGGCGGCCAGCCGCTCGGCCCGCGCCGCGGACCGCGCTCGGCGAGCGGCCGCACGGCCGACCGAATTGTCGATCGCCTTGGTGCGCTTGCCGACTGCCGCGCGGTGCCCGTGCTCACGGAACCGTGCGGTGATCGGCGCCGGATCCGCGTCGGCCCACGCCACCGAGTGTTCGTCGGCTCCTTCAGCGGGGACCAGTAGATGCCGGGCTGGGAAGACGCCGACCGCCGTATCCCACATCCGCCACGCGGACTCGTCATCGGGGGCGCGTTCGATAGCGCGCGCCAGCGCCAGCAACTCACTGCGCCTGGTGAGCGCGCCACCGGTGTCCATGAGGATGTGCATGTTGCGAGCCCAGGGAGCCACCAGATCGCGCAGCTGCCGGCGCAAGCGGCGGGCCTGGCCGTCGCCGCCGGCGAACCACCCGCGCAGCGCCTCCCAGGTGCCCACCCAGCGCCGTACTTGCGGTTCGACAATCGCCTCCGCCACGTCGGCAGGCAGCGCACCCCGCACACAAGTCCGCCAGATCTGTTCGGACAGTATCGATTCCAGCTCGTCGATCACGGCTGCCACGGTCGGTGTGTAGATGTCGACCTGCTCACCCCACATCGCGACATAGGATTGCAAGGTGCGCCACAGGATTTCCTGCTTGCCGGAGTCGGGTGCGCCGGACAACGCGTGTGCCAGACTGCGCTGCCATGTGCGCGCCGCCACCGCCATATTGTGCTGCAAGGTGATGATCTGCTGATATTCGGCGGCGGCCGCCGGAAACCGCCGCTCGTGCACTGCGGCAGCGAACTGCCGCAGGCGGTCATGGATCGCCCGCGGCGCGAGGGTCAGATCGGCGGCCGCGTCCTCGTCGGACCCCAATTCCAACGTCCAGAACGCGTGCAACCGGGCGGCGGGCGGGGTCAGCTGAAATCGGTCGCGGCGTCGCAGAAAATCCTCACCGGTGCGCGCCGGTTCCTGCCATCGGGTGAGGACACCCCAGTTCACCAGGCTGTCCAGTCGTCCGTCCAGCGGGAACACGTCGTCACGCACCAGTCGATCAGCTGCGTCCGAATCAACGCGCTCCCCCAACCAAGTCCGCAGCCGGGCCGCGATCTCATCGAACGACATACCGGTCAGACTGGTGTCTTGCGCCTCCAGCATCACCTCAACGATCGCGCGGTACTGCGCCGCGAACCGTGACACCAGATAGGTCGGAACCAACTCTTGGCCCGGCAAGTACGCCGCCCACGGGTCGATACCAGCCGATTCCGTCACCTCATCCCCGGCCGTCATACGGGCAACTCTACCCAGCGTCGGACCCCGCGCCCGGCCGGTCCAACCCTCGACCCGAGAGCACCTGTTTGCGCCGACGCTTCAGGACAGCCTGGGGCGGGTCAACCATAACCGCCTCCAGCTACCATTCCGCACTGCGAGCCGACGCCCGGACTTCGCGATGCCACGCGAGCCAGTTGAACCGCTCAAAACAGCCACAAAAAGGTCACAAACAGCCGAAGGGCAACCAAACAGGCCCTTCGATTCAGAACTTCCAATTCTCATCTTCTGTGTTCACGGGCTTGCCGATCACATAGCTCAAGCCCGAACCGGACAAGAAGCGAGCCGGTCAAACCCCCTCGAGGGCGGGCATTCGATCCTTCCAACTAGAACTCCCAGTCCTCATCCTCCGTGTTCACGGCCTTGCCGATCACGTAGCTCGAGCCCGAGCCCGAGAAGAAGTCGTGGTTCTCGTCCGCGTTCGGGGACAGGGCCGAGAGGATGGCCGGGTTGACGTCGGTTTCGTCCTTCGGGAACAGGCCCTCGTAGCCGAGGTTCATCAGCGCCTTGTTGGCGTTGTAGCGCAGGAACTTCTTGACGTCCTCGGTGAGGCCGACCTCGTCGTAGAGGTCCTGGGTGTACTCGACCTCGTTCTCGTACAGCTCGAACAGCAACTCGAAGGTGTAGTTCTTGAGCTCTTCACATTCAGGCCCGCTGAGCTGCTCGAGGCCCTTCTGGTACTTGTAGCCGATGTAGTAGCCGTGCACCGCCTCGTCGCGGATGATCAGGCGGATCAGGTCGGCGGTGTTGGTGAGCTTGGCGCGGGAGGACCAGTACATCGGCAGGTAGAAGCCGGAGTAGAACAGGAAGCTCTCCAGCAGCGTGGAGGCCACCTTGCGCTTGAGGGGCTCGTCACCGTTGTAGTAGCCGAGCACGATCTCGGCCTTGCGCTGCAGGTTGCGGTTTTCCTCGGACCAGCGGAATGCGTCGTCGATCTCGCGGGTGGAGCACAGCGTGGAGAAGATGGAGCTGTAGCTCTTGGCGTGCACCGACTCCATGAACGCGATGTTGGTGTACACCGCCTCCTCGTGCGGGGTCAGCGCATCGGGGATCAGGCTCACCGCGCCGACCGTGCCCTGGATGGTGTCCAGCAGCGTCAGGCCGGTGAAAACCCGCATGGTGAGCTGCTTTTCGTTCGGGGTCAGCGTGTTCCACGACGGAATGTCATTGGAGACCGGAACCTTCTCGGGCAACCAGAAGTTGCCGGTCAGCCTGTCCCAGACCTCGGCATCCTTCTCATCGGGCACCCGATTCCAGTTGATCGCAGACACTCGATCGATCAGTTTCACGCCCGCTCACTCACCCTTCTCACCTCGCCGGACCTTACGGATTTCACTCACGCAGAACACTACTACTTGGGGGCGACAACCTTTCGCAGCACAACACCTTGTGTCTTCAGTCCGATCATGCACTGATGCAAGCAAGCGTGGGGCGACCCACACTCGGAAGGGAAGCGCGGCGAAATGTACCTCGTCACACGGGGTTCGCAACACCGAGGACAGGTGTGTCGGACGTACGCTGAGGGATGCTAGCAGTTTGCCATGCACTGGCGCTGCGTCGTTGTTCGGCTCGATTTCATCGTGTGTCCGGAAGGAGTAAGTGCCATGGCAGTGCCTACCACGTCGCCCACTACGACGAGGTCAGGAACCTCGTTGAACGCAGGAACCCTCTTCGCGGGTGTGCTGATGCTCATCGTCGGCGTGATGCATCTGCTGACCGGAATCGCCGCGATCGCGAAGCGGGATCTGTTCATCGTCAACAGCGACGAGATCTTCCGCATCAGCCTCGTGGGCTGGGGCTGGGTGCATGTGGTTATCGCCGCGCTGATCATCATCGCCGGCCTCGCCATCGTCAGCGGCAGGGCGTGGGGCTACGCGACCGGCATCGGTTTCGCCACGCTGAGCATCCTGGCCAATTTCGTCTTCGCACCGCTGTACCCGTTCTGGTCGCTGGTGATCATCGCCGTGGACGTGCTCATCATCTGGGCGCTGGCAAAGCAGCTCGCCACCGATTAGCCAGTAGGTGGTCGCCCGGTGGTGGCCCGGGCGACCAGGGTCGGCTGCGGGCCGTCGCCGGTTACTGACCTCCCCGGCGTGCCGCCGCGACAGGCAATCCGCTCGCGCTGCCGGCGATGTCGTCGTCATCGAAGCCGGTCGCGGGCAGGGCGATGATCATCGTGAGTCCACCGCCGGGCGTCTCGTCGGGGACCAGCGATCCGCCCATCGCCTCCACCAGTCCGCGCGCCAGCGCCAGGCCCAGGCCCACGCCGGAGTGGTTGTCGCGATCGTCGAGGCGCTGGAAGGGCTGGAAGATCTGATCCCACTGCGGTGTCGGCACCCCGGGACCGTGGTCGATCACCCGCAGCTGGATCAGGTCGCCGAATGCGCTGACGGTGATCAATACCCCGCTGTCGCCGGGTGCATAGCGCAGGGCATTGCGAATCACGTTGTCCAGGGCACGATCCAGGAGCACCGAATCCACTACCGCATCGGGTAGTTCGGCGGCGACGCGCACCTGCACCGCGGCGGAGGCAGTGCCCAGGTTGGCGACGGTGTCCTCGATCATCGCGGCGATATCGACCGGACGCATATCGATCCCGAGCACCCCGGCGCGTAATCGGCTCAGGTCCAACAGGTTTTCAACCAGTCGGTCCAGCCGGCGCAGCGAGGTGGCGGCCACGTCGAGCAGGTCGTGATGCTGCTCCTGGGTCAGGAGCAGCTCATCGGTGTGCAGCCCGTCGACGGCCGCCATGGCCGCGGCCAGCGGGGTACGCAGATCGTGGCCCACCGAATTGAGCAGGGCGGTGCGCAGCCGGTCGGCCTCCTGTAGCGGTCGCACCTCCTGCGCAGTCTCCGCCAGCCGTTCGCGCCGCAGCGCCGCCACCGCCTGGGCGGCGAACGCCTCCAGTATCTTTCGGTCCGAGGAGTCCAGCACACGACCCCGTAGCGCCAGCACGATATCGTCGCCGATCGGGATGGCGGTGACCGCCTCGTCCGGACTGGCGCAAGGCTTTTCGCCCGCACTCGCGACGGTCCGCCAGCGACGCGACTCACTCTGGCGGCCCGGCGTGACCGGCATGCCCGGCACCCGTTCGAGCAGCGTCACCGACTCCAGAGTGTAGGTGTGCCAGAGGCGTTCGAGGATCGCCGCGGCGGTATCGTCACCCCGCAGCACACTGCCCGCGAGGGTGGCCAGCACGCTCGCATCGGCACTCGCGCGGGCGGCCTGCCGGGTGCGCCGGGCCGCGAGCTCGACCACGACGCTCACCGCCGCCCCTACCACCAGATAGACCGCCAGCGCGAGCATGTTCTGCGGATCGACCACCGCGAACGAATGCAGCGGCGGCGCGAAAAAGTATTCGAGCAGCAGGAATCCGGCCACGCCGGAGACGATCGCCGGGTACATCCCGCCCACCAGAGATACCCCGACCACCGCGAACAGGTAGATCAGGATGTCACTGGTCAGCGACAGTTCGGTCCTCGTGTTGCACAGCGCCGCGGTCACCAGCGGCAGCACCAGCGCGGCGACACCGAGACCCCATAATCGGCGGCGCAGGCTCAACGCCGGGGAGCGCCCACCGCCGCGCCCGCGCCCGGCATGCTCGTGATTGACCAGATGGATATCGATCGCGCCGGAGCGCACCGCGGTCTCGGCGCCGACGCCGCGAGAGAGCAAGGGCGCCAGCCTATTCCGACGCGAGGCTCCCAGCACTAGCTGTGTGGCGTTGACCGCCTGCGCGAATTCCAGCAGGGCGGTGGGGATGTCGTCGCCGACCACCTGATGATATGTGCCGCCGAGACTTTCGATCAGTGCCCGCTGCCGCTCGAGATGCACCGGGGCCGAACGGGTCAGCCCGTCGATGCGGGTGACGTGCACCGCAAGCACATCCGCGTGCGAGCGTGCCGCGATACGGGCCGCGCGCCGGATCAGGGTGTCGCCCTCCGAACCACCGGACAGCGCCACCACTACCCGCTCGCGGGACTCCCACGTGCTGGCGATGTTGTGCTGCGCGCGATAGTCGGCCAGCTGCTCCTCGACCTTGTCCGCGACCCACAGCAGCGCTAATTCCCTTAACGCCGTGAGGTTTCCGACCCGGAAGTAGTTGCTCAGCGCCGCATCGATGCGCTCGGGTGGGTAGATATTGCCGTGCGCCATCCGGCGGCGCAGCGCCTCGGGAGTCATATCGACCAGCTCGACCTGATCGGCGCGGCGCACCACCTCGTCCGGCACGGTCTCGCGCTGGGAAACCCCGGTGATGTGCTCGACCACGTCGTGCACCGATTCCAGATGCTGGATGTTCACCGTGGAGATCACGTCGATGCCCGCGTCGAGGAGCTGTTCGATATCGCGCCACCGCTTCTCGTAGGCGCATCCCGGGGTATTGGTGTGGGCGAGCTCGTCCACCAGCACCACCTGCGGCGCCCGGCGGATCACCGCCTCGGTATCTATCTCGGCAAAAATGCCTCCGCGATACCGGACCTCACGGCGCGGGACGACCTCGAGCCCGTCGGCCGCCGCGGCCGTGCAGGCCCGCCCGTGCGTCTCGACCAGGCCGATGACCACATCGGTGCCGCGAGCGGCACGACGACGGGCCTCGTCGAGCATTGCGTACGTCTTGCCGACCCCTGGTGCAGCGCCCAGGTAAACGCGGAATGTCCCTCGCACCGTACTTCCCTGTGTCACCGATCCGATGGATGACGGCCGACCCGGTGGCCCCGGCACGCCGCGACACCAGTCTTGGCGTCGCCTTCACCATCCTGACCGGCATCAACGCCATGTTCACAGATCGAACTGAAATCCTGACGTTTTGATGACACCCCCCGCCCGGATCTCGTCAGCATTCGCGCCCCACTCCGTAGAGATGTCGCATGGGCGCATGCTGAGGACCCCGATCGTTCTTATCGTCTCCCACGCCACGCTGTTCGTGCGAAGGGATCGAAAAAACTGATGGCGGAACCACAATGGGGGGCAGCAGCCTGGCTGCAAGTCGCCGCAGTCGTAGTAATCATTGCCGCGGTACATGTTCCGCTCGGCAACTACATTGCCCGGGTATTCACCACGCAGCGGGATCTACGCGCGGAACGGGCGATCTACCGCCTGGTCGGGGTCGCACCCCGCGATGAGCAGGACTGGAAGAAATATCTGGGGTCGCTGCTGGCATTCTCCGCGGTCAGCGTGCTCGGGTTGTACGCGTTGCTGCTCGGGCAGCAGTATCTGCCCCGGCCGTGGGGGCATCCGGGGATCACCCCCGCGCTGGCGTTCAATACCGCGGTCAGCTTCGTCACCAATACCAGCTGGCAAAGCTATGACCCCGAGCAGACGCTGGGGCACCTGGGCCTGGCGGTCGGGCTCGGCGTGCAGGCCTTCGCCAGCGCCGCGGTCGGCATCTGCGCCGCGATGGCGCTGATTCGCGGCCTGTCCCGGCATCGCACCGACGAGGTCGGCAACTTCTGGGTCGATCTGATCCGGGCGATCGTGCGGATCCTGCTGCCGATCGCGGCGGTGCTGTCGCTGGTCTTCCTCGCCGCGGGCGTGGTCGAGAGCCTCGCGGGCCCGCAGGGCTTCGGCACGATCACCGGCGGTAGCCAGACGATCCTGCGCGGACCGGTCGCCTCCTGGGAGCCGATCAAGCTGATGTCCGGCGACGGCGGCGGCGCGTTCAACGTCAGCAGCGCGCATCCGTTCGAGAATCCGAATCCGATCACCAACGTGCTCGAGATCGTGGCGATGCTGCTGATCCCGTCCGCGCTGGTGCGTGCCTACGGCGTGATGATCCGCGACAAACGCCAGAGCTGGGCGCTGTTCGCGGTGGTCGCGGTGCTGTTCGGGCTGGGCCTGGGGCTGATGAGCGCGGCCGAGGCGCATTCGAGCCAGACCGTCGTACAGGCCGCCGGAGCGGCCATGGAGGGGACCGAAACCCGTTTCGGCGTACCGGGTTCGGCGCTGTTCGGGCAGGCGGCAACGGCCAGCGCCGACGGCGCGGTCAACTCCTCCTACGACAGTTTCGCCGGCCTGGGCGGTGGCGTGCTGATGGCCAATATGATGCTCGGCGAGGTCGCGCCGGGCGGCACGGGCAGCGGCCTGTACGCGCTGGTGATGATGGCGCTACTCGCGGCATTCCTCGGCGGGCTGATGGTCGGCAAGACTCCGGAGTATCTGCGAAAACGCGTGGGCTCCAGGGAAACCAAGCTGATCAGCCTCTACATCCTGACCGGACCGGCGGTGATCCTGACCGGCCTGGGCATCGCGATGGCGCTGCCCGGGGAGCGCGCGCAGATGGGCAATACGGGCCCGCACGGCATGTCGGAGGTGATGTACGCGTTCACCAGTTCCGCCGCGGGTAACGGCAGTTCGTTCGCGGGGCTGGGCGCGAATACCACCTGGTACAACACCGCCCTGGCCATCGCCATGCTGCTGGGCCGGTACGTGCCGATGATCTTCGTGCTCGCACTGGCGGGTAGCTTCGCCGCCCAGCAACGGGGTGTGGTCACCGTCGGCACGCTGAAGACCCACTCCCCCATGTTCATCGGGCTGATAATCGGCACCACGCTGGTGATGGTGGGACTCGAGTACTTCCCCGCCCTGGCGCTGGGGCCGCTAGCCGACGGTATTGGCTGAGCACGATCCGAAGAGGCGCTTTCGTAATCCGCAAGCGCCTCTTGGCATCCCGGTAGACTTTGCCCCGCAGAGTAGACGCGCGTTATTCAGCCGAGCATCGCGCGCAGCCGGTCCGCCGACAGGTCGCCGGGCTGCCGTCGTTCGCGGGCGTATTCGGCGACCAGGCGCTGCAGCAGGTCGTTGACCGGGGTCGGCACGTCATGCAGCCTGCCGAGCATCGCGATCTCTCCGTTGAGATAGTCGCCCTCCACCGAGCCCGTCCCGCGGGCCAGGCTCTGCCAGGTCGACCCGCCCAACCGGTCCACGCCCTCGATCTGCTGTACCTGCATCCGGTCACCCTGCACCGCTTGACGTTCGGCCTCGGTGTTGTAGGCGATGCCCGCCCTGTCCAGCACGGCCTCGCCCTCGGCCCGGCAGGCCTGCCACAGGTCGGTGGCCACCCCGGTACCGTCCGCGAGCAGCGCCATCAGCGCATTCCCGAGATTGTTGAGCAGCTTGCCGTATTTCCAACGCATCACGTCCTCGACAATCGGGGCATCGAACGTGCTCGCGGACAGGTGCTCACCGAATTCCTTGATCACAGAATCGCTTCCGTGCGGATAGCGCCCGAGGGTCAGCATGCCGCTCAGGGGAGCCGTATGCGACACCACCACCCCGGGCTCGAGATGCGTCGCGGGCAACCACACGCACATCCCGTACACGGTGCGGAATATACGCTGGGCGACCCGTTCGTTCTCGACGCCGTTCTGCGCACACACCAGGGCGAGCCGATCGGCGGCGATACCGCCGCCCGCCACCGGCACCGCGGCCCATTGCGCCAGCGCGGTGCTGGTGTCCTGCGATTTCACCGCGAGCACCAGCACATCGTCGGCCCGCAGCTCGCCGAGCTCGGCGGGCCCCTGCACGGCGGGGATCGACAGCGTCTCGGTGCCCGCGGACGTCACCAATCGCAGCCCGGTCTCCCGCAGCGCCGCCAGATGCGCACCGCGGGCGACCAGCACCACGTCGTTACCGCCCTGCGCCAGCCGCGCACCGATTACGCCCCCGACAGCCCCCGCACCGATGATGATGTACCGCATGGAAGCGATGCTATAGGGCCGGTCGGATGGCCCCTCGAGCGTGGGGTTCCCGATCACCGTTACCCGCCGCGGGTCGAGTGCAACCGCGAAGGGGCGCTCGCGGAATACGCAAGCGCCCCTTAGCATCTCGATATACCTGATCGATCACACAGTGCCCGCCGGGAGAATCCAGCGTGTCGGCTGGCCTGTCACCTTCGCGACGGTATCGAAGTCTGCGTCATAGTGCAGGACTGTCAATCCAGCCAGCTCCGCTGTCGCGGCAACCAGCAGATCGATCGGTCCTGCGCTACGCAGGCAGCTTCGCTTGGCCAGCTCGTATTGCACTTCACACGCGCGCTCCCATACTCGATCCGGCATGGACTGCCGCGGATAAAACTCATCAAGTTCGTCCTGCTGCTGTTCGTACTCACTCCGAGATTGAGATGAGTAGAGATATTCGATCTCCGTAGCCTCGCAGATGCGTACTACACCGAACCCCACCTTGCTACGCCATACCGAGCCGACGACAGGATTTCCCATTCTCATCAGAGCACTGGTATCGATCAGGTACTGCTCTACCGCCATGCCTTTACATAACGCTCGTACGCGATGGCATCGTCACATCCGCCCGCTTCGTATCGAGACACCATTCGACCCCAGGCTGCAGCTCGCCGTTGAGCTGCGCCGGCCTCGTCAAGTTCATCGGCACGCTGCTGCTCCCGCCGACGCCTGTACGCCTCGTCAGCCTGACGGTTTGCGATGAACACCCGCAGCGCTGTCTCTATAACATCTTTGTGGTTTGTCGTACCGAGCAGCTCGCTGGCCCGAGCCAGCATCTCCTCATCGATCTCGATCCTCATCCGCGCCATGGGCCACCTCCGGAAAATACGAGACCATACGTATACCAGGATACGGCCATCGGGGCACACCGTGCTCGGCGACCTCTCCGCAGCTCTTGCAATCATGAATTTCTTCCTTCTCGATCCGAACTATCGAACAAAACCGACGATAGCGAGAAGCCATGACGCTCGCCACAAATTTACCGCAAATGACGCAATTAAGCCATTCCTGCTACCAAAACCACTGTCGCAGATTGATAAATAACAGCTCAATAGTTCACTGCCGATAGTCGCATAATTGGAAAGTATCAGAGAACGCAAAAGGCGCCCCCGGAATATCCGGAGGCGCCTCTCGTGCAACAACTCCTACAGCATGCAGCTGACGCAGTTTTCCACTTCCGTACCCTCCAAAGCCATCTGGCGGATGCGGATGTAATAGAGCGTCTTGATGCCCTTGCGCCAGGCGTAGATCTGGGCCTTGTTGACCTCGCGGGTGGTGGTGCTGTCCTTGAAGAACAGCGTCAGCGACAGGCCCTGGTCCACGTGCTGGGTGGCCGCGGCGTAGGTGTCGATGATCTTCTCGTAGCCGATATCGTAGGCGTCGGCGAAGTATTCGAGATTATCGTTGGTCAGGTAGGGCGCCGGGTAGTAGACGCGCCCGATCTTGCCCTCCTTGCGGATCTCGATCTTCGAGGCCACCGGGTGGATCGAGCTGGTGGAGTGGTTGATGTACGAGATCGACCCGGTCGGCGGCACGGCCTGCAGGTTCTGGTTGTAGATGCCGTGCGCCATCACCGACGCCTTGAGCTCGCGCCAATCATCCTGGGTCGGGATATGCACCCCGGCCTCGTCGAAGATCTGGCGCACCCGCTCGGTCTCGGGCTCCCACACCCGCTCGGTGTACTTGTCGAAGAACTCGCCGGAGGCGTACTTGGACTCCGGGAATCCGCCGAAGTGACTGCCGCGCTCAATGGCGATCCGGTTCGAGGCCCGGATCGCATGGAAGGCAACAGTATAGAAGTAGATATTGGTGAAGTCCACGCCCTCCTGCGATCCGTAGTGGACTCGCTCACGCGCCAGATACCCGTGCAGGTTCATCTGCCCGAGGCCGATCGCGTGCGAGGAGTTGTTGCCCTGCTCGATCGAGGGCACCGAGTTGATGTGGGTCTGATCCGACACCGAGGTCAACGCGCGGATCGACACCTCGATGGTCTGCCCGAAATCCGCCGAGTCCATGGCCTTGGCGATGTTGAGCGAGCCGAGGTTGCACGAAATATCCTTGCCCACAGTGGCATAGGACAGATCGTCGTTGAACACCGACGGCGTGGAGACCTGCAGGATCTCCGAGCACAGGTTCGAGTGGGTGATCTTGCCCTTGATCGGGTTGGCCCGGTTCACCGTGTCCTCGAACATGATGTACGGGTAGCCGGATTCGAACTGCAACTCGGCGATGGTCTGGAAGAACTCGCGCGCGTTGATCTTCGACTTGCGGATGCGCTTGTCGTCGACCATCTCGTGGTACTTCTCGGTGACGTCGATATCGGCGAACGGCACGCCGTAGATGCGCTCGACGTCATAGGGCGAGAACAGGTACATGTCGTCGTTCTTGCGCGCCAGCTCGAAGGTGATGTCCGGGATCACCACGCCCAGCGACAGCGTCTTGATGCGGATCTTCTCATCCGCGTTCTCCCGCTTGGTATCGAGGAAGCGGTAGATATCGGGGTGGTGCGCATGCAGATACACCGCGCCCGCGCCCTGCCGCGCGCCGAGCTGGTTGGCGTAGGAGAACGAGTCCTCCAGCAGCTTCATGATCGGGATGACGCCCGAGGACTGATTCTCGATCTTCTTGATCGGCGCACCGTGCTCGCGAATGTTGCTCAGCAGCAACGCAACACCACCGCCGCGCTTGGACAGCTGCAGCGCGGAGTTGATGGAACGTCCGATGGACTCCATGTTGTCCTCGATACGAAGCAAAAAACAATTATGTACGATCGCGCCACGAATTGAATAGGTGTGCGTACCAGCAACATGCAAATTGTACACCTTTTCAGGCTTTTCCGTAGTACGCTCGACCGCCCGGATGCCATATATGTGACGGCCGTGCACAACCTGGTACGTCGTACGTTTAACCCCCTTGCGGCCGGTGTAATTGTGCAAGTTCTTGCCAATGTCGAAGATAAGTTCTTCATTGGTGCCGGGCAGGCCTGGCACGAATACCTGCCCGGTCGGATTGCCCGCCTGGTTGATGTATGTGCGCACGGTCGATACGATGCCCAGCCGACGCAGAATCAGTTGTACCTGATCGATCAGATCCGGGTTGACCAGGTCAAGCACCATCCCGCCGGGCGTGCTACATCCGTCGCCACGGAACAGGCCGCTTACCAGTCCCCGCAGGAAATCGTCATCGGCCGTCATGATCTCGTGCGTTAGGCGCTTGGTGGCATATCCGGCTCCGACCAGCGAAAAAAGGAGCGACGCAACACTCTTGCTGTAACAGGACATCCGGGTCGAGTGGTCTGATTGGTTGGTACGCAGGGACAAGTCGGCGCCGAACACCTGTTTGAAAGCTATACCAAGCTCGGCATGGTACTCGATCTCATGTGCACCGAGCGTGAAATGAACGCCGAGCGGCTGTACGTCCGCAATATTCAATCGCTTTGACACGTGCCCCTCAGCGAGGTACCAGCCAAGAATCAGGCCAAGCTCATAGGACTCCTCAACGTAGCGATTCACTGCGACGAAGCGCTCACTGTGGTGCGGCTTGTTCCTGCGCTCCGCGTTCACGTTCACCTTATGGATTAGGCCGTCAACCTCTTCGTAGACACCGTCGCCGACATAATCCATCAGATCGAAGACACGACGCTCACGCACATCCGACGGCGCTGCCGTGACGATGAAATCGTCCGGATGCACATCCTGCGCCGCCAGCCACACGAACCCGCGGAATGGGTCGGCGCCGTCGCCGTCGATCAGCGTTTCGACATCGCGCGCGGTCCAGACCAAAATGGGATGTTCCGGGGTGCACCGAATCGGTTCCTTGTGCCCGAAGTGCGAAATCGAAACCAGCGCCTGATCATTCGGGTTCTCGATGAGCTTCTCGACCTCGGCGTAGGAACCGTCGTGAGACAGCACGCGATCGCCCGGACGCAGGCTCTCGATCGGGCGCGGGCCCACGCTGGTGTCCACCGGGGTGCCTGCGGGGAAGCAGCTGACTGGCTCGCCGCGCTGCTTCTTGCCTGAGTTCAGGAAGGTCGGGGTGGCCGGCTGGAAGCGTCCGGAGATGATCTCCTCGACCATCTGCTGCGCCAGCAGCTCGTCGCCGGCGGCGAGGGTCAGCGCGACCATGCAGACCCGGTCCTCGAACCGCTCCAGATACCGCTTGCCGTCGAAGGTTTTGAGCGTGTACGAGGTGTAGTACTTGAACGCGCCCAGGAAGGTCGGGAACCGGAACTTCTTGGCATACGCCTGCTGGAACAGCTTCTTCACGAACGCCCGGCTGTACTGATCCAGCACCTCGGACTCGTAGTAGTTCTCCTCGACGAGGTAGTCGAGCTTCTCGTCGAGATTATGGAAGAACACGGTGTTCTGGTTGACGTGCTGCAGGAAGTACTGCCGCGCGGCGGCCACATCCCTGTCGAACTGGATCTCCCCGTTGGGGCCGTACAGATTCAGCATCGCGTTGAGGGAGTGGTAATCCATCCCCTCGGTGGATGCGGTGTCGACGGTGCTGACCGGCCGCTCTAGGCGGGCCGACTTACCGGCTCGTGCTGTTGTCGTTGCCAAAACACTCCCAATCCCTCTCGGACGCGTTCCACGTCCTCGGCAGTTCCCATGAGTTCGAAGCGATACAGGTAGGGCACCCCGCACTTGCGTGAGATCAGTTCTCCCACATAGCAGTACGTATCGCCGAAGTTCGTGTTGCCGGCCGCGATGACGCCGCGCAACAGCGCACGATTGTGCGGATCGTTGAGGAACTTCGCCACCTGACGGGGGATGAAGTCCTTATCGGATCTGTTGCCGCCCAAGACGTGCCGACCTCCCCCATAGGTGGGGCAGATCAGCACGTAGGGCTCGTCGACGCGAAGCGAATCAGCAGTGTGAAGCGGAATGCGGGCGGCCGGCAGACCCAGCCGCCCGACGAAACGGTGCGTGTTCTCCGAAGCGCTCGAGAAGTAGACCAGGCCCGGCGTCTGGTGTGCTGACTCCGATGACATGGCCACTTCCCCTTCCCAGGTGAGCGCTGCTGGAAACAGCTACCGAATGTCCGGCTCAGGCCGCCTGCATGGCCAGGGCCTTGATGCGGTCCGGGCGGAAGCCGGACCAGTGATCCTCACCGGCGACGACGACCGGGGCCTGCAGATAGCCCAGGGCCATGACGTAGTCGCGAGCTTCGGGGCTCTCCGAGATGTCGACAACCTTGTAATCGACACCGGCCTTGTCGAGGGCGCGGTAGGTGGCGTTGCACTGGACGCACGCGGGCTTGGTGTAGACGGTGATGGTCATGAGTATTATGCCCTCTCTCCTGAGCCTGGAATCCGTATGCAGTGCATGACTGAGCACGATCCACGAAGTACTGCGCAAACCCCTGGAAGCGAGTCCTGACCCCCAGGTCGCGGGGCCCCGAGCGGCCGGTGGGCCGCGTCGTCTTCCAGTGCTCAAGACACTACACCTAGTGGCCGACAGATTCATCCAACACGACATGTTGCGAGTCACACGGATGAAATTCGGTTGGCGTAAGTACCTGGACAGTCGATTCGCAACCCGACACGGCTGTGTCATGGATCACGATTTCATACCACAGCTTCTTTCCAGCAAACTCATTTTAATCACCTGCAACACGACTCTCGCCCGCATCGCCGGCCCCGTACATCCCTTCCGCAACGAACCGCCTGGCAATACGCCCGCCGGCCGGGCGCCACGATCGCGACACGCCACGTTCATCCGGCGCGCACGCGTGCGTCAAACCCTCGCGTGCCGACGCCCCATGTTTGCTCGCGACATGACACACGACTGGGCCCGCTCCGTCACATCGACGGAGCGGGCCCGGTCATCCCTCATCGCACCCGGATCGGCCTCAACGAGGGAGGCACGACCTCGGACGATGCGCACGCGGTCGGGTAAGCCGGTGCCCCTCAGGCGTTCACCGACTCCTGCGCGGCCTGAACCAGCTCGTGGACGGTGGCGGCAAGCTCGGTCAGCGCCTCGGCGTCGTTGCGCGGATGCGTCTCGGCGAAACGCTGTCCGATCACACCGAAGTGCAGGTGCGCGCCCTCGACCACCGACGCGCCCGCCACACCGAGCACCTTGACCGTGTCGCCGTGCGACCACTTGGCCGCATTCTGGCTGATCGACGCGCTCACGACCGCGGCGGGCTTGCCCTTGAGGGAGCCCGCACCGTACGGACGCGAGGCCCAGTCGATGGCGTTTTTCAGTGCGGCCGGAATCGAGCCGTTGTACTCCGGAACGAACAGCAGCAGTCCATCGGCGGCGGCGACGGCCTCGCGCAGCGCGGTCGCCTGCGCCGGCACGCTGCCGGGTACGTCGATGTCCTCGTTGTAGAAGGGGATGTCGCCAATACCCTCGTAGATGGTGATCTCGACCCCCTCCGGCGCGGTCTGCGCGGCGGCCTCGGCCAGCTGCCGGTTGATCGAGGCGGAACGCAGGCTGCCGACGAGAGCGAGAACGCGGGTCTGGGACATGATCACTCCTTGGGTATCCGAAGCGGTAGCTACCGCGGTCACGTAGAATAACCGGACCATGGTCCGCTTTCATTCCGACCGTCAGGGGGTAGCTTCGTGAGCTACGACACATCCGGGCCGCCCATCGGCCCGGGCGTCACCGGGGTGACGCTGCCCATCGAGGCCGTGATGCCCTTCACTACCGTGCCGGTACCGACCCCGCAGCATCCCCTGCCCGTCGCCGGGGAAACCGCCGAGCGCAGCGATGCCGCCCGCAATCGCCAGCTGCTGCTGGACGCGGCCGAGGAGCTGGTGCGCGAATACGGCGCCGACGGCGTCACGATGGAGGCGGTCGCCAAGCGCGCCGGCGTCGGCAAGGGCACCGTATTCCGCCGTTTCGGCAGCCGGTCCGGGCTGATGCTCGCACTGCTCGACCAGTCGGATCGGAAACTCCAGGCAGCGTACATGTTCGGGCCGCCGCCACTGGGCCCGGGCGCGCCGCCCACCGGGCGGCTGATCGCATTCGGCCGGGCGCGGCTGTCCCTGGTCGAGGTCGAGGGCGAAACGCGCCGGGCCGCGGACGGTCTGGGCCGCTACTCCAATCCGCCCTACGCCGTCATGAAGACCCATGTGTCGCTGCTGCTTCGGCAGGCCGGGGCGGCCGGGGAGATCCCGCTGCTGGCCGACAGCCTGATCGCCGCGCTCGACGCGGCGCTGGTGCTACACCAGATCCGTGCGCTGGGCTACACCATCGAGCAGGTCGGCGACAATTGGGAACGCCTCGTCCACTGGGTCCTGGCCGACGCCCACACCTGATCCCCGCCGTGCCCATGGTTCGCTCGCAAGCTCGCGCACGCCCCATCCCAGTAGAGTGACCGGCGTGGGTACTCTTCGCCAGGTCATCGTCGCCGAATTGGGTGTGCAGCCGGTCATCGAGCCGAAGGTCGAGGTGCGCCGGCGCATCGACTTCCTCAAGGATTTCCTGCGCTCCACTCCCGCAACGGGTTTCGTGCTCGGTATCAGCGGCGGCCAGGATTCCACGCTGACCGGGCGGCTGTGCCAGCTGGCCGCGCAGGAGCTGCGCGAGCAGGGGCACGAGGCCACGTTCGTCGCGGTGCGGCTGCCGTACGGCGTGCAGGCCGACGAGCAGGATGCGCAGATCGCACTGCGGTTCATCGAGCCGGATCGATCGATCGAGGTGAACGTCAAGCCTGGCGCCGACGCGGTGGCCGCGGAATCCGCGCGGGGCCTGCGGGAGCTGCTCGGCGACGAGCCGCTGCGGGACTTCGTGCGCGGCAATATCAAGGCCCGCGAGCGCATGGTGATCCAGTACGCCCTCGCCGGCCAGCTGAACATGCTGGTCGTCGGCACCGATCACGCCGCCGAGGCGCTCACCGGATTCTTCACCAAATACGGCGACGGCGGCGTGGACCTCACCCCGCTCACCGGCCTGACCAAGCGCCAGGGCGCGGCGCTGCTGCAGGAACTCGGCGCGCCGCCCAGCGTCTGGGAGAAGGTGCCCACCGCGGACCTCGAGGACGACCGCCCCGCACTGCCGGACGAGGTCGCCCTGGGCGTGACATACGCCGAGATCGACGACTACCTCGAGGGCCGCGAGGTCGCGCCCGAGCTGCAGGCCAAGATCGAGGGGATCTTCCAGGCCACCCGCCATAAGCGGACCGTCCCGGCCACCCCGTTCGACACGTGGTGGGGGTAGCACCGGTACCCACCTCGCTGTCGTCCCGGCAAGCTTGCGACCGGGATCCCACGACAGTCCTCAGGATCGCGCGGCGTCTGTTACGTGGCTGCCCTCGTCCGGGTCGTCGATGATGCGCCGGTGCAGTTCGGTGGTCATCGCGTGAATGGCCCGGGTCAGCTCGGTATTGGTCTTGAGCTCGAGCTCCTGCTCGGAGAAATCGTGATCGGCCTTCATCTGCTGGAATTCGCCCTGCCGGTTCTGCCCGATCATGACGAACGTGGACAGGAAGATCGCCTCCAGCGACACGATCAGCGTCAGCGTCGGCCACGGACTCTTCTCGGCCCACACCATCCACACCGCGAAACCCACCGCGTGGATATAGACGAACAACATCGACCCGGCGAACTTGGTGATCCAGTCCGCAACCCGCAGCTGCAGACTCTCCGCCCGCTTGGCCCGGAAGGCGGCAATCACCGGATGATGCACGGGCTTACGCGTTTGCGTCATGATGTTCTCC